>Ga0326726_10005925_pt1 | contig 11029 bp, 7 predicted proteins | sample MHFenrmetagenome_2_FD_207603 | JGI IMG/M metagenome (GOLD analysis project Ga0326726, IMG submission 207603) | Lab enriched peat soil microbial communities from Michigan Hollow, Ithaca, NY, United States - MHF15MN | ecosystem: Environmental > Terrestrial > Soil > Wetlands > Peat | place: USA...
AGTTCGGACGCCCGAGCGGCATCTATATCGACCGGAACGACAACATGGTCGTCGCCGATTCGCAGTCGAACTCGAAGCAGAATCCGGGCTACACGAGAGGTATCCGGATTGGCAGCGCGAGCGACGGCAAGGTGACGGCGATGATTCCGTTCGTCGAGGCGGACCCGGAAAAGAACAACAACGCCGGCGTCGAAGGCGTCGCCATCGACGCGAAGGGCAATGTCTACGGCGCGGAAGTCAGCACCGAGATGCTGAAGAAGTATGTGAAGGCATCCGCGACGGCAACCACACAATAGAGAACTCTTAACTTTTCGCCCCAGGGCGTTTCGCGGTCACTGTGACGATCGGCACAGCGGTCATCGCGCTCAGCTTCTCCGTTCCCGCGACTGCGCCGTTGGAAGAGAGGATGAACGCGGTAATCAACGTGTAGGTCTCCGCGTCCAGTGACGGGCCGCCATAGGGCATCGCGGCCGACATGTAGTCGCGCAGATCCTTCGTCGTCTTGTTCCCCCAAGTGCCCAGGAAGCTTTCGCCGGCCAGCTGCGGAATTTCGTTGCTGCCACTCAGGTCCGGCTGGTGGCACGACGCGCAGTTCTTCAAATAGGCGGCGCGCCCGGTCTCGGCCTGCTGCTGCGTGAACACAGGCGCAGAGGGAGCCTGCGCCTGCGTTACGACTACGGCCGCGTACACGCTGGCGAGCGTGACGAGGATTGCGATTCTCACTTGCTTGTCCCGAGCGACGTCGAGGAATTGCGCGCGGCCTGCACTTCGACCTCGAGGAACGCGCCCGCTGCAACCAGCGCTGCAACCTGCACCGTGGATCTCGCCGGTTTGTTCGGCTGCTCCGGCGTCCCGAAGAACTTCGCGTACGCGGCGTTCATGCCCGCGAAGTCGAGCTTGTTGCCCATCGCGGGATCCGCGGCCATGAAGACGCGCATCATCACGACGTCGCCCATGCCGAGACCCTGTTCCTTCAACAGGCTCTGTATTTTGCCGAACGCGTTTTCCGCCTGGGCCTGTGTATTCCCATAGACGGCCGGCGTGCCTTTCGCGCGATCGGCCGGCGTGACGGGCGAAGGCAGCTGCCCGCTCACGTACAGCATGTCGCCAACCCAGACCGCCAATGCGATGCCGGCTTCCTTTGTTTGAATGTGCTTGACCGATTGCGCCGCTGCGGGCGTCCACCACACAGCGGCGATGATCACGAGCGTTACCCAACAAATGTTCGTACGCATGCAGGCTCCTGAGGTCTCGCTCACGCGGTCTGTGTCCTGGTCATCGCTATTTCGTGCAGCTGCTTGACCTGCTTCCACGCGGCGTTGACGGCGCCTTCCTGCCAGCCTCCGTTTCCACTGACCGCCGCGCATCCGAGGAAGATCCGGCCGTCCGGCTTGCCAAGCGCGGCCAGCCTCGCGTCGTTTCCGCTGCCACCGCCGCCCGCGAAGGCGCCCATGCTGTACGGCGTCTTCTCCCAGAAAGTGCAGTAGGCCGTCTCGTACTCCGTGCGAATCTGCGGATGCACCTTGCTGATGTGGGTGAGCACGTGCTCGATCCGGTCCTTGACGGGCATGTTGACGAGGCCTGACATCTGGCCGTTGCCGTAGAAGCCGAGCATCACCCCCTTGTTGCCCCAGTAGCCCCACGAGGGATATGCGACGTCGCCGACGGGCAGGTTCGAGTACAGATGCCCGCCGAAGATCTTGTCGTCCTCCTCCCAGAAGCGGCGCTTCATCTGCAGCCCGATCTTGGCGCTCGGGCTGTACGGCGTCGCCTTCGCCGCCGCCAGCGTCTCCGGCGACAGGGTGACGTCGAGTTTGGTCAGGATCGTCAGCGGCAGGCACGACACGCAGTAGTCGGCCGTGACCTCGGTCATCGCACCGGACTTCAAGCTCTTGTAGACGACCTTCACGTTGTCGGGTGTCTGGTGGATCGAGACGACCTCGACGCCGTGCGTGATCTTGTCTCCGAGCTTCCGGCCGAACGCTCTCGGGAACTGGTCCATGCCGCCGACCGGCTGGAACATCGGCGCCATGCCGGTGCCGTCCAGGACGGATCGGATCCGGTTCGCAAAGCCTGACTGGAGAAGAGACCGGAAGTCGTACGGGTCGCCCGGTCCCCGTCCCGTGTTCTTCTTGTACGCATGGTCCGCGGAGTCGAGGTAGCCCTCGCTCACGAGGAAGGTGACGAACCGCTCCTTGTCCGCGGCCGTCAGCGGCATGTCGAGCGTGTCCTGGTTGAGCGCCTTTGCCATCAGCTCGCAGGTGTAGCCCATCATGTCGGCTTTCACCTCGCGCAGCCGCACCTTCTTGCTGGCCAGCGGTCCAAGCTTGTCGCCCTCGTAGTAGAAGTAGGACGACTCGTTTTCGTTGATGAAGATCTCGACCGGCACGCCCAGCTCCTTGCAGTAGCCGAGCACGCCGGTGTGCCAGTGAGCCAGGCGCCACGGACCGCCGTTGTGATAGAGACCTTCGTCGAAGTTGCAGACCTGTGTTTCGCCGCCAGGCCCGACCTCGGTGTGCGTCGCGCCGCGCCGGAGTGACCAGTTCACGCCGCCGACGCGATCGCGCGCTTCGAGAATGCGGACGTTGTATCCGAGCTTGCCGAGCTCATAGCCGGTGGTCATCCCCGAGACGCCCGCACCGAGAATGATCACCTTCGCGCCGTTCGACCGGCCAGACAGGACCGGACGCGTTCCCCCCTGCGCCATCAGATCCCACGATCGCATCGCGCTCATCACGAGCGCCGACCCGCCGACCAGCCCGAATTGCTCCAGGAACCCGCGCCGGGTCAGAGGGAAACCGACGCCGCTCTCTGATTGCTTCACTGTCATGACGCCTCCTACCAACCCAACCGGACCTGGAATTGAATCGAACGCGCGTAGCCGCCGACGGCCGTGAGCTGTCCGAACGTCGGCGTGCCGAACTGCGACTGCAGCGTGGTGAAGAGCGGGTTGTCGAACAGGTTCAACACGTCCGCCCGCACCGAGATGGACCGTCCCCCGACCGTCTGCATCTTCTGGACGCTGAGGTCAACGTTGCGCTGGCCGGGCGTCCGCAGGTTCGGGAGCGTGCGCGGCGCGTTGCCCAAGGTGAACGCCGGCGCCGCGGTGAACGCGTTGGCGTTGATCCAGTTCGTCAAGCGATCGTCGAGCGAGCCGGTCGTCGCGAGCGCGACGCCCGGAACGATGTTGGGACGCTGCGAGCTGCCGAGGAGCCCGGAGTTGTTCGTGGACTGCCAGACGCTGACGGGGAAACCGTTCTGGAAGCGCCCGGCCGCGGTGACCGACCAGCCTCCGAGGAGCGCATTGCCGAATCCGGTGGTGAGCCGCTTGTGCCCGGCGCCGATCGGCACGACGAACGTCCCGTTGGCGTTCAGCCGATGGGGCACATCGAGCAGCGAGTATCCCCACTCACCATCGAGGTTGTAGTTGTCGAGCGCGGCCTGATTGCGATTCGAGTAAGTGTTCGACTCGCCGAACTGGTTGTCCATCAGCCGGCCGTACGTGTAGTTCACGTTCATGCCCCAGTTGTTCCGGATCCGCTTGTCGACGCGCAGCGTCATCGCGTTGTAGCGCGTGTGCGCGCCGGTGACGCGATGCGCCAGCACGTCGGTGAACTGCGGGAACGGCCGGAGCAGCTGGCCACGCGTGATGGTGGCCGAGTTCGCGAGGTTACCGAAGGCGACGTTGCCGGAAAACGGATTCGGCACCAGGTCGAGCAGCGCCGAGCCGAGCGACAGGTACCTCGGATCGATCTGATTGATGTTCACCGTCGCGTCCACCGTTCCGCCAAGTGGCATGTGGTTGGCCTTGCTGCCTGAGTAGCCGACCGATACGGCGACGCCACCCGCCAGCTCGCGTGTGTAGTCGACGGAGTACTGATGCACCTGCCCGGGCCGCGAATTCGGATCGACGAAGTCGACGACACCGCCCGCGCCGGTCGCCAGACCCAACGAGTTGCCCTGCGGGGGCGTGAGGCCTGTTGGAAACGGATTGCTCAGCGAGTTCGCCGGCGTGCGGTTGCCGTCCGTGCTCGAGAGGTACGTCGTGGTCGCCGTGTACCCGAGACGCCCCATCGCGGTCTCACCGACACCCGAGAACTGTATCGGTGCCCAGTAGAAGCCGTAGCCGCCGCGAATCACGTCCTTGTTCGTCAGCGACCAGGCGAAGCCGCCGCGCGGCGCCGCACCATTGAGCGACTTCCCCTGCGTCTTCGGATATCCGTTCTGGCCGGCATACATCAAGCCGCCCTTGAGCGACAGGCCGGGCACCTGCACCGGGAAGTCGGCGTTCTTGTCGAAGCCCACCGTGAAGTGGTTGTCGGCCTCGCGCACGCCGGGCTCGAACTCGTATCGCAGCCCGTAGTTCAGCGTGAGCTTCGAGCTGGCGCGGAACTCGTCCTGCGCGTAGCCGGCGTAGTAATTAATGAGGTACTGCGCGGGCGTCGCATACACGATGCTGCCGCTCGCCGGGTAGCCGAGAAGGAAGCTCGCGAACGCATCGCCGCCGGACGCCGTCGGCGTCGGGGCGGTGAACGCCTGCGTGAAACTGTAGGTGCCGGCCGAGGAGCTGTAGGCCATGACGTCGGCGCCGATGCGGCGATACTCCGCGCCGTACTTCAACGTGTGGCTCCCCTTCAGATTCGAGATCGAGACGTTGGCGGTCTGCGTGAGATGCGTGGTTTGCGAGGGACCGCCGTTGCCGACGATGTTCGTTCCTCCGTAACCGGTGACACTCACCTGCGGGAACGTGTTGAACGTCATCGCCTGCACGAGGCGCGACGGGAGTCCGAGCGATGAGGCGTCGAACGCCGGATAGTTGCCCCCGAAGTCCTTGAAGCGGTTGTAGCCGTAGCGCACGGCGATCGCCGTACTCGAATTCGGCACGAAGATGTTGTTCAGTGCGATGAAATCGACGGTCCGGAACAGCAGGCTGGCGCTCGGATCTCCGGGGACCGAGCCGAATGCGCCGTAGAAAGCCGAGCCTGGTTCCTTCGTGTGCTGATGGGCATACATGCCCGTCGTCGTCCAGCGGTCCGACCAGCGCTGATCGAGCTTGAGCGTCTCCTGGTTCTGGGGACCGTCATCGAGCGTCGCCTGCCCGTTGTACGACTTGCCCGCCGACGGTACCGGGATCGGGCCGAGCATCGCCCTCGCCACAGGACTGAGCCGGTTCGCCGGAATCACGTTGCCGGGAAACGGATCCCGGACGATGACGCCGTTCTCGGTCCGCGTCGTCAGCGGGTCGTAGATCGTCACGAGCTGGCCCGCCGAGTTGCGCGTCTGCGAAAAGTCTCCGGCGCGCTCGGCCGCGGTCGGCAGCGTCAGCACGTTGTTGCGGGTGCTCCGCTGCTTGTAGTCGTCCGTGCTGAACCAGAAGAACGTCTTGTCCCTCACGATCGGGCCGCCGAGCGACCCCGCCCAGTTGTAGTAGTACTGCGGGGGATTCGGCAGTCCTGCGCGCTTCGCGAAGAACAGCGTCCCCGTCGTCGCCCCCGGCTTGCTGACGATGAGCGCGCTGCCGTGCCACGTATTCGACCCAGAGCGCGCGGTCGTGTTGAAGACGCCGCCGGCCGCGTGTCCCATGTCGGCCTCGTAGGTCTTGGTCTGCACCTTCAGTTCTTCGACGGCTTCCATCGAGGGGCTGATGGACGGACGGTTCGTGAAATCGGTGATCGACACACCTTCAATCAGATAGCCATTGCCACGGCGCGGGCCGCCTCCCAGCGAAAGCTGCGACGCGCCAGACTGGTCTTGGTACCGCACGAACTGCGGATCGCCTGTCTGGATCACGCCGGGTGTCGAGATGGCCGCGAAGAACGTGTTGCGGCCGAAGATCGGCAGGTTCTGCAGCGCGTCCTTGTCGAGGGAGCTCGCCTGCGTCGCGCTCGCGCGCTCGACGAGCGGCGCTTCGCCGGTGACGGTGATCTGTTCGGAGAGGGCACCCACTTCGAGCATGAAGTCGAGCACGAGCGACTGCTGCGTCCCGATGCGGAAGCCTTTGCGTTCCTCGGTCTTGAAGCCAGGCAGCGAGACGCGAACGGTATAGGGACCGGGCAGTACGCTCGCGAACGCGTACTCGCCAACCTCGTTCGACATCGCCGAACGTTCCGCGTTGGTGTCTTCGTTGATCAGAGTGACTTCCGCGCCAGGGATCACGCCCTGCGCGTCCCGGATCGTACCGCGCAGCGCGCCCTGGTACGTTTGTGCGTGCACACCGGCCGCGCAGGCCAGCGCGAACAGTGCGCCGACGACGACCGACATCGGTCTCACGTTGCTCGTTGTCATGCGCGCACGAAAGAGCAAGCAGCGCGCCACGCACATCAGTGGTCGCACGCACCGAAGAAATGCGTTGATTGGTTAACGATTCACGCGAATATGCGGGGTCGCATTCGTACGCGCGTGACGCGATCGGAGCGACGTCTTCGTCGGAACGCGATTGAAGAAGGGATCGAATCTGTCGGATGGCTGCGTGTAGAGGCGGACCTTCAGGTCTGCCTTGCGGATCAAAGCGCCGAGAGCACGCGCTGCATGCGTTCGGCTTCGAGCATCGAGAAACGCCACTCGTCGCCGTCGCGATTGAGGCGCTCATCGGGCCATTCAGCGCGCATCACGCCAGCCTCGCCGTGGTAATCGATGCCGAGCAGGAGGTGCCCGACCTCATGGGCCATCACACGTCCAAGCAGCGTGCCCGCGTCAACGCCAACACGAGCCGCCGCGGCGTCAATGCGATCGGAGAAGACGGTGGCCAGCCACCCGCGATTGGTCTCCTTGACGATGTAGGTCACACCGTAGGCTTCAGGATGGAGCGTGGCGTTGAATTGCGGCGCGTCGATGATGCGGACGACAACTTCGAATCGGTTCAGCGTTTCCGCACACGGATCTGTCGTGCGCGCGCACTCCCGGAACCTGATGTCGAGTCCTGTGTCGCGCAGGATCGCGTCCGCGGCGCCACGCGCGGTGTCGAGTTCATCTGCTGGAATGCCTGATGTGTTGTAGAGACGAACAGTCAACGTGGCCGGCGACTCAGTGGCCACACGAACGCCCGTCGTCATCGTCACGAGCGCCAGCGTCGCCACGCCCGTCGCGATCGTTCTCGTCGCCGACTCACAAATCCGTCGGTTTGTCAGGCACGAAAGCGTAACACCGCCCGAAGGAACCTGACGGGGTCGTCCGATTATTCGACGAAGCCAAGAAGAAGCGACTCTTTTGTTCCCCGTGTTCCAGCACGCCACAGAGAGCTACTTCGTCTCCGGCACCAGCGTGACTTTCACATAGCGGTTCGTGTTCAGGTACATGCGCGCCGCGTCGCGCAATGACGCCACATTGATCTGGTCGTAGTACGGCCGCATGTTGAACACGTCTTTGACGTCCTCGCCGTACTCGTACTTGAAGAGAATCCGGTTCAGCAGGTAGTCGTTTCGCTCGCTGTTAACCTCAAAGTCGCGCGCGAGCCCCGCCCGGGCGTCCGCCACCTGGCTCGAGCTCGGGCCGAGCATCTTGAAATCGTCAATGACCCGGAACGCTGCGTTGACGAGCGCCTGCGTCCGTGCCGGGTCGCACGCGAAACTGATCGTCAGACGATATTCCTCGGTCGGACGCTTCTGGAAGTTCGGCTCGACGCTCACGCCGTACGTCCCGCCAAGATCCTCGCGCAGCAAGCGCTGCAGGTTTCCGCCGAGCGTGTCGGCCATCGCGCTCGCAATCACGCGGTGCGGCTCGTCGTTCTGAAAGGGCCCGCTGAAGACGATGCTGACCTGGCTGCGCGGCTCGATGCCGCTTCGCACCTGCTTGTCGACGACATCCGCCGGAGGATGCATCCCGACGTCCTTCGCGGCCTCGTTCCTGTGGAGTGACGGCAGGCTTCCCAGGTACCGCTCCACCAGTGGCTTCATCGTCGCGAGATCAAAGCTGCCGACGAAGACGAACGTGAAGTCACTTGCGTCGGCGAAGCGGTCCTTGTAGAACGCCAGTGACTTGTCGAGATTCATCTGATCGAGGCGCGCCGGCGTCAGCGGCTGCGCGCGCAGATGATTCTGGGTCAGAGCGGCGGCGAGTGCCTCGTCGAACACCGTCTCGGGCATCGATCGCTGATTGGCGAGCGCCACCTTCAGTTGATCCTTCAGCACGCCAAACGCGACAGGATCCGGACGCGGAGCAGTGAACCGGAGATAGATCAGCTGAAACATCGTCTCGAGATCTTTGCCCGAGGATCCGCCGCCGAGTCCTTCTTCCGTGGACCCGATGTCGGCTCTGACAGACGCCGTGGTGCCGGCGAGGACCTTCTCGAGATCGATGTTGCGGAACGTTCCAAGCCCGCCTTGTTCGACGACCTCCGCGGCGGTTGCCGCTGGAATGAAGTCCGCGTCGCGCGCGAGCGACGTGCCGCCGGGACTGACCGCGCGAAACAAGATTTCATCCTGCTTGAACGTCGTCGGCTTCAGCACGACGCGGACGCCGTTGGACAGTTGCCATTCCGTGATGCCCAGCGCATCGTTCATCGTCGTCTTGGCAACCGCGCCAGCCGTCGGCAGACGCGCGAGCAGCGGCTGCGTGCTGACGGTATCGACATATGCCGTCACAGGAGCCGCGGTCGCCGCCGTGATGACAGCCGCCATCTTTGCCGCGGCGGGCAGGAGCGCCCGATCCTTCTGGGGCGCGCTGATCACCACGAGGCGATTCCGATCCGGCGCCCAATCCTTCGCCAGGCTGTTGACCTCGGCGAGCGTAATCTCCGGCAGGAAGCGCTGGTTCAATCCGAACTCATACACGATGCCGGGAATCGGCTCGCCGTGGATGAAGTTCCGGACGAATTCGTCGGCGAGCGGGCCGGAGGCGCTCTTGTCCTTCTCGGTCACGGCCGTCTGCAGATACCGTTGAAGATTCAGCTTCTCTCGATTCAGCTCGGTCGCGGTGAAGCCGAACCGCGCCACGCGATTGACTTCGGTGAAGAGCGCCGACAGGCCGCGTTCAATGCCGTCGGGCGGCACGAGCGCATCGAGCGTGGTTGCCTCCTCGGTACGCACGAACAGTCCGCGGTCGGTTTGCGCCTTGAGAAACGGCGCACTGGGCGCCTGCGCAAGCTCGTCGAACCGCTCGGACACCATCGAGCTGAATAACTGCTCGACCATGTGCTGCCGGTACTCGCCGATTGTCGCCTGCGGACGCGCGGCCATCCTGACGGAGACATCGATACGCGTGTTCGTCGCCTCGGGATCGGTAATCACCGAATACATGGTCCCCGGCTGATCCGGCACCGCGTACGCCGGTCTCGGCTTCGGAGACAGCGTCGTCGGAATCGAGCCGAAGTGCGATCGGATTTGCGCCTCCATCGCCGTCTTGTCGAAATCGCCGACGACGACCACCGCCATCAGATCAGGGCGGTACCAGTCGGTATAGAACTGCTTCAGCCGATCGTGGTTGACGTTCTGGATGATCTCCGGCTTGCCAATCGGAAGCCGCTCCGCGTACCGCGACCCTTTGAGCAGCAGCGGAAATTGCGTATTCGAAATGCGTTCATCCGCGCCCAGCCCCAGCCGCCACTCCTCGAGGATGACGCCGCGCTCCTTATCGATCTCCACCGGCTCGAACGTGACGTTATGCGCCCAGTCTTCGAGGATGAGAAGCGACCGATCGATCACGGTGGGGTTGTCGGTCGGAATCTGGAGCTCGTAAGTCGTTTCGTCGAAGCTCGTGTTGGCATTCACGTGCGCGCCGAAACGCATGCCGAGCGACTGCATGAAGTTGACGATGTCCAGCTTCGGGAAGTGCAGCGAGCCGTTGAACGCCATGTGTTCCACGAAATGCGCCATGCCCTGCTGGTCTTCATCCTCGAGCACCGAGCCGGCGTTGACCACGAGGCGGAGCTCCGCGCGCCCCTGCGGCACGCGGTTGGCGCGGATGTAGTAGCGGAGACCGTTCGGGAGCGTGCCGACGGTGATTTGCGGATCGACCGGGACGACGTCACCCAGCTTCGCGGCCAGGACATTCGCCGGAATGGCCGGCTGCTGCGCCGCGGCGACGGTTACCGCCGCCGCGATCGCTGTGATCAGGAAGGTCAAACGGGCGCGAGTAGCAAGAATCATGTGTAAATCTTTAGACGATCGGCGTTAACGCGTGGACTTCTGTAAGTACTGCTGGGATGCGGCCTCGTCGCGCAGAGGGGTCACCTTGTCAGGATCGATGCGTACCATCAGATAGTCAATGTGATCGTCGATTTTTGTGAACTGGTGGCCAGTTCCGGCCGGAATGACGACGACGTCGCCGACCTTCAGGTTGTAGGTCTTGCCGTTGCGAATCGTCGATCCGTTGTTGCCGGGGCCGTTGAACATGCGGACCGTCTCGAGCGTGGCCGGCCTCCGCACCATGTTGGTAATGTCGGGACCGAGGACGAGCGTCGCCGACCCGTCGACGATGTGATAGACCTCGCTCACCAGGTCGTGCTCGGCGACGGAGTCCTTCGCGGGGGCGGGCAGCTTGCCGCGGTGCACCATGCCGATGCCGATGTGCGCCTTCCCAATCTCGATGTCCCTCACCTGCTGATCGACGAGGTTTTCGGCTACCGCCTTCTTCGTATACGCCTGCAGCTCGGCGACGGGAATATAGGTACCCGGGCACATGTTGCACGTCGGCTTCGGGTTCGGATTGTTTCCTTGCGCCACCAGCGCGACGACCAGGAACGCGGCGCCAGCTGTGCCGAACACGATGTTTCTCATCTCGACCTCCACATTAGGCCGATCTGAAGGTCGGCCTCTACGATCTACGGAACTCTAGCCGGATGTCCGGCTAGAGTTACGGGATTTTTGCCAGGGTCACTTTCTTCAATTCGACTCGCGTCACCGGCGTCTCGCCGTTGACGGGCACCGCCTCGATCTTCTCGACGACGTCCATGCCATCGACCACGCGGCCGAAGGCGGTGTACTTGCCGTCGAGCACCGGCGTCCGCGCGGTCACGATGAAGAATGACGTGTCGCCACTCCCCGGGTCGTCGCCGTGCGCCAGCGAGACAATCCCCTTGTCGTGCAGCGTGTCG
>Ga0326726_10005926_pt1 | contig 11028 bp, 10 predicted proteins | sample MHFenrmetagenome_2_FD_207603 | JGI IMG/M metagenome (GOLD analysis project Ga0326726, IMG submission 207603) | Lab enriched peat soil microbial communities from Michigan Hollow, Ithaca, NY, United States - MHF15MN | ecosystem: Environmental > Terrestrial > Soil > Wetlands > Peat | place: USA...
AGCCACTCACTGGCCCGCCAGGACGCGCCGCGCAAGAAGCGAATCGGCTCCAGGAACTTCACCACCGCGCGCAGTATGGCCAGCCCAGTCACTCGCAGCACGTGACCCAGGGACCAATTGCGCGACACCACGTCGAACACGTACTGGCGCACGTCCCACCAGGCGAGAGGCACGGTCGCGTCGAAGATCATCGTCGCCTGGCACGAATAGCAGTCCGGCTGAGCCGTCGAGCGCGTCTGGGCGCGGAGCTGCTCCGCGCTGCAGCGCGCCGGGGAAGACCGTAGCGAGTCACTCGGCGCGGCGGATTCAGCCGCGGGCTTCAGCCAGGCGTCCTTCCAGAATAGAGCGCACTCGGCCTGACACCCGCCGTGGGCGGAGCCGTCGCAGCGGAGATTCGCGAGGTGCACGGTGGTCTGGAGGCGGCGGCCCTGGCCGGTCTGGAAGGCGGTCTCGCAGGTCTTGTGCGCGAGCGCGCGCACAGAGACACGTTGGCCACAGAACTGCAGCATCTCGGGCATGAACGGCAGGCCGTCGACGCAGCCCCGCTCGTCGAGAGTGGCCAGGATCTCCGCCTGGCTGCGGACCTCCACGACGTCGCCGGCTCGGTAGCGAGACAGTGCCCAGGTCATTCGAACCTTCCTAGACGTGGTGTCGGCAAACGGCTTCCTGAAAGTGAAGCTAGCCGCCGTCCGAGCCGACCTCGGCCGCGTCGTCCTTGGCGCGGCCGATGCGGAGCCCGGCGAGTCGCGGGTGCGGCGTGACCATGCCGCGCACTTCGGGCGCGCCGGTCACGAAAAACGTCGCTGCCGAGAGCCAGGTGTCGTATGGCCGGTCCGTGAGATAGCGGTGCAGGTACGCGTTGACGTGAAAGGTGCCTTCCGCAAGTACGACATCGAGCTCGAACGTGCACTCGAGCGTCTCGCCGGCTTCGAGCGTGATCGCGCCGGCGCCCAGCCGCTGCGTGCAGGTGTCGAAGATCGGGTACTGATTGTCGTCGACGACCTGGATCACCAGGCTCATGTCCTCGTGGCGCGTGTGTGCGCGCGCGCGGGCCGTGACACGCATCTTGGCGCCGGACGTGAACTCGACTCGGCTTCCGGCTTCGTCGTGGGTGAACACCTCGGTGATCGCCAGGGCGCGCTCCGCGTCGGTCGAGCGCGCGGACTGGCCGCGCTCGTAGTAGGCGCGAATGACTTCTTCCGTCGGGCCGACCATGTGCACCTTGCCGCGCTCCAGAAGCAGGCTGCGCGGGCAGAGATTCGCGACGGCGCGCAGGTTGTGCGAGACGAAGATCACGGTAGCCCCGGCGGCGATCACGTCGTTCATGCGCTCGACGCACTTCCGCTGGAACAGGTAGTCACCGACGCTCAGCACCTCGTCGACCAGGAGCACGTCGGGATCGACGTGCGCCGCGACCGAGAAGCCCAGGCGCGCGAACATGCCCGACGAATAGCGCTTCACCGGCGTGTCGATGAATTCCTCGAGCCCGGAGAACGCGACGATCTCGTCGAAGCGCCGGCGGATCTCGTCGCGCGTCATGCCGAGAATCGCGCCGTTCAGATACACGTTCTCGCGACCCGTGAGGTCGGGATGGAATCCCGCGCTGACTTCGATCAGCGCAGACACTCGGCCCGCGATGCGGATCGAGCCGCGCGTCGGGCGCATGATTCCGGTGAGGAGCTTCAGCAGCGTGCTCTTGCCGGCGCCGTTTCCGCCGATGATCGCGAAGGCCTCGCCGCGCTTCACGCCGAACGAGACGTCCTGCAGGGCCCAGAAGTCCTTCGCGTCGAGCTCGTCTTCGCGCTTTCCGCGCAGCAGCCGCTGCGCGAGCGCGGGCACCAGATCGCGCAGCGAGCTGAAGAGCTCTCCGCGACGGAACTTCTTGAATACGCCCTCGACCTCGAGAATGTCGTCCGCCATCGCTTCTCGCCTCAGATGCTCTCGGCGAAGTACGGCTCGAGTCGCTTGAACGCCATGAGTGAGATTGCGAACAGCACCGCCGCCACCGCGCAGCTGTACGCCACCCACGGCAGCGAGGGACTCTGGTGCTGGATCACGACCGCCGAGATTCCCTCGAGCAGCGGAGACACCGGGTTGATCAGCAGCAGCGGCGCGTACTTGCCGAACAGCGTCGCCTCGTAGAACACGGGCGTGAAGAAGATCGCGAAGGTGAGAAACACTTCGACGAGATACTTCACGTCGCGCAGGAAGAGACTCGCCGCGGAGAACAGGATTGCGAGCGAAGTCGCGATCACCACCAGTGTGCCGAGCAGGAGCGGCAGCCAGAGGAGCTGCACGCTGACTCCCGCCTGCGCGATCACGAGGAACAGGCTGACGGCCGCGGCCGCGATCGCGAAGTCCAGGAGCTGCGACAGCACCGCAGCGAGCGGGAAGATCAGCCGCGGCAGATAGATCTTCGTCACCAGGTGCGAGCTGTTGATCAAGCTGTTCGTGCCGAAGCGGAGCGCCGACACGAAGAACGCCCAGGGCGCGGCCTTCACCGCCACCGCCGTCAGGTCGGTGATCACCACGGGCTTCCCCGAGACGCTGGCCAGCGCGAAGCGCACGATGAAGCCCGAGCAGACGATCACGATCGGCATGAGCACGGCCCAGAGCATGCCCATCACGGACTGCTTGTACTTCACCTTGATCTCGCGTCCCGCCATGATCAGGAGTAAGTCGCGGCGCTCGAGGAGCTCGCGGATCGCGCCGACCATCAGTCCGAGCTCCCGCGACTCACGACGTCGAGCACGAGCTTGCGCGCGTAGAAGGCCTCCGCGTAGCGCTCGGGCGCCGCGACTTCCATGCCGCGCAGGCGCAGGAGAGACCGAAACGTCTCGGCCTCGAACCACGAGCGGCCCTTCTGCGTGCCGTACTCGGCGAGCAGGATGTCGATCTTCCCCTGAACGTGGCGCTCGGAGAGCGGCACGAAGGTGTTCGGGCTGCCGAGGTCGCCGTCCCACTTCGGAATCTCGTACTCGAGGATCAGCGGGCCGCGATACGTGTTCCAGGTCAGCTCGGAGACCAGGCGGTGATCCTGGTGCAAGTCACTGCGGTAGTGAGTGAAGATCACGTCGGGCGCGAACTCGGCCTTCAGGCGCTCGAACTCCTGCTTCACCTCGGCCCAGTGATTCGGCAGGAAGCCGTCGCGGAACTCGTGCACGGTGACGCACTTGTCCGGCTCGCGGCCCAGGAAGCGGCGCGCGCTGGCGCGCGTCTCGGCCGCGCGTCGCGCGTCCGACGAGAACACGGCCCAGCGCACGTCCAGATCCGGTCGCTCCTCGAGCCAGCGCAACAACGTGCCGCCACAGCCGATCTCGATGTCGTCGCAATGCGCGCCGAGACACAGGATGCGGTTCGGAGTGCGTGCGCCGCCGCCGAGAGACAGGGGGATCAAGTCACCTCCAGACCTGCCACGGAGTCGTGCCGCTCGCGACGAGCGCCTCGAAATGCTGCTTGTCCTTGAAGGTGTCCATCGCCATCCAGAATCCGTCGTGCGGGTAGGCGACGAGCTCGCGCGCCTGGATGAGTCGCTGGAACGGCTCGACGACCAGCTCCTCGCCCTCGCCGATGTAATCGAAGATCTCGCGGCGAAAGGCGAAGAAGCCGGCGTTCATGCGCAGCTCGGAGCTGCGCACGTGCTCGATGCTCTGCACCAGACCGCTCTTCTCCGCGTGGATCATGTGGACCGTCTGCGGCGCAGGGACGGAGAGCATCGACGCGATGCGACGGTGCTCGCGGAAGTGCTCGAGATAGCGATCGAGCGGCAAGTCGGAGAGACCGTCCGCGTAGTTCGCGAGGAACGCCTCCTCGCCTTCGAGGTGGCTGCGCACGGCGCGCAGCCGCATGCCGATGTTCGAGCGCAGACCCGTGTCGACGAACGTGATCGTCCAGTCGTCGATGTCTCGCGCGAGCAGCTCGACGTCCGCGCCGCCCTTGCGCAGCACGAAGTCGTTCGAGAGCCGCTCGTCGTAGTTCAAGAAGTAACTCTTGATCGCCTCGGCGCCGTGACCGAGACACAAGATGAAGTCGCGATGCCCGTAGTGAGCGTAGTACTTCATCAGGTTCCACAAGATGGGCCGCGGGCCCACCGTGACCAGCGGCTTGGGGAGACTCTCCGAGTGCTCGCGCAAGCGCATGCCCAGCCCGCCGCAGAACAGCACGACCTTCATCGCACTCGTACCTCCGGGATCGGAATCACGAACTGTCCCTTCCAGGATCGCACGATCGCCATCTGCTCCATGATCTCGTCCTGGAGATTCCAGGGCAAAATCAGGACGTAGTCGGGCCGCGTGCGCTCGATCTCCTCGGGCGCCTTGATCGGAATGTGCGTCCCGGGCAGGAAGCCGCCCTGCTTGTGAGGGCTGCGGTCGACCGTGTAGTCGAGGAAGTCGGTGCGGATTCCGCAGTAGTTGAGCAGCGTGTTTCCTTTTCCGGGCGCGCCGTAGCCGACCACGGACTTCCCCGCGCGCTTCGCCGAGATCAAGAACTCGAGCAGCTTCCACTTGGTCTCGCGCACGCGCTCGCCGAAGCGCGAGTAGTACCCGAGCCCGCGCATGCCGCGAGTCTCTTCGACCTCGAGCAGTCGCGCCACGCGCTCGGTGCGCGCGGGCTGCTCGCGCCCGACGTGGCGCGCATACACGCGCAGTGACCCGCCGTGAGTCGAGAGCTCGTCCACGTCGAAGAGCTCGAGACCGTGGTGCGCGAAGACGCGCTGCACGGTTCCGAACGACAGATACGAGAAGTGCTCGTGATAGATCGTGTCGAACTGATTGTGCTCGACGAGCTGCATCAGGTGCGGAAACTCCATGGTCAGCACGCCGTCTGGAGCGAGCAGGATCGCGAGGCCGGAGACGAAGTCGTTGATGTCGGGCACGTGGGCGAGCACGTTGTTTCCGAGCAGGAGCGATGCGCGGCCGTGCTGCTCGACGACGTCCCGGGCCGTGGCCGCGCCGAAGAAGCGCACGAGCGTCGGCACGCCCTTGCGCACCGCGGCCTCCGCCGTGTTCGACGCGGGCTCGATGCCGAGCACCGGAATGCCGCGCCGCACGAAGTTCTGCAGCAGATAGCCGTCGTTGCTCGCGACCTCGACCACGAGACTCTTCGGGCCGAGCCCGAAGCGCTCGGTCACGAGCTCGACATACTGAGCGGCGTGGCGCAGCCACGAGTCGGCGAACGAAGAGAAGTACGCGTACGTGCCGTCCCCGAAGATCTCGTGCGGCGGAACGACCTCTTCGATCTGCACCAGGAAACACTCGGAACAGACCCACGCGTGCAGCGGGTAGAAGGGCTCCATGTCGGCGAGCTGCTCCGGGCGGAGGTGGCGCTGACACAGCGGCGACATGCCGAGATCGACGAAGGTGTGCCGCAGCGGCGCGCGGCAAAAGCGGCAAGCGGGTTCGTGCGCTCGATTCGCGGTCGTCATGACACCTCTCGCATGGGGGCGGGCGGCGCGGAAGCCGAGCAAGGCGCATGCCCCGCGGCGATCCGCCCTACGCAATAGAGTGTCACTTCGCGATCGGCGCCGCCGGGTTCGCGGCCGGGTTGCCGCCCCTCACGCGCACGCAACTTGCGCAGACGCAGGGTCGGCGGCCTCCACGGAAGAGAAGCGCGGCTCCGCTTTGGGGGGGCCGCCTCCACCGGCGCGCTCACCAGGGAGCCGCGCCGGAGCCCGCAGAGGTCCGGCGCAGGTTCGAGTCGAGCCAGCCGGACTCCAGCAGACGCACGATGCGCTTGATGCGCACGTAGCGATCGCCCTCGAGGTCCTCCTGGCGCATCACTTCGCGCCGGAAGGCGGCGTGCAGCTCGGCGACGCCGTCCGCGACGGTCCAGCGCGGCTTGTAGTCGGGCAGCGCGCCCTCGATCTTCGAGAAGTCGACCCGGTAGCAGCGCGGATCGGGGCCGGCGCCCTCGGCGAAGTCGATGCGGCTGCCAGTCACTTCGCGACTCACGAGCTCCGCGACCTGACGCACGCGGTAGTTCTCGCCGTTGCGCCCGACGTTGAACGCCTGGTTGTGGATCAGCTCGCGCGCGGCGTGCAGCACACATAGAAATGCGTGACACACGTCCTCGACGTGCACGAGGGGACGCCACGGCGTTCCGTCGCTCTTGATGAACACGCGCCCGGTGGCGAACGCCCAGCCCACGAGATTGTTCACGACCAGGTCGCCGCGCAGGCGCGGTGACGCGCCATACACCGTCGCGTTTCGCAAGTAAGTCGGGCTGAAGTCGTCGTCGGCGAGCTTCGCGACGTCCGCCTCCACTCGCACCTTCGACTGCGCGTAGGCGGTGATCGGCGAGAACGCGGCGGTCTCCGCGAGCACGTCGTCCGGGCTCGCCGCGCCGTAGACGCTGCACGACGACGAGTACAGGTAGCGCCCGACGCCGGCGCGCTTCGCGACCTCGGCCAGTCGAACGGACGCCTTGTGGTTGATGTCCCAGGTGCAGCCCGGGTTGAGGTCGCCGAGCGGATCGTTCGAGATCGCGGCCAGATGCACCACGGCGTCGAATCCCTCCAAGTCGTCCTCGTCGAGGTCGCGGATGTCGCGCTCCAGCACCTGTCGCGGCGGCGTGTACGTGCCGAAGTCGCAGCCGGTGAAGAGGCCGCTGTCGACCCCGACCACGTCGATCCCCGCGTCGTCCAGCACGCGGGTCATCACCGCGCCGATGTAGCCGCCGTGTCCAGTCACCAGTACCCGCATTTCCATCTCCTCCGCGTTCCGCCCGAGGCGGGACACCCTCACTCGCATTCCTGGATCAGGTCATGGCGCTCGAGCAGGGTAGCCGCCGAGCGCACCACCGCGAAGCCCAGGCCCGAGCGCTCCGCCGCGTCGATCAGCGAGTGCTCGCCGTCGGCCAGGGAGAGCACCCAGAGCATGGCGAGCTGCAGCGCCTCGGGGTCGCTCTCTCCGCCCATCGCGCGGTAGATCCCGCGTCGCCCGAGCTGTGGCTCTCCGAACGGCGCGAGGCTCCGAAAGCGCGCGTTGCCCTCGAGAACGTCGACGATCGCGAGCACGGACTCATAGGCGTCGACGAGCTGCGGCCCGCGCACGAAGCCGAGGTCGTCCGCCGAGGTGTGGTACTCGTCGAAGCGCCCGTGCCGGCCGCGCATCAGCGACCCGACGGGGATGCGGAAGCCCGGCGAGTTGAACTGGCGCTCGTCGTAGCCGTAGGGGAAGAAGTCGATCGTCTCGAACGGCTTGCCCGAACGCCCGAGCGCGAGCTGCGCCGCGCGGTCGATCTCCGCGCGCCCGCCGAACGAGCGCTTGTAGGTGAGTCCGTGCCCGTCGCCCAGACACACCAGGGTGAGTCCGCCGCGGATCCGTTCGACCCGCTCGCGGTTGCGCGCGAGCCAAGTGAGTGACCCGATCGTCCCGGGGATGAACAGGAAGCGGTACGAGTAGCGGCGCCGCGCGCGCGCCGAGAGAGCACGCGCCACGGCGCTCGACACCGCGATGCCGGACAGGTTGTCGTTGGCGAGCGAAGGATGGCAGACGTGCGCCGAGAGCAGGATCTCCTCCGGGCGCTCGCCGGGGAGGAAATACTCGCCGTACGTCAGCCAGCCGGGCGCGAGCGTCGAGTCGATGCAGACCTCGTACTCCGCGTCGCTGAGTGACTCGAGCTGCTTCTCCGAGACGCAGAAGCCCCAGGTCCGCTTGTAGTACGACGTGCGGTACGGGATCCAGTCGGGGTGCTGCGGCAGTGAGTGGAGGTGCTCTTTGAGCTCGGCGCGCGAGATCCAGCGCGGCGGCACCGGCTCGCTGTAGCTCATCAGATGCAGGTTGCTCCGCCGGAAGTCCACGACGCGCTCGCCGGCGCGGTTCTTGATCCACGCGTCGCGCGCGTTCCACTCGTCGGGCACGGTCCAGTCGAGGACCGGCGTGCCGCTCGGGACCTCGTGCCGTTCCAGCGGCAGCTTCTCGCCGACGAGCCGGAGTGTCTCGCGCACGCCGTCGCCGGTGATGCTCCGGCAGATCGGGTAGAGCGACCCGATCAGCTCGAGCATCTCGCGCTCCAGCGCCTCGCGCGACGGGGGAGTCACTCGCCGATCTCCGCGAGCGCGGCGAGATCGAGATCGGGATAGCTCGCGTCGCGCTCCGCGATCACCTGCGGCGTCTTCGGCCAGGTGATCGCGAGCGCGGGGTCGTTCCAGCGCAGCCCGCCCGCCGCCTGCGGCGCGAAGAACTCGCTCATCTCGTAGAACACCTCGCTGTTCGGCTGCAGCGTGATGAAGCCGTGCGCGAAGCCCTCGGGGATGTAGAGGATCCGCCGGTTGTCGGCGCTGAGCTCGGTGCCGTACCAGCGCAGCCGCGTCGGCGAGCCACTGCGCAGATCGACGATCGCGTCCCAGATCGCCCCAGCAGTGCAGCGCACGAGCTTGACCTCGCGGTGCGGCGGCATCTGGAAGTGCATGCCGCGCAGGGTGCCCGCGCGCGTGTTGAACGAGACACTGCTCTGCACGAACCGCGCGGCGAGCCCGCGCTCGGCGAACTCACGCGCGCAGAAGGTGCGCGCGAAGAAGCCGCGCGCGTCCGGCAGCCGCTCCGGCTCGATCACCAGGGCTCCCGCGAGCCCGGTCTCCTCGAAGATCATCGCGGCTCCACCACGCAAGCATCGTGCCACGCGGCCGACATCTGAAGAGCCTCTACGGAGCCTGCATCGGCCGCAGGTACAGGTCCGTCACCTCTGCGGTTCGCGGCTGCGCGAGCGCATTCACGATCGCCGCCGCGACGTCCGCCGGTTGGAGCAATTTCTCCGCTCTGTAGGTCGCGCCTTCCGCGCGATGCACCGCTTCTTGCATCGCCGACGCGGTGCGACCGGGGAAGATCGAGAGCACGCGCACGCCGCGCGCATTCACTTCTGCGCGCAGGCTGTCTGCCAGCGCGCGGAGCGCGGCCTTGCTCGCGGCGTAGGCGCTCACTCCGGCGCGCGGCGCGAGCACCGCCGTCGAGTTCACGAACACGATCTCGCCCCGGCGCGCGAGCAAGCTCGGCAGCAGCCGCTGAGTCAATAGATAGGGCGCGCGCGCGTTGACGCGCATCTGCCGATCGAACGCCTCTGCGGGAGACGTCTCGACCGGACCCGACGCGTACGCGCCTGCCGCGTGCACCAGAACGTCCACGCCGCCGAAGTCACCGAGGGCGCTGCCCGCGATCCGCTCGACCGCTCCCTCGTCCATGAGGTCGGCCACGAGCGCAGTCACCGGCGCGCGCCCGCGCAATCGGCGCGCGAGCGCGTCGAGGCGCGCGCCGTCTCTGCCGACGGCGAGAACGCGCGCGCCGCGCTCCGCGAGCGCCTCCGCGATCGCGCCGCCGATCGCGCCGCTTGCGCCCGTCACCAGCGCGTGTCGGTCCGTGAGTGACATGCGGCTAGCTCTCCGCCTCGACCCGCCGCACGCCGAGCTTCTTCATCCGGTTCTGCAGCGTGCTCGGCGCGAGGCCGAGGATTCGGGCCGCGCCCTCGACGCCGTAGATCTTGCCGCGCGTGGCCTGCAGCACCTCTGCGATGTACTCGCGCTCGACTTCGGCGAGCGAGCGGAGCGGGCGCGGCCTCGGAGTCTGCGCAGGAGTCACTTCCGGCGCACGACCCCCGGCCGGCAGTTCGATCGTCAGGTCGCCGCTCGGGCACAGGATCGCGGCGCGCTCGAGGCAGTTCACCAGCTCGCGCACGTTCCCCGGCCAGTCGCAGCGCTCGAGTGTCTCGCGCGCCGCGGCGGTGAGGCGCCACGGACCGCGACCCGTGCGGCGGCGCAGGTTGGCGAGATACTCCTCGGCGATCGTGACCACGTCCTCGCGGCGCTCGCGCAGCGGCGGGATCGCGATCGGGAACACGTTCAGGCGGTAGTACAGGTCGTCGCGGAAGCGCCCGTCGGAGATCGCGCGCTGCAAGTCGACGTGCGTGGCGGCGATGATGCGCACGTCGACGTGCACGGTGCAGTCACTGCCGACCGGCTCGTACGAGCCTTCCTGCAACACCCGCAGGAGCTTCGCCTGCGCCTGCGGCGCGAGATCGCCGACCTCGTCGAGCAGCAGGGTGCCGCCGTTCGCGACCGCGAAGCGACCGGGCCGGCTCGTCTCGGCGCCCGAGAACGCGCCCTTGGTGTGTCCGAAGAGCTCGCTCTCGACCACGCCCTCGGGGAGCGCGGCGCAGTTCAGCTTCACGAACGGGTGACTCGCGCGCGCGCTGCGGGAGTGAATGAGTCGTGCCAGGACTTCTTTCCCGGTTCCGGTGTCGCCCGACAGGAGCACGGGGACGTCCGAGCGCGCGGCGTGCAGCGCGAGCTCGACCGCGCGGCGCATCGCCGGGTTGCGCGAGCGCTCCATGAGTCGCGCCGGATCGAAGACGCCGGTGACTTCCGCCTCCAACAGGCGGTTCTGCTCTTCCAGGCGGCGCTTCTCGCGGCCGAGCTCGTCCGCGCGCTCCGCGGCCAGCATCGCGAGCGCGACGACCTGCGCGTACACGTTCGCGATCTGCACGACCTCGTCGCCGTACGGCACGCAGCGCGTGCGGTCGAACGTGATTGCTCCCAGCGTCCGGTCCCGCACGCACAGCGGCACGACCATGCACGAGTGACCGTCGGGCAGATCCAACACGCCGTGGTACGGGTCGGCGCTGTGTGAGTGGTCCTGCTCGGTCAACACGGTGGGGCGGCCCGAGGCGAGCGCCTGTCTCAGAATCGGGAAGTCGGCCAGCGCGATGCGGTGCGCGCGCACGCGGTGACTCGCGAGGCGGCCGCGCGCGCAGCGCACGTGGAGCTCGTCGCCCTCGAGCTCGAGCACCGCGGCCAGGTCGTAGCGGATCACGTCCTTCAGGCGGTCGAGCGCGCGCTGCAGAACTTCGTCGACCTGCGCGGCGTCCGCGGCGAGTGCGACTAAAGTTCGCAGCTCGGGGTCGGCGAAGGACTCGGACGCACTCATTGCCTCATCTTAGCGCGCGCGAGCGAACCCGTATTCGGGTGGCACACCCGCATCTCGGTGAGCGCGCACCGAAATACCGATGACGAGCGCGCGAGCGCGCGGAGCGCGCGCA
>Ga0326726_10005927_pt1 | contig 11028 bp, 12 predicted proteins | sample MHFenrmetagenome_2_FD_207603 | JGI IMG/M metagenome (GOLD analysis project Ga0326726, IMG submission 207603) | Lab enriched peat soil microbial communities from Michigan Hollow, Ithaca, NY, United States - MHF15MN | ecosystem: Environmental > Terrestrial > Soil > Wetlands > Peat | place: USA...
GATCGTGTCGCTCGTCAGCGAGGACGGCACCGCACATCCGATCGTGATTGCCGCACTGCAACACGACGCGGCGCAAGTCGTTGCACACGGCAAGACCTTCGAGCTGTCGCTCGCAGAGCTCGGGTTCAACTGGTACGGCGATCATCTTCTGCTGTGGCGCCCTGGCAGTGCGCCGACCAAGGATCTGGTGCCGGGCGTCGACGATGTCGGCGTGCTCTGGTTGCGGGGCATGCTCGCACGCATCAACGGCACGGAAACGCCCGCCGGCGCTTCGACCGTGTACGACCCGGCGCTCGTACGTCAGGTCAAGGCGTACCAGCGCACGCGCCAGCTCACGGTCGACGGCATCGTCGGCGATCGGACGCTGATTGCGATGCTGGCCGACCTCAAACTTCCCGACACACCACTACTGCTCGCGGGGCGCTGACGTGTCGTTCATCTTAGATGCACTCCGCAAATCCGAGCACGAGCGCCAACGTTCCGCGGCGCCAGGGTTGTCGCACGTGCCGTTCGCGACTCCGCGCCACGAGCTGCCCCGCTGGGCGCTGCTCGTGATCGGCGTGCTCGCCGCGGCTGTGCTCGTGCTGGGCGGAGCCTGGTGGCAAAGCCAGCGGTCGCCGAGCGCACCGGTCGCGAGCTCGCCGCCCGCCGTAGCGGCGCCAGTCGCTTCGACTCCGCCGGCTACCGCAGCTCCCGCGCCCGTCGCAGCCCCCACGGTCGCGACTCCGCTGCCGGCCGCGGCACCCGCGAGTGTCACGATCGCGGCGCCACCCGTTCAGCAGCCCGCGGTCGTCGTCGCTTCGGCCACGTCGGCGCAGGATTCCGAGTCCGCCGCGGCCCTCGACGAGCGAACCCAGTCGCTCGCGAGCGCCGCCATCGTGGTGAAGCGACCAGTGCCAACCGGACCGACACTGCCGAGCGCGGCCTCGCTGCAGGCGCAAGGCATCAGCGTGCCGCAGCTCAAGCTCGAGCTCCACGCCTACAGCGACAAACCGGCCGAGCGATTCGTCTTCATCAACGGCCGCAAGTACAAGGAAGGCGAGCGGCTCACCGAAGGCCCCGAGGTCGTGACGATCGAGCCGAACGGCGTGGTGCTGAGCGAGCAGGGCCAGAGATTCCAGCTGGCGCCCGAGTAGTCCCCGAGTATCAAAGCACCGCGGGTAGAGGCTCGATCAGCACAGCGTCGTCGTTGCGCGGATCGTTGACCGCGAGCGACACCGGCCACGCCTCGACCTGCGGCGCACGCGCCGCGATCTCTGCCGCTGCCGCGGCGCTCGTGCGCGGATCGAGCCAGCGCGCCTGGTCGGCGCGTGCCACAAGCACCGGCATGCGGTCGTGGATCGGCGCAAGCGTCGCGTTGGCATCCGTCGTCACGATCACGCACGTTTCGAGCGTCCGGCCGTCGGGTGCGCGCCAGCGCTCCCACAGGCCTGCGAATGCGAGCAATGGCTCGCCGTGGCCGCGGATGAAGAACGGCTGCCGCCGGCCCTGCACAGCTTTGCCCCACTCGTAGAAGCCGCTCGCCGCGATCAGGCAGCGGCGCCGTGTGAACGCTTCGCGAAACGCTGGCTTGTCGGGCAGGGTATCGAGACGCGCGTTGATGAGCCGCTGGCCGATCGAAGCGTCCTTCGCCCAGAACGGCACGAGCCCCCACTTCAGGAGATCGAGCCGCCGCACGCCGTCGCGCTCACGCACAACGGCCACGGCCTGCCCCGGCGTGACGTTATAGTGCGGCGGGAGCGCCTCGGCGACGGCCTCCGTCAAGCCGAAATGTTCGGCGAGCTGCGCGGAAGTTGCGAACAGCGCGAACCGGCCGCACACCTTACGCTCGGACGCCGCGACCGTAGTTCAGCAGCAGCAGCACGGCCGCGAACAACACCGCAGCCGAACCCAGCATGATCGCGTACGCCAGGCCGATCGGTATGTCCGACGAGCCGAGCATGCCGTAGCGGAACGCATTGACCATGTACAAGATCGGATTCGCGAGCGCGACCTTCTGCCAGAACGGCGACAGCAGCTTGATCGAGAAGAACACGCCGCCGAGATACGTCAGCGGCGTCAGCACGAACGTCGGGATGATCGAGATGTCGTCGAACGACTTCGCGAAGATCGCGTTGAACAGGCCCGCGAGCGAAAACACGATGGCCGTGAGCAGGATCGTGGTGAACGTGATCAGCGGATGCACGACGTGCAGGTCCGCGAAGAACATCGCAACCACCACGACGAGGGCCGCCACGAGCAGGCCGCGCACGACGCCGCCGACGACGTAGCCGACCACGATCGTCGTGTACGCCAGCGGCGCGACGAGCATTTCCTCGAGATGCAGCATCAACTTGCTCGAGAAGAACGACGACACCACGTTTGCGAACGAGTTCGTGATGACGGCCATCATGATCAGGCCGGGTGCGATGAAGGTCGTGTACGACACTCCGTCCATGGTCCCGATGCGCCCGCCAACGAGGCTGCCGAAGATGATGAAGTACAGCGTCATCGTGATGGCCGGCGGCACGATGGTCTGGATCCAGATTCGCACCACGCGGCGCGACTCCTTGCGCACGATCGTGTTCAGCCCGATGAGGTTGATGCGCCAGAGGTTCGGCGCGGCGATTTGGCGAGCGATGGTTGCGTCGTTCATGCGGAGCGGCGCTCCTCTTTGTCCTGGACGAGACGGATGAACAGCTCCTCGAGACGATTCGTCTTCGTACGCATGCTGGCCACGTGCAATGACTGCGCCGACAGCTGCGCGAACACGTCGTTCAACCCCTGCCCCTTCATGACGTCGACCTCGATCTCGTGCTCGTTCCGCAGCCGCGTGGGGTACGCCGCAAGCGCCGGCGCGGCACTGACCGGCTCCTTCAGGGTCAGCACGAACGTCTCGACCTGCAGCTTGCCGATGACGTTCTTCATCGTGTCGTTCTCGATGATCCTGCCTTCATCGATGATCGCAATGTTCCGGCACAGGCTCTCGGCTTCGTCGAGGTAGTGTGTCGTCAGGATGATCGTGACGCCGGCCGCGTTGATCTCGCGCATGAACTCCCACATCGAGCGGCGGATCTCGATGTCCACGCCAGCCGTTGGCTCGTCGAGGATCAAGAGACGCGGCTCGTGCACGAGCGCGCGCGCGATCATGAGCCGGCGCTTCATGCCGCCCGACAGGGTGCGCGCGACGCCGAGGCGCTTTTCCCAGAGATGCAGCGCCTTCAGGTACTTCTCCGTGCGCTCGCGCGCCACGTTCGCGGGCACACCGTAGTACCCCGCCTGGTTGATCAGCGTGAGGTCGTTGCGCTCGAACATGTTCAGGTTGATCTCCTGCGGCACCACGCCGATGGAGGCCTTCGCCGCCTCGCGCGCGGTGTCGAGATCGTGCCCAAACACCTGGACCGAGCCGCTCGTTTTGCGGATCAGCGACGTGATGATGCCGATCGTCGTGGTCTTGCCGGCGCCGTTCGGGCCGAGCAGCGCGAAGAAATCGCCCTCGCGCACCGTGAGGTCGATGCCCTTCAGCGCTTCTACGCCGTTGCCGTAGACCTTGCGCAGGCCCTTGATGACTAACGCGTCCATTGGTGTCCAAAGCCGGAGCCCGTGCTCCGCAGGCGACTATTGTAAATGCGCAGGCACCGGCGTGCCGTAATGAACGCTTGGATGCGTGTCAGGTCACGGGATGCGCAGGTCGCCGCTGCGGCCATTCGCGAGCAAGCCCCGGTTGCAGCGCAACGAGCGCGAGCTGCCGCCGCGACTCGGGCCGTGTGTCGGTCAGAATGCCGCGCCACAGCCAGTCTTGGTCGGTGAACGCGCAGTGCACGACGTCCGACGCCGCGGCCAGCCGCCCCAGGTCGGGCAGTGCGAGCGACCGCAACAACTCGATCTGCACGACGCCTAGGCCGAGCAGAAACCGCGCCTGGTAAGGACTCTGGCGGCTCATATGGCGCGCCGCGAGGAGAATCGACAGAGCGAGCGCGTGATAACGGGCGTCGCGCTCGGCGTCCGCGGCCAGCTCCTGCCCGGCGCCGGCGACGCCGTCGCATCGGACCTGAAACAGCGCGCGCGGAAACCGTGCGACGTCGTCGAGCAGCGCGCCGTCGGCCGCGCGCAGCGGCGGCTGCGCGCTCGCCGGCAAACCCATGCAATCGCGTCCGACTCGCGCTTGAGATTGCAGGAAGCCGAGGAACGATCGATTGAGCTCGTGCACCGGTTCGAGGTGATCCAGACGGACGGTGGCCAGCATGCGTTTCAGTCCCCGTTTTGCGGCGTTTTTGCCATATATGGTCCTAAAATACCATTAGTGGTAAATGTAGGCTAAGCACGTGAATGTTGCCGAAACGGGGGGAAAGGGGAACATGAGGGCAACCGACGACCGTTATCGCCGCGAGCAGGCGCGTTTTAACCTCGCCATGCGCATGATCGAGCACGAGGCACGAACCGGCACGATTCGCTATCTGACCGGGCTTCAGGACGATCGCATCCGCAAGCTGTACACCACCTATTTCAAGTACGACGCGCAGCCGGTGCGACGGCGTCGCGGGCGCTCGCCGACGCGCGTGGGGCCGCTCGTACGCACGCCGCAACGCGCACTCGAGTCGGGCGTGTTCGCGAATCTGCTGCTCGCAAACGGCCTGTTCTGCGTCGAGCGTCCACCGGGGCCGAATCTCAAAGCCAACGTGGATCTGGGACATCGGCTCTGCGAGTGCTTCGAGAGCTTCGAGCAGCTCATCCCCTACCATTCGCTATCGTTCGAATGGGGCTGGAACCTGCTGCAGAGCATTCGGCGCGGGGACGAGCTCGGCATCGCGCGCTGCGAGAAGTGCCGCGTCTGCTACGTGTTCGATCTGCTGTCGCTGCCACGCTCCGCTTGCCCAGCCTGTCTGCTGTTCGAGCGCGAACGCGAGGTACCATTCGAGCTGATGTCCGCGTGAGGTAGTCGAGCTCGATGTGTCTCGTGGTCGTGGCGCACGCGACGGCGGCGCGCTACAGGTTCGTGATCGCCGCCAACCGCGACGAGCTGCACGCGCGGCCCACGCGGCCCGCGGGGTGGTGGCCGGAGCCGCCCGGGCTCCTCGGCGGCCGCGACCTGCTGGCCGGCGGCACCTGGCTCGGCGTCGACAAGTACGGCCGGATCGCGGCGGTCACCAACGTACGCGACGGCACGCCTCGCGAGGCGTCGCGCTCCCGCGGCGCTCTGGTTACCGACTATCTCGGCAGCGACGAGCCGGCCGCGAGCCTCGCGGCCCGATTGGCCGCGGCCGGCACCGGGTTCGCCGCGTTCAATCTGCTCCTACTCGACGGCGCCGAGCTGCGGTACGCCAGCAACCGAGCGCCGTCGACGCGGCTTGCGCCCGGCGTGCACGCGCTCAGCAACGCGCCGCTGGGTGCGGAATGGCCGAAGACCGCCACCGCGAAGGACGGCGCCACGCGTCTGCTCGCTTCGGCCGATCCGCTCGAGGGGCTGTTCGAGCTGCTCGCCACGCGCAGCACCGCGGATTCCGCGGAAGAGCGCTACCGCAGCGCACACTTCGTCACCGGGCCGGTGTATGGCACGCGCTGCTCGACGGTGATCCTGATCGACGAAAAAGGCACGCTGACGTTCGCCGAGCGTTCGTTCGATGCCGGCGGTTCGCGTACGGGCGAAATTCGCGCGACGTTCGCGACTCTGCCGCAGCCGCCCGCGTCAACCGACGCGTTGCGCTAGCCACGCCGCGATCGCGGCGATCTCCTCGACGCACACGCTGTGCGGCATCGGGTAGACGTGCCAGTCGACGGCGTAACCCAAGCCCTCGAGCGTGCGCCGCGAGCCTTCGGCGAGCGCAAGCGGCAGCAGCGGATCTGCCGAGCCGTGCGCCATGAAGATCGGCACACGCGCGTTTGCGGGGCTGCGCTCGGCAGCCAGGGTGTCGCCGAGCGGCAGATAGGTCGAGAGCGCGAGCACGCCGGCCAGCGAGCGCGGCTCGCGCAGCGCCGTGTGCAGCGCGATGGCCCCGCCTTGTGAGAAACCGGCCAGCACGATCTGCGAAGTAGCAAGACCGCGCTCGATCTCGCGATCGATGAGTTGCGTAACGCCTGCGGCGCTGGCGCGAATGCCGGCGGCGTCCTGCCGCACGTTCATGCCGAAGCCCAGAATGTCGTACCAGCCCCGCATCTCCATGCCGCCGTTCACGGTGATCGGCCGCACGGGCGCGTGCGGGAACACGAAGCGCGCCGGAAACGGCAACTCGAGCTCCGGCACGATGGGTTCGAAGTCGTGGCCGTCGGCACCGAGCCCGTGCAGCCAGATGATCGCGAGTTGGGGAGAGTCGCCGGTGGAAATTTCCACGGTCGGCAGAAGCGTGTTGGACGAGCTCGTCATAGCGTCACCGGGCCTATTGCAAATTTGCGCATACGGCCTATTATATGCGCAATTTTATCCAAGCACTGTTCCCGAAATGCCTGCTTCACGCGAACAAAACGAGCGACGTCAAGCGATTGCCCGGCTCCTCGAGGAGCACTCGATCAATCGGCAGGCAACGCTCGTCGAACTGCTTCGGGCCGAAGGGTATCCGGCGACGCAGTCGAGTGTGAGCAGGGATTTGCGGGATCTCGGAGCGATCAGACAGAAGGCGGGCTACAGCTTGCCGAAGGCTGCAGAGGTTAGCAACGGCGAGTCGCTGCAGGGTGTCGCGGAGCTCGTGCTCGACCTTCGGCCCGCGGGGCCGAACCTGCTCGTGATCATGACCGAGGTCGGCGCGGCACAGCGCGTCGCCGTGACGCTCGACCATATCGGCTGGCCGGAGATCGTCGCGACGCTGTCCGGCGACGACACGATCTTCGTGGCCACCGAAGGTGCAAACCAACAACGCCGGCTGCGCAGCCGGTTGCGACAACATCTGAATCTGAAGAAGGCATCCACATGACTGCTGCGGCTAAACCGATCGTTCTGGCGTTCTCCGGCGGACTCGACACGTCGTTCTGCATTCCTTGGCTCAAGGAGACCTACGGCCGCCCGGTCGTGACGGTGACGGTGAACTGCGGCGGCATCGACGCCGCGGCCGCGCGGCAGCTCGAAGAACGCGCGAAAGCGCTCGGCGCCGTGGAGCACCACTTGATCGAGGCGCGGGGCGAGTTCTTCGACAAGGTCATCAAGTTCCTGATCATGGGCAACATCCGCCGCGGCAACATGTACCCGCTGTGCGTGGGCGCCGAGCGCGGCTTGCAGGCGAAATACCTGGCGCAGCTAGCGAAACAGCTCGGCTCGGACACCGTGGCGCACGGCTGCACCGCGGCCGGCAACGATCAGGTGCGGTTCGAGATCGTGCTGAAGGCCGTCGCGCCCGAGCTCGTGATTCTCGCGCCGGTGCGCGATCACGCGTGGCAGCGGCCCGCACAGGTCAAGTTCCTCGAAGACCGTAAGATGTCCGTGCCGACCCGCGGTAGCGCCTATTCAACCAATCGCGGTCTCTGGGGCGTGACGATCGGCGGCACCGAAACGCTCGACTCGAAGGGCAGCATTCCCGAGTCGGCCTGGGTGCTCTCGGCCGGCGCGCTCGACCAGCCGCAACCGTATTCCGAGATCGAAGTCGAGTTCGAGCGGGGCGTGCCCGTAGGTCTCGACGGCGCGCGGCTCGATGCCGTCGCACTGATCGAGAAGCTCGAGACGATCGCTGCACGATACGGCATCGGCCGCGGCATCCATCTCGGCGACACGATCATCGGCACGAAGGGCCGCGTGGCGTTCGAGGCGCCGGCCGCGGAAGTCCTGATCAATGCGCATCGCGAGCTCGAGAAGCTCACGCTCACGCTGACGCAATCGCAGGTCAAAGAGCCCGTGAGCCAGATCTACGGCCAGTTGATCCACGAAGGCAAACAGCTCGACCCGGCATGCCGCGACATCGAAGCACTCTTCATCTCGTCGCAGTCGCGCGTCTCGGGCAAGGTCCGCGTGCAGCTGCGCCCCGGCAGCCTGTTCGTGCTCGGCGTGACGTCGCCGCACTCGCTGATGGCCGCGAGCCGCGGCAAGTACGGCGAAGCCGCGGGCGAGTGGACGGCGGCCGACGCACTCGGCTTCTCGAAGATCATGGCGTTGCCCGGGATGTTCCATACCCGGGCCGGAGGGCAGTGACATGCGCTCGGTATTGGTCGACAAGATTGCTTCGGTAGCGCTGCAAGCCGACTTGGGTCAGGAGATCCGCGTCGCGGACGAGATCCCCTGCGAGGAAGGCGTGCTGATCGCGATCGAAGTGCTGAACAACAAGTCGCGCTACAACACGCTCGAGCTCACGAGCGGCCGCATGGCCGAGGTCAAGAAGGGCGACGTCGTGGTCGGCGCGCTGGGCCATCGCAAAGCGCTGTTCGGGTATTCGGGTCACTTGCCCACCGAGCTGAAGCCCGGCGACATCGTGCAACTCCTGAACCTGGGCGGTGTGGTCGGCATCTGCGACTCGATCAACCCGTCGCACGGCGAGCCATTCGACTGCCGCGTGCTCGGCGTCGTACTCGACTTCCCGTACCTGGGGCAGCGCGTCGGCGTGCCGGCGCGAGTGTCGGCCCAGCCGTTGCAGACGGATGTCCCGCTCACGATCCACGGCGTGCCCGTGATCGCGATCGCCGGCACCTGCATGAACTCGGGCAAGACGGCCGCCGCGTGCGCGATCGTGAGCCGGTTCCGGCACAACGGTCTCGTCGTCGATGCGTTCAAGTCGACCGGCGTCGCGCTGCGCCGCGACATCCTCGCGATGGAGGACTCGGGCGCGCGGCACGTCGCGATGTTCTCGGACTTCGGCATCGTCGCTACGACGTCGAAGAACGCGCCTGCGCTCACGCGCAGTCTGCTGAACGAGCTCGGCGAGCAGAAACCCGACGCGATCGTGTTCGAGCTCGGCGACGGCCTGCTCGGCGCGTACGGCGTCGAGGCCATCCTGCGCGACAAGGAAATCTGTAACTCGATCACGGCCATGGTGTTGTGCGCGAACGATCCGGTCGGCGCCTGGGGCGGCGCGAAGCTGCTGCGCGAGGAGTTCGGCATCGAGCCGACCGTGATCTCGGGCCCGGCCACGGACAACCAGGTGGGTATCGACATCATCCGGGACCGGGCGAACGTCGCGGCGTTGAACGCCATGACGCACGCGGCCGAGCTCGGCGACTTGCTCCAATCCGCGATCGGACTTGGGCACAGGGCCGCGAAGGCAAGCGCATGAGCGGGGCGAAGGCCATTCCCACCATCGTGCTCGGCGGCTCCGGCTACGTGGCCGGGGAGTTCCTGCGCCTGCTGCACGCGCACCCGGGCTTGAGCCTGGGCGGCGTCGTGTCGTCGAGCCAGGCCGGCGAGCCCGTGGCGAAGACGTTCCCCCATCTCGCGCCCGCGTTTCCGAACGATACGTTCGTGTCGCTCGACGCCGCGATCGAGCGCCTCCCCACGGCGCCTAAGTGGCTCGTGCTCTCGGCCGCACCGCACGGCGCATCGGCCGGCCTCATCGACAAGCTGCTGACCGCCGGCGCCAGCGCCGGCGTAGAAGTCGTGGTCGTCGACGCGTCGGCCGACTTTCGCTTTTCGGACCCCGACGCATACGCCGCCGTGTACGGGCATGCGCACGAGACGCCGGCGCGTCTGCCCGAGTTCACGTGCGCGGTGCCGGAGCAGCTGCCGACCATCGACACGCCGCACGCGGCCCACCCGGGCTGTATCGCGACCACGATGCTGCTGCCGATCGTGCCGCTCGCCGCCCTCGGCGTGGCCGACGAGTTCTTCGTGAGCGCAGTGACCGGCAGCACGGGCGCCGGCCGCACACCGCGTGATACCACGCATCATCCGCTGCGGCAGAGCAACCTGTTCGCGTACCAGGCACTGAAGCACCGCCACGACCCGGAAGTTCGCTCGCTGATCAAGGCGGCGACCGGCCGCGACGTGGCGCTGAATTTCGTGCCGCACTCGGGCCCGTTCGCGCGCGGCATTCACGCAACGATCTTCGTGAAGCCGAAGGAACGCATGAACGCGGCGCAGGTTAACGACGCACTGCGCGAGTACTATCGCGGCAGCGAGTTCGTGCGCATCGACGCCGAGCCGCCGAAGATGAAAGACATCGTTGCCACGAACTACGCGGCCATGCATGCCGTCGTCAATGGCGACACGATCGTGGTGTTCTCCGTGACCGACAATCTGCTGAAGGGCGCTGCCGGCGGCAGCATTCAGTGGGCGAATCGTTTGCTCGGACTGCCGGAGACCATGGGTTTGACTGCACCTGCAGCGGGGTGGTTGTAATGAACGTAGCGACGCACGAGATCGCCGCCGTCGGCGCGCATCTGAACGAGGTGTATCCCATGCTGCCGTTCACGCCGGTGCGCGGCGTCGGCGTGTACCTCGAGAACGCGGCCGGGCGTCGCATCCTCGATCTGTACGGCGGCCATGCAGTCGCCGCGCTCGGCTATGGCCACCGCGATCTTTCCGAGACGCTGGCGCGGCAGAGCCGCGACCTCGTGTTCCAGACGAACGCGCTGCCGCTGAAGATCCGCGATGAAGCGGCCGAGAAGCTCGCGGCCTTCGGCCCGCCGGGCTTGGGGCGCGTGTTCTTCGTCAACAGCGGCGCCGAGGCGAACGAGAACGCGCTGCGCCTCGCCTTCAGGGTCACGGGCCGCAGCAAGATCGTCGCGATGGAAGGCAGCTTCCACGGCCGCACCGCCGCGGCTGCGGCGGTGACCTGGGGAGCCGCCAAAACCTGGTACGGCTTCCCGCGCACGCCGTTCGACGTGCAGTTCGTGCCGCGCAACGACGCGAAGGCGCTCGCAGCGGCCGTCGACTCGAGCACGGCCGCCGTCATCATCGAGCCCGTGCAGGGTCTCGCGGGCGCGTTCGATTTCGCACCGGACTTCCTGCACGCGATCCGCGCGGCCTGCGACAAGGCCGGCGCGCTCTACATCATCGACGAGGTACAGACCGGGATGGGCCGCCTCGGCGCGCCATTCGGCGCGCAGCTATACAACGTGCGGCCCGACCTGCTGACGGTGGCCAAAGGCTTAGGCGGCGGCTTCCCGTGCGGCGCCGTGCTGATGCCGAATAGCATCGCA
>Ga0326726_10005928_pt1 | contig 11028 bp, 10 predicted proteins | sample MHFenrmetagenome_2_FD_207603 | JGI IMG/M metagenome (GOLD analysis project Ga0326726, IMG submission 207603) | Lab enriched peat soil microbial communities from Michigan Hollow, Ithaca, NY, United States - MHF15MN | ecosystem: Environmental > Terrestrial > Soil > Wetlands > Peat | place: USA...
CTGGTCGGGTACGGCGCGATGCTGGCGGAGAGCTTCGTCGGCCTGATGGCGATGATCGCGGCGGCGACGCTCGAGCCGGGCGTCTACTTCGCGATGAACGTCGGCGCCGGCGTGCTCGGCGGCACGGCCCAGTCGGCGGCGGCGAAGATCGCGGAATGGGGCTTCATGGTGACCCCCGAGCAGATGCAGGCGCTCGCGAAGCAGATGGGGGAGGTCTCGCTGCTGTCGCGCACGGGCGGCGCGCCGAGCCTCGCCGTCGGCATGGCCAGCGTGCTCGGCGGCGTCTTCACCGGCCCCGGTCTCGCGCTCTGGTACCACTTCGCGATCATGTTCGAGGCGATGTTCATTCTGACGACGATCGACGCCGGCACGCGCGTCGGGCGATTCATGTTCCAGGAACTCGGGGGCCACGTGTGGAAGCCGCTCGGCCGGCTGTCGTGGTATCCGAGCATCATCTTCTCGTCAGCCGTCGTCGTGGCAGGCTGGGGCTACTTCGTGTATCAGGGCGTGATCGATCCGCTGGGCGGGATCAACTCGCTGTGGCCGCTGTTCGGCATCGCGAACCAGCTGCTGGCGGCCATCGCGCTCTGCGTGAGCACCACCATCATCGTCAAGATGGGGAAGATCCGGTACGCGTGGGTTCCGGTGACGCCGCTGATCTTTCTGACAGTCGCGACGCTCACGGCCGGCTGGCAGAAGGTCTTTTCTCCTGATCCGGCGCTCGGCTTCCTGGCGCACGCGCAGTCGCTGGCCAACTCGACGAGCCCGGACGCCGGCCGGCTGATCTTCAACGACAACCTTGATGCCGCGCTGTCGATCTTCTTCATGCTGGTCGTCGCCGTCGTGATTGTCGCGTCGGCCCGCGAGTGGTATCTCGTCGCGGTCGGCCGCAAGAGCCCCAGCGTCAACGAGACGCCGTACGTCGAGACCGCGCTGGCGTCATAGCGCGAGCAGATGTCTGCCGTGACGGCCAGCGCGGCGAACGCACACGGCGTCCGCAAGATGACCGTACTCCCCATGATCGCCGCGACCTACTTCATGGTCGCGGGTGGACCCTACGGCCTCGAAGGCATCGTTCAGAAGACCGGCTATGGCGCGACGTTGTCGATCCTGCTGATCACTCCGCTGCTGTGGAGCCTGCCGACCGCGCTGATGGTCAGCGAACTCGCGACCGCGATTCCTGAGGAAGGCGGCTTTTACGTCTGGGTGCGCCGTGGCCTGGGCCGCTTCATGGGCTATCAGGAAGCGTGGCTCACGCTGGCCGGAAGCGTGTTCGAGATGGCGCTCTACCCGAATCTCTTCGTGGACTATCTCGGCCGGTTCGCGCCGTGGCTGGTCGCCGGCCACCGAGGACTGGCCATCGGATTCGCGATGATCGCGCTCTGCACCCTGTGGAATCTCGCCGGAGTCCGCGCGATGGGCGAGGGCTCGGTTGCGCTGAACATCGCGTTGCTCGCGCCCTTCGCGGTGTTGATTGTGATGGCGTTGTCTCACGGCCGGACAGCAACGCCGGTGGCGGTTCCCATCCGCAACGCCGACCTGCTCGGGGGCGTGCTGATCGCCATGTGGAACTACATGGGCTGGGATAATCTCTCCACGATCGCGGGCGAGGTGGAATCGCCGCAGCGTACCTATTCTCGCGCCATGTTCGGCGCCGTGGTGCTGGTCGTGGTCAGTTACATGCTTCCTGTGGCGGCCGTCGCCCGCACGGGACTCGACCCAAACGCATGGACCGAAGGCGGCTGGGTCGATGTGGCACGCCTCGTGGGCGGCGAAGCGATGGCCGTGGCGATTGCGATCGCTGGACTGATCGGCGCAATCGGCTCGTTCGGTGCCCTGATGATGTCGTTCACGCGCCTCCCCGGCGTGATGGCCGAAGACGGCTACCTGCCTCGAATATTCACCCGCACGAACCGCGCGGGCGCGCCGTGGGTGGCCATCCTGGTGTCTGCTGTCCTCTGGGCCGCGTGCTATCCGCTGGGCTTCGAGCGGAGCCTGATTCTCGACGTGCTCCTGACGGGGCTGAGCATCCTGCTGGAGTTCTGGACGCTGGTGGCGCTTCGGATTCGTGAGCCGAATCTCGCGCGGCCGTATCGCGTGCCGGGAGGAACTGTCGGTGCCGTTCTGATCGGGCTTCCTCCTCTGGGTCTGATGATTGCCGCGCTGGTCCGCAACGGCCGCGAGGAGATTGGCCCCACCAGCGGGCTCACCGTCGGTCTGATCCTGATCGCCGCTGGAATCCTGTCGTACTTCGTCAGCCGCGCGATCAGCAGTCGTGCTTCGACATAGGCTAGGAGTCACCATGCACCAGATGATGTCGGCGAGGGGAAGCGCGCTGCTCGGCACGGCAGCGGCCGCGATCTTCATCATGACCGCGCACGGCCAGTCGATTCTCGGGCCGCCAGGCGAGGCCAACCACTTTATCGAAACCCCGAAAGGCTGGGTGCACCCGAAGACGTCATGGGGTGAGCCCGACATCCGGGCCACGTTGAACATGATGCAGGCGGCAGGCGTCCCGCTGGAGCGATGCGCCAACGCGTACAGGTTCGGCGCGCCGCCCTGCGACATGAGCAAGAAGTGGTGGACGGAGGACGAATTCGGCCAGCGCGCCGCCGCCGCGCGCGCCCGCGGCGACCTCGGCCGCCAGCTGATCGAGCAGGGCAATTTCGGGCGCGCGTTCACGGCAGGCGTCACCGACCCGAGCACGCCGCAGCGTCAGACCAATCTCATCGTCGATCCACCGAGCGGGCTGCTCCCCGACCTCACGCCGGAAGGCAAGCGCCGCGCGCTCACGATGGGCAGTTCATGGGCGCTGCCTGGTGAGGATCCTGTGTACGAGGATCCTCTCAGCTTCGACTTCTGGGACAACTGCCGCTCGCGCGGAATGCCCTCGTCGATGATGCCGTATCGCTACAACGGCGGGTTCAAGATCTGGCAGGCGCCGGGCGTCGTCGTGTTCGACCTCGAGATGATCCACGACGCGCGCATCATCTACACCGATGGCCGTCCGGCCTTGAAGCCGGCGCACAAGCACTACATGGGCGATTCCAGGGGCCACTGGGACGGCAATACGCTCGTCGTCGAGACGGCCAACTACAAGGAGGGCCCGCCGATGATCAACCTCGCCGTCGTCGGTTCACCGGCGGGAAACCGGTTCCCGGTGAGCGAGAAGATGAAGACGACCGAGCGGATCACGCGCCTGAACAAAGACATGTTCCTCTACGAGATCAGGACGGAGGACCCGATCGTCCTGACGCGCTCGTTCACAGTGCGGTATCCGATGCGCGACGACCCGACGTACAAATGGTGGGAATACGCGTGCCACGAAGGCAACACCATCGTCGGCAACTACGTGACGACGAATCGGTACGAGCGGGCGCATCCGACGCCCGAACAGCCCAGGGCGGCGCAGGCGTCAGCCGACGTCGCGAATGCTCTGGCAGGACGATGGGTGGGCCGGCCGCGGATCGTCACGATCGATCTCGACATCGAGCTGGAGTTCAGCCGGAATCAGGACGGCACGGTGCAGGGCACGCTGATCGGCACCACCCTGGGGAAGATCGACAAACCGCTTCGGGATTTCACGGTCAACGGACGCCAGATGACCTTCGAGCTGCCGAACACGCAGCCGTGGACGATGACGGGTGAGTTGTCCGCCGACGGCAACTCCATTGTCGCCGTGCTGAACAACGCCCAGGGCAACGTGCCGGTGACGTTCCGGAAGCGATAGTACTCAGCGTCCCGGCGGCGGGCCAGGCGCGGCTGGTGCGCCCGCCCCTGCACGGCCACCGAAGTTCGTCGTCACCGGTTCGCCCCGCAACTCCTGAAACGCGACGTTCACGTTGATCACGGCGCGCGACATCGGCGTGCCGCCGTACTCCAGATCAGGCAGCAGTTCTTCCCTCGTGAAGGCCGGAAACTTCGGCTTCAGGCTGGCGGCGATCTCCTCCGGCGTCTGCTTGCCCAATCCGGCCTTCGCTGCGTCCAGCAGCGCGCGATTGAACTGCGTGTAGTCGCGGAACCCCGACCACGTGTTGACGTCGCCATGTCCTTCGATGACCGTGTCGACGTTCCTGATCCCCTTCAGCGCCTTCTCGAGCGTGTCGGGCAGCGCGATCACGCTGCCGCCCGCCGCGGGATCGATGAGCGGCGCCATCTTCCAGGCCATGAGGTCGCCGATGCACAGGGCGCGCAGGGCGGGGAACACCACCCATGCGTCGCCGTTGGTGTGGCCCGGGCCGAAGTAATAGAGGTCGATTCGGTCCTTGCCGCTGCCGAGCGTCATCGTGTCGGTGAACGTCCTGCCGGGCATCACCGCCGGGTTCGATGCGTACTGCGGATTCGCCCCCATCCACTTCTTCGCGTTCTCGTGTGAGACCTTCTCGACCGAGGCCGGGAAGTAACTGTTGCTGCCCATGTGGTCGGGATGTGAGTGCGTGTTGATGATCATCGACACCGGCTCGTCTGACACCGTGCGCACCTGGTTCAGGATGGCCTCGCCGTTGTTCGCGAGCTTGGTGTCCACGAGCACGACACCGGTGGCCGTCACGAATACGGTCGTGTTTCCGCCGGCGCCGGGAATCACGTACAGGTTGTCGCGAACGTGTGTGATCGTGCCGGTCGGCGGAATCCGCGGGCGCTGCGCCGCGACGCCGGCCACGGCGAAACCCACCACGACGATCGTTGTCAGTATCCCCGCGCGTCTCATCACGTTCCTCCACGCAACAGCGCCCGTCCTGCCGGCTTTCTGGCAGATGTCGAACCCGGTTAGCCGGCCATCGCCGACATCATACATACTGTCCGCGTGACGACCCCAAGCCTCGAGACAGGACGAATCAGGCGTGCTGCGGTGGCGATCGCGGCAGTGGCCGCCTGTGTCATCGTGAGCGCCCAGGCCGATCTGGACGTGGTCAGGATCCGCGACAACGTCTATATGATTGCCGGCGCGGGCGCGAACATCACCCTGCAGTTCGGCGGCGACGGTGCGGTAGTCGTCGACGCGGGTGCGCTCGCCAGCGCCGATGCCGTGATCGCCGCGATCAGGAAAGTGACGCCGCAGCCGATCCGCTACGTCATCGACACGAGCGACGATGGCGACCATATCGGCGGCAATGAAAAGATCGCGAAGGCCGGCCGGACGCTGTTCCAGACGAACAACCAGCTCGGCGAGGGCATGACCAACGGCGGCGCAGCCGCCATTCTGTCGGCCGAGAAGGTGCTGCGCCGGATGAGCGCACCGACCGGGAAGGCGTCGCCGTTTCCGACCGCGATGTGGCCGACCGAGACGTACGACCAGAGGCGCAAGTACATGTACTTGAACGGTGAGGGCATCGAGGTGCTGCATCCGTCGTCCGCGCATACCGACGGCGACAGCATCGTCTTCTTCCGCCGTTCGGACGTCGTCGCGGCCGGAGACATCCTCGACCTGACGCGCTTTCCCGTGATCGACGTCGCGCGCGGCGGCGGCGTCCAGGGCGAGATCGACGCGCTCAATCGTCTCGTGGAACTGGCCATTCCGTCCGTCCCGCTCGTCTCGCAGGAGGGCGGCACATACGTCGTCCCCGGACATGGCCGGCTCTGCGATCAGCTCGACGTCGTCGAGTATCGCGACATGGTGACAATCATCCGCGATCGCGTGCAGGATCTGATGAAGAAGGGGCAAACGCTCGATCAGATCAAAGCGGCGGCGCCCACCGCCGGCTACAACGCGCGATACGGCTCGACGTCGGGATCGTGGACGACGAGCATGTTCGTCGAAGCCGTCTACAACAGCCTGCGGGGGCCGGCGCGATGAAGCAGACCGTGCTGTTCGTCGTCGCGTTTGGCGCGCTCGTGTCGGCGCAGCGTGGCGCCGGACCGCCGCAGACCCCGAAGGCGGCGGCGCCGATCGATCTCACCGGCTACTGGGTATCGATCGTGTCGGAGGACTGGCGCTATCGCATGGTGACGCCGGCCAAAGGCGACTATCAGGGCGTGCCGATGACGCCCGAGGCGACGAAGATTGCCGATGCGTGGAATCCCGAGGCCGACACGGCCGCGGGGAATCAGTGCAGGAGTTACGGCGCGCCGGCAATCATGCGTGTCCCGGGCCGCGTCCACATCACCTGGGATGGCGATCGCGCGTTCAAGCTCGAAGCCGACGCGGGCACGCAGACCCGGAATCTGCGTTTCGACCAGCCAGCCTCGAAAGCCGAACCGAGCTGGCAGGGCGACTCCCTCGCCGAGTGGGAGATGCAGAACGCCGGCCGCGGCGCGGCTGCCGGCGCACCGCGGCGCGGCTCGTTGAAAGTCACGACCACGAATCTCAAAGCCGGCTACCTGCGCAAGAACGGCGTGCCTTACAGCGAAGACGCAAAGCTCACGGAATACTTCGACGTCGTCCGCGAGCGCAGTGGCGACGAGCTGCTCGTCGTGACGTCGGTCGTCGACGATCCGAAGTACCTGCGCCAGCCCTTCATGCTGAGCACGCAGTTCAAGAAGCAAGCGGACGCGAAAGGGTGGGACCCGACGCCATGTTCATCAAGCTGGTAGGCCCTCCGGCGACGGCCGTGATGGTGGTGGCGATCGGGCTGGCCGTTGCGGCGCCCGCGATGGCGCAGACCGAGCTCGCCGGGTCCTGGGCCGCGCGCAACCACGAGGACGCGCTCGAGCGGAATGGCGGGCCCTATGCGGTCGACTACGCGGGGCTGCCGCTCAACGACGAAGCGCGCGTGAGAGCGCTGAGCTATTCGGGCGACGTGCTCAGCGTGATCGAGCACCAGTGCGGCGGGTGGCCTCCGTTCTACCTGGCGCAGGGTCCGTTCGGCATGAAGATCTGGAACGAAACAGATCCCGTCAGCGGCACCACGATCGCGTGGAAGATCGGCGCGTGGGAGGATCGGGCGGGGACGACGATCTGGATGGACGGCCGTCCGCATCCGTCGAAGAACGCGGCGCACGAACGCGGCGGCTTCACCACGGGCGAATGGCAGGGCACGACGCTCGTGGCCTACACCACTCACATCAAGGCCGGCTCCATCCGCCGCAACGGCGCGCCCAGCAGCGACGTAGCGACGATGACCACGCACTTCATCCGGCATGGCGATCTGCTGACGGTGCTCGAAATCATCGAGGACCCGATCTACCTGACCGAGCCCGAGATCATCTCCAAGAACTTCCAGCTCGACGCAAATGCGGTGTCGCCGGTCGGTCCGCCGTGCGTCGCCGGGTATGAAGGCGTCGGGGAAGGCAAGGTGCCGCACTATCTGCCCGGCACGAACCCGTCGATCGACGAGCTGACGAAGTTCTATGGCATCCCGCGGGAAGCCACGCTCGGCGGCGCCGAGACGATGTACCCGGAGTTCCGGAAGAAGATCAAAGACCGGTTCGTCCGGCCGGAGAAGTGCACGCAGAACTGCGGCGCACCGCCGCCCGCACCTCCCGTACCTCCGGGAAATCAGGGCCGCTAGCCTATTCCTAGGCGCGGTTTCTCCGCGTCCACCGCTGTCGAATGCCGCCTCCGATCAATCCCACGCCGAGGAGCAGCAGAGTGGCTGGCTCTGGAGTTGGCAGCGGCGTCACCTCGGCCTGAACCGGCGTCGAAAACGGACCAAGCACAGGGCCGCCGACCACAAATCCCAGGAGGCTGACGTTCCACGATCCGTGGGCCGTGTCGAATAGCACCGGCGAAAGCGCGCTGAACGAAAGCATGGAGTCGTAGGTCGGCGTGATCGACCACGTCCCGGTCTGCGACAGGCTGTGCGTCACCCCGTCGAGCGTCAAGTCGAATCCGAGGCTGACGGGTTTGGCTTCAAAGCCTCCGTTGTCGTAGGTGTAGTCGGCGATGTTCAGCGTCGCCCAATTGATCGTCACCGTCTTGGAGAGCGACGTGTCGAGGTTCAAGAGGCCGGACAGTCCGGATTCCGAGAACCGATCCCCATAAAACGGGGTCAGAGTCGTGCCCGTCGAACTGAAGGCCAATGTGATCGGACTCGCGTCGGCCGCTCCCGCGGCCAGCGCCATGGCCATTGCCAAGGTCAGTATTCCAAGGTGTCTCTTCATATGTTTGCCTCTGGTTCGCAACATTCGCGCCATCACGCGCAGAAGCAGTTCCGCTTTGACTGACGTCGGAGTTGTTCAGGTAGTCGTGCGCTCATCGGGCTTTTGTCTACATTGCCGTCGTTCTGAGTTGTTCCCTGTGGCGGCGACATTCATACTGTCCTCAGGATCATGGCGCCGCGAGGCTTCGCGCTCTTCGAGACGGCGATCGGCGTGTGCGGCATCGCGTGGAGCGATGCCGGCATCGTCTCCGTTCAACTGCCGGAGCGCGACGACAACGACACGCGGACGCGGCTCGCGAGACGGTGTGCCGGCGCGCGCGAAACGGATCCGCCGCCCGACGTTCAACGAGCCATCGACGCGGTCGTTTCACTCCTCAACGGAGCGCCGTCCGACCTCTCGTTCATCGCGCTCGACATGGAGGGCGTGCCCGACTTTCACCGCCGCGTCTACGAGGTGGCACGGACGATCCCGCCAGGCGCGACGCTCTCGTATGGCGATATCGCGACGCGTCTCGGCGATCCGGGGTCGGCGCGTGCCGTGGGACAGGCGCTCGGCCGCAATCCTTTCGTCATCGTCGTCCCGTGCCACCGCGTTCTCGCGGCCGGCGGCAGAACCGGCGGTTTTTCCGCCAAGGGCGGAACGGCAACAAAGCTCACGCTTCTCGCGATCGAAGGCGCGCAGCTGTTCTAAGATGTGCGCCATGTGGACCATCCATCCTCGTGCCGAGCGCGTCGCGGTTCCCATCCCAATTCTTTATCGACGTCCCGGCGACGACGACTGGATGAATGCCAGGGTTGTGAACCTCAGCGAGTCGGGCGTGTTGTTTGGCCCGACCGGGTTGGAAACGGGGGCAGTCGTTGAGGTGATCCTGTCGCCGCCAGCTCACGTGACATCGCTCGCGACCGGCAAGCAGGTCTGTCATGGCGCGGTCGTCAGGGTCACCGACGTTGGGACAGCCGCGGCCCGGTTCGACGAATGCCGCTTTATCCTGGAGTCGTGACGGGTTTGAGGGCCTCCACGCCTATAGGATCATGAACGTCCTGCTGCTGTCGATGCCGGATGCGTTCGAGCACATGCCGCCGGTCGCGGTGCGCATGCCGAACGGCGCGCTGGCGTCGCTTGCCGGCAACCTGGATCCGCAGCACGCGGTGTCGGTCGCGGATCTCATCCTCGTCCACGGCCGCGTCCGACAGACGGTCGAACGCCTTGTTCGCGAGCTTCAGCCTGACGTCGTCGGCCTCTCGGTCATGACGTTTCAGCGCGCGACCGCATTCTCGATCGCGCGGCTGATTCACGCCCTTCGTCCGGCAGCGCGCATCGTCGTCGGCGGATACGACCCCAGTCTCGCACCGCGTGCGTACCAGGCCTGCGACGACGTCGAGTTCATCGTGCGTGGAGAAGGCGAGCAGACGTTGTGCGAGCTCCTGAGGGCGCTTGAAGGGAATGCGCCGCTCGACGCGATCGCCGGCCTCGCGTTTCGAACGCCGGGCGGTCTGGTGTTCAATGCCGATCGGCCCATCGCGAAGATCGCGTCGAGCCCACCCCGGTTGCCGAACCGTGCCGCCCGCGTGCTCGACGGGTACACGATGCTTGGCCGCCCGGTGGACGTCGTCGAGACGTCGAGGGGCTGCACGTACGACTGCAGCTTCTGCTCGATTATCGAGATGCGCGGGCGGAACTTTCACGTATACGGCATCGACCGTGTGCTGGCCGACATCTCGGATGCCCGCCGCCGCGGCGCTCGCGCGATCTTCCTCGTCGACGACAACATCACGCTCGACATCCGCCGCTTTGAATCGCTCTGCCAGGCGATCATCGACAGCGGGTTCGACGATGTGGACTACATCGTGCAGGCGATGACGTCGCCGCTCGCGCAGCACGGCGCCACGCTGGGACCTCTGATGCGGCGCGCGGGATTCCGCTACGTGTTTCTCGGCATCGAAAACATCCTCGACAACGACCTGGCCTTCCTGAAGGCGGCCGCGAAAAACGCCAGGCGGGAGGGCGGCAAGACACTCGGCAATGCCACGATCGAGGCGATCGACCACCTTCATCGCAACGGGATGTTTGTCGTCGGCGGGTTGATTGTCGGGAATCCGGATGACACGCGCGAATCCATCGAGGCCAATCTCGAGTTCGCACGCGAGTACGTGGACTGGCCGTACATCCAGCATCCGACGCCGTATCCCGGCACGCCGATGACCCGCGAGTTTCGCGAGCAGGGACTCATCGTCGAGGAAGACGTGTCGCGATACGGCGGGACGACGGCCGTCGTCCGCACGAGACACCTGGAGTCGGGCGACGTCGAGTTCCTGCGCTGGCGCGCGGAACGGTGGATGAAGCTGCGGCATCTGCCGCCGACGTTCCTGCACAGTCCGTGGTTCGTGCTGCGCCACGGGAGAGAGATGCTGTCGCATACGTTTGCCGGCTCCAACTGGCGCTCGCTCATCGGCCTCGAGGACGAGCACTCGGTATTCGAGCGATATCGCGAGCGCCGATCGATGGAGCGGCTGTCGCTTCTTCAAGCCTGAACCTTTTGGGCGTCCGCCTAAAGGCGAACACTACGTACCTCTGAGTGTCGCGAATTGTCGGTTGAGTCAGGCCGAGGCTGACGCTGAATGTCAGCCGTTGACGTCAGCGTGCGCAGTGTCGCGCAGTCGCGTCGGCACGGGAGTTGAACTACGCGGCCCGCATGTCGATCGCGAATCTTCAACTCACGGTGTCGGGGAGCAATTTCAGCCTGACGCCACTACCGGCACAGGTTCTGTCGCTTTGCACCGGCGGCGGGTCCTGCCGTCATCGGGCCAGCCATCGCCTGCTGATTCGTAAGCCTGCATCCACCACGTTGTTTTGCGACGAGCACGTCCTCGAGTGGGCGGCCCATAACGGATATCACGTGACGACCGGCGCGCGGTCGGACGATTCGGCCGCCTGACGCGGCTTCCGGTTCGTCCCGGCCAGCCACTGGAAGCACTGAGCAATGAAACC
>Ga0326726_10005929_pt1 | contig 11028 bp, 10 predicted proteins | sample MHFenrmetagenome_2_FD_207603 | JGI IMG/M metagenome (GOLD analysis project Ga0326726, IMG submission 207603) | Lab enriched peat soil microbial communities from Michigan Hollow, Ithaca, NY, United States - MHF15MN | ecosystem: Environmental > Terrestrial > Soil > Wetlands > Peat | place: USA...
CGAGCACGCTCTTCGAGGAGTTCGGCTTCAACTACATCGGCCCGATCGACGGCCACGACCTGGACACGCTGATCGCGACGCTCAGCAACATCCGCAAGCTCTCCGGCCCGCAGTTCCTGCACGTCATCACGCGCAAGGGCCAGGGCTACAAGCTCGCCGAAGAGGACCCGATCGCCTACCACGGCCCGGGCAAGTTCGATCCGGCCGAGGGCCTCAAGAAGGCGGCGCCCGGCAAGCCCACCTACAGCCAGGTGTTCGGCGATTGGCTCTGCGACATGGCGCAGGCGGATGCGCGCCTCGCCGCCATCACCCCCGCGATGCGCGAGGGTTCGGGCATGGTGCGCTACTCGGAGGAATTCCCGCAGCGCTACTTCGACGTCGGCATCGCCGAGCAGCATGCGGTGACCTTCGCCGCCGGCATGGCCTGCGAGGGGATGCGCCCGGTAGTGGCGATCTACTCGACGTTCCTGCAGCGCGGCTACGACCAGCTGATCCACGACGTCGCCATCCAGAACCTGCCGGTGACGTTCGCGCTGGACCGCGGCGGCCTGGTCGGCGGGGACGGCGCCACGCATAACGGCGCCTTCGACTACGCCTACCTGCGCACCGTGCCCAATCTCACGGTGATGGCACCGTCGGACGCCGACGAGTGCCGCAAGATGCTTACGACCGCATTCCATCTCGGCGCGCCCGCAGCAGTGCGCTACCCGCGCGGCGCGGCGGCGGGCGAGACGCATCCTGGCCTGGAGACGCTGCCGCACGGCAAGGGCGAAGTCCGGCGCCGCGGCAAGCGCGTCGCGATCCTCGCTTTTGGCGCCATGCTCAAGCCCGCGCTCGAGGCGGCCGAGGCACTGGATGCGACGGTGGCCAACATGCGTTTCGTGAAGCCGCTCGACGCGGACCTGGTGCGGCAGCTGGCCGCGGACCACGAGCTTCTGGTGAGCGTGGAGGAGCACCAGGTCATGGGCGGGGCAGGGAGCGCGGTCTGCGAGGCGTTGCAGGTCCTGGGCATCGAGCGCCGGGTGCTGCTCCTTGGCCTGCCCGACCGCTTCATCGACCACGGCGACCCGGGAAAACTCTTATCTTCCGTAGGGTTGGATGCGGCCGGCATCCAGAAGGCGATTCGAAACGTAATGTCCGAGTAATTTACTCGGAAGTTATAATCGCGCCATGAAAGCCAAGGACCTGCAGAACATCCCCGACGTCCAGTCCACGCCGGACGCCCGCAAGCTCGCCATCGACAAGGTCGGCATCAAGGCGATCCGGCACCCGATCCAGATCATGCAGCGCGTGGGCGGCGTGCAGCACACCGTCGCCCTGTTCAACATGTACGTGGGCCTGCCGCACCAGTTCAAGGGCACGCACATGTCGCGCTTCGTCGAGATCCTGAATGCGCACGAGCGCGAGATCACGGTCGAGACCTTCAAGGTGATGCTGCGCGAGATGGTCGACAAGCTCGAGGCGCAGGAAGGGCGCGTCGAGATGACGTTTCCCTACTTCATCGACAAGGCGGCGCCCGTGTCGGGGGTAAGGAGCCTGATGGACTACGAGGTCACGTTCATCGGCGAGATCCTCAAGGGACGGCAGCATTTCGCCATGAAGGTGCTGGCGCCGGTGACCAGCCTGTGCCCCTGCTCCAAGAAGATCTCGGAGTACGGCGCGCACAACCAGCGTTCGCACGTGACGGTGACTGCGCACACGGGCGAGTTCGTCTGGATCGAGGAAATCGTGGACCTGGTGGAGAAGCAGGCCTCGAGCGAGCTCTACGGCCTCCTGAAGCGCCCCGACGAGAAGTACGTCACCGAGCGTGCCTACGACAATCCCAAGTTCGTCGAGGACATGGTGCGCGACGTGGCGGCGGTGCTGAACCTCGACGACCGCATCTCGAAGTACGTGGTCGAGTCCGAGAATTTCGAGTCGATCCACAACCATTCCGCCTACGCCCTCATCGAGCGCGATAAGGCTGCTCGCTAGCGGCTTCGCCGCCTGGTTCTGCGTGGGCGTTGCCCAGGCGCAGGACGCAGCCGCACGCTTCGCGGCGCAGCGGGCGCGCCTGGTGGCGGAAGTGGACGCGATGTACGCGGCGACGCGCGCCGAGACCGGCCTTGCCGCGATGTCCCCGCAGGTGCGCGCGGCGCTCGCCAAGGTCGAGCGGCACCGCTTCGTTCCTGCCGGCATGGTCGCGTCGGCGTACCGCAATCAGCCCCTGCCGATCGGCAGCGGGCAGACGATCTCGCAGCCCTACATCGTGGCGCTCTCCACCGATCTCGTGCAGCCACGAGCCGGCCAGCGCGTGCTGGAGGTCGGCACCGGCTCGGGCTACCAGGCGGCGATTCTGGCCGTGATCGTGGCGCAGGTTTTCACGATCGAGATCCTTCCTGAGCTGGGCAACGCGGCGGCTGCCCGGCTGAAGGCGCTCGGCTACTCGAATGTCAAAGTGCGCATCGGCGACGGCTATGCCGGCTGGCCGGAGGAGGCGCCGTACGATGCGATCGTGGTCACCGCGGCGCCGCCGCGCGTACCGCAGGCGCTCGTCGACCAGCTCAAGCCCGGCGGCAGGATGGTGATCCCGGTGGGCGAAAGCCCCACGGCGCAGGAACTGCTCGTCATCACCAAGGGCGCCGACGGCAGCGTCCAGAGCCGCAGCGTGCTGCCCGTGCGCTTCGTGCCTTTGGTGCCTGGGAAGTAAAGCCGTGCCGACGGCGGCTTACTGGCGCGCCTCGCGCTTCTTCGCCATCTGCGCGTCGATCTGCTTCACGTAGACGACGGCGGGGGCGTGCCCGTGCCTCGAGGCGCGCAGCATCCAGCCGTAGGCTTCCTGCGCGTCCTTCTTCACGCCGCGCCCCTCGGCATAGGCAAGGCCGAGCGAGAACTCAGCCTCGGCGTAGCCCTGCACCGCGGCGCGGCGCAGCCAGCGCGCGGCCTCCCGGTCGTCGCGTTGCACGCCGTACTGCCCCGTGCCATAGATCACCGCGAGGAGCGTCTCTGCTTCGGGCAGGCCCTGCTCGGCGGACTTGCGCAGCCATTCCAGCGCCAGTGCGTCGCTTTTTTCCACGCCCGTGCCCGTGCCGTGCAGCAGCGCCAGCCGGTAGCGCGCTTCGCGGTCGCCGCCTTCCGCCGCCTGGCGCATCAGCTTCACGGCGGCGTCGACGTTGGCCTCGTAGCCGCGACCTTCGAGGAGCAGCATGGCCTTGCGGTAGCTCGCGTAGGGCTCGCCCTGCGCGACTGCCTTCTCGATCCATTGCTTGCCCTCCTCGAGGTCCACGGGTCCGCCGACGCCATCCAGGAGCAGGGTGCCGAGCTTCGCCTGCGCGCGGGCGTAGCCTTGGCCGGCGGCGGCGCGATACCAGCGCCGCGCCTCGGCGAGGTCCTTGAGCGAGCCCTCAGTGCGCTCGTAGATGACCGCGGCGTTGTGCTGCGATTCGGCGTGGCCCTTGCGCGCGGCTCGCAGGAACCACTCGAGCGCCTGGGAGTCGCTTTGCTCGGCGCCCTTGCCCGTGATGCTCATCATGCCCATCACGTGCTCCGCCATGGTGTCGCCGCTCGCGGCGAGGCGCGCGATCTGCGCTTTCGCCTCGGCCGAGCCCTGCGCCGCCTGCCGCGCGAGCTCGTCGAGCGTCGCGGCGGGTGCCGCGAGCGAGGCCGCGAGGAGGAGAAGCGCCAGCGCCGCTCGCATCAGTAGCGGCGGATGAGGGTCATGACCTGGCCCTCGTTGCGCATTTCGACGCGGCTGAGGAAGCTCATGCCGAGCAGCGCGATATCCAGGCCTTGCTCGATCACCAGGCCCTCGACTGAGTGCAGCTCGATGGCGCCCACTTTCACGCGGTCGAGCATCACGCGGTACACCGGCACCGCGCCGCCGGCGGTGAGGGTGGTGCCGGTCCGGCCCTTGCGGTAGTCGATGCCCAGGCGCACCGCCTCGCGTGCCGGCAGCGCGATCACCGTGGCGCCCGTGTCCACGACGAAGCGCACCGGCCCGCCGTTGACCGCGCCTTCGGCGATGAAATGGCCGCTGGCGTCGGCCGCGAGCACGGTCCGCTGGCGGTCGCCCGCGCCGGACTGCAGCTGGTAAAGCTGGCCGCGCTGCAGGACGCGGCGCTCGCCGCCAACGTCCAGCACCGCGCGCTCGCGCTCGACCTCGAGCACGGTCACCTCGCCGAGTTTCTGCCCCACCTTCACGGTGCGCGGCGCCGCGCCGTCGATCACGAGGATTGCGGCCTTGTCGCCGATCGCGCCGACGAAGCTCACTTCCGAGGCTGCCGCGGCGCAGGCCGCCAGCGCGAGGGCGAGCGCACTACAATGCCGGGCGATGAAAACCGTTGCCATCTTCAGGCATGCTCCGAGCGAAGGTCCCGGCTATTTTGCCACCTACCTAGAGCGCAAGGGGATTCCCTGGCGCCTGGCTGCCCTCGACGAGGGCCGCGCCGTGCCAAAAGACGCACTGCGCTACGCGGGCCTCGTCTTCATGGGCGGGCCGATGAGCGCGAACGATGCGCTGCCGTGGATTCGGCCCGCGCTGGCGCTGATCGCGGATGCGGCGCGCAAGGACGTGCCGGTCCTCGGGCATTGCCTCGGCGGCCAGCTGATGGCGAAGGCGCTCGGCGGCACGGTGCGCGCCAGCCCGGTCAAGGAGATCGGCTGGGGAGAGGTGCGGGTCGCCGACAACGGCGTGGCGCGGGAATGGCTCGGTGCGCTCGAATCCTTCGAGGCCTTTCACTGGCATGGCGAGACGTTCTCCATCCCGCCCGGCGGCACGCGGGTGCTGGAGAACGGGCATTGCGCCAACCAGGGCTTCGCGCTGGGCAAGCACTTCGCCATGCAGTGCCACGTCGAAATGACCGAAGACCTGGTGCGCGAGTGGCTGCGCGGGGGCGCGCGCGAGATCGACGCTTCCCGCGACAGCGCGGGAGTGCAGAAGCCGGAGCAGATCGAGCGCGACCTGGCGCGGCGGCTGGACGCGCTGCACGCGGTCGCCGACCGCATCTACGACCACTGGATCGAAGGACTCAGTCGCGGAAATTAATGAATTGGAGCGGCAGGTCGGCCACCTGCTGCCGCACCAGCTGGATCGCCGCCTGCAGGTCGTCCTTCTTGGCGCCCGAGACGCGCACCAGGTCGCCCTGGATCGAACCCTGCACCTTCAGCTTCGCGTCCTTGATCAGCTTCTGGATCTGCTTCGCCTTTTCCTGCGGCACGCCGGTCTTCACGGTCACCGCGCGCTTCACCTTGTCGCCGGAGATCTTCTCGACGGCGCCGAGATCCAGGCAGCGGACGTCGACGTTGCGTTTGGCCATCCTCTGGCGCAGCACGTCGATGACCTGGCCGAGCTTGAACTCGTCGTCGGCGAACACGGCGAGCGCGAGCTCGTTCTGCTCGATGCGCGCGTCCGAGCCCTTGAAGTCGTAGCGGTTCTGGATCTCCTTGTTGGCCTGCTCGAGCGCGTTCTTCACTTCCTGCTGGTTGACCTGCGAGACGATGTCGAAGGACGGCATGCGACTCCTTTCAGCTGGTGCTCCAGATGCGGGGGCGGCGCATGCCCGCGCTGCGGCAGACGAGATAGCCTTCATTGTCGAGGTTCATTGGACGTTTCGATTGAGTCGCTGCAGTTCGTCCAGCCAGCGCAGCGTGACGCTGCGCAGCCAATCCGGGTCCGAGTCACTCTCGTAGCCCGTGAAGGCGGAAACGTTGAGCGCCTTGCCCTGCACCAGCAGCAGGGTGGTCGTCGACAGCAGGTACACCGGCTTTTCCTTCGCCTTCGTCGGTATGCGCGTTCCCTGCAGTACGGAGACGGCATCCGGCTTGCGGCGCAGCTCCGCCAGCAGGCTGGCGCGGCCCGCGGGCTGCGCGTCCAGGTGCTTGCGGATGTCGGCTGGCGCGGCGGGATTGCCCAGTTCGCGCAGCGACTCAATGACGTAATCCCGGAACTGGTTGAGGCCGACGCGCTCGCGCTCCAGCGACTTCGGCGTCGCCACCAGCAGGTAGCGGCGAAATTCCGGCGTGTCGCCCTGCTGGAAGCGGCGCAGGTCGGCGTCGGTGATGGCGAACAGCAGGATGCGGTTGGAGGCCGAGGTCAGCGTCTCGGCGAGCTCCAGCAGCCGCGGCGAGCCGAGGTCGAGCGTGTCGGCGAACCCCGGCGGCACGTCGAGCACGATGCGCTCCGTGCCCAGGCGCACGGCGAAGGGGGACGCCGCGCAGTTGAGCGACAGGGCGGCGAGGAGGGTAAGGGCCAGGACGCGCACGGGCGCTATTGTATTCCGCGCCGTATTCCGCGCCGCGCCGCGGCCCTCCGGGGATGGCGGAGCGGCCGGATCACGTATCATCTGCAGTTTTCGGAGAGCAGGAACTTGGCGACCATCCTCGGCACGCTTCCCAAAGGGGAACGCATCGGCATCGCGTTCTCGGGCGGCCTCGACACGAGCGCCGCGGTGCACTGGATGCGCGCCAACGGCGCGATCCCCTACGCCTACACCGCGAACCTCGGCCAGCCCGACGAGCCGGATTACGCCGAGATCCCGCGCAAGGCGCTCGCCTATGGGGCCGCGAAGGCACGCCTCGTCGACTGCCGGCCGCAGCTCGTCGCCGAAGGCATCGCGGCGATCCAGTGCGGCGCTTTCCACATTTCCACCGGCGGCGCGGCCTACTTCAACACCACGCCGCTCGGCCGCGCGGTCACCGGCACGATGCTCGTCGTCGCCATGCACGAGGACGGAGTCGGCATCTGGAGCGACGGCAGCACCTACAAGGGCAACGACATCGAGCGCTTCTACCGCTACGGCCTGCTCGCCAACCCGACCCTGCGCATCTACAAGCCCTGGCTCGACCAGCGCTTCATCGACGAGCTCGGCGGCCGCAAGGAGATGTCCGCGTACATGACGAAGGCGGGCTTCGAGTACAAGATGAGCGCGGAGAAGGCCTACTCGACGGACTCGAACCTTCTCGGCGCCACGCACGAGGCCAAGGACCTCGAGTTCCTGGACAAGGGCCTCGCCATCGTCACGCCGCTCATGGGCGTCGCCTTCTGGCGCGAGGACGTGGCGGTGAAGCCCGAGCGGGCGGCGGTGCGCTTCGAGCAAGGCGCGCCGGTGGCGCTCAACGGCCATCGGTTCGCGGATGCGGTGGCGCTGCTCACCGAGGCGAACGCCATCGGCGGCCGGCACGGCCTGGGCATGAGCGACCAGATCGAGAACCGCATCATCGAGGCGAAGAGCCGCGGCATCTACGAAGCCCCGGGGATGGCGCTCCTGCACATCGCCTACGAGCGCCTCGTCACCGGCATCCACAACGAGGACACGATCGAGCAGTACCGGGTCAACGGCCGGCGGCTCGGGCGGCTGCTCTATCAGGGGCGCTGGTTCGACCCGCAGGCGATGATGCTGCGCGAGACGGCGCAGCGCTGGGTGGCGAAGGCGGTGACGGGCGAGGTGACGCTCGAGCTGCGCCGGGGCAACGACTGGTCCATCCTCGACACGAAGAGTCCGAACCTCACCTACCACCCCGAGCGGCTGACGATGGAGAAGGGCGAGGCGTTCTTCACGCCCGCGGATCGCATCGGCCAGCTCACAATGCGCAACCTCGATATCGCGGACACGCGCGACAAACTGCGCGTCTATGGCGAGGCGGGGCTCCTCGGCGATGCGACGGCGGGCGGCGTGCCGCTGCTGGGGCCGTCGCGGCCGCTCAAGCGGGCAAAGCCGGCAAAGCGCCGCAAGCGCTAGCGAGCGCCGGCGCACGGGGCTACTTCTTCTTCGGCTTCACCTTGCCGAGGAGGAGGAGCTCGATCAGCGCTTTCTGGGTGTGCAGGCGGTTCTCCGCTTCCTCCCATACCACGCTTTGCGGGCCGTCGATCACCGCCGCGGCCACCTCCTCGCCGCGATGCGCGGGCAGGCAGTGCATGAACAGCGCATCCTTGCGCGCCACCTTCATCATCTCGGCGTCCACCTGCCAGTCCTCGAAGTCGCGCTTGCGCGCCTCGTTCTCGGACTCGAAGCCCATGCTGGTCCACACGTCGGTGGTGACAAGGTGCGCGCCCCTGGCCGCCTGCATCGGGTCGCGAAACTCCTCGTAGTGGCCGGTGCCGTACAGCCCCGCGCGCTCCGGCTCCACCTCGTAGCCGGGCGGCGTGGAGACGTGCACGTTGAAGTCGAACACCTCGGCAGCCTGCAGCCAGGTGTTGCAGACGTTGTTCGAGTCGCCGATCCAGGCGACCGTCTTGCCCTTGATCGAGCCGCGCTGCTCCACGAAGGTGTAGATGTCGGCCAGCACCTGGCAGGGGTGGTACTCGTTGGTGAGGCCGTTGATCACCGGCACGCGCGAGTTCGCCGCGAAGCGCTCGATGATCGCCTGCTCGAAGGTGCGGATCATCACCACGTCGCACATGCGCGAGATCACCTGGGCGGCGTCCCCCACCGGTTCGCCGCGGCCGAGCTGCGAGTCGCGCGTGGAAAGGAAGATGGCGGCGCCGCCCAGCTGGTGCATGCCGGCCTCGAACGAGAGCCGCGTGCGCGTGGACTGCTTCTCGAAGATCATCACCAGCGTGCGGTCCTCCAGCGGCCAGTAGCGCTTGTAGCGCTTGAACTGGTGCTTGATCCAGCGCGTGCGCGCGAACAGGTGCTCGAGCTCGGCGCGCGAGAAGTCGTTGAATTGCAGGAAATGGCGCAGCTTCGCCATGCGGGGGCCCGAACGGACGTCAGCGCGCAGCGGCGAGGCGGGGTTGCGCGGCGCCGCGCGCCAGGAACTCCTTGACCAGCGGGGCGAGTCGCTCGACCACTTGCCGGCCCTCGACCTCGCTCATCACCAGCGGCGGCAGCAGCCGGATCACGTTGTCTGCGGTGACGTTGAACACCAGCCCCGCCTCGAGGCCCATCTTCACCAGCTCGCCGCAGGGCCGGTCGAGCTCGACGCCCAGCATCAGGCCCATGCCGCGGATCTCGACCACGCCGGCAGCGCCCGCGAGCGCCGCCGTGAGGCCGCCGCGGATCGCGTCGCCCACCCTTAACGCGTTGTCGAGCAATCCTTCATCCTTCATCGTATCGAGCGTCGTCACCACGCCGCACATGGCAAGCGGGTTGCCGCCGAAGGTCGAGCCGTGGTTGCCGGGCTTGAAGACGCTCTTCGCGCGCCCGCCCACCACGCAGGCGCCCACCGGCACGCCGCCGGCGAGCCCCTTGGCGAGCGGCACCACGTCCGGGAGGAAGCCCGCGTGCTGGTAGACGAACCACTTGCCCGTGCGCCCGAGGCCGCACTGCACCTCGTCGGACATGAACAGCCACTGGTTCGCGTCGCAGATTTCCTTCAGGCCGCGCAGGTACTCCAGGCGCGAGACATTGATGCCGCCCTCGCCCTGGATCGGCTCGACGAACACCGCGACCACGTTCTTGTTGTGCGCCGCGACCTGGCGCACCGCGTCGAGGTCGTTGAGCGGCACGCGCACGAAGCCCTGCACCAGCGGTTCGAAGCCCGCCTGCACCTTGCGGCTGCCGCCGGCGGAGAGCGTGGCGAGCGAGCGCCCGTGGAAGGCCTTCTCCATGACGATGATCGCGGGCTCGTTGACGCCGCGGTCGTGGCCGTACTTGCGCGCCACCTTGATCGCGGCCTCGTTCGCTTCCAGCCCGGAGTTGCAGAAGAACACCTCGTCCAGGCCGGTGATCTCGGCGATGCGGTCGGCCGCCTGCTCCTGCAGCGGGTTCTCGAAGAGGTTCGAGGTATGGATGATGCGCGCGATCTGCTCGGTGAGCGCGCGCACCAGGCGCGGGTGGTTGTGGCCCAGCGTGTTCACGGCGATGCCGGCGAGCGCGTCCAGGTACTGCTTGCCCGCCTCGTCGTAGAGCCAGACGCCCTGGCCGCGCACGAACGCCACCGGCTGCCGGGCGTAGGTGTTCATGACGTGGCTCATGGCGCGATCTCCTCGCAAAAGCAAAACGGCGGCCCATGCCGCCGTCGGGAGGAAATCTTAGCGCGTCTCGCGGCGCAGGGCTAGCGCCCGAGGGTCTCCCCCCAAGGCCTGCGTTGCAGGCGGCGCAGCCGCCCCGTGCGCCCCCGCACGTGACTGCAGCAGAGGCCCACTAGCCGATGCGGCGCAGCCCGCGCTCCTCGGCAGGCTTGAGCACTCGCACGCAGGGCTGGTAGCCCTCGACCACGATGCCGTGCATCTCCATGCGCTTGAGCGAGCGCAGCAGGCCGGCGATGTAGTCGGCGATCTCGCGCGTGATCAGCTGCCCGGGCACCAGCACCGGGATGCCCGGCGGGTAGGGCACGATCTGGTCGGCGCAGATGCGCCCGTGCAGCACGCGGTTGACGCGTTCCTTGTCGTCGAACACCGGCACCAGCTCGCCGCCGCAGTAGTAGGCGTCGCGCGGCAGGTAGCGCAGTTTCGTGAACCCCGGCACCTCCGGCGAGCGCACCAGGCGGCGCGGCGCCTTGCCGCCGCGCGCGATGCGCATCAGCGCGTCGTACAGCCGCGATACCTTGGAGCGCGTGGTGCCGATGGTGAGCAGCAGCGTCAGCGTATTGAAGGTGCTCTTCTCGGTCTGGATGTTGTAGCGCTCGAACAGCTCCTTCTGCAGGTCGTCCACCGTGTAGCCGCAGCCGGAGATGTCGATGGTGACCTTGGTGGGATCGAGCCGGATGCCGTCGTGCTTCACCTCGTCGGGCAGCAGGTCCTCGAGCTCGAGCACACGGAACACGCGCGTCGAATTGACCTGCTCGCGCACCTCCTTGGCCAGTGCGAGCGTGCGCGACAGTAGCTTGTAGCCTTCCATCACCGCCTGCTTGCGCGCCACGTCGAGGCTGGCGATCAGCGCGTATTGCGGGCTGGTCGAGGTGTGCATGTTGAAGTTCTCGCGGAACAGGTGCTCGCGGAACGTCGGGTCGTTGACGTGGATCATCGAGGCCTGCGAGAACGCTGACAGCACCTTGTGCGTGGACTGCGTGGCGTAGTCGGCGCCGGCCTCCAGCGCCGTGGGACGGAACTCCGGATGGAAGCGCGCGAAGCCGTACCAGGCCTCGTCGACGATCACCTTGATGCCCTTG
>Ga0326726_10005930_pt1 | contig 11027 bp, 11 predicted proteins | sample MHFenrmetagenome_2_FD_207603 | JGI IMG/M metagenome (GOLD analysis project Ga0326726, IMG submission 207603) | Lab enriched peat soil microbial communities from Michigan Hollow, Ithaca, NY, United States - MHF15MN | ecosystem: Environmental > Terrestrial > Soil > Wetlands > Peat | place: USA...
TCGAAGCGTCCGGCGGAAGCGCTGGCGGAGTATCGGGGGGACTTGAAGTTCAATCCGAAACGGTTCAACGGACTGTATGGCGCGGGGCGGGCGGCGGAGATGGCCGGGCAGACTTCGGCGGCAGCCGAGTACTACGAGCTGCTGATCAAGACGTGTGAGGGGTCGACTTCGGCGCGTCCGGAGTTGCAGAAGGCGAAGCAGACGGTGGTGGCGCAGCAGTAGGCCGCCTTAGAAAGCGACCGAATTTCATGCTGAGAACTTCCTCGGCATGGTCCGGCGTGGCTGCATGAAAATAGGGCTGCGCGATTTGTGAGGACCGAATGAGTCGCGTCCGCGTGACTTCCAACGAAAGCTCACCCATTAATTTAGAGGCAAGATTTGCAGCCACCGTTCCGATCCAGGCAGGAAGTCATCATCAACGCGCCTTTGGAAGCGGTGTGGTCGTTCAGCATGGATGTCACGAAGATTCCGGAGTTCCATCCTCGCGTGGTCAAGGTTGATCTTCTTTCTGGCAAGACCCTCCGCGAACCAGGCGCGTCCTATCAATGTCATCTTTCGGGCGGGAAGCACACGTGCATCGAGAAGGACATCGAAATTATCCCGCTGCAGAAGATCGTCACTGTTTTGCCGGAGGACACATTCGGTATCAGCAGGATTCTCAGCGATTACAGAGTGGAAACGACGTTCCAAACGCTCGGCCCTCGGTCAACCAGGGTGGAAATCAGCCACTATTACTCGACGGCAACCCTGAAAGCCAAGCTCCTCAACTTAATCGCAAAAGGTAAGATCGCCCGCGAGACTCAGGCAACATTGAATGCTGCCAAAGCCACGATAGAGGCTGCCTGCCGTTCGGGATAGGGGTTGATCAGACCGGTTCTAATGTCCGCCGGGGCGGTTACGGGCGCCGCTTAGTATTGGGCACCACCACTCCCCCTTCGATCTTCGGGATCCCGAAGTGCCCGCCGAGATGGGTGAGATCGAGCGGGCTGATGGACCCGGAAATAACGATAAAGTTGACCTCGTTTGACCGGGCAACCAGAATCGCAATGTCGCTGATCGCGTTATTCTCGAAGCGGATCCAGAGATCGGTCACACCCGGGCCGCCATCCTTCGCGTGGTTGTTCATCAGCTGTTTCCAGCCGGCTGCGTGGTACTCCTCTTTCACGGAGCTGAGAGCCTCGGGATCGTACATCCCGGGTCCGGGAAAATGGTAGCTGTGGACGGAAATCCCATTCAAGCCCGCGATCACGCGGCGGAGGTCCTCGTTCTCCGGGTCCAGCTTGGACGCAAATACGATCATGTTGTGGTCGAGTGCGAACTCGGTTTTCGAGGACGCGCTTTGCCGCAGGGCGTCGATACCCTGAGGAATCCACCCGGGCTGCTGCGCCTCGGTCAATCGAGCTGTAGAAATGGCGATCAAGATGACAAAGACAGTGCCGGTCAGCCTCATAGAGCCCCTCATCGATAGACAAGATGCGTTGCAATTCCACTTCTAGGACAGCCTTCCGGGCTTGGCAATGCACCGCAGGTAAATCGAAAATCATCCGCTAACTTCATGAATCCAGACTGTCTACGGGGAGAGGTCAATTCCGCCAAGGCTTGCCATAGCCCTCACTACCCAGACTGTTGGCGGAGGCACGGTGGAAACAGCTTGACTCCGGAATGCGTTCCAGAGTTCATAATTCCCATGGTGCAAAGCAGCGGTGTGAAGGGTCTTCGTTCCGGGGCGCTGGCCAAGGCGGCAGGGGTGAGTCCGGATACGATTCGACACTATGAAAGGATTGGCATCCTGCCCCGCGCCTCGCGCACAGAGTCCGGGTACCGGATCTATCCCGCGAACGCGGTCGAGCGAGTGCTGATTGCGCAACGGGCGCTTCGGATCGGATTCACGCTGGCCGAACTGGCGGAAGTCCTGAAAGCTCGCGACGCCGGGGGCGCTCCCTGCCACCGAGTTTACCAGCTTGCCCAGCAAAAGCTCGCCGGCATCGCGGCCGACATTGCGGCCCTGAAGCGCACCGAACGATGCCTCAAGAAGGTGTTGTCGGATTGGGAACAACGAATGCAGCGGGCGGGGCCGGCGCAGAAGGCGCACTTGCTGTACTCGCTCAGTGAGGCACTGAAGAATTCCGGCGGTCCAGCAAATCAGTTTCGGAGGAAAAGGAGATCATGAAAACAGTCGTCACACTACTTTTACTTTGCGGGTTGCAATTGGCAGCCCAGGACATGACGTCCTGCCCCAAGCACAAAGAGCATATGAAGGAGGCTTCGCAACATCAGGCCGAGGTGGAAAAACATGGCGATGAGGCGATGGGATTTCCGCATGACAAGACCACTCATCATTTCCGTCTCTATGCGGACGGTGGGGCGATCGAGGTAACGGTCAACAACAACAAGGATTCCGAAAACACGAAGGCAATCCGCTCCCACCTGGCGCACATAGCTGTGCTGTTCTCGGACGGCGACTTTTCTATACCCATGTTCGTCCATGACCAGATGCCGCCCGGCGTTCCGGTGATGAAAGAAAAACGCTCCCAGATTTCTTATCGTTTCGAAGAAATGCCCGGAGGGGGCAGGGTGCGGATCAAGACAACGAATCCGGACGCGCTGAAAGCGATTCATGATTTTCTTCGCTTTCAGATCGAGAACCACCATACGGGGGATGTGACCGATATTGCCCCTTTGTAAAGGGCGGCCTCGCAAGATTCAACAACGGGCTGGCGGCAAGGCTGCAGGCTGCTATCTGGTGGGGTTGTACTTGTCGGGAAGGTTGGCGTATCCCGGCGGCAGCTCAAACATACTGTCCGCAACTGCTCCTTCGTGAATTCCCGTCAATTCGTTGCTCGCAGCGTAGGGCTTACGGGCGCCCTTGGCAGCCGGATTGATGCTATCGTTCCCTACATGCTGCGACATCTTGTTCTAGCCGTATTCATCCTGAGCGCCACATTCAGCTTCGCCAAGGAAAAGAACAGGGAGCATTTTCAGCAACCGGGGCCGATTCGTCTCGACAAGGACGGACAAAAGTGGGTGGAGAAGACGCTGCGAAAGATGTCGCCGGAAGAAAAGGTCGGGCAACTGTTCATGATCTGGACGCGGGTGGTGTTCATGAACGAGGCCGATCCGAACTGGATTGCGTTGCGCGACAGCGTCCGCAAGTATCACATCGGCTCGCTGACCATGAGCGTGCCGGTCGATGGACCTGTCCTGCTGCGGAATGAGCCGTTTGAGGCGGCTGAGCTGCTGAACCGGTTGCAGCAGTCGTCGGAGCTGCCGCTGATCGTGGCCGCGGATTTCGAACGCGGCGTGGCAATGCGGCTGCATGGAAGCACGGTCTTTCCGCACGCCATGGCGTTCGGCGCCACCGGAAAGCTGCAGCAGGCCGAGGAGTTTGGACGCATCACGGCGCTCGAGGCGCGCGCCATCGGGGTGCACTGGAACCTTTTTCCGGACGCAGACGTGAATTCCAATCCCGCGAATCCGATCATCAACACGCGTTCCTTCGGAGAAGATCCGCAGCAGGTGGGCGAACTGGTGGCTGCCTACATCAAGGGCGCGCACGAAGGCGGCATGCTGGTCACCGCCAAGCACTTTCCGGGACACGGCGACACTGCCACCGACTCGCATCTGGGCATCGCACAGGTTACGGGAGACCGGGCGCGGCTGGAGAAGGTGGAGTTGCCGCCGTTTCAAAGCGCGATCAAGGCAGGAGTGGATGCGGTGATGGTAGCGCACGTGACCGTGCCGGCGCTGGAGCCCGACCCCAACCGCATCGCGCTGACTTCCAGCGCGGTGGTGACCGGCCTGCTCAAGAATCAGATGAAATTCAAGGGCATCGTGGTGACCGATGCGCTCGAAATGGCAGGCGTGACTCGGATGTATGCCAATGATGTTGGAAGGGCGGCGGTGGACGCCTTTAAGGCGGGCAATGACCTGCTACTGATTCCGGCCGACCTGGATGCCAGCTACCGGTCGATGCTGCAGGCAGTGAAGAGCGGCGAGATCACACGCCAGCGGCTGGACGAATCCGTGCATAAACTGCTGGAACTAAAGGCTTCCCTTGGCTTGCACAGGGCGAGGCTGGTGGACCTGAGCCAGCTTCCCAAGACGATCGGAAAGCCCGAGAACCTGGCGTTCGGGCAACAAGTGGCGGACGAAGCGGTCACCCTGGTGCGCGACAATGGCCGGGTCCTTCCCCTGCACGCCGCAGCGGGAACCGCCAAGCCTGCGCTTCCGTATCAATCTGTAGTGGAGGTGCGCAACCGGCTGGTGGTCGTGATTTTCAGCGAGGACATGCGCACCGAGTCAGGACGTATGCTGGAACGCCAGATTCTTGCTCGTGTGCCCGACGCCCACGTGATCTATGTCGATCCGCGTTCGGTGGCGGGCGTGAGTGCCGATGCTCTGGCTGCGGTCGACGCGGCGGAACAGGTAGTGGCGGCAGTGTACGTGATTCCGACCGCGGGCCGCGCCATTCCGACGGCCGGCGGTTTGAAAAACAGCGTTGCCATGGCCGACGCCAGCGCCACCTTGCTCAACGCGATTCTGGAGCACGCAGCGCCACGCACCGCCGTGCTGGCAATGGGCAATCCTTATCTGGCGCAGGATTTCCCGACGGTTCAGAATTATCTGTGCGCGTTTTCCAATGCCACTGTGTCGGAGGTGGCGGCGGTCAAGGCGCTGTTCGGCGAGATGCCAACGCGCGGACATCTGCCGGTCACGATTCCAGGAATCGCGTCGCGAGGCGCGGGCCTGGAACGGCCTGCCGCAACGAGTTCAGGAGGTTCTTCTCATGCTCAGCCGTAATTTGGTCGCACAGATTGCACCCGCTGCATTGCTGGCCGCTCTGATCGTTCTGCCGGGCTGCAGCATCAACGTGAAAGACAAGGACAAAAACGGCGAAGGGCGCGTGGACATCAAGACGCCCATGGGCGATATCCACGTGAACGAACAGCCCGATGTCCGGGAGACCGGGCTCACTCTCTATGCTGGAGCCAAACCGGCGCCGAAGGACTCGGGCGACGACAAGAAGAGCGCCAACGTCAACATCTCCGGGCCTGGATTCGCGCTCAAGGTAGTGGCGGCGGAGTTTGAGTCGGACGACGCTCCCGACAAAGTGATCGCATACTACAACAAGGAATTGCAGCGCTTCGGCAAGCCGATTGAATGCCACGGACGCTGGACAGGCGGAGACGTGAATGCCGAATTCCACAAGAAAGAGGGAGCCAAGCCGGTTTCCTGCCGTGAGGGCGAGAGTGGCAACTCGGTCGAACTGAAAGTCGGCACCGAAGAGAACCAGCACATCGTCGCGGTCAAGCCTGACGGCAAAGGGACGCGGTTTGCGCTGGTGTATGTGCGTACACACAGCGGTAAGGACGACACGATCTAGGGGAGGGCGGGAAAATTCCGAGGTCGAGAAAAGACGACCGCTTGGGCTGAAGCCCGCGCGCCTTCCAACGGCTTACGCGGCCCTGAAGGGCCGCTCTTCCACGGTGGTGTACACATTCATGAGTATTTAGCGGCCTGCTCAGGCCGTGCCCCTTCAAAACAGAGTCAAAACCGAAAGCCCCGGAGTTGCTCTCTCCCTTCCGGTGAGCTAGTTTCAGAGCGTGGATCATCCCTGCGAACAATGTGGGACGGCGGTGGAGGATGGGCGTCCATTCTGCCCGCAATGCCGGGCGCCGCAGGTGCGGGTAGAGATCGCGCCGGCGCCGGTACCGGCCGCGGCCGCTCAATCGCCAGCGTTGGAGACGGTGAGCGATGCCTTGCACCCTACCAGTCTGCGGCCTGCTTCCGATCCGTCATTTTTTCGAACGGCGCTGCAGGCAGGATTGCTGGGGGTGATGGCCAATATCATCCCGTTTGGCCTCGGGATGGTGCTCACCGGAATCCTGGCGGCGCTGCTGTATCACCGGGCCGCGGCAGGAGCGCTTTCCAGTGGCAAGGCGGCGCGGTTGGGCGCCATGGCAGGAGCGATCTCTTTCGCCGCGAGCGTGCTGTTGACCCTGTTCCTGATTGTCGTTCTGAATTCTCAGCAACAATTCCACGACCTGATGATGAAGGCGGTGGAGCAGGGCGTAGCCAACCGGTCCGATCCAGACGTGCAATCTTTTCTGCAATGGCTGCACACGCCCGAAGGGTTCGGAATCGTCCTCGCCTTTGGCATCGTGGGGGCTCTGGCCCTCTCCATGCTGTTTTCCGCGGCTGGCGGGGTGATCGGGTCAATGCTGTTCCGCGAGAGAAACCGGCCGCTGTCCTAGCGCTCACCTTGCCCGAACCCGGCCACACGCGTATGATGCGGCGTTCATGAGTTCACGCAATCCAGAACGTCCGATGGAGATTCGCGAGAAGGCACAGCTGATGTCGGCCTCGGAGATCGAGCGAACGCTGATCCGGCTGGCGCACGAAATTGTGGAAAAAAATAACGGCACCGCCGACCTGGCGTTTGTCGGCATCCGGCGGCGGGGAGTGCCGCTGGCGGAGCGGCTGGCGAAGATCATCCAGCGCATGGAAAAGAAGCCGGTGCCGGTGGGGACGCTCGATATCACGCTCTATCGCGACGACCTTTCTACCCTGGGGCCAAAACCCGTGGTGCAGAAAACCGAGCTGGAGTTTCCAGTCGCGGGCAAATCCGTCGTGCTGGTGGACGATGTGCTCTATACCGGGCGCACGACCCGGGGGGCGCTGGATGCGCTCTTCCACGAAGGGCGTCCGAAGCGGGTACAGCTGTGTGTATTGATCGATCGTGGCCATCGCGAGTTGCCGATTGAGGCGGCGTTTGTCGGGCGGATGGTGCAGACAACCGAGAATCAGATCATCGAGGTCAAGCTTCGCGAAGTGGACAACGCGGAGAAAGTTCTGCTGATGGAAAAACAGTAGTGTGGTGAGACCCGCATGAGTGCAGCCCGGGGTTCGCTGCTCGGAATCGAGCATCTCGACGCAGCGGAGATCATGAAAATCCTGAAATTCGCGCGGCGCATGAAGCTGGACAAGCCGCGGCCGCTGCTGAAGGGCAAGCGGGTTGTGCTCCTGTTCTACGAGGCTTCCACGCGCACCCGCAGTTCGTTTGAGATTGCGGCCAAAGCGATGGGAGCGCACACCGTCCTGATTCAGGCTGCCGGATCGAGCATTGAAAAAGGCGAGTCGCTGCTTGATACCGGATACACCCTACGGGCGGTGGGCGCCGATGTGATCGTCATTCGTCACCCGAACGCAGGCGCGCCGCACGTAATGGCGCAACACATTGACATTCCAGTGATCAACGCCGGAGACGGGCTGCACGAGCATCCTTCGCAGGCGCTGCTCGATGCTTACACGATCCTGCGCAATACGAAGAGTTTCAAGGGTCTGCAGGTCGCGATCATTGGCGACATTTTTCACAGCCGGGTCGCGCGATCGGCCTGCCACCTGCTCAGCAAGCTTGGAGTGAAGATCATTCTCTGCGGTCCGCCGGAACTGGTGCCGGAAATTGCCGCCACGCTGGCGCCGGGAGTGCGGGTGACGCGCCAGATTGAAGACGCCCTGCGTGGAAGCGACGTGGTCATGCTGCTGCGCGTGCAGAAGGAGCGGCTGGCGGGGCAAAAGATCAATTTGCCGGACTATATCGCGCGCTACCAGATGACGGCGGCGCGTCTGAAGGCAGCGAAGAAGGATGCGATCCTGATGCATCCCGGCCCGATAATCCGCGGGCTGGAATTGACCAGCGAAGTGGCCGACGGGGCGCAGTCGCGCATCCTGGAAGAAGTGCGTCACGGTGTTCCGGTGCGGATGGCGATTCTGGCGCGGGCGGTGGGGAGGATGCGATGAGAACTTCCACTCCTTCTCCGCGGAGAAGAAGTTGATGAAGGACGGACTTTGAAGACACGCTCGACAAACAGTCTTCTGATCAAAGGCGGCCACCTGATCGACCCGGCCGCGAAGATCGACGCGCCCATGGATATTCTTCTCGAACAGGGGCGCGTTGCTGACGTCGCGGCTCCGCACAAAATCAAGGGTGCGGACGAGAAGTTCGACGCACGCGGGCTGATGGTCGCGCCGGGCTTCATCGATCTGCACGTACATCTGCGCGAGCCCGGACAGGCGCACAAAGAAACTATAGCGACGGGAACGGCTGCCGCCGCTGCGGGCGGGTTTACCTCGGTGTGTACGATGCCGAATACCGCGCCGGTAGTGGATTCGGTGGATTGGGTACAGTGGCTGCGCGCACCGGAGCGAGGCGCGCTGGTCAACGTGTTTCCGATCGCAGCCGCTACCCAGGCGAGCAAAGGCGCCGCGCTCACTGATTTTCGTTCGCTGCAACGGGCGGGCGCGATCGCGGTGACCGATGACGGCAAGCCCATTCTGGCGGACGACATCATGCGGGCGGCGCTGGTTCTGGGCGGCGAACTTAATTTTCCGGTGGTGCAGCACGCCGAGGACACGCGCCTGACTGAGCACTGCTCGATGCACGCGGGAGCGCGGTCATTCCGTTTTGGGCTGCGCGGCATGACGGCCGCCGCCGAGGCGAACATCGTCGAGCGCGACGTGCATCTTGCCATGCAAATTCCTAATGCCCGTCTGCATGTGGCGCATCTTTCGACCGCCGACGGCCTCAAGGGCGTGCGTCGCGGCAAACGGGCCAAGACGCGGGTCACGTGTGAGGTCACGCCCCATCACTTTACGTTGATCGATGATGACGTCCGCGATTACGACAGCCGTTACAAAATGAATCCGCCGCTGCGTTCGTCTTCGGACCTGGAGGCGATTCTGGTCGCGCTCGCCGACGGTACCGTGGACGCGATCGCCACCGATCACGCGCCCCATGCTTCGCACGAAAAGGAAATGGAATTCGAGCGCGCGGCGTTTGGCATCACCGGACTGGAAACGGCGCTGGCGCTGGCGATTACCAAGCTTCACAAAGAGAAACGGATTCCGCTGGCTCGGATAGTGGAGTTGTTGACCGCTGGTCCGGCGCGCTGTTTCGATCTGCGTGGACGGGGATCGCTCGGGCGCGGTTGCTTTGCCGATGTGACCATCTTCGACCCCAAGAAGAAATGGACCTTCGAGGCCGCGAAGTCGCTCTCCAAGTCGCGGAACACGCCATTTGACGGATGGCAGCTGACCGGAAGAGTGGTGGCTACGATTGTCGGCGGCAGAATGGTGTATCCCTCCTGAAATCGCGTAGGGGCGGCCACCCTCGGCAGTCCGGCCGCGGCCCACCGCGCACCGTGACAAATTCCGGTGCTGCGCGTCTACCTAGAGGGCTTGCATGAGACCCTCAAACGCCGTCATCGCACTGTCGCTGATCCTGACCTGCTCCACCCCGGTTCTTCCACAACGTCCATCCAGTATCAAGCGTCTCGACGGCAGCTCGATCTCGCCGGCCGAGATTGATACCACTGTCACCCGGCTGATACGCGCCGCCAAGGTCACCGGCATTGCCATCGCGATTCTCAACCAAGGCCGGGTTGACTACCTTCACGGATATGGTTTTCGCGACCGAGAGAAGAAACTGCCGCTGACGCCGGACACAGTAATGTCCGCCGCCTCGTTCAGCAAAGTGGCGTTCGCCTACCTGGTGATGCAGCTGGTTGAGGAAGGCGCGCTCAATCTCGACAAGCCGGTTTATCAGTACTTGCCGAAGCCGCTGCCGGAGTATGACGCCTATCGCGATCTCTCCGGCGATCCGCGCTACAAAAAGATCACAGCCAGGATGCTGCTCAGTCATACGAGCGGGTTTCCCAACTGGCGCAGGTTCACGGACGACGGGAAGCTGAGTATCAACTTTGAGCCGGGCTCGCGTTTTGCCTACTCCGGCGAGGGATTTGATCTCCTGCAACTGGTGGTCGAAAAGGTCGCGAAGAAGCCTCTGGCTGAGCTGATGCGCGAACGGGTGTTCCAGCCTCTCGACATGACGCGCACCAGGATGGTCTGGGAGGAACGTTTTGAAAGCGACTACGCCAACGGATACGACGAGCAAGAGCATTCACTCGGACCGCAGAAGCGGAGACAGGCGGATGCGGCGGGGTCAATGCAGACGACGGTGCGGGATTTCGCCCGCTTCGTGGAGGCCGTGACGCAAGGGAAAGGTCTGCACAAGGAAACGCGAGAGCGGATGCTCAGTGCGCAGATCCAGATTCTCTCGAAGCATGAGTTTCCGACGTTTTCGACCGAGACTACGGACGAGAACAAAGACATCCGCCTGAGCTACGGTCTGGGATGGGGCCTCTACTGGGCTCCCTATGGTCGAGCGTTCTTTAAAGAGGGTCACGACGACGGCTGGCGGCACTATGCGGTTAGCTTCGACAAGAGCGGGACCGGAATCGTCATCATGACGAACAGCTCGAATGGGGAGGGGATCTACAAGGAGTTGCTGGAGACGCTCCTTGGGAACAAATTTACGCCCATCGAGTGGGAGGGGTTCGCGCCGTACGATGCGCCGAAATGAGCTCGGATGGGCTGTCGATCCGTGTCAACACGTTCGGCAACTCTGGCGTTTCGCGGGCGAGGGCGCCCGCGCCACACCACGTTACTTGAACTCGACCGTCACAAACTTCGCCGGGCTCGTTCCCACATTGGTTAGGGTGTGGGTGTAGCCGCCGGGCAGCCACTTCACGTCGCCGGACTTGAATTTGCCGGGCATGGGGCCCATGCCGTCGACGTCGCTGCGGATATCCAGATCGCTGATGGCCACCAGCAGGTGCGGGCCGTCGTGATGATGGCTGGGAACGGTGGCGCCGGGCTGGAGGTTGATTACGGAAGCGCGGGCTCCATCACGAATGAACAGAACCTTGACGCTCCCGCCAGAGAAATCTTTGTCGCCGCCTTCCATCGGCCAGGGCGAAGGTGCGGTACGGAGCTTGTCATCCTGCATCAGCTCGATGGTCACGTTGCGAAAGGCGCGGTCGGAAAGATTGCGCGCGACGTGAGCAAAGTTGCCGGGAGTGAAACGGGTTTCACCGTCGGTGAGTTTGAGGTCTACCGGCGGTTTGTCGGCGACCTCGTTGGCAACGTGGGAGTCGCCGAGCGTCACGAACAGGTAATCGTGGCGGTGG
>Ga0326726_10005931_pt1 | contig 11027 bp, 15 predicted proteins | sample MHFenrmetagenome_2_FD_207603 | JGI IMG/M metagenome (GOLD analysis project Ga0326726, IMG submission 207603) | Lab enriched peat soil microbial communities from Michigan Hollow, Ithaca, NY, United States - MHF15MN | ecosystem: Environmental > Terrestrial > Soil > Wetlands > Peat | place: USA...
CTTTTCTGTTTGTTTCCACGTCCTTCCTCACCCGGAAAGACGGGATTTGCTATCAACGGGGAATAAGCCTACATTATATTGAATAGAGCTTCCCGATCGGGCGTTTCGCAAAACAGCGTTTGTTGCCGGCTCACCTCAACACACACTCCCTGCGCCGCTTCTTCGGATTCCCCCTTGAGACGACGAGCTTTTCATGATCACAACGTCGTGGGCTACAAGCTGTTGCAGCGGGATTGGGTGGCGGCAAGTTGCGGAAAGGAGCTCCAATGATCGAGGCGCGTCAGGTTTGGAACATCATCCAGGGACATGTACCGAAAAAGGAATGGGTACCGTCCGAGAAGGTGTATACAATCGTGGAATTGTACGGAGAACTTGACGAAGAAGATCGCCGGGCGCAATCTCCTGAATCGATTACTCCCCGATGGAAGGTTGTAGTTCGTGATGTCCTTGCAAAACTGTTACGGGAGGGCAGGGTCCGGTCACGAAAGCGTCCACACCATAACTGACGGTTGAGTCAGGTTTCTCCACAATTTTGAAAGGACATGTTCCATGGAAAAGGGAACAGTCAAATGGTTTAACGCTGCAAAGGGGTACGGCTTCATTTCGCGCGAGGAAGGTGGCGATGTGTTTGTCCACTTCAATGCGATCTCAGGAGACGGATATAAAACCCTGAATGAAGGGGACAAAGTGGAATTCGAAGTCGAACAAGGGCCCAAGGGCCTTCAGGCCTCGAAAGTCTCAGTCATCAAGGAATAGAATAGGGATACCACGTAACTCAAAACCCTGCCGCCAGGCAGGGTTTTTCTTTTTGTGAAGGCCCATATTAGACCACATGCGGAAACCCAGCTCTTTGACCCCCGCGTCAAATCATCCGTGGGCTGTTCATTGAATGACGTGACCTCCTCTGGCAACCTTCCATCGGACGGATACGATTTCGACACAGACTATCGCAACACCGCATCAATTTCGTGTCGCTCATTGGCTATAGCTTCACCTTGCGTCGTGAACCACGTTTCGGTTAGCTTCACCCTCCCCGAATTGTTCGTGCAGGAAAATCTCACCCCGTATCCGTTATTTTCTGACATCACGGTGATTTCGATTCCCCGATGCGTCGCTGTCGTTGTGGTTTTCTTTATCATATGCATCACCCTCTGCAGGTTCTTTTGCTCTGTATGAAGCTCCATTCACGGATGTCAAAGCGACACGATGGTACTGGAATTTCCACGGAGGTGCGACTGCCATCGAGCCGTTGCACACAAACTGTCTGAGATTGCGCCCTCGGTCGCCAAGTTGAAGATCGTTTGACCGTGCGATTTGCGGGAAAAGTGACGCACCGACGAGGGGACTTCAGTTGAACCTTCTCGCAGATCGGACCCATGCGTCGCAACAAATGCCGGCCGGACTGGCTGTTCCCCGGCTCGGGTGATTAAAACCGGAGCGACCTGGCCATGTCTTCAACAACTTCCCGTTCCTGTTTCCAAATATCGGCTTTGCGTTCCTCTTCCGTCACTTGCTCCCGGGCGTATTGCTTGTATGCAAGATTCGTTGCTTCAACTGCCTTTTTCAGTGCCGGCAGATGTTTCGAACCGATCTCCTCCAGTTCAGCGGGAAACACAAGGAATTTTCCATCTATGATCGCCTCTTCGTCCGGATTCAAATTCTTCCACTCCCGTCCGAATATATCTTTCCAACCCCATGGAGGCGATTCTGAAAGTTCTAGATACACTTGATACACTGTGTACGATCCAAGTGTTTTGCGGGTCTTATCCGTGTTGAGACCTACAATGCGTATTTCCACGGCGGGTTTCGTCGAGGAGTCTTTGGTCATGTCAGACATATTCTACCTCCCCCTATTCTTGTCAGGATGATGCTTGTTTGCAGGCGCCGGTCGTTTTGTTGCACAAGTGGTGCCAAGGTTCACCCCTTTACTCATTTGAACAAGATAATCTGTCCGCGGATTCGCCGTTTCATCGGGCCCCCGCTTCGAGGACACCGCATCAACGAATGCTATTGTGCGAAGTAATGTCGGACTTTTGCCGCAATCTGGTTGTCAGTCATCTTATCCGCAGTTTCCACACCGACAATTCGGCCCCCGAGCGCTTCGTTATCCAGGCGCGTTTTGAGTTCGATTTTTGCCTCGCCCGGACCAAGTATCAGAATAGAATCAGCTCCACGGATGCTGGAAACTACCCTATCGTAGTACTGCCGGAGCTTCCCTGTAAATTGTCTGTCACGCTGGTCCTCAGCCGAGGCGTCATTTGCTCCACCGGAATACCGGACATGTTTCTCCATGTGCGAGACAATTTGACTTGTCTTTTCACTCTCGTCTTTGAGGCTCACAATGATTGCTTTCCTGTGGTCGATCCACAATCCTACGCTATTCTTCATATGTTTCTCATTTCAATGTCGGGTTTACCGGAGTCGACGAGTACGGTGTGGAGCTGCATGACGATGGAAAGACGACAACGATCGCCAACTTTCGCCGCCGAAGGCGGACGAACTTGCTCCACACGCCTTGTGGCTCCCAGCGCCTCAAAGACGAACGTCGCAACAAAAACGACGAAAAAAAGGAGTAACAGCATGATATTTCTCCGCGTTGCGTGCATGTCTTACAAGCCTCCTCTTTGATCCGCGTCTCTCCCTCGCTCCGCTTCCTCCCGCATCACTGCCAAGCGTGTATAATAGTCCGGGATTTCGTTGAGGTGCGCAAGCGCGATCTTCCCTGTGAGCAATGAGTCGTCGTGAGTCACGTCTGTCTCCGGGGTTTTCCGGCCATGTTCAAGTTCCACGTTTAAACCTGAAGCGAATTCCTCGATGTTAAGCTTGGCCCAGCTTACGCCCAGGGCATCCCCGATTTCCCTTGCTTCGTCGAAGCTGAACCGATCCTTTTCCCGAATTCCCGCTGCGCCCTGAATGTACGCCTCGATTTCCTGTGGGGATAGCATAAGGGCAATCCTTTCCTGTCTTCGGTTTGACCTGGATTCCTCCCCTCCAAAAGGGAGAACGGCACTACTGATAACTATCACCCACAGTTCCAGAAATTCAGAAAGGCTTTCATCCCCGAGGCCCTTGCTGTGGCTCTGGCCGAACGGCCTGGTAAAATCCTATGGCACCAGGCTGAGAGGCCACGGCGACGGTATAGCGAGAAACATGAGAATTGCCCCGAGCAATGCCAAGTTTCTTGCAAAATTGTTCCGGTCTGCCATTCTCAGTTGGGGGTCTTCGATCTTCCAGAAATTATGCATCATCAGAGATACTGGAACCAGAAAGGCAACCAGTAGCGCAATGCCGACGAAGGGATAGACGCCGGACATAATGCTGAACCCGCCAAGGATGAGCATAAGCCCCGTTAAGGCCTGGGCGATTGCAGGGAGTGGCACTCCTTTCATTTTCGCAAATTGAGTCATCCTGCCAAATCCAATAAAATGGTTGACCCCGTTGTAGATGAAATATCCGCCGAAAGCAATCCTCCCGGCAAGAAGAATGGCGTTCATACGATATGATCCTTTCATCCATTTTGAAGAAGTCTTTTGACTCTTCCCATGGAGAACTACTTCGTATCCAGAATGACAGGCAGACCGTCTTTTCCCGCGCCGACAATAATCACCTTGGTATTCGAGGAAGCGGCGAGTTTTTCTGTCGCTTCGATTCCCTTCCAGCGCAGAAGCTGGTCGCTGATCCCGGCAGCAACAATAGCCTGGAAGTCGGCGATCCCCTTGGCTTCTATCCGCTTCCTGTCAGCCTCCTGCTTCTCTTTCGTCAGAATGAATTCCATTCTCTGACTTTCCTGATCGGCACGCTGCTTCTGCTCTATTGCTTCGGTGAGTTGTGATGGGAGCGCCACGTTGCGGATTGGCGTGCTCTCAACGGTTACTCCCCGAGGGGCGACTGTCCTGGCGATCTCTTCCAATATCGACGCCCCAAGCCGCTCACGTTCGGTTGAATATAACGCGCTGGCTTGAAAACTCGCAGTGACCGCGCGGCATATGGAGCGAAATTGTGGGATAAGGATAATGGTTTCGTAATCGCCCCCGGAAATCGTCTTATAGACACGTGCGGCTGAGTCGGGGTTAAGTCTGTAGATGGCGCTGACCTCCAAACCAATCGTGAGCCCTTCGCGTGAGAGCACCTGCATCGTTTCCTTGTGCTCCTGCGTTTGGATCGAATATTTGATGACTGTCGCCAGCGGATTCACCGGATTGATGCCGGCCCGCAACGTCTGATCCGACACAACGCCGAAGAAATCAACTACCCCGACGTGTCCGGCAGGGATTTGTGTCAAACACTGGAGCACGGCAAGGACCCCAAACACCCCTGCTGCCAGGGCACTCAAATTGACGAGAGAACGGAATGCGATGTTATTTTCTCGGACCTTCTTCCTGGCTATCCGCCATACGGCAATGGCAACTGCGGTAATGATTATTGACACGATGAAGATCATGATGCACTCCTTGTCATTCTGTCGTAGAGGGTTGGAAACCCAGGATCAGAAACTGATGAACGTCTTGGTGGAATGGTCAACCTGCAGGTCTTTTCCGCGCTCTTTTTCTTAATACTCCTCCCGCACCGACGGGCTTTGCACCTAGTCGACCATTTTTGCGCAGGGTCTTTTGCAACCGGATCAATTTGCTGTTGCTTTCCCTGAGCTCCTCAATGGTTTTCTTAAATTTGTCGACCTGTATTCTGGCATCCTCTTTGGCCATGCCGTATTTCTCCTGAAGCTTCCCGACGAGATTTTCATACCTGCCCGCGATGGCGGCTAATTCGTCATTCATCAGTTTTCCCCAATGGTGGGTCGCCTTACCTCGCCGTTGCTTCCACTGTCCCTCAATTCGGTCCCAGTTCATCGCTCCGGTTCCTTTCATGCCAAATATTCGTGCGCAGCCCAATTCTAGACTGAAAGAAGAAATCATCCCTTCACAGGCACTGTAGAATTATACCACCGATTCATATGGGAAGGAATCGCCCGAAGGAGTGAAAGAGTAGCTAATCCTTTTGCGTGGAAGTCGAGCTTTTCCGAAGAGAGGGGATGCAGGGGGAAACAACTACCGCTCGAGGTACAGAAGCGAGGCCGATCGTGCAGGATCAGGGAGAGGTTTCGTCGTATGTATGCTTTGCTATTTGCAAGCGACTGTGCAATGCGAGTTTTTCCATGATGTTATGCACGTGGCTTTTGACCGTATAGGTCGCGATATCGAGTTTTTGGGCGATTCCTTTGTTGCTCATACCATCGGCAATCAGCGCTATGATTTCACGTTCTCGTTTCGTCATCCTTACCGCTCTTTTCGCCCCGCCCTTTCCCTTCGTCAGCGCATATTCAACAACATGGGAAAAAAGGGAGCCAGCGAGCGGCGGCGGAAGCACTTTCCCTCCGTGCGCCACCGATCGGATCGTCCTGAAGAAATCCTTGACCGTCGCATCCTTCAGGATAAAGCCACATGCTCCAGCTTCCACAAACTCGACGATGTCAGACTGTGAGGGAACAAGCCCCATTCCTATGACTTTGATATCGGGGGTTTTTTTCCTCAACGATACCACGACGCTCAATCCATTTTGATTTCGCAAGCCCAGATCCATAAGAATTACATCAGGCTTCTGCTTGCGTGTGAGCAGTAAAGAGCTGAGATTCCCGCCGGAAGCGGTTACCACCTTGAAATCTGCTTGGCCGGCAAGTTCGGTAGCGATCCCCTCACGCAGAAGCCTATTGTCTTCGATCAAAAGAACCCGGATCTTCTTCATAGGAGAAGATGTCTGCACGTGACTGGCAGTAACTCAGAATTCTCTCGAGTCCATGGACCTGCTACCTCCTTGCCGGATCCAATCCTTCGAAAGCCGCCCTGCCATGATTCGGCACATTCCTTTGGCGATTTTCCATAGAACTCAATCAATGGGATGATCCGTATGACGCCACACTGCCAACATCGTCATCCCGCGGAGTTCGTTCTCAAGGGAACCTCAAGGCAAATCGACGTTGCCTCGGGGCGTCGCGCTATCGGCCGACGTCGGCTTACACGCCGGCCCAGTTCTTTGTCCGATTCCTGATGGGGCGAGCTTCCCCGCCGGTGTTTTGCCTTATCGTATTCAAATTGCATATTGAACATCTCCATTTTACAGCAGGAGCCTTTGCCTCGCCAAGCTCCCCATTTCAACTTCGCTGCATATGCCGGCGCTTCCAGCTAAAAACCTTCCGTTGAGGTGCCTTTTGTTTGGGCCACCAGGCCTTTCTCCGGCGCCGGGCAGTCCACATGCATGGACCAAGAGCCACGTCTGACCAGCTCGATGCGGCAACCTCTATCATTCAAGATGAAAAAAGTCCACGGATGCAGAAGGTGCAGAATCATCGACCATGGAAAATGGGTTCATAGGGCATCCGTCGGCGCGGCCTCCGCGGTCGTATGACCTTAGGCTTACTCCCTGATTGTTGGAGGCTCACAGCCTGCCCCGCAAAAGAGCTGAAGTTATCATCTGTATCTGTTCCTTTACTGCTCGATCCTTTAAGGCTGCTTATGAGCGGTCTTATGATATGGTACTCCTTGTATTGTGAACAAGTGAAGTTAAAGAAACTTTTGAACCATCGCCATGCACAATCAGAACGCACAGCTGCCTTCGGGAATCCTCAGGTTCATAAACCACGTCATTATCCTTGCGAGCGACCGTGCCGGTCGTGTGCAATCAGAGCCCCTTCGATGACGGATTCAGGCTCCTCTTGTTCTCCTTGACTGCGTCATTCGGTCCAGTGAAAGTGTTATTCGGTTCCTCTTTGACACAACACTCACTTGAGTGTGGTGCCTGTAAAGAAACTGGCGTCTTGACGTACCGGGAATGGAGGAGCGGCGTCACACTTTGAATTGCAGCAGTCTCGCGACAGAAGCTGTTTGCGGAACGACCATTACGACCCTGGGAGGGCACTCTCCTGCTCATGGCGAGTGCGGTGGACCAAAAGCTGGTGAATCAATGTGGGCACATTGAGGGCTAATAGCAAGACAATTAGTTTCAATGTTTCCATCATCCCGGAACTTCATCAAATAACGGCTTCATTGCCTCAGGATGAACACATTCCGCAAGACCGGATCTGGAGAGACTCGCTCACCTCATTTATCAGCATAACATCAATTTTTGGGTGTGCATATGATCCGACTCCATCATGATTTCACATGTGATGCTGCGAAGGTTCGAATCTGCCGACCTAATAATCTCGTCGTCCTTGTCTCCATGGTCGGGTCCCGCAGGGAAGAATTGCAGGCCAGGAAGGTATCTTCCGATATGAGATACTGGATCAGCAACTGAGGCTACTGTGAGGTCTTGGGTGTCGGGTAAACGAATCTGGTCGCCTCTTCTCCCGTTTTTATCGGGCGCACTTCAACTCTTGCCGTTTTCCCGAACTGAAACTCGGGATTGCCTTTGGTAATGGCAATCGCATCATCAATATCCTCGGCAAGGATGTGATAGTAGCCGACAATGACCTCCCTGGATTCATTGAAGGCCGATTCCTTCCAATTACCTTGTGAACCGGATATAAGCTTTCCCTCTCTGACAAGCGGCTGAGCTGATTTGAGTTTTCCCTTCTTCGTCAGGTCGCCTATATACTCTTCGCATTGTTTCAGGAATCGGCTGTGTTGGTCGCCCGACCACGTTGCCTGGTGGTCGATTTCATTGCGGATGAGCAACATGTATTCTTTCATACGCCCCCTCCTCCTGTGGTTGTCGTACGTGGATTGACGCAGAACGTCCATCCAGACTTGTCAAGCGGCTATTTCTCCAGGCGCTCACTGCACGTGCACTGATTCATCGTCCCCCCGACGCGGGTCATTTCCACGTCCTTGTGGCCGTAAAAGTGGTCGAAGAGCAACAAAAGGACAACGGCCACGAATGCGAGGGCAACATCAATGGCAATCGGTTTCGACATTACGAATTTCATATTCTACTCCCTCACGATTCCGTTTGCGTCAAGAACCCTTGAAATCTTCTCCTTGAACCGTGCCAGCGGAAGAATGGGCCGCTTCTCGGGCGACAACGATAACACGTATGCAACAAGCGCCCAACGATCGTGCTCGCTTTCGAAGCTGTCGAGATACGACGGCATCGGGGTACCGTTCAATCCGCCGTTAAATGTGCGAAAGATATCTACGGGGGAATGCCCGTTCTTGAACTGCCATTTGTATGTAAGGTCCGTCGGTTTAATCGGGTTATCCCATTCGTCTCTCAGATCGGGGGCGGACGGCCCATCCCCTTTCCCTCCCTCACCATGACAGGAGGCGCATTGAAATGTCTGGTAGATTTTCTTTCCCTCAGAAGTCAGATTCATCAAATCGGCCGGCACAACTGGCACTGTCAATGAATCGGGTTTCGATCCGCTCTTCCATGCATCAGTGAACTTTTCCGAAAACACGATGAGGTAAATCGCGAGATCATGAATTTGATCCCTGGAAAGGAATTGTCCCCAGGCTGGCATGGTCGTGGATGGGACGCCGACCCGGATAATTCTCTCTACATCTTGCACGGTCGGAAGTTGTCCGGTCTTGGTCGACCGGAATTTGTATGTACCCTGGCGAAAATCTCTTGGCTTCACGTCGAATCCCGCCGCCAGGAAACCTTGCCCGTCTCCTGGAATGCCATGACAGGGTGTGCACTGCTTGTTATAGAGCTGCTGGCCACGGAGTGCCGCCTCACGCTCGGGAAAATCCGCCGCGATGACTGGAGAGGGAGGATTGGGGTTATACCGGACTGCTTTTGCCACTCCCGGTTTCGTTGACCACTTGCTCGTGTCGTCAGAAAAGTAGATCCCGTGAAGTGCTGCGCTCAATTTGTTCCTGGCCCACCCGCCGCGTGAGGCAAACCCAGGTCCGTAGAGGTCGTAGAGCTGAAAGAACTGAAAGGCCCTGGCGTCCGTGAGAACCTCACGCACTTCATGATAGTAGCGCTCAAAAGTATATTCAAAACCAACTCCCTGCCCGCCCACCAGGTAGATCCTGTCGCGCACAGGATCGATCACCGCCTCCTGATGAAACAGGTACCGGTAATAAGGACTATTTGCGCCACCGCTGTATTCGAGAAAGTCTACCCAGGGAGAGGGCGATGATGAGTCGATTTCAACAAGTCGATCCTTCACGTTGATGCCGTACACTCCCCCATATTTCTCGAAGAAATCCGGAAACTGCGTGTCCATCCATCTGTGTTCACCGATAGTATGCCCAATGGTGAAGCCGAAGCTGGCCAGCGTGTGAGTTTCCCATCGCGACCCGGGGGCCCAGTGAAAAATGACGCCACCCTGCGGGCCTTCCCACTCTGTGCCGCCGTATGCTTCGACCTGATGTTCTGCCAGTTTATTGTTGAAGCACCAGAATACGAAATCAAGCCATCTCGCATCGCCCGGCACGAGTGTCAGGGCGTCCGAACTAAGATCGGAGTCCGGATTGTAGCTCGTTCGGATCCCTTTGGAACGATTGATCCATTCATCTTTGCTCCATGCGAAGCCGCTGATGTGATGAAATTCCTTTTCGCCGCGAGACTTTCCTATGAAGTAGGCTGCGACCGCTGAGAGTACAAGCACGAGCCCGGCAACCCAAAAGAACGAGCTTTTTCTTCCTTCCGGATTCTGCAAACCTGTCATAGGTCTCTCCTTTGAAGATTAATGTAGATCTTCTCCGAGTGGAAAATCAGAAAATCACGGTACGAAAAGGTAAGTGCGGCAAAGTGTGCGAACCTTCGCAAGAGCAGGGTAATCTGTTAAAGCTTCCCCTTTTTCCTCCCCACCGGCTCTCGCATCGACTTTTTCCGGGAAGCCCGGTCCCTATTCCGAACCAATTTCACGGCTTTCATGGCCGGCGGCCGGGGATGTTTCGGCTGATAGATGCCGAGTTTTCCGCCGCCGGGAAGCGTTAACCGGGTGAGCAACCCCCATTGTTGCTCGCTAACCGGTTCGCAGCTTATCTGGTGCTTCGCCATCTCTTCAACAAATGCCTGAATGTCGTCACACAGAAGATAGAGCTCATGTACGTCATTCTTCTCGGATGGGTGTACTGCCACCTCTGCCGGCGGCAGATCGAAGATCAACCACCCTCCACCAGCATCCACGTGCGAAAGCTTCAGGACATCGCGCAAGAATGCCCGGTCTGCCTCTGCATCGGTGCTGTAAATGATCGCATGAGATCCATGTATCATGGCAGGTTTTCCGACTCGTTTGTGTTCTGGATCCGTGTGGTTCGGGGACAACGAATCGCAGTTCCGCCTGAGGCCACCCTGCTCAACTGATCCAATGTGTTCCGGGAATCAGGGGCGGAACTTCTTTGGCATATTGTCCGTAAGTGGTGCCAAACGTTTCTTTCAGCAAGGCTTCTTCACTCCGGATACGTAAGTGTGTTCCATACCATGCCACGATGACCGCGACCAGCAGCCAGTAGGGACTGCTGAACGCCAGCCCGGTCGAAATCATGAGGCCCATCATCCCGGCATAGATGGGGTGCCGTACAATAGAGTATGGCCCGTCTCTTACTAACGTGTGATCATCAGCCACCCACGCCTCAATGTTCCATTGACTGCCGAGTGTTCGAACCGCTGAAAGGACCAGCATGACCGAGCCAACGCCAATCACAATGTCAAGGAAAGCAATCATCCAATCGAGGAAAGGTCCGCTATCGAACATCCTCGTGAATGGCGGCCGCCTGACGGTCCACACGATCGCGTATCCAACGCCGACGAGTGTAACACCAAGGAGAGACATCCAATTGCGTTTCCGTCCTTTGGATTTCGGGGGTCTCTTTCTGAAGAAGAAAAGCAGGGTACACACCCACCAACACACCATCACTCCAACGCATGTGACAATTGCCGAAAGGCTGTATTCGGTGTTCACTTCACCTCACGATCGTCTTCCGCAGAAAAACGGGGGTCAAAACTGAGATCTACAGGTTTGAACAAAGGATATTCTCATCAGGCAAACAACGGGAAAAGTGAACTGTTCATCTCGGTCTCAAATCGTACATCACACCCGCCTCATGGTTGAAAATGATCGGGTAGCGGGATGTTAAATA
>Ga0326726_10005932_pt1 | contig 11026 bp, 13 predicted proteins | sample MHFenrmetagenome_2_FD_207603 | JGI IMG/M metagenome (GOLD analysis project Ga0326726, IMG submission 207603) | Lab enriched peat soil microbial communities from Michigan Hollow, Ithaca, NY, United States - MHF15MN | ecosystem: Environmental > Terrestrial > Soil > Wetlands > Peat | place: USA...
TGCCAGGTTCACTCGTTGGTGAACACCGTCGACAACTGGTCCATGTTTTCCAGCGCCATCCCGGAACCGCGCACCACGCAGGTCAGCGGGTCTTCGGCGACGATCACCGGCAAGCCGGTTTCTTCCATCAACAGGCGGTCGAGGTCGCGCAGCAGCGCGCCGCCGCCAGTCAGCACCATGCCCTTTTCGGCGATGTCGGCGCCCAGTTCGGGCGGGGTCTGCTCCAGCGCCTGCTTCACCGCGCTGACGATGGCGTTCAGCGGCTCGGTCAGCGCTTCCAGAATTTCGTTGGACGATACGTTGAAGCTGCGCGGCACACCCTCGGCGAGGCTGCGGCCCTTCACTTCCATTTCCAGCACTTCGGCGCCGGGGAAAGCCGAGCCCATTTTCTTCTTGATGAGTTCGGCAGTGGCCTCGCCGATCAGCATGCCGTAATTGCGGCGAATGTAATTGATGATGGCTTCGTCCATGCGGTCGCCACCGACACGCACCGAGTTGGCATAGACCACGCCGCCGAGCGAGATGACGCCGACTTCGGTGGTGCCGCCGCCGATATCGACAACCATTGAGCCGGTCGCTTCGGCCACCGGCAAACCGGCGCCAATTGCCGCCGCCATCGGTTCCTCGATCAGATACACCTGTCTGGCTCCTGCACCAATCGCCGACTCGCGGATCGCCCGCCGTTCCACCTGCGTCGAACCGCAGGGCACGCAGATGATGATGCGCGGACTGGGGCGGAACATCCGGGTGTCGTGCACTTTCTTGATGAAATACTTGAGCATCTGCTCGGTGACGGTGAAGTCGGCGATCACGCCATCCTTCATCGGCCGGATTGCCTGCAGGTTGCCCGGGGTACGGCCCAGCATCTGCTTGGCTTCCGTTCCCACGGCCTGCACCGTGCGCTTGCCGCCCGGCATTTCTGTGCGGATCGAGACCACCGAAGGCTCGTCCAGCACGATGCCACGGTCACGCACGTAAATCAGCGTGTTGGCCGTGCCGAGGTCGATTGCAAGATCGGTTGAAAAATAGCTGGTCAGAAACTTGAACATGGTAGGGTCGACACCCGCGTCAGGCGGGCGAAAGGGCAGTAAAAACAAGGGGGCTATGATACCCTAATGCGCTTCGTTCCCGTAAGTTATCAGGTGCTTTTACCGTGTTTAGAGCCTGTCTCATGAAATCCCCCGGAGCGCGTTGTGACCAAAAAAGGATGGATGCAAGGCGCGTCGCGCAGGCAATGGTTATTCCATTGCCTGGCGGCGCAACGCAGCAGACACCGTTTTGGGTCACAACCCGCAGGGACGGGGCAATTTTGGCGCATGCCCTTGTCGCTCGCCCCTTATTTGGAATGACCAAACCGCGGGGCTCGCTTCGCGGCCTGCGCCAAAATTGCCTCCGTCGCGCCCGGGGGATTTCATGAGTCAGGCTCTGACCCCGGACGACGTCAAGCGCATCGCCCGTCTCGCGCGCATAGAAACCAGCGATGTCGAGGCTCGGGCCACGCAGGTCCAGCTCAACAGCATTTTCGACCTCATCGCCACCATGCAGGCGGTGGACACCCGTGGCATCGCGCCGATGGCCCACGCGCAGGAAGTCACTCAGCGCCTGCGCGACGACGCCGTGACCGAAACCGACCGCCACGTCGCCTTCCAGGCCGTGGCCCCGGCGGTCGAAAACGGTCTGTATCTCGTGCCCAGAGTCATCGAATAAGCCATGCCAGAAACGTCTCTTTCCGCGCTCGCCGCGCAACTCGCCGGCAAGCAGATTTCCAGCCGCGAACTCGCCCGGCAGTATCTCGACCGCATCGCCGCGCTGAATCCATCGCTCAATGCCTTCATCACGGTGAATGCCGAAAAATCACTGGCCGAAGCCGCCGCCGCCGACGCCCTGCGTGCCGCCGGCAAAGCCGGCCCGCTCACCGGCGTGCCGATCGCGCACAAGGACATTTTCTGCACCGAAGGCTGGCTCACCACCTGCGGCTCGAAAATGCTGCACAACTTCGTCGCACCGTATGATGCGCACGTGATCCAGCGCTTCAAGGCGGCCGGCATGCCCTCCCTGGGCAAGACCAACATGGACGAATTCGCCATGGGCTCGTCCAACGAGACCAGTTATTTCGGCGCGGTAAAAAACCCCTGGAATACCGCCTACGTGCCCGGCGGCTCGTCAGGCGGCGCCGCCGCCTGCGTCGCCGCGCGCATGGCACCCGCCGCCACCGGCACCGATACCGGCGGCTCGATCCGCCAGCCGGCCGCGCTGTGCGGCATCACCGGCCTCAAGCCCACCTACGGCCTGGTATCGCGCTACGGCATGATCGCATTCGCCTCCAGCCTGGATCAGGCCGGGCCGATGGCGCCCTCGGCCGAGGACTGCGCACTGCTGCTGAACGTGATGACCGGCTTCGACCCCAACGACTCGACCAGCCTCGATCGCGAGAAAGAAGACTACACGCGCGACCTGGAGAAGCCCTTGAGCGGCCTGCGCGTCGGCCTGCCGCGCGAGTTCTTCGCCGAGGGTCTCAACAGCGAGGTTGCTGCTGCTGTCGAAGCCGCCGTCACCGAAATGAAAAGACTCGGCGCGACAACAGTCGAGATTTCGCTTGCCAACTCCGGTCTCGCCATTCCGGTTTACTACGTGCTGGCGCCGGCCGAAGCGTCATCCAACCTGTCGCGCTTCGACGGCGTGCGTTACGGCTACCGCGCACCGGAATACAGCAGTCTCGACGACATGTATTGCAAGACCCGCGCGCAGGGCTTCGGCGCGGAAGTGAAGCGCCGCATCATGATCGGCGCCTATGTGCTTTCCCACGGCTATTACGACGCCTATTACCTGCAGGCGCAGAAAATCCGCCGCCTGATCGCCGGCGACTTCATTGAAGCCTTCAAGACCTGCGACGTCATCCTCGGCCCCACCGCGCCTGGCACCGCGTTCAAGCTCGGCGAAAAATCCGGCGACCCGGTGGAAATGTATCTGAACGATCTCTACACCATCCCGGCCAACCTCGCCGGCCTGCCCGGCATGTCACTGCCCTGCGGCTTCGACAGCCGGGGCCTGCCGATTGGCCTGCAACTGGTCGGCAATTATTTCAGCGAGGCGAAAATGCTCAATGTCGCCCATCAATACCAGCGCGCCACCGACTGGCACAGCCGCCAACCGGAGGGTCTGAAATGAAGTGGGAGACCGTCATCGGGCTGGAAGTCCACACCCAGCTTGCCACCAAGTCCAAGATTTTCTCGGGAAGCAGCACCGCCTTCGGCGCTGCGCCCAACACCCAGGCGAGCGCGGTCGATATCGCCCTGCCCGGCGTGCTGCCGGTTCTGAACAAGGGTGCGGTGGAATGTGCGATCAAGTTCGGGCTCGCCATCGGCGCGACGCTCAACCGCGTCAACGTGTTCGACCGCAAGAACTACTTCTACCCCGACCTGCCCAAGGGCTACCAGATCAGCCAGCTGGCGAAGCCGATAGTCGAAGGCGGCGCGCTCACGGTCCATGTTGATGGCACGGAGAGGGTCATCCACCTCACCCGCGCCCATATGGAAGAGGATGCCGGCAAGTCGCTGCACGAGGATTTCCACGGCATGACCGGCATCGACCTCAACCGCGCCGGCACGCCGCTGCTGGAGATCGTCTCGGAGCCGGAAATGCGCTCCTCCGCCGAGGCCGTCGCCTACGCCCGTGCGCTGCACACGCTGGTGACCTGGATCGGCATCTGCGACGGCAACATGCAGGAAGGCAGCTTCCGCGTCGACGCCAACGTCTCGGTGCGCCCGCTCGGCCAACAAGAATTCGGCACCCGCCGCGAGATCAAGAACCTCAACTCCTTCAAGTTCCTGCAACAGGCGATCGACTACGAAGTGCGCTGGCAGATCGAAACGCTGGAAGACGGCGGCCGCATCGAGCAGGCAACCGTGCTGTTCGATCCCGACACTGGCGAGACGCGCATGATGCGCAGCAAGGAAGACGCGCACGACTACCGCTATTTCCCCGATCCCGACCTGCTGCCGGTGAGGCTTGACGAGGACTGGATCGAATCGGTGCGCGCCGCGCTGCCCGAGTTGCCCACCGCCATGCAGGCGCGCTTCCGGAACGACTACGGCGTATCGGCCTACGATGCGGCGGTGCTCACCGGATCGCGCGCGCTTGCCAAATACTTCGAAACCGCCGCACGCGCCTGCGGTCAGGGCAAGCTCGCCGCCAACTGGGTCATGGGCGAGTTGTCCGCTGCGTTGAACAAGGCCGATCTGGGTATCGAGCACAGCCCGGTCTCCGCTGCGCAACTCGGCGCGCTGATCGCCCGCATCCACGACGGCACGCTTTCGGGCAAGCTGGCCAAGCAGGTGTTCGAAGGACTGTGGGAAGGCGCCGGCGAAGTCGACGCCATCATCGAGGCGCGCGGCCTGAAGCAGATGTCCGATTCCGGCGAACTGGAAAAGATCATCGACGACGTGCTCGCCGCCAACCCGAAGTCGGTCGAGGAATTCCGTTCCGGCAAGGAAAAGGCCTTCAATGCGCTGGTCGGTCAGGTGATGAAAGTCAGCAAGGGCAAGGCCAACCCGACACAGGTCAACGATCTGCTGAAGAAAAAGCTGGGCTGAGGGGCGGCCTGCTTGTCCGCGTCAGCGGAACAGCAGCAGCGCGATCAGGCCATATACCGCCAGCGTGGCGATCAGGTTGCGCCCGCCGTGGCTGTTGTTGAACAGACGGTTATCCCAGAAGGCAAGCGTGCCGTTGCTGCAGGGTGTCAGGCGCGGCAGGAAGGGCCGCACCTCCGCGCAATAGTCCGCATAGCTTTTGCCGAACACCTCCTTCAGCAGTGCCTCTTCGCGCTTGACCCGATTCGTCATGTAGAACCAGTAGATCACGGTATACCCGATGACGACCGCAAGACGTCCGCTGTCGAGCAGCAGCAACAGCCCCAGGATAATGAAATAGCGCCCCAGATACATGGGATTTCGCACCAGCGAATACGGTCCGCGAAAGGCCAGCGTCGCATTCTTGTCGAGCGAGGCAAAACACCAGAGCTGGATGAATTCACCCACCATGGACACGGCAAAGGCCAGCCAGAAATTTTCCGCCCGCCAGCCGAGTTGCCAGAACAGCAGCGCAACGAGCGCAATGCCCAGCACAATGCGAAAGCGCACCAGAATTTTTCGCAGTGCGGCATTATTGAACAAGGCATTGATGGACTCGAACATGGTCAAGAGGCTCCGGCAAAAAGGGTTTGAGTGAATTTAACGACGGCGACGACGGCCTGCCAAGCGGCCCATCCCGAGATAACCTTTTAATACCCACCATTTGCGCCTGGAATTCACGCTGTCCAGCAGGCGCTGGCGCGTTTCATCCAGGGTGCCGGGCAGGCTTCTTGCCCACGCCTTGTAGACGCCGGACAGGTCAATTTTTTCCATGTAACGTGCCAGCGGAGGGATCCAGCGCGGCAATGGAACATACGACTGGAAATCGATCAGAACGGGACGCTGCGCCGAATCGACCAGGATATTGCCGCGATTGCGCAGATCGAGATGGGCAATCCCGCGCGCATGCATGTTTTTGACCGCGGATTCCAGGGCCAGAAAGAAATCCACTGATGGCTGACCCGTGGGAAATTCATTCAGCGCGCGCCCCTCGACAAACAGGTAGGCCAACGCAAAGGTATCCACGCGCACGGGGTTTTCGGCAATTCCGGGAATTCCCTGCAACCGAACCAGCGCCCTCAACTCCCGCCGGATAAACCAGCGGCCGACGGTGTGCCGAACCCAGCCGGGACAAACCCTGAAATCCTTGACCACCCAGCGTCTGCCGTCACATTCAACCAGCCTGACATCGGCATTGGCGAGGCGGCCCCGCGCCAGATAATGGGGCGGAGTCGCCTCAAGCAGATCGCGCGTTGGGGCAATGTGGGTCAGCATGAATCGGGTCGTAGCCGGCATGAAATGGCACACACCCCGGCTTTCAGGGCAGAACGCATGAAGCGGCGGATTTTACCATCAGATCAAATCCGCCCCGGCATCATCCCCGCCGCCAAGCCGGCACCCTCAAGCGTCTGATCCGGATGCCCGACAAAAGGCATAGAAAAGGTTTAAGGCTGGCTGCCTGACAAAACCCTGAACCGCGCCTTGTCTGCCGCGTATTTGTCGCGTACCTGCACCATCGCCTCTTCGTTTTGCAAGATGAGCCGCTTCAGTTCCAGGCTTTCATTGATGGCCTGATCCAGCTGTTCCTTCAAATTGGACGATATGGGCTGGCCTGCCTTTTCAATGGCGGCGACGCGCCCATTCAGCTCGGCCAGGTTGGCATCCACCGCCTTGGCGCGGATTTCAGCGCCCTTGATCGCCAGCTTGTGGTGTTCCAGCGCACGGTCGCGCGCCAGGTCGATTTCAGCTTCGGTGGTATAGGTCGACATCAGCGCACGATCCAGCTGCACCTGCTTTTGCTGCTCCTGCTGGATGCGCAGCTGTTCGGCCTGGTGCTCGGCTTCCGCCTTGCGCTCCGCTTCGGATTGCGTGCGCTTGATAATGTTGCCCTGCTTGTTCAACTCGGCGGCACCGCTTTTCTGGTAGGTCGGCGGCAGGGTATCGCTGTAATGCACGCGGCCATTGCTGTCTACCCAGCGGTACAGCGCTGCCTCGGACGTTCCCGCGCTCAGCAGCAGGGCGACCGCCAGCGCCCTAAACACCGTACGTCGCACGGTAGCCTGCCACAGCCTGCAATTCTGCTTGTCGATTCGCATCGCGTTCCAGAAACTCCACCAGATTGTCCAGCGTGACGACCGCCACCACCGGAATGCCATATTGTTCACGTACTTCCTGAACCGCCGATTTCTCCCCTGTACCGCGTTCCATCCGGTCCAGCGCAATCAGCACCCCGGCGGGTTGGGCACCCGAATTGCGGATCAGTTCCACCGATTCACGCACTGAGGTCCCCGCCGACATCACGTCGTCGACGATCAGCACCCGGCCCTGCAGCTTTGCGCCCACCACCTTTCCGCCTTCGCCGTGATCCTTCGCCTCCTTGCGGTTGAAGGCAAACGGCACATTCCTGCCCATGCCCGCCAGCGCAATCGCGATGCTCGCTGCCAGCGGGATACCCTTGTAGGCCGGGCCGAACAAGACGTCGAACGCGATCCCCGAATCGACTATGGCTTTCGCGTAAAATTCGCCCAGCCGCTTCAGCTTGTTCCCGTCGTTGAACAGACCCGCATTAAAAAAATAGGGGCTCATGCGCCCCGCCTTGGTCTTGAACTCACCGAAACACAGCACATTCGATGCGATGGCGAATTCCACGAACTCGGCTTTGTAATCGGACATTTTCCTTAACTTCTTGAATCGATCTTGATGCGAATTATATCGGCCAACCTCAACGGTATCCGTTCCGCCGCCACCAAAGGCTTCTTCGACTGGCTACCCGGGCAGAACGCCGACGTCGTCTGCGTGCAGGAACTCAAGGCGCAGGCCGCCGACCTCAGGCCCGAATTCGTATCATGCGACGGCCTCACCGGCGCCTTCCACCATGCCGAGAAAAAAGGCTACAGCGGCGTTGGCATCTACACCCGCCACCCGCCCCAAAGAATCATCGAAGGTCTCGGCGTGCCCGAATTCGACGCCGAGGGCCGCTACATCGAAGCCGACTACGGAAAGCTCGCCGTCATCTCGCTCTACCAGCCGTCCGGTTCCAGCAGCGAAGAGCGCCAGCAGGCCAAATTCCGCTATATGGACGTCTTCTTCCCCCACCTCGAAACACTCATCCAATCCGGCCGCGAGATCGTCATCTGCGGCGACTGGAACATCGCCCACCAGGAAATCGATCTCAAGAACTGGAAATCCAACCAGAAGAATTCCGGCTTCCTGCCCGAAGAGCGCGCCTGGATGACGCGCCTGTTCGACGAGCTCGGCTGGGTCGACGTCTACCGCAGCCTCTACCCGGAACACACCGGCGAAGCCTACACATGGTGGAGCAATCGCGGCCAAGCCTGGGCCAAGAACGTCGGCTGGCGCATCGACTACCAGATCGCGACACCTGGCATTGCGAAAACCGCCCAATCCGCCAGTGTCTACAAGGACCAGCGCTTTTCCGACCATGCGCCGCTGATCGTGGATTACTACTACACTCCGTAGCCATGCCGCTTTCCTGGAATGAGATCAAATCCCGCGCGCTGGCCTTCTCGCGCGAATGGGCCGACGCTGCCAACGAGGACAGCGAGGCCAAACCGTTCTGGATTGCCTTCTTCGAAATCTTCGGCATCACCAACAAACGTGTTGCCACCTTCGAGCACGCGGTCAAGAAATTCGGCGGCGACCAGGGCTACGTCGATCTGTTCTGGCCTGGCGTGCTACTGGTCGAGCAGAAATCGCGCGGCAAGAACCTCGACCGCGCCTTCTCGCAGGCGCTGGATTACTTCCCCGGCATCAAGGAACGCGACCTGCCGCGCCATATCGTCGTGTGCGACTTCGCCCGCTTTCGTCTCCATGACCTGGAAACCAGTGACACCCGCGAATTCGAACTGAAAGACCTGCACAAGCACATCCGCCACTTCGGCTTCATCGCCGGCTACGAGACGCAGGAAATCAAGCCGCAAAACCCGGTCAATATCCAGGCCGCCGAACGCATGGGGCGGTTGCACGATGCGCTGAAAGCTGCCGGATTCGAAAGCCATGCGCTCGAAGTGCTGCTGGTGCGCCTGCTGTTCTGCCTGTTCGCCGACGACACCGGCATCTTCCAGCCCGCCCAGGCGCTGCGTACCTATATCGAGGAACGCACCCGCGAGGACGGCTCCGACCTCGGCCCGCTGCTCGCGCAACTGTTCCAGGTACTGAACACGCCGGAAGCCAAACGCGGCAAAGCGCTGGACGAGCAGATGGCCGCCTTCCCCTACATCAACGGCAAGCTGTTTGAAGAAGCCATCCCGATCGCAGACTTCGACAGCGCAATGCGCGATGCCCTGCTTGATGCCTGCGCGCTCGACTGGAGTGCGATCTCGCCCGCCATCTTCGGTGCGTTGTTCCAGTTGTGGCAACAAGCCGAGCGATGGCGGAAACCTTTTGTTGAGTAACGCTGAGAGGGAAACTTTACTGCGTGAAGAACCCGGAGCAGAGCCTTGGATTAAGCGCTTTGTTGGAGCGGACGAGTTCATTAACGACATTCCACGCTGGTGTCTTTGGCTGGAAGGAATTCCACCAGAAGCACTGCGCAAATTGCCGAAACTGCTGGCTCGTGTTGAGGCCGTGCGTGCTTTCCGTATCGCAAGCACCGCAGAGCCGACGCGCCGTGCCGCTGACACACCAACCCGCTTCTTCTATGTTTCGCAACCGATAACCCGCTACATCCTGATTCCGGAAGTATCTTCGGAACGTCGTCACTACGTACCCATTGGTTTCTTGCCACCAGACGTGATTTCGAGCAACAAGAACTACCTGATTGCCGAACCGAGTCTATATCTGTTCGGCATGCTGCAATCAGCGATGCACATGGCGTGGCTTGGTACTGTGGGTGGTCGCCTGAAGAGCGATTTCCAATATTCCGGCACGATGGTCTACAACACCTTCCCCTGGCCTTTATGTTCTTCTTGCAACGCAAGGGGAACCGACGCCCCCGCCGACAGATCCCGGCAGGCCATCGAAACCGCCGCCCAGGCCGTGCTCGACGCCCGAGCACAATTCCCCGGCGCCACGCTCGCCGACCTCTACGATCCGCTGACCATGCCATCCGCGCTGCTGAAAGCGCACCAGAAACTCGACGCCGCGGTGGACAAGGCCTACGGCAAAACCGGCTTCAAATCCGACGCCGAGCGGGTGGCGTTCCTGTTCCAGCGTTATCAGGCGCTGACGTCGCTGCTGCCGGTCGTCGCCGCGAAGCGCAGCCGGCAAAAACCGGCCGCTACTTGAACTTGATGGGTTTGCTGATCCCCGACCGGGTCACGCTATACATGACGGGCGGTTTGGCCTGGTTGGCGAGACGCTGGATTTTGTCGTAGAGGCGGGTGATGAGCTCTGCCGTTTCGGCCGCCGAGGCATTGCCCGCCGCCAGAACAAAAACGACGACTTTGTGCATCTGGAAGGCTTCGAGTTCGGACGGACGTCTGCGAATGTGTTTGTCCCGGGTCAGCACAACCCAGCCTTCTCGTCCCGCGACTTCAAGCCATTCTTCGTCTGGCGCGGCAGGCGCGAAACGCTGATGGTGGGCAATGTAATGCGCACCGATTGCGTCCAGCGCCTCGCCCAACATGCGGCTCCAGGCGCAACGATCGATGAACAGCGTGATCGGTTCAGGCGGCGCGGCGCTGCTCGAAGCGGAGGGCTTCTTCGATTTCTTTTTCGTCAACGTTGTAGTCGAGCGCCATGTCTTCCAGCGAATCGCCAGCCTGGAAGCGGTCGTAAATCACTTCGGTGGGTACTGCTGATTCAGTCAGGACGGGACGGCCGAAGGAGAGGCGCGGATCGATCACTACGGACTTCGGCTGCATTGCCGTGCGGTCCGAAGTGCGGCTGTAAGGGAACAGCTTGATCGGGTTACCCTGGTTGTCGCGTTCGATGCGAGCCAGAGCAAGCTCAAATTCGCCGCGTAACGCTTCTTGTCCCTGACGCGACACGTTCAGCAGTTTGCTGGCATGTTCAACAAACAGATCAATGCCGTTGGTTTTGAATTGACGATCGATGAGCGGCCTATCCACATTTAGTCTACTGCGCAGATATTCGACACTGCTCCGCACTTTGGGCAGGCTGACGCCATGCACGCGCCGGGTCACTGCCAAGACATGCAACTCACATAGATTGGCAAATGACAACAATTTGTTACGCGCATCGGCCGCTCGAATAACCGCCTTGAAACTCACACGGCCATCGTCCCGGCGCGTCTGGCCAAAACTCCAGGCATTGACTGTGGCAGGGGGCAAATTGAGGATGTATGCGGCTTCACGCGCCGGGTAAGCTGGCTTATCGAAAATGGCGGCCTTTTCTGCGGGTTGATTCATGGCGGCATCTTAGCCCAAGCGCATTGCTCAGTGAAAGCGCTTTTGCGCGACGTGCCAGAGTTGCAC
>Ga0326726_10005933_pt1 | contig 11026 bp, 10 predicted proteins | sample MHFenrmetagenome_2_FD_207603 | JGI IMG/M metagenome (GOLD analysis project Ga0326726, IMG submission 207603) | Lab enriched peat soil microbial communities from Michigan Hollow, Ithaca, NY, United States - MHF15MN | ecosystem: Environmental > Terrestrial > Soil > Wetlands > Peat | place: USA...
GAGCGAGCGCTCGACCACCTCGATCCACGTGTGGTCGGCCGAGATGCGCACCAGCGGCGCCGCGCGCAGAGTCGGGCCGGACTCGACGCGCGCCGTGTCGGCGCCCCCCGGCAGGTACACGCGCGCCGTCACGCCCCGCGCGGTTTCGCTTCCGGAATTGGCGAAGCGAACGGAGAGCCGATCGCGCGCAAGCACCGACAACTCCGCGCTGACGTGCGATCGGGTGCTCCACCACTCCGCGAGCTCGTCGGGCGCGGCGAACCAGGCGCCGCGCGTGCGCAGCTCGTCTCTCACTCGGGCGAACGGCGGCTCGCGATTCGCACCGGCGCGCCAGGCGTCGGCGCGCAGCGAGTAGACCCCTCCCAAGCGTTCGGCGCGCTCGTAGCCCGCGAGCAAGTCGCGCATCAGCGCCGAGCCGCGCTCCGTCGCCTGCGCGCGTCCTTCCGGGATCGCGACGAGCGCCGAGCCGTCGACGTCGAGCAGCTCCGGCAGCGCGCGGCCGCCGGGAGAGACCGCGGCGAAGTGACAGCCCTGGTGCGCCAGGGCGCGCAGCCCTTCCAACTCACTCGCCGTCTCGTCGAGCTGGCAGGCCGACGCGGACGCCGCCCCGCGGGACGCGTCGACCAACACCGCGCAGGGCCGGCCCTCGGGCCACGCGCGCAGGTCGAGAACCGGCTCGCGCAGCGCGTAGCGCAGCGCGTTCTCGGCGAGCGCGCGCGCCGGGCGTGACTCGGCGATGCGCTCGGGCGAGACGCCAAGCCAGGCCACGGGCGCGCCCCGGTAGATCACGTGCAGCGCCGCGCCGCGCTCGTCGCCCCAGGCGAGCGAGTCACCCGAGCTCGCAGCGAGTCCGCGCCCAGGGTCCGCGACCGTGAGCTCCTCGCCCGCCGCGAGACCGGCGACCAACGGGCTCTGCTCGGTGACTCGCAGGCGGGTCGCGCCGCTGCCCGGCTCCGAGAACTGTTGGCCCGGGAAGAGCTTCGAGAGCGCGCTGCGGCCTTCGGCCTTTCGCCCGGTTCGGCCAATCAGCACCGCGCCGCCGCCGAGCTGCAGGTACGAGTCGAGCGCCGCGAAGTCCGCGTCGTCCAGTTCCTGCTGGTCCGCCAGGATCCAGGCCGCGAAGCGCGTCGTGGGAATCTCCGAAAGACTCGTGCCGGAGAACGTCTCCAGGTTGCGGCCGAGCGCAGCCGCCGCGGCACGCCAATCCTCGGAGTCACTCGCGGACTCTTTCGGCTGCGCGCTGCGATTGCGCGCGAGCTCGATCACGACCAAGGGCCGGAGCGGCTGCGCGCCGGCCTTCTCGTGCGCGCGCCGCACCGATGCGTGGTGCACGAGGCCGAGCGTGGCGGCGCCGAACAGGAACGCGGCCGTCACCCACAAGAGCGCGACCGGTCTCGTTCGCGCCTGGTATCTCGGAACTCGCATCGCCGCGCCCCGCGCGACTTTTCGGCCCCGCGCGAGCGACCCTGAAGATCGAGAGGGGGCGAGGCGAGGGCCGTCCGGAGCCGAGCAACGCCCCCCGAGGGACATCGGCACGCGGGCCGATGTCGGGCGAAGCCGCGCGCAGTGAGGCGCAGCCGAACGAAGCTAACGTCGCAGCGAGCGGAATGAGTCTTTGAGGCCGAAGAGGGGCCGGAACGCGGTTTCGCGGGCAAAGCGTTCCCCGGCGATCGTGCACGGGTACTTGATGTAGTCGATCGCGCCGGGCGGGATGCGCACCAGCCCGAGGCGGAAGAGTCGCGCGAGCAGCGGGCGCGCGACGGGCTCGGGCAGCGGCAGGGGTCGGCCGCCGGTCTCGCGAATCGCCACGCGCAGAGGCACCTCTCCCGGACCGGTCACGTTGAAGATACCCCGCAGCCGGCGCTCGAGCGCGAGCGCCACCGCCTCGACCAGATCCTCCTCGTGCATGAATTGGAGCATCGGGTTGAAGCCCATCATGACCACCACCCGCGACTGGCGCAGATAGCTGACGATCGAGTTGTCACTGTAGTAGCCGAGCGTGGGTACCGGGCGCAGGATCGACGTGCGGATGTCCGGGTACTGCCACATGAACGCGGTGGCGAGCGAGTCGACCTCGACGAGATCGCGGATCTCCGGGTAGTTCCGGCCGGCGAGCAGCGGGTGGTCCTCGGCCATGAAGCTCGGGTTGTCGGGCAGGGCGCCGTACACGTAGCTCGTCGAGAGCACGACCAGCTTCTTCACGCCGTACGAGCGGCAGTGATCGAGCAGCTTGCGCGTGCCGCGCACGTTCACGTCGAAGCGCTGTGTCTCGGGCCCGCGGAAGTGGCGCACCGTACCCAGATGCACGACCGCATCCGGCTGCTCCTTGCGCATCGCGTCCTCGAACGCGCGCGAGCGCACGTCGGTGCGATAGAACGGAACGCCGGCGGGGCGGCGCTCCCACTCGTCCGTGTCGACGCCGACGACCTTCAAGTCGCGAGACAGTCGCCGAGCCAGGAGCCGGCCTTGCCCGCGGGCAACACCGACGATCAGCACTTTTTCTACGCTAGCCACGAGCGGCGCCGAGTGGGGGGTATGTTATAAGAAGTCCCCCGATGGACACGAACGTCAAGTTCGAGACCATCCGCATCCCGGTGATGCCGGAGGTCGTGGTCACGGGCGTCGTGGCGACGCCGGAATGGTGGCCGAGCGGCCAGCGGATCGGACTCGTGATCGCCCACGATGCGGCGGGCGGCAAAGACGAACCGACTCTCGTGGCCATCCAGGAGGCGCTATCGGCCAAGGGTCACCTGACCCTGCGCTTCGCCTTCCCGTTCTCGGAAGAGAAGAAGAAGCGTCCGGATGCGCCGGCGATTCTCGACCGAACGTTCCGGGCCGCGGTGCAGGCCGTGCTCTCGGACCCGGAGAACGCGCCCGCGCGCATGCTGATCGGCGGGATCGGGCTCGGCGCGCGCGTCGCCACGCGCGCGGTCTCGCAGGGGCTGAAGGTCGACGCGGTGTTCTCGCTCGGCTTCCCGCTGCACCCGTCGGGAAAGCCGAGCCATCAGGACGTCGACTACATGTACCGGGTCATCTGTCCCATGCTGTTCGTGCAGGGCGCGCGTGACCCGCACTGTCGCATCGACAAGCTCGAGGAGCTGCTGCGCCGGATCGGCGCGCCGACGCGGCTGCACGTCATCTCCGACTGCGGCCCCGGCCTCGAGCCCGTGAAGAAGACCGGGCGCACCGCGGAGCAGATCCGCGCGGAGGCGCTGAGTCAGCTCGAGTCGTACATCCACGAGGTGATTGGACGCGGCTGAGCTACGTTTCCCCGCGTGGCTGACCCAGGAGGGACCGGCGCACGCGGCCTGATCGGCGGCCTGCTCGAACGCGAGCGCCGCTTCCTCGCCCGACTCGAAGGCGTGCTGAGTTTCGACCGCGCGATCTACCGCGAGATCGAGAACGACCCGCACGCGATCCCGCAGGCGATCGCCGTCGTGGTCGTCACCGCCGCGCTCGCGGCGCTCGGCCAGGGCAGCCTCGTCTCGATCTTCGTCGGGCTCGGCGGCGTCATCGTCCTGTGGATGGCGGCGACCGGCCTGATCTGGGCCGTCGGCCAGGTCTCGGTCGGAACGTCGTTCGACTTCTCGAAGCTGCTCCGCTGCAGCGGCTTCGCCTACGCGTGGTTCGCGCTGCTCCTGTTCGCGGACCTGCCGGTCGTGGGTCCGATCTTCGCGGGGGCCGCAGTGGTGCTGTCGCTCGCGTCGCTGGTCCTCGCCACGCGCGAGGTGCTCGAGACCGACACGCTGCGCGCGACCGCGATCTGCGGCGTCGCGCTCGGCATCCCCCTGCTCGTGCTGCTCTGGGCCGCGGCCTAGGCGAGCGCGAACAGGTTCGGCGCGTCGCCCGCGCCGGGTGACACCGTTCCGCGTAGGCCCACGCCTTCGACCTCGAGCAGCAGGCGGAACAGCTCGGCGCTCGGTGTGCCGTGCGCGACGCTGCGCCGGCCGTCGGGGAGGCGCAGATACAGGACGCTCCGCTCGGGCTTGTTCTCGCGGTCGAACATGACCGTGTAGCTCTCGACCTGGGCGGGGCCGCTCGGCGCGTCGACGAGCGCCGGACCTTCGAACTCCGCGGGCGGGAGTGACAGCCGGGTCGCGCGGCCGTCGGAAGCGGCGGCGCGCTTCGCATCGCTGGAGAGCACGGCGATCGCGTGCTTCGTCGCGCTCATGCCCAGTCCCGAGACCCAGCCGACGTGGCCGCGCCCCTCGCGCAGACGCAGAACGGTGTTGGCCAGCCCGTGCATTGCGTAGTTGTTGCCGGGGCCGCCGTGGTGAGCGAGCCCGCCGGTCTGCGTCGGGCTGCGCGGGTCGGTCGTCGAGAGACCGAGCGCGTCGAGCGCGAACTCGACGACGCACGGGAAGCAGCTGTACAGGTCGAAGAGCTCGACGTCCGCGACGCCGAGGCTCGCATGTGACTGCGCGGCGCGCGCCGCCGCCGCGTACGCGGGACTCGACGCCAGGTCGACGCGCTCTGCCGCGCTCCAGCCGTCGTTCGCGCTGGCGCCGCCGAGAAACGCCACGCGCTTCGCCTTCGCGATGCCGAGTCGGTCCGCGGCGCGCTCACTCATCACGATCGCGGCCGCGCCTTGGTCGACCTCCATCAGCGCGTTCATCAGCTTCGGGTACGGGAAGCCGATCCAGCGATTCTTCGCCGAGACGGTGCGTGTCTCCGCGGCGGTGCGCGCCTCCGGGAACCACGAAAACGGATTCTTCGCGGCGACTTCCGAGTAGCGGGCCAGGAGCTCCGACACGTAGCGCTGGTGCGCCTCGATCGTGCGGCCGGCGCGCGCGCGCAGCGCGTTCTCGTACAGCGGGTACATGTCGACCGGCTGGCGCACGCCGTGTCTCACTTCGAGGGAGTTCGCGAACGGCTTCATCTGCAGCAGGAAGCGCGGAAAGCCGTCGCCTCCCGGCGTCCACTCGAGCTTGACGTTCTCCGCGCGCGCGCGGCGCCGGCTGTAGACACACTCGGCGCCAGCGAGCAGGGCGATCTCGAGCTCGCCGTCGGCGATGCGGTTCGCGACGTCGTCGAGCAACAGGATCGGCCCCTCGCCTCCCCCCGGCGGCTCGAGCTTCTCGCGGGGCTGCGCGCCGACGCGCTCGGCGACGTTGCCGGGGAGGTCGTCGTACGACCAGGCCATCGGCGGGATACAGCCGATGAAATCCGCCTCGGCGAGCAGCTGCGTTCGGCCCGCGTCCGCCGCCGCGCGCGCGAGCGCCGTCGCCATCAGGCGCGCCGGCTCTTCGGGCCTCCACTCTCTGGCGTCTAGGCCCGGGCGGTTCCGCACCTGGCCTACGCCGACGATGACTGCGCGCGTCTTCGCGTTTGACATGACCCCGTCCTCGGCGCGAGGGTACACCAATGGACGACGAGCTTTTTCTCGAGCAGATCGAGTGCGGGCCGATGCAGAACTTCGTCTACGCAGTCGGCTCGCGCGCGACGCGCGAGGTCGCGCTCGTCGACCCGGCCTGGAACGTCTCGGGCATCGTCGACCACGTGCGCGAACAGGGCTTCGAGCCGATCGCGGCGCTGGTCACCCACTACCATCCGGATCACGTCGGCGGCCGGATGATGGGACAGACGATCGAAGGTCTCGCGGAGCTGCTCGAGCTGAAGGGCATGAAGGTCTACGCGAACAAGCTCGAGGCCGCCGGCGTGCGCAAAGTCACGGGCATCTCCGAGAAGGACGTCGAGTCGGTGGAGAGCGGCGACGTCGTGCGCATCGGCAACGTCGAGATCGAATTCCTGCACACCCCCGGACATACCCCCGGGTCACAGTGCTTCCGCGTGCGAAACGCTCTGGTGTCGGGCGACACGCTCTTCATCCAGGGCTGCGGCCGCGTCGACCTGCCCGGCAGCGACCCGGACGAGATGTTCAACAGCCTGCGCAAGCTGGCGACCTTGCCCGATGACACCGTCCTCTATCCGGGTCACGACTACGGCGGCGGGCCGCATCGCACCATGGCGGAGACCAAGCGCATCAATGCCTACTTGCGGATCCCGACCCTCGAGATGTGGCGGGAGATGATGGGTGGGTAGGCGGCGAGCACCGCCGAGTCGTCAGCGCTCGGGCGCGACATCGTTTCCGCGCTTGCCCATGCGGTGACGTGGCCGGCAGGCGAGCACGGCCTGCCAGCCCGTGACCGCGAGCGCGGCGTACGCGTCGAGGCGTCGCCGAGAATCAGATCCTGGACACCGGGCAGCATCTCCGGGTGGTCAGCCTCCGACGCGATCGCCTTTCACCCGCTCGAGGTAGGGTGCGCACTTCTTCGGTTGTGAGTGGACGGCCGGGTCCGCCTGGAAGTCATCTCGGATCGCCTCGCATCAATTGGCACGATGTATGTCAGATCATCGCCTCCAGGGTCAAGGATGGAACGGGCCCCCGCGACTTGCGGACCCCGCGGCCCCTGCCGTAGAGTGCGCCGCGAACCCCTTGGGCGGGCAAAACGCACGCCAGCGCACGGAGATCGGCCCCCATGAAGATCCTCGTCTGCCTGAAGCAGGTGCCGCACAAGGACGCGCGCCTCGAGCTCGCGTCCGACGGCAAGTGGATTCAGGACGCGAACATCAAGTTCGAGATCAACGACTACGACAACTACGCGCTCGAAGAGGCGCTGCGAATCAAGGACAAGGATCCGGCGACCGAGGTCGTGGTCGTCAGCATCGGGCCCGACCGCGTGCAGCAGTCACTGCGCACCGCCTTGGGCATGGGCGCCGACCGCGCGATCCAGGTTTGGGACGACGGTCTCGCGGGCGCTGACTCGCTCGCAATCGCGAAGAGTCTAGCCGCGGTCGCCAAGGCCGAGAAGGTCGACCTCGTGCTGATGGGGCTCATGTCCGACGACACGAACTTCGCGCTCACGGGCCCCATGCTCGCGGCGCTGCTCGGCGTGCCTCACGCGACCGGGATCGTGTCGGAGAAGAGCGACGGCGGGCAGATCGAGGTCGAGCGCGAGCTCGAAGGCGGCGCGCTCGAGGTCGTGAAGCTTCCGACCCCGTGTCTCTTGACCGCGCAGACGGGCATGAACGAGGTTCGCTACGCGTCGCTCAAGGGCATCATGCAGGCGAAGAAGAAGCCGCTCGACAAAAAGTCACTCGGCGATCTCGGTCTCTCGGCCGGCGCGCTCGCGCCGAAGGTGAAGATCGAGAAGATCTACACCCCGCCGAAGGGCAAGGGCGCCGAGATCCTCTCGGGCTCGAAGGACGAGGTCGCGCAGAAGTTCGTGGGCAAGGTCAAGGAGCTGGGACTGCTCTAATGGCAAAGACACTGATCGTCGGAGAGATTCAAAAGGGCGCGCTGCGTGAGTCGACGCTCGAGCTCGTGACCCTGGCGCGCAAGCTCGGCGGAGACGTCGTATCGCTGCTCATCGGCAGCGGCGTCGGGGGCGTGGCCGAGGATCTGGCAAAGAAGGGCGGCGGCAGGGTGCTCCTGGCCGATGACGCCTCGCTCGCGAATTACAACCTCGACGGCTGGCAGCGCGCGATCCGGAAGGCGATCGACGCCGAGAAGCCCGAGCTGATCCTGATCTCGAGCACGCCGATCGGCTGGGACGTCGCGGGCGCGCTCGCGGCGGCGCTCGACTGCGGCATCGCGAGCGAAGTGATCAAGATCGAGCCGGACGGCGCGGACCTCGTGTTCGTGCGCCGCATGTTCAACGCGAAGTTCGACGCGCGCCTGCGCGTGTCCGGCACGCCGCGCATCGCGACCGTGCAGCCGGGCGCGAACGAGGCGTACGCCGGGAGTGAGTCGGGCTCGGTCGTGAAGCTGGACGGCGTCGGCGGCGACGCGCGTACCAAGTTCGTCGAGATCCGCGTCGCGCCGGCCGGCGGCCACGACCTGACCAAGGCCGAGATCATCGTCTCCGGCGGCCGCGGCCTGCAGAAGCCCGAGAACTTCGAGGCGGTGCTGAAGCCGCTCGTCGAGGCGCTCGGCGCGCAGATGGGCGCGTCGCGCCCCGTCGTCGACGCCGGCTGGCTCCCGCACGAGTATCAGGTCGGCAGCTCGGGACAGATCGTCTCGCCCAAGCTCTACGTCGCGGTCGGAATCTCCGGCGCGATCCAGCACCTGGTTGGCATGAAGAACTCGAACTTCATCATCGCCATCAACAAGGACGCGGACGCCCCGATCTTCGAAGTCGCGGACGTCGGCATCGTCGGCGATCTGTTCGAGATCGTGCCCGCGCTCGCGGCCGCGGTCAAAACCGCCAAGGGCTGAGAGCTCAGCTCACCTCGAGCCCCACGATCGCGATCTCGGCGGGCGCGCCGATGCGGATCGGCAGGAAGCTCGTACCGACGCCGCGGCCGACGTAGAGCTGCGCGCGGCCGCGCGTGAAGTGACCGGCCCAGTAGCCGTGGTGCGTGTGGCGCAGGGGCGTGCGCCCGAAGGCGGTGACTTGTCCGCCGTGCGTGTGACCCGAGAGTTGCAAGTCGACATGCGGCGCGGCGTCGACGAAGAAGTCGGGGTGATGCGAGAGCAGGACGACGGGGTCGTCACCGGCGCGGCCCTCGAGCGCGCGCTCCAGATCCGGCTCGCCGCGCAGCAAGTCGTCGACGCCGCAGAGCCAGAGCCGTCCGCCGCCGCGCGCGATGGGGCGCCCGCGGTTCGTCAGGATCTCGACGCCGCACTGCTCGAGCACGGCCTGCCAGCGCAACGGCTCGAGCGCGGCGTGATACTCGTGATTGCCGTGCACGGCGAACATGCCGAGCGCCGGCTGCAGCAGCGAGAGCCCCTTGCGCAGCTCGAGCGCCTCCTCCTCGTGGACGTTCACGAGGTCGCCGCCGAGACACACGACGTCGGGCTCTTCGCGCGCGACGAGCTCGCAGACGGCGAGCCAGTCGGCCTCGTCGAGATAGTTACCCGCGTGCACGTCGGACAGGAACGCCAGCCGCAGACCGTCGAGGTCACGGTGGCCGCGCGCGAGCCGGATGCGGGGCCGGGTGACGACACGCTTCCGCGTCAGCGACGACGAGATCCGTTCGCGCACGGCGCCGCGGTAGGTGAGCCGGCCGACGTGCGCGAGCGCGTGCCCGACGAGCATCGAGGCGCGGCGCCTGAACCCGGGGCGGCGCTTAGCCATTCACGCGCCAGTCGTATGGAAAGTACTCGCGCCGGGTCTGCGCGCCGTGCTTCTCGAGCCAGGCTCGATCGTCCGCGTCGAGATACCGGGAGATCATCGCGAGCGCCCCTCCCTGCTTCTCGAAGTCCTCGCTGAACCACTTGAAGATGCTCGAGAGACGCAAGCGCGAGGCGTCGCGGTCGAGCGCGACGCCCTTCTCGCGGTTCGCGACGAAGCGCGCGAACGCCTGGTCGAGCTGCGCGTCGACGTCCGCCGCCCTGTACGGCTCGCGCGCGAGCGCCGGGCACGAGAGCGACGCGCACACGATCGCCGCGTGGATGCGCGGGTCGCCGAGCGGGCGCAGCTCCTGGTTCTCGATCTCGTCGAGCGTGTAGGGCTTGCCGTGGATCTGTCCGGCCGTCTTGGTCCACACGGGGAACAGAAAGGAGCCGATGTCCTTGATGCTCGCCACCGGCCAGTGCGTCGCGACCAGGTCGATCGCGAGCACGTTGTACGCGTTGATCCAGAAGGCGAGCTTCTCCGCGCGCGTGGCGAGCTTCGCCGGATCGCACATCGCGAGGCTCTTGCGCACGTCCGCCCACTGCGGCGAGCTCCGCAGCGCCGCATAGTCGACGCGCGTGCCGGCGAGCTCGGGGACGCTGCGCGTGTGCGCTTGCAGCTCGCTCCCGTAGAGGCCGAGATCGAGACAGTCCTCGGCGCGCGCGGCGCGGAGAGTGAAGCAGGCGAGCAGTGCCGCGAGCGCGAGCGCGCGAGTCACTCGCGGCCGGCGCCGCCCGGGAGCACGGTGACCTTGATCGCCCCCGTCAGCTTGTCGCCCGCGCAGCGGAACGCCGACTCGAGCTCGGCGAGCGCGAAGCGGTGCGTCTGCAGTGGTGCGAGCTCTGCCGCGTAGCGCGGCAGCAGCTCGACCGCCGCGCGAAACTGCGAGCCGCGCCGGCTGCCGCCGTACATGTTCGAACCGACGATCTCGAGCTCGCGCGTCGCGAGCAGGTATCCGCTCAGCTCGGCGCGGCGCGAGAAGATGCCGAGCACGACGATGCGCCCGCCCGCGCGGCAGAAGCGCGTCGCGTCGAGCAGGGTCTGCGCGCGGCCGCCGACGGTCTCGATGACGGCGTCCGGCTGCGCGTCCGCGGCCCAGGCCTTCACCTCGCTCTCGGCGAGCGGAAGGAGGCCGAGGCGCTTCGCCGCTTCGCCCTGCTGCGGGTGGCGCGCGCTGATCGCGACGCTGCGCGCGCGGTCGCGCGCGAGCAGCCCCGACAACAGGCCGATCGTTCCGGCGCCCAGCACGAGCACGCGGCTGTCCGACTCGAGCCGGGCGAGCGAGATCGCGCGCTCGCACACGGCGAGCGGCTCGGCGAACGACGCCAGCAGGGGTGACACCGATGAGTGTACGGCGTGCAGGGTCGACGCGGGCACGTCGACGAACTCGGCCAGGCCGCCGGGCCGCGCCACGCCGAAGATCTCGAGCTCCGCGCACAGCTGATTGCGCCCGGAGACGCAGAAGTCACAGTGACCGCAGACGTGCTTCGGCTCGACGGCGTAGAGCGCGTCGGCCAGGCCGCTCGGACCGTCGAGCACGGTGCCCGCCATCTCGTGGCCCGGCGCGAGACCGACCAAGGCCGCGAGCTCGCGGCGCCAAAGGTGCAGGTCCGTCCCGCAGATGCCGCACGCGGCGACGCGCAGGCGCACCCAGTCTCTCGGCAGTGGCGGCGGCTCGACGTCGACGACCTCGAGACCCGACTCCGTCCAGCGCGCCTGGCGCACGGCTCTCAGCCGCGGCGCTTGGAGATCGGCACGTAGCTGCGCTCGGTCGCGCCGATGTAGATCTGGCGCGGCCGGCCGATCGCCTGGCCGTCGGCGAGCAGCTCGAGCCAGTGCGCGATCCAGCCGGGCAGGCGGCCCATCGCGAACATCGCAGTGAAGCCCTGAACGGGGATGCCGAGCGC
>Ga0326726_10005934_pt1 | contig 11025 bp, 8 predicted proteins | sample MHFenrmetagenome_2_FD_207603 | JGI IMG/M metagenome (GOLD analysis project Ga0326726, IMG submission 207603) | Lab enriched peat soil microbial communities from Michigan Hollow, Ithaca, NY, United States - MHF15MN | ecosystem: Environmental > Terrestrial > Soil > Wetlands > Peat | place: USA...
ACCGGGGCCAACTACAACAAGGAGGCCGCGGAGCTCGCCTGGAAGCGCACCATCGCCTTCTTCAAGGACAAGCTCAAGAGCTAAGGTTCCCGCGGCGCCACTCGGCCGCGACCGCGGCGACGAACGGTCGGACCCGGTCGAAGAACATCTTATAGCCGTGGCAGAGATAGTTCAGGCCCGCGGCGCCGTGCGGGGCGATCGCGAACCGGTTCTTCGGGCACTCCCCGTGGCACATGTTCAGGACCTCGCACGTCCGGCAGACGGGCGGCAGGGTTTCTTGCTTGGCCCGGCCGAAGGCGCGCTGGGCCGGGCTCTCGAGGAGCTCGCCGAGGGCGGCCTCCCGGAGGTTGCCGAGCCGGTGCTCCCGATCGACGTAATGGTCGCACGAGTAGAGGTCCCCGTTCCGTTCAAGGACCGGGATGTCGCCGCAGACGGGCCGGAAGATGCAGAGCGAGTGCTCCTGGCCGAAGGCCGTGCGGGCGGCTTCCTCGACGATCTGGATCTTGATGCGGCCGATGTCGCGCTCGACCCACTCGTCGAAGACGGCGCAGAGGAAATCGCCCCATCCGGCGGGCGAGACCGAGGCGCGGCTGACTCCCCCGGGCGCGCCCGGCTTCCGCTCGACGAGAGGAAGGAAGGTCAGGTACGAGGCGCCGATCTCTTTGAAAAAGCGGTAGACATCGAGGGGACGGCCCTCGTTATGGGCGCCGACGACGCAGAGGATGTCGGTCGCGACGCCGTTCCGCCGCAAGATCTCGTAGCCGCGCATCGCGGCGTCAAAGGACGATCGGCCGTCGCGCGTGAGCCGGAAGCGGTCGTGGATATCCCGGGGGCCGTCGAGGCTGAGGCCGACAGAGAACCCTTCGGCCGCAAGGAACCGGCCCCAGTCGTCGTCGAGAAGCGTGCCGTTGGTCTGCAGCCCGTTGACGAGCGCCCGGCCGGGAGGCCGGAGACGGCGCTCGATGGCCACGATCTTCCGGAAATAATCGAGGCCGAGCAGGGTCGGCTCGCCCCCGTGCCAGGAGAAACGGACGATCTCGTCGGGCGAGGCGGCGATGTGCTGGGCGATGGCGGCCTCGAGGAGGTCCTCGGGCAGGCGAGGCGGCGCGGCGCCGGGCCCCGCCGGGCCTTTGCCGAGGTAGTAGCAGTAGCCGCAGGCCAGGTTGCAGGCCGCCCCCCCCGGCTTGACGAGGACCTGGAAACTGCGAGACACCCTGGCCATCGGTTCGATTCTAGCATGCTCCGCCGACCTGCCGATAGAGCGCGGAAGATCCGGGACGTGACAGGGAAGATCCCGGGACGGACCTTCCGCGCCCTATCGACTAATCGGGAAGCTCGATTTGTGTTATAAAATAGGGGATGCGAAGCGCCAGCGCGCCGTGCCTTGTCCTTTCCGCCGCCGTGCTCGTCATGCCGTTCGGGGCGGTCCCGCAATCCTCCACGCCATCGTCGACGGCCCCCGCCGCCAAGTCCCAGAGCGTCTCCGATTTCGAGCAGCGCCTCAATCGCATCAACGCCCAGATCAAGGAGCTCAAGGTTCGGCTCGACGCCGAGACCCAGAAGGAGTCCTCGGTCCTTTCATCGCTCGCCAAGATCAACTTGAACAAGAGCCTGGTCGAGCGGGAGCTCGCCGCCCAGAACGTCGAGCTCGAGCGGGGGCGGGCCGACCTGGCCGTCATCCAAGGGAACATCCGGACGATCCGGGCCGGGATCGACCAGGAGCGCGAGTCCATCGAAAAAACCGTGGTGACGCTCTACAAGTTCGGCCGCGTCGATTTCTTCCAGTTCCTGCTCCAGGCCCGGGACATCGAGACCTATGCCGCCGAGAGCAAGCACCTGTCGCTCCTGGCCCGGGGCCAGGACGCGATGGTGGCGGATTACCTGGCCTCGCTCGACAAGCTGCGCGAGGCCGAGTCGGCCCTCGAAAGCAAGCAGACGGACCTGGCCGAGATGGCCCGGGCGGCCAAGCTCAAGCGCCAGGAGCTCGAGACCGAGGCCCGCAAGAGCTCGACGCTCGTCCAGGAGATCCGCAAGAACCGGACGACCTACCAGCAGACCCTGACCGAGCTCTCCGAGAGCGCCGAAGAGCTCCAGCGGCTGATGAACAAGATCATCGCCCAGGAATGGGTCCTGCCGGCCGCCTTCGTCCCGCTCTACGAGCAGAAGGGCCGGCTCCCCTGGCCGCTCGAAGGCCGGGTCATCACGGCCTTCGGCTTCGAGCAGCACCCGGAGTTCAGGACGGTCGTGATGAACAAGGGCGTCGAGATCTCGCCGGCCAAGGACAAGTCGTTGATCCTGTCCGTTCACGCCGGCAAGGTCGTCTTTGCCGACTACTTCGAGGGCTACGGCAACCTCCTCATCATCGACCACGGCATGACCTATTACACGCTCTACGGGCATTGCTCGGAGTTCCTGGCCGCGGTCGGCGACATGGTCCGGACCGGACAGCCGGTGGCGGTCGTCGGCGACACGGGTTCGCTCAAGGGCGAGTGCCTCTATTTCGAGGTCCGCTACAAGACCAAGGCCCTCGATCCCTTGCAATGGCTGAAGCGGAGATGATAGAATGGATATCCGTTTGGCCATGAAAGTCCCGAGATATCGCTGGTTCCTCTGGGCGGCCACGCTGGCCGCGGTGGTGTTCTTCGTCTCCCAGATGAGTTTCCTGCCCGGCGGCCACGGCGCCACGGCCGCCAGGGGCTTCGAGCTCCTCGACAGCCTGATGAGCCACATCCGCAACGACTATCTCGAGGAAAGGGACCCGGTCCAGACGGCCGAGGGCACGTTCCGCGGTTTGGTCAACTCCCTGGATCCGCTGTCGGCTTATCTCTCGAAGGACTTGGCCGCGAGCTACAAGGCCCGGACAGGCCGGGAGACCGATCCCGGGATGGTCGTCCTGAAGCGCTACGCGGCCTTCCCCCAGGTCGTGGCCGTCGTCGAAAAGTCCCCCGCCGAGGCGGCCGGGGTCAAGATGGGCGACCTCCTGAGCGCCATCGGCGGACGGAACACCCTGAGCATGAGCCTGACCGAGGTCAAGCTCCTCCTGCGCGGGACCGACGAACAGCCGGTCGCCATCAGGGTCCTTCGGGGCAACGATACGCATAATCTCAGCGTGCCGCGGGCCCGCCTGTTCCCCGCGTCGTTCACGTTCACCCGGACGGCCGGCCAGCCGGCCCGATTGAGCGTCCACCGTTTCGACGAAGGCCTGATCTCGTACGTCAGGCGAGACGTCGTCCCCGCGCTCAAGGGCCCCAACGCCGCCCTCATCATCGACCTCCGGGGCTGCCAGGACGGCACGATCGACGAAGCGAAGTCGTTCGCCAACCTGTTCGTCAAGGCCGCCGACGCCGGGAGCTTCGAAGGCCGCGGCGGCGCGAAGGAGGCGGTATCGTGCCCGGCCGAAGCCGCGCTCGGCGCCCTGCCCCTCGCCGTCTGGACCGATGCCGGGACGGCCGGCCCGGCCGAGCTCGCCGCGGGCATCCTCCAGGAGGTGCGCAAGGTCAAGGTCGTCGGCTTTGCCACCTCAGGCCTGGTCGGGCGCACGGCGCTTTTCCCGCTCAAGGACGACAGCGCGATCCTTCTGACCGCGGGCATCTTCTCGCTTCCCTCCGGCCGCAAGCTTTGGGGGGACGGCCTCGTTCCCGACGCGGCCATCCCGGGCGACCAGCTCAACGAGAAAACCTACCTCCAGAAAACCCTCGCTCTTCTGCCCAAGCTCTGACGGATGACGAAGAGGCCTACGCCCAAAGGTCGCCAACCCTGGCCGGCATTCACGATGGTGACGGCCGTCCTGCTCGGCCTCGGGGTCCTCTCGGTCCTTCTCCTCGACTTCCTCGCCTCGCGGAGCGGCGAGCGCTCGTATGTCTTCGTTCCGGCCGAGAAAGCCCCGGCCCCGGTGGGCCCGGCGAAGCCCGTCGCGCAGCCCGCCGAGAAGCCCGCGCAGGAGCCGGCGGTCAAGCCCGCCGTCAAGACGTTCGAGGACATCCTGTCCGCGAGCCTCGCGGCCGCGGGCGTCTCCGAGGATTCGGTCCTTCAGCTCAAGGGGCGGAAAGGCCAGCCCCTGTTCGAGGTCGAGATCCCGGCCGAGCTTTATGAGTCGGTCGGGCCCTCGGTCGAGCGGGCCCTCAAGGCCGAAGGCGTCCGGGTCCTCAGCAAGAAGAGGACCCCGGGAGAGGATAAGACCGAGGTTGTCTGGTCCCTGCGCCGGCCGGCCAAGGAGGACGCGGCGATCACGTTCGTCCTGCCGGTCGAACCGCCTCCGGCCGTCGTCGCCGAGAAGGCGCCGCCCGCGAAGAAAGCGCCGCGAGGCCAGGTCGCCTTGATCATGGACGACATGGGGAACAGTCTCGAGACCCTCGACGAGCTCATCGCCCTGGGCCGGCCGTTGACCATCTCGGTCCTCCCCTACAGCGCCCACGCCGCCGAGACGGCCCGGATCGCCCACGAGAAGGGGCTCGAGGTCCTGCTCCATCTTCCCCTCGAATCGGTCAACAACCACGAGGCGATGGCCGGGACGGAGGGGCTGATCATGGCCATGATGACCGAGCCCGCGATCGTCGCCTCGTTCGAGGCGAGCTACGACCGCGTTCCCTTCGCGACGGGCACGAACAATCACATGGGCTCGCGCTTCACGGCCGAACGCGATCTGATGCGGACGATCCTGAAGCCGATCAAGGAGAAGGGGCTCTTTTTTGTCGACAGCCGGACGACGGCGAAGACCGTGGCCCTCGACGAGGCCCGGCGGATGGGCGTCCCGGCGACCCAGCGGGACGTCTTCCTCGACGCCGACGAGGACCGCGGCCGGATCCGCGGCCGGCTCATCGAGCTCCTCCAAAAGGCCCGCAAGAAGGGCCGGGCCGTCGGCATCTGCCATCCCTTTCCGGAGACCTTGGCCGTCCTCAAATCGAGCCTGTTCCTCATCGACTCCTACAACCTCGAAGCCGTTCCCGTCTCGAAACTCGTCCGCTGACCGACGGGGAGAGTCTCCTCATCCAAGTTGCGTAATTCCGCCCTGTCCGTTAATATACAGACGTTGGAGAGGAGGAGGCCCATGAAGAGATATGCCCTGTCCGTCTTCATCCTCGGCGCCCTGGCGCTCGCCGTCCTGCCGGCCTGCAAGACGATGTCGAGCGAGGAGCTGAAGAGCTCGATCGAGGTCGTCGACTACACATCCGCGTGGGTCTCCAAGTACTACCAGCCCTGGCCGCCCCGGCTCGTTCTCGTCCCCCAGATCTCCTTCCGTATCAAGAACATCGCAGCGAAGCCGTTGACCTACGTCAATTTCAACGCCATCTACCAGTTCAAGGGCGACCCGGAGAATTTCGGCGATTCCTTCATGGCCGCGATCCGGGGCAAGGCCATCCCGCCCGGCGGGACAAGCGATCTCATCGTCCTGAAGAGCAACCTCGGGGTCGACGGCAAGAACCTGGCCGGCATCCGCGACAATCCGCAGTGGAAGACCGCGTTCGTGCGGCTCTTCGCCATCTCCAAGGGGTCCCATCCCGTCCTTCTCGGCGTCTACGACGTCTCCCGGACGATCGATTTCAAGGAGCCGGAACCCGTCGAGCCGAAGAAGTGACATGGGCACGCTTCTTCCGTCCAAAGTCTTCCTGACGCGCGGGCAGGGCCGGCACAAGGAGAAGCTGGTCAGCTTCGAGAAGGCCCTGCGCGAGGCCGGCATCGCCCCCTTCAACCTCGTCCGGGTCTCGAGCATCTACCCGCCGCACTGCCGGTACGTCACGAAACAGGCCGGACTGAAGCTCCTCAAGCCGGGCCAGATCCTGTTCGTCGTCCTCAGCGAGAACGCCACCGACGAGCCCGGCCGCCTCATCTCGGCTTCGATCGGCATGGCCGTTCCCGACGACCCGGCCCGTTACGGCTACCTCGCCGAGCACTCCGATATCGGGACGTCGGCGAGAGAGACAGGCTGCCACACCGAGTATCTGGCGGCGGAGATGCTGGCGACAAAGCTCGGCGAGAGGCTCAAGGAGCCGGCGAAGGGGAAGTCCGCGGCGGCCTTCCGCGTCTCGAACGGCCTATCGCTCAAGACGCGGAGCATCACCCAGGCGGCGACGGGCGAAGCGGGGGTCTGGACGACGACCGTGGCGGCCGCCGTGCTCATCTGCGAATAAAAAAGAAGGGACCAGGTCTTCGCAAATCAGAGCGCTGACCTGGAGTTGCGAAGACCTGGTCCCTTCTTTTTTTTCTTCTCTATTTTCCGAAGCCGAGCGGGTCGGGGTTGACGATCTTGACGTAGTTCCGTTCCCGGAGCGTCTTGATGTAGGCCTCGCCCTTGACGGCCCGCTTTTCGTTATAGATCTTTTCCTCGACCTCTTTGCGGGCGTCCTCGAACGGGCGCAGGAAGCTGTCCTTCCGCTCCGCGAGATGGAGGAGATACCAGCCGTTCTTGGTGTTGATCCAGCCGCTCGTCTCACCGGCCTTGAGCCTCTCGACCGGGGACTCGAGGGCCGTCTCGAGCTCGCCGGCCTTGAACGTGCCCAGGTCGCCCTTGGCGTCCTTCATGGGCTGGTCCGAGAGCTCCGCGGCGGTGTCGGCGAAGGCGGCCCCGCCCTTCAGCTTGGCGTCGACCCCGGCCTTGAGGGCCTCGACCTGCTCGGCCGTTCTCCCCTCGGTCGCGAAATAGATCGCGCTGAGCTTGTATTCCGTAGGGACCGTGAACTCGGCCGGGTTCTTCTTATAATACTGGACGACCTCCGAATCCTCGAGGACGATGGTCCTGTCGACCTCGGTATAGAGGACGCCGTTGCGCAGGATGTTCTCCTCGAGCTGCTTGAGCCAGGTCTCGTAGGGTGTCCCCTGCTGCTCGATGGCCCGGCGGAGGTCGACATCGGAGGCGATATTGTTCTCGTGCTTGATCTTCTCGATCGTCGCCTTGACCTGCTCCTGGACGTTCAGGCCGAGCTCTTTAGCCTTCTGGAGCAGGAGAGCGTTGGTGATCATGAGCTCGAGGAGGTCTTTCTTGAGGCCCGCGTATTGCTTGTCGAATTGGTCCTGGGGCAGCTGCTGGGCCCGGAGCGTCGTTTCGGCCATTTCGAACTCCGCCCGGAATTGAGAGAGCGTGATGATGTCGTCATTGATGATGGCCACGATCTCCTCGACGACCTCCTGGCCGCGGACGAGGGGCGCCGCCCCGAGGAGAATGCCGGTCAAAGCCAATCCCGCGATGATCTTTTTCATTCGTCGGACCTCTGATAAGTGAAGAATAGGTTCTCCGGGCGGGCCTCCCAGCTCAGGGTGTCCTTGAGCCCGCCCAGGTGGGAGGCGAGGGCCTCTTTCATCTTTTGGGCCATGATCCTCTGCCGGATCTCCGGGGCCGCCTCGCCCTCGGTCTGGAGGGCGGGAGGGAACTTCTTGTCCAGCCGGAAGATGTGGAAACCGTAGGAGGATTCGACGACCTGGCTCGTCCGCCCCTCGTCGAGCGAGAAGATGACCTTCTCCATGTCGGCGGGAAGGTCGCCCTGCTGGAAGACGCCCATGACGCCGCCCCGGGCCGCTTCGGGCCCGAGCGATTCCTCCGTGGCGATCTTCCGGAATTCCGGTTCGTCGGTCCGCTCCAGCCGCCGGAGCACGGACACCGCTTTCTCCTCGGTATCGACGAGGATCTGGCTGACCTGGATCCGCCCCTGATAGAGAAAATCCTTCTTGTGCTGTTCGTAATAGTCGAGGACCTCGGCCTCGTCGACCTTGATGTCGCGGAGGACGAGGAAGGTGTATTTCTCGACGAGGAGCCGGTCGAAGGCGCCGTCGGGAGGGGCCGCCCCCTCGCTCAGGGTTTCTCCGGACGGGATGGCGGCGACGGCGAGCTTGGCCAGGTATTCCTTCTTTTCGTCCTCGCTCAGCGTGATGCCGCGCTCGCGGGCCGCCTCGAGCAGGATCATCTCGTCGACGAACCGGTCGTAGAGGCGGCTCAGGGACTCGGAAGGGAGCCCCTTGGCCTCGGCGCCCGTCGCCTCGAGATAGGCCCGGAGATCGGCGTTGGTGAACTCGCTTTTCTCGACGCGCAGGATCGGCCGGCCCCGGAGCTTGCTCTGGACGAGCTCGGCGACCCGGGAGATCGGCCCCCGGCCGTCGTCGCGCCCGCAGGCGGTCGCGGCGATAAGGGCCAGGGCGGCGATGACGGAGGCGGCCAGGCGCATCCGGGCGTCTTTGGGCTTTCCGTCGCTCATTCTATGTCCGTACATCCTTTTTAGTATCAGTTCATTATAACCTAATTCGATAACTCCATCAAGATGCCGACCGTTTCATCGAGCAGGGCTTTTTCCGTCGTCCCGCGCAGGGCGAGCGACAGGACCCCCTCGGGCGTAAGGGACCCGGAGTGCCTTCTGAGCAGTGGCGTCACCCGGGACCAGTCGACGGGCGTCTGGGGCCGGAACCTGAACACGACCCGGTGCTCGGTCCGGTCGACCGAACGGAGGCGCAGTCTCTTGGCCAGGTGTTTGAGCGCGCCGTAGCGCAGGAGATTCTCGATGGGATCAGGGACCGGCCCGAAGCGATCGGCGATCTCCTCCCGGATGCGGTCGATCTCCTTGAGGTCCTCGACGGAAGCCAGGCGCTTGTAGAGGTTGAGCCGGAGGTTGACCTGGGGCAGGTAGTCCTCGGGGACGCGGATGTCGACCTTGAGGTTGATCTCCGGATTCTCCTCCTCGACCGCCTCGCCCTTGAGCCCGCGGATGGCCTGGTCGAGAAGCTGCATGTAGTACTCGAACCCGATGGCCTCCATCGTGCCGTGCTGGCGGTGGCCGAGGAGGTTGCCGGCGCCGCGGATCTCGAGGTCGCGGGCGGCGAGCCGGAAACCCGAGCCGAGCTCGCTGAACTCCTTGAGGGCCTTGAGCCGCTCCCGGGCGAGCGGCGTCAGCTCGAGATAGGGCGGCACGAGGAAGTACGCGTAGGCCTGGCGCGCCGACCGCCCGACCCGGCCGCGCAGCTGATAGAGCTGGGCCAGGCCGTAAAGGTCGGCCCGGTCGACGATGAGGGTGTTGACGAGAGGGATGTCGATGCCGTTCTCGATGATCGTCGTCGAGACGAGGACGTCGTACGTGCGCTCGACGAAATCGATCATCCGCTTCTCCAGGACCGGGCCGGTCATCTGGCCGTGGACGGCGACGACGCGGGCCTGGGGGACGAGCTTGGTGACGAGCTCGGCGACCTTGTCGATGTCCTCGATGCGGTTATGGATGAGATAGACCTGGCCGCCGCGGCCGAGCTCCTGGCGGACGGCCGCGGCGATGAGCTTGGCGTTGAACGGCGTCACGACCGTGTGGACGGCCAGCCGGTCGCGCGGCGGCGTTTCGATGAGGCTGATGTCGCGCAGGCCGGTGAGGGACATGTTCAAGGTCCGCGGGATGGGCGTCGCCGTCAGCGTCAGGACGTCGATCGTCGCCTTGAGCTGCTTGATCTTCTCCTTGTGGCCGACGCCGAAGCGCTGCTCCTCGTCGATGACGAGGAGACCGAGGTCCTTGAAGCCGACGTCCTTGGAGAGGAGCCGGTGCGTGCCGATGAGGATGTCGACGAAGCCCCTGCGGCAGTCCTCGACGACGGCCTTCTGCTGGCGCGGCGTCTGGAGACGGGTCAGGGCCTCGACGCGGACGGGAAAGAGGGCCATGCGGCCGCGGAAGGTCTTGAGGTGCTGGCTGGCCAGGACGGTGGTCGGGCAGAGGACGGCGACCTGCTTGCCGCCCATGACCGCCTTGAAGGCCGCGCGCATGGCCACCTCGGTCTTGCCGTAGCCGACGTCGCCGCAGAGGAGACGGTCCATCGAGGTCTCCCGCTCCATGTCGTCGCGGATCTCACGGATCGAGCGGAGCTGGTCGTCGGTCTCCTCGTACTCGAAGGTCTTGCCGAACTCCTCGTCCCACTCCCCTTCCGAGGAGAAGGCGTGGCCCTTGACGGCGCGGCGCTTGGCGTAGAGCTCGACGAGATCCTTGGCCACGGCCTCGACCGCCTTCTTGGCCCGGGTCCGCGTTTTTTCCCAGGTGTTGGTGCCGAGCTTGTCCAGGGGCGGGAGCTCAGGGCCGGCCTTGGAGAACTTCTGGACGAGGTTGAGGTTCTCGACGGGGACGAGCAGCTTGTCGCCGTCGCGATAGTGCAGCTCAATGAACTCCCGGCCCTTGCCCTCGACCTCGACCCGCTGCAGGCCGCGGAACACGCCGATGCCGTAGTCGGTATGGACGACGTAATCGCCGGCCTGGAGATCCTGGAACTGGGAGAAGAAGGGGCGGTGCGAGGCCCGGCTGACGATGACCTTCTCCTCGGTGAAGATGTCCTTTTCCGAGAAGAAGTCGAGCTTCTCCTTGGGATAGCTGAAGCCGGCCGGGAGCGGGCCAAGCAGGAGGGCGACCTCGTTGCGGGGCGCCACGGCGAACGGCGACTCGGTCTCGAGGACGGGGATATCGCTTTCGCGCAGGAGCGTCGCCAGCCGCTGGCGGGTCCCGTTGTTCTGGAGATAGATGGAGCAGAGGTCGCTCTCGGCCTGGAGCCTCTTCAGGTATTGGAGGAAGAAGGGGATGCGGTTGTCGAACCGCGGCACGGGCTGGAAGGAAAAGGCGAACGTCTTCTTGCGGGCCGGCGCGGCGCCGAGCTCTTCGAAGCGGACCGCCTCCTTGCGGACGCGCTGGAGGAGCCGCGCCGGGAAGATGGCGTCGGGGTCGAGGGCGAAAACGCCGTCGGCGAGGAGGTCGGCGAACTGATCGCGGAGCTCCTTGAGATGGTCGTCCCACTCGCAGTCGACGGCCTCGGGATTGTCGACGATGAAGACCGGGTCGCGGAGATAATCCGTCAGCGGGACGAAGCGGTCGGCGAGGAGAAGGGCCAGGGCGGAAAAGCTCGGCCCGAACTCGCCGCGCCCGGCGGCGGCGATCTTCGCGTCGAGGTCGCGCCGCGATCCCCGGGAGCGCTTGCGCGCGGCGATCGCCCAGAGGTCGAGGAACTCGGGCGTCGAAGGAAACTCGCGAAGGCCGGGGATGGTCAGCCGGTCGATCCGCTTGAGCGAGCGCTGGCTGGAGATGTCGA
>Ga0326726_10005935_pt1 | contig 11025 bp, 9 predicted proteins | sample MHFenrmetagenome_2_FD_207603 | JGI IMG/M metagenome (GOLD analysis project Ga0326726, IMG submission 207603) | Lab enriched peat soil microbial communities from Michigan Hollow, Ithaca, NY, United States - MHF15MN | ecosystem: Environmental > Terrestrial > Soil > Wetlands > Peat | place: USA...
GAACCCGGTGACCCCGGCCGCCGGCTCCGAGCGGGTGCCGCCATCCGGCGGTCCCTCCGCGCGCCGCGCGCGGGCCGCCTCCAGGGTCGTCGGGAGAGCCTGGATGTCCGTGAAGAGGGTCGACCGGTTCGATCCGTCGTACAGCGCGAACGCGGGGTGGTACATGGCAAGCACGAGCGCGTCGCGGGCGCCGGTCGCCGGATCGGCCGGCCTGGCCGTGCCGTGGACCCGGCTGATCCGCTCACCAGGCATGAACACGCCGAGCGAGTGCTTGCCGGCGGTCACGACAACCGCAGGGTCCAGCGCCTCGAGCTGGCGATGGAGGTACGGGGCGCAGGCGGCGATCTCGTCGGGGGCTGGATCGCGGTTGCCCGGCGGCCAGCACTTGACGACGTTGGTGATGAACACGTCGTCGCGCCGCCACCCGAGCGACTCGATGAGCTCGGTCAGGAGCCGCCCCGACGCGCCGACGAACGGGCGGCCGGCCTGGTTCTCGTCACGCCCCGGGCCCTCGCCGACGATGACGACCTCGGTGTCGGGGTTCCCCTCCCCCGGCACGGCCTTGGCCCGGTTCTCGTGGAGGCGACAGCGGGTGCAGACGCGGATCTCGGCCGCGATCGCCTCGAGCGCGGCGCCGCGCTCGGCGTCGGTCACACCGCGCTCCCGACGGCGGACCGGATCGCGGCGGGCTTCAGCCAGCCCCGATCGACGAGGATCTCGGCGATCTCGACCGCGTTCGTCGCGGCGCCCTTGCGCAGGTTGTCGCTGACGATCCAGAGAGCCAGCCCGCGGCCGTCGGCGATCGAGGGGTCGCGCCGGACCCGCCCGACGAAGATCTCGTCGTGCCCGGCCGCCTCGGTCGCGAGCGGGTAGACGTGGCCGGCCGGGTCGTCCTGGACGACCACCCCGGGGACCGCGGCGAAGAGCTCCCGCGCGCGATCCGGCGAGATCGGGTCGCGGGTCTCCACGTGGACCGCCTCGGAGTGGCTGGTGAAGACCGGCACGCGGACGGCCGTGCACGACACCCGGAGCTCGGGCAGATGGAGGATCTTGCGGCTCTCGACGATGACCTTCCACTCCTCCCCCGTGTAGCCGTCGTCGCGGAAGGCATCGATCTCGGGGAGCGCGTTGAAGGCGATCTGGTGGGGGTAGACCGAGCTGGTCAGCGGCTGGCCAGAGGCGTGGGCGCGGACCTGGCCCTCGAGCTCGGCGATCGCCTCGGAGCCGGTCCCGGACACGCTCTGGTAGGTGTCGACGACGACCCGCTCGAGCCCGACCGCGTCGCGCAGGGCCATGAGGACCGGGACGAGCTGCATCGTCGAGCAGTTCGGGTTGGCCACGATCCCCTGGTGGGCGGCGGCGTCGGCCGGGTTGACCTGGCTGACGACGAGCGGGACGGTCGGGTCCATCCGCCACTGGCTCGAGTTGTCGATGACCGTCGTGCCGTGGGCCACGGCGGCCGGGGCGAGCGACTCGGAGACTGCCCGGCCGGCCGAGAACAGGGCGATGTCGACCCCGTCGAACGCCTCCGGGCTGGCCTCGATCACGTCCTGGGTGGCGCCGGCGACCGAGACGGTCGAGCCCGCCGAGCGACCCGAGGCCATGAGCCGCAGCTCGCCGAGCGGGAAGTCGCGCTCGCGCAGGACCTGGATCATCGTCCGGCCGACGGCACCGGTGGCACCGACGACGGCGACGGTCAGCGGTCGAGGGGTCATCCCGGGCACGGCTCCACTACGGTTCTCTCGATTCCGGGCACGGCCGGAGTATAGCAGCGGCTCACCTGCCATCCGGCCGGGCCGATCGGCGCTCCGGCCCGCTTCGAGAGCGCGGCGTGGATCCAGTCGATGTCGAGGTCGGCGGGCTCGGTGCCGACCCGGACGACCTCGTCGTCCGGCCGCGCTTCCGCTCCCGCCGCCTCATCCATCGGCGAGGGTCAGACGGGCTCCTTGGCGAGGTGGCGCTGCATGGCCGCCTTGCGCGACAGGTTGATCCGGCCCTGGCGGTCGATCTCGGTCACGACGACCATCACCTCGTCGCCGACGGACACGACGTCCTCGACGGTCGGCACGTGGTAGTCGGCGAGCTCGCCGATCCGGACGAGACCTTCCTTGCCGGGCAGGATCTCGACGAAGGCGCCGAAGCCCATGATCCGGGTGACCTTGCCCAGGTAGAGCGAGCCGATCTCGACCTCGCGGGTCAGCGACTCGATCCACTGGATCGCCTTGCGGCTGTTCTCGCCCGACACGGCGGCGATCTCGACCGAGCCGTCGTCCTCGACGTTGATCTCGGTTCCGGTCTCCTCCTGGATCTTGCGGATCATCGAGCCACCCTTGCCGATGATGTCGCGGATCTTCTCGGGGTTGATCTTGATCGTGACGATGCGTGGCGCGAAGTCGCTCATCCCCTCGCGGGCCTGGGGCAGGACCGCGGTCATCTTGGCCAGGATCTCGAGCCGCGCCGCGAGGGCCTGCTTGAGCCCGCCGCGGATGATCGCCTCGTTGATCCCCTGGACCTTGATGTCCATCTGGAGCGCGGTGATCCCGTCGCTCGTGCCGGTCACCTTGAAGTCCATGTCACCGAACGAATCCTCCTTGCCGAGGATGTCGGTCAGGACGGCGAAGCGGCCGTCGGGCTCGCTGATGAGGCCCATCGCCGCCCCGGCCACCGGCGCCGAGATCGGCACCCCGGCGTCCATGAGGGCAAGCGTCGAGCCGCAGGTCGAGGCCATCGAGGTCGACCCGTTCGAGGTCACGCACTCGCTGACGAGCCGGATCACGTACGGGAAGTCCTCCTGGCTCGGGAGGACCGGGATCAGCGCCCGCTCGGCCAGGTTGCCGTGACCGATCTCGCGCCGGCCCGGGCCGCGCATCGGCTTGTTCTCGCCGGTGCTGTAGGGCGGCATGTTGTAGTGGTGGAGGTAGCGCTTCTCGGTCTTCGGGCTGATCGTGTCGATCCGCTGGACGTCCGAGGACGCGCCGAGAGTGGCGACGGTGAGGGCCTGGGTGTCGCCGCGGGTGAACAGGCCGGAGCCGTGGGCGCGGGGCAGGAGCCCGACCTCCACGCTGATCTGGCGCAGCTCGTCGACGGCGCGGCCGTCCATCCGGATCCCCTCCGAGAGCACGAGCTCGCGGACGGTCTTCTTATGGACGAGCCCGAACAGGCTCTTGCTGACCCGTGCCTGGCGGCGGGCCGCCTCGAGCAGGCCGGCGGGGTCGCCACCGGTCCGGTTGGCCCGGATCGAGGCGACGATGCCCTCGCGCAGGGTCGCGATCCGGTTCGGCAGGTCCTCGGCGAAGATGCCGAGCAGCTGGGCGGTCGCCTGGGCATCGGGCAGCGCCCGGTGGGCGTCGCTCAGCTCGATCCCGAAGAAGCGGGCCAGGTCGCCGAGCTTGTAGCTCTCGGCCCACTCCGAGTACGCCTCACGGGCGAGCACGAGTGTATCGAGGTAGGTCCCCGGCTCGTAGCGGGTCCCGTCGCCGAGGGCGGCCTCGAGGAAGCCGAGGTCGAACCCGACGTTGTGGCCGACGAGGATCGCGTCACCGGCGAACGCCTGGAGCTTCTCGACCGCCTCCTTGGGGGTCGGGGCGCCCTTGACGTCGCGGTCGGTGATCCCGTGCATCTGGTGACCGACGATCGTGCGACCCGGGTCGACGAACGTCGTGAACGTGTCGGCGATCTTGCCGCCCTTGATCCGGACGGCGCCGATCTCGATCAGGTCGGCCATCTTCGGGTCGCGGCCGGTGGTCTCGACGTCGACGACGACGAGCTCCTTCTTGGCCTCGACGGCCTTGACGAAGTCGAGGACCGACTCCGTGCCGGGCTCGAGGTACGGCACGCGCTTCGGCTTGCCGACGAGCTGCTGGAGCTCGAGCTGGATGTCGATCAGCGGCTGGATCGACCGGTGGCCGAACAGGATGGCCTCGGCCATGACGTCCTCGGGCAGGAGCTTCGCCCCCGCCTCGACCATCATGATCGCGTCGCGCGTCCCGGCGACGATGAGGTCGAGCTCCGACTCGTCGAGCTGGGCCTCGGTGGGGTTGACGACGAACTCGCCGTCGATCCGGCCGACCCGGACCGCGCCGATCGGGCCCTGGAACGGGATCTCGCTGATCGTCAGGGCCGCCGATGCGGCGACCGTGCCGAGGACGTCGGGGTTGTTCTCCTGGTCCGTGGACAGGACCGTGATCACGATCTGGACGTCGTCCTTGTAGCCCTCGGGGAAGAGCGGGCGGATCGGCCGGTCGGTCAGGCGGGCGGCCAGGATGGCCGCCTCAGAGGGGCGAGCCTCGCGCTTGATGAAGCCGCCGGGGATCTTGCCGGCCGCGTACATCCGCTCCTCGAAGTCGACGGTGAGCGGGAAGAAGTCGAGGCCGGGGCGGGGCTCGGACCGGTTGGCCGTTCCGAGGACCATGGTGTCGCCGTAACGGACGGTGACGGAGCCGCCGGCCAGGCGCGCGAGCCGGCCGGTCTCGATGGTCAGCGTGCGACCACCGAATTGCGTCTCGAGCATGTGAGACACGGGGTTGTGTTCCTCCTTACCGTGCAGGAGGAGCGACCTTGCGGGCGCGCGGCCCGCCGGGAGGGTTCGGACGCGAGAGGACCCCGGGTCTGGCCCAGGGTCCCGAGCGGCGATCGCCTAGCGGCGGAGTCCCAACCGTCCGATGACGGTGCGGTAGCGGGCGTTGTCCTTCTTGATCAGGTAGGCAAGAAGGCGGCGACGCTGACCGACGAGCTTGAGGAGGCCGCGGCGCGAGTGGTTGTCCTTTGGAAAGCTCTTGAGGTGCTCCGTCAGCTCCTTGATCCGTTCCGTCAGGAGCGCGATCTGGACCTCCGGGGAGCCGGTGTCGCCGTCTGCGACGGCGAACGCACCGATGACCTGTTGCTTCTGTTCCCGCGCGAGCGGCACTCGGTCCTCCGAACACGAATCTACTTAGACGTCTTCTTCTGTGACCGGCGGAGGATAGCAGGATTGCCCTCCTCCGGCAAACGTGGGCCGAACGCGACGCGAACGCGCGGGCCGGTGTCATTGCCTTGCGGGCTGAGGTCGACCCGATCGCCGTCGACCCTGACGGCGCTCCGGCGTGGTGCCGCGCTGCGGCCCTCGGCCGTCCAGGCCGGCTCGACCGTGACCCGGTAGGAGCCGGCGGGGGGCAGGGCGACCGGGATCGGGAACGTCATGGTCCCTTCGACGAGATCGCCGGTCACGGCCATCGGGCGACCGAGGAGATGACGCGCCACGGCCAGGTCACCGGAGGCGATCGCGTCACGGATGGCACGGCTCCGGACCGGCCGGCCCTCAAGCGAGAAGGGGGGCACGACGTTGACATCGAAGCCCATCCGGGTCCCGAGCTCGGCAAGCGTGGTCGGGGTCCCGCGCCGGTCGTGGCCGAACGCGGCGTCGGGGGTCATGAGGAAGCCCGCCAGGCCGACGCGCCCGGCAATCCGGGCGACGAAGACGTCGAACTCGGTCATCCGGAGCGCCGCGTCGAAGTGCTGGACGACGGTCACCTCCACCCCGGCCGCCGCGAGCCGGGCGAGCCGCTCATCGGGATCGAGCAGGAGCGGCGGCGCGTGGCCCAGGACGATCTCGTCCGGGTGGGCGTCGAAGGTGATCACGGCCGGCCGTGCATCGTGCGCGCGGGCCGCCTCGCGCAGCCGGGCGAGCAGGTAGTGGTGGCCGCGGTGGAGCCCGTCGAACACGCCGACGACGACGAACAGGCGCCCATGAGCGCGCGTCAGCCCGGTGACCCCGTGGACGACATCCATCGTCGGTATCGCGCCCGGCCGGTTCAGGCTTCGCCCGCGGCGACCGGCGCCGGGAGGGACGCGTCGACGAGGACCTTGTCGGGTGCGAGGCGGCCCTCGCGGATCGCGCAGACCGCGACCGGGCGCCCGTTCCCGTCGACGGCGATGACCCGCTCGTCGGGGCTGCCGACGCTGGGCAGGCCGGCGACGGGACGAACGAACTGGCCACGGCCCACTGCGGCGACCTCGGACTCGCCGAGCGCGACCCGGGCGAGCCGCTCGAGGCCCGCGTCGATCGGCAGGAGGAGCGAACGGAGACCGGCGGGACCGTCCGCGGCGGCCGCGCGGATCGCCTCGAGCGAGTGGGCCGCTGCGATCGAGAATCCGCCCGAGGCCGTCCGGATCAGCGCCCCGAGGTACGCGGCGCCACCCGTGGCCCGCCCGACGTCGCGGGCAATCGAGCGGACATACGTCCCGGCCGAGCAGTCGACCTCGACGACGGCGATCGGCCGGTCGGGGTCGTCGGCGTTCCAGTCGACGACGTCGAGTCGGTGGATCGTGATCGCCCGTGGCTTGAGCTCCGGGGTCTCTCCCGCCCTGGCGATCGCATAGGCCCGCCGGCCGCCGAGCTTGATGGCCGAGTAGGCCGGTGGGACCTGCAGGCTCGGCCCGATGAGCCCGGCCAGAGCCGTCTCGACGGCCGCCCTGTCCGGTCCCGGCGTCCCGGTCGGGGTCAGCTCGCCGTCGAGGTCGTCCGTCGTGGAGCCGGCCCCGAAGCAGATCGTCGCCCGGTAGGCCTTCCGGTCCCCCAGGTGGTATTCGACGAGGCGGGTCGCCCGGCCGAGGAACAGCGGCAGGACGCCGGTGGCGAAGGGATCGAGCGTGCCGCCGTGGCCGACCCTGCGCGTCTCGGCCAACCGCCGGATTAGGGCGACGACATCGTGCGAGGTCGGGCCGGCTGGCTTGGCCACGACGAGGATTCCGTCGAGTCCGGGCGCGTCAGAGCGGCCGCCGCGCGGGCTCACCGCTCGACCCGGGCGGCCAGCCGGCGGGCCTCCGCCAGGACGAGCTCGCGGGCCGCGTCGAGCGGGCGATCGACGGTCGCCCCGGCGGCCCGGGCGTGGCCACCGCCGCCGAATGTCCCGGTGAGCTCCGTGGCGTCGACCCCGCCGGGCTTCGTCCGGACGCTGATCCGTGTCGCCGAGCCCTGTTGCTTGAAGAGGATGACGACCTCGGCCCGCTCCGCCTGGGCGAGCAGATCGATGATCCCCTCGGAGTGCTCCGCGCCCGTCCCGGTGGTGGCCAGGTCGTCGTCGGTGAGCGTCGACCACAGGACCCGGCCGTCGTCGACGTGCTCGATCCGGTCGAGGACGCGTCCGAAGAGCCGGAGCTGGGCGTCCGGCTTCGAGCGGTAGAGCCGGCGCGAGATGTCGGACAGTGGCGCGCCGGCCTCGACGAGCGCCGCCGACACCGCCAGCGTCCGTGGCGTCGCGTTGGGGTGGGCGAACGTCGCGGTGTCCATCACGATCCCGGCCATGAGCGCCGTCGCCAGCGAGCCGTCACCCGACGCGAGCGGAACCCCGAGCCGGCTCGCGAGGAGCGCCACCATCTCGCAGGTTGCCGCCGCGGCCGGGTCGATCCAGTCGGTTGTGCTGTCGCCCGCGTTCGAGAGGTGGTGGTCGATCACGACTCGGTCGAGCGTCTCGAACAGGCGCCGGTGGCGCCCCCTGACGGGTCCGACCCGGTCGAGCGAGCCGCAGTCGACGATCACGAGCTGGTCGTAGGCCGCGTCCGGCAGCGGGTCGGTCCGGAACCGCTCCACGCCGGGCAGGAAGGCATACAGCGCCGGGACCGGGTCGGAGCAGACGGTCGTGGCCCGGCCGCCGTGGGCCTCGACGAGCGCCGCCACGGCGAGCGCCGCTCCGATCGTGTCTGCGTCGGGATTCTCGTGGCTGACGACGAGCGCCGTCCGCGATCCTCCGACCGCGGTGACCACGGGTTGGGGCACGGCCGACGACCAGGCCGCCAGGTCCGCGGCGCTCATCGCTTCGTCTTCCCGCGCTGGCTCCCCCGCTCGCGTCGGGCCGAGTCGTCCGCGGTTCCCTTCGTCGCGGGTCGGCGGGTCCGCCGGCGACGGGCCGGCGGCGGAGGCTCGGCTGCGGGCGGTGGCTCGTCGGCGAGGTCGCCCTCGTGGCGGAGCCGGACGACCGGCGTCGGGAGCGTCTCGGCCTCCGCGACCGCGTCGTCGACCGGGATCCTGCCCGCCTCGAGCTCCTCGAGCAGGTGGAGGACGCGGGTCCCCCGCTCGATCGTCTCGTCGAGCCGGACGTGGAGGTCTGGGATGCGCCGGAGCCGGAGGCGGGTGCCCAGCTCATGGCGGACGAACGGCATCGCCCGCTCGAGGGCGGCGATCGTCTCGGTCCGCTCCTCCGGCTTGCCGATCACGCTCACCCACACGCGTGAATGGCGCAGGTCGGGCGTCGTCTCCACCTTCGTCACGGTGGCAAACCCGATCCGCGGATCCTTCACCTCGCGGCCCAGGATCGACCCGATCTCCTGCCGGAGCAGCTCGTCGACCCGATCCGTGCGCTGGGTCATTCCCTAGCTTGCGACGGCGCGACTGACCGTCTTCTGGGTGAAGCACTCGATGACGTCGCCCTCGACCAGGTCGTGGAAGTTGGCCAGGCCGATCCCGCACTCGAAGTTGCGCTCCACCTCGCGGACGTCGTCGCGGAACCGGCGGAGCGACTCGATCCGGTCGGTCGCGATCACCTTGCCGCCGCGCCAGACCCGGGCGCCGCCGCGGACGATCCGGCCGTCGGTGACGAAGCAGCCGGCGATGACCGTGCTCTTGCCGATCCGGAAGATCTGGCGGACCTCCGCCCGGCCCTCGATCACCTCGACGATCTCCGGCTCGAGGAGGCCCTTGAGCGCGGCGTCGATGTCGTCGGTCAGCTTGTAGATGATGTCATACAGGCGGACGTCGACGCCCTCGGCCTCGGCCGCGCGGCGGGCGGTGTCGGTGATCTTCGTGTTGAAGCCGACGACGATCGCATCCGACGCGGTCGCGAGCATGATGTCGTTGTCGGTGATGTCGCCGGCGCCCTCGTGGAGGACGTTCAGCCGGACGTCCTCGGTCGACAGCTGCTCGAGCGCGTGGGTGATCGCCCCGAGCGAGCCCGACACGTCGGCCTTGAGGATGATCCGGAGCTCCTTCGCCTGGCCGGCCTGGATCTGGCGGTAGAGGTCCTCGAGCGTCGCCCGGCCGCTGCCCTCGCCGGCCTTGGCGGCGGCCGCGGTCTTGCGCGCATCGACCATCGCCCGGGCTTCCTTCTCGTCGGCGACCACCCGCAGGATGTCGCCGGCCTCGGGCACGTCGGCCAGCCCGAGCACCACGGCGGCGGTCGACGGACCGGCCTTGGTGATCCGCTTGCCGGTGGCGCTCTCGAGCGCCCGGACCTTGCCGTGGGTCTCACCGACGACGATCACGTCGCCGACCCGGAGCGTGCCCGTCTGAACGATCGCGGTCGCAACCGGGCCGCGGCCCTTGTCGAGCTCGGCCTCGACGATCGTCCCCACGGCGGCCCGCTTCGGGTTGGCCTTGAGCTCCTGGAGGTCGGCCACGAGAAGGACCATGTCGAGCAGCTCGTCGAGCCCGAGCCTGGCCTTCGCCGAGACGGGCACGAGCGGCGTGTCGCCGCCGTACTCCTCGACGATGACGTTCGCCTCGGACAGCTCGGTCTTGACCCGGTCCGGGTTGGCGTCCGGCTTGTCGATCTTGTTGAGCGCGATGATGATCGGCACCTTCGCCGCTCGGGCGTGGTGGATCGCCTCGAGCGTCTGGGGCATGACCCCGTCGTCGGCGGCGACGACCACGACCGCGACGTCGGTCACCCGAGCGCCCCGGGCGCGCATCGCCGTGAACGCCTCGTGGCCGGGCGTGTCGAGGAAGACGATCCGCCGGCCGTCCTTCGTGGTGACCTCGCTCGCCCCGATGTGCTGGGTGATCCCACCCCGCTCGCCGGCGGCGACCTCGGTCGTCCGGATCGCGTCGAGCAGGCTCGTCTTGCCGTGATCGACGTGGCCCATGACGGTCACGATCGGGGCCCGGGTCTGGAGGAGCGACGCCTCGTCCTCCTCGTAGAGGACCTCCTTGGTCGCCTCGTCCGGAGCTTCCTCGCCCTCGCCCTCGGCGGTTCCGGCGGCGGCCACGGTCTCGGCCACCTCGTAGCCCAGCTCGCCGGCGACGAGCGCCGCGGTGTCGCGGTCGATGAGCTGGTTGATCGTCGCGAAGATCCCGCTCTTGATCAGCTCGCGGATGACGTCGGCCGCGTTGACGCCGAGCAGCTCGGCGAGCTCCTTGACGGTGATCGTGCCGGGCAGCTCGATCGCGCCGCGTTCCCTCGGGTCCGCGACCTGGACCGCCGACTGCCCGACGCCCGCGTCGCGACGCTGCGGCTTCCGCGGGCCGCGCCGGCCACGGGTGCCGCTCCTACTCCTCGCCACGCTGGCTCCCTCCTTCGTTCATCGTCTTCATCGTACCCGCCCGCGCCGCGAGCTCGTCGCGGAGCGCGGCCGGGAGGGGCGCCCCGAGGGCTCGGCTGAGCGACCCGCGCTCGAGGGCCATGCCCCAGCAGTGGCCGTCGGCACACAGGTAGGCACCGCGCCCGGCAAGCCGTCCGGTCGGATCGCTGACGACCCGCCCGTCGGGCGTCCGGACGATCCGGACAAGCTCACGCTTGGCACTCGAGGTGCGGCAGGCGACGCACGTCCGGGTCGGGACCGACCGGGAGCGTCCGTCCTGGCCCGGCCGGGCTACGACGACACCTCCTCGACGGGCTCGGCCTTCTTGCGCCGGGTGGTCTTGGGCTTGGCCTCGGCCGCGACCGGCTCGGCGGCGGTCGGCTCGGGAGCCATCTCCGCCTTCTTCCTGGTCGCCCGCGGCTTGGGCGCGGCCGGGGCGGCCACTGCTGGCTCCGTGGGAGCCTCGGCGGCGGCGACGTCAGCGGCCGGCGGCTTCTTCGCCCGGGTCGTCTTCGGCTTGGCGGGCGCCTCGGCGGCCGCGGGCGCATCCGCCGTCTCAGGTAGGCTCGCTGAGGCCGCCTCGGCCGCAGCGGCGGCCTTGGCCTCGGCGACCGAGACGTCGCTCCGGATGTCGATCCGCCAGCCGGTCAGCTTGGCCGCCAGGCGCGCGTTCTGGCCCTCGCGGCCGATCGCGAGCGAGAGCATTCGCTCGGGCACGGTCACGCTCGCGATGCGATGCTCCTCGTCGATCGAGAC
>Ga0326726_10005936_pt1 | contig 11022 bp, 8 predicted proteins | sample MHFenrmetagenome_2_FD_207603 | JGI IMG/M metagenome (GOLD analysis project Ga0326726, IMG submission 207603) | Lab enriched peat soil microbial communities from Michigan Hollow, Ithaca, NY, United States - MHF15MN | ecosystem: Environmental > Terrestrial > Soil > Wetlands > Peat | place: USA...
GTCATGACCTCCTGCACGACAACATGGACTACACGCCCTACGAGGGCATGACGGTGAAGGGCTGGCCGATCGCCACCTTCTCGCGCGGCGAAGCCGTCTGGCGCGACGGCAAGCCGGCGGGCAAGCCCGGGCGCGGCCAGTTCCTGCCCTGCGAACGGCCGGAGCTGGCCAAGCCATTGGGACGGTCCGTGCAGTAGGACGCTTCAGCAATCCCCTGCCGTCGGAGCCGCACTTGACGAGCCCTGCCCCGCTGACGCTCGACGACATCGTCCGGGCCGGCCTCTGCATCGGCTGCGGTCTGTGCGAGAGCCTGGCCGGCCCCGAGCGTGTTCGCATCGTCATGACTCCGGAGGGTCGGGAGCGGCCGGCCGTCGAAGCGCCGCTCGATGACGCCGCGCTCACGCTGATCAACGCCGTCTGCCCCGGCCTGAAGGTCGAGGGACCGGATCCCGCGGCGAGCGCGGATGGCACGCAGTGGGATGCGGTCTGGGGCCCGGCGACGCGGATCGCGAAGGGCCACGCCGCCGATCCGTCGATCCGGTTCCAGGGCTCGGCCGGCGGCGGGCTTTCCGCCCTCGCGATCTATCTCCTGGAGAGCGGCCGCGTGGATTTCATCCTGCATGTCGCCGCATCATCCGAGCAGCCGATGCGCACGAAGCGCCATTTGAGCTTCGATCGCGCCCAGGTGATGGCGGCGGCGGGGTCGCGCTATGGCCCGGCCGCACCGCTGGTCGATTTGGCCCAGCTGCTCGACCGCGGGCGCCCCTTCGCCTTCATCGGCAAGCCCTGCGACGTGGCGGCGCTGCGCAACCTGGCAAGGCACGATCCGCGCGTCGAACGGCTGGTGCCCTATGTGCTGGCCTTCGTCTGCGGCGGCGCGTCGGAATTCGCGAAGACCCGTGACCTCGTTCAGGGCTTCGGGTTGGAAGAAAAGGATGTCACGCTGCTGCGCTACCGCGGCATGGGCAATCCGGGCCTGACCCGCGTGGTCGCGAGGGACGGGCGCAACTTCACGACCACCTACGGCGAATTGTGGCGCGACGAAAACAATTGGATGTTGCAGTTCCGTTGCAAGATCTGCGCGGACGCCATCGGCGAGCTGGCGGACGTCGCGGTCTCCGACGTCTGGCCGAATGGCGAACCGCAGGGCGAGAACGCGGGCTTCAACGGCTTCATCGCGCGCACGGCGAAGGGACGGACATTGCTCGAGGATGCCGAGCGCGATGGCGCCCTCGTCCTGATCGAAGACCGGGATTTTCGTTTCCTCGACAACGTGCAGCCCCATCAGGTGCACAAGAAGCAGGCACTGACCGCCCGGCTCGCCGCCATGCGCGACGCCGGCGCCATAACCCCCTCCTACACCGGGCTGCGGCTGGAGGCGGCGGCCGCAACGACGGACGCGGCGGCGCAGCAGGCCAGCTATGCCGGCATGTGCGACCGCCTCAAGCGCGGCGACAATCGCGAACCTGCCGCTCCGCCGATGGCGGATCGGGCGCGCGAATAGATCGTCGCTGCGACATCGCGTGGCCCGGACAACACGATCATGAGCTTGCGAGATGACTTGAAACGATTCTTTTATCACTATCTCTTGAGAGCGCGGCTGTTCGGTCGTGCGCCCGGCAACCAGCCATATTGGGAGAAGCCCATGAGAAGACAAACGCTCCTGGTCGCGCTCGCCGCGCTTGGCTCAGCATCACCCGGCCTTGTCTACGCCGACGATCAGCCCATCGGGGTCGCGATCGTGGACGCCATGAACAAGGCGTTCGGCGTCCATCCCGGCTTCCGCGCCAATCATGCCAAGGGCGTGGTGGTCGAGGGCAGCTTCAAGGCCTCGCCGGAGGCCGCCGCGCTCAGCAAGGCGAGCCTCTTCGCCGGCGGCACGATCCCGGTGACCGCGCGCTTCTCCGACTCGACGGGGATACCCGACCTGCCCGACGGGGCCGGCCCCGCCAACCCGCACGGCATGGCGATCAAGTACCATCTGCCGGACGGCAGCGACACCGACATGGTCATCAATTCGCTGAAGTTCTTCCCGGTCTCCACGGGCGAGGATTTCCGCGATCTCCTCCTGGCCGCGGCCGCCAGCCCGCCGGATGCCGCCAAGCCGACGAAGTTCGACGAATTCGTGGCCGGCCACCCCACGGTGCCTGCCGCCTTCGCAACCGCCGCCACGCCTGACAGCTTCGCCGACGAGGAATATTACGGCATCGACGCGTTCGTGTTCGTCGACAAGGCCGGCGGGCGGCAGGCCGTGCGCTATCAGATGGTGCCCGAACACGTTGTGCATCTGGCGGCGGCCGACGCCGCCGGCAAGCCGCCGAACTTCCTGATGGAAGAACTGCCCGCGCGCCTGCAACGCGGTCCCGTGACCTTCCACCTCAAGGCGCAGCTCGCCGCCGCCGGCGATTCGACGAAGGACCCAACCCAGCCCTGGCCCGACGACCGCAAGGTCGTGGACCTCGGCGTGCTCACGATCGACAAGGCGGTGGCCGACAGCGCCGCGGCGGAGAAGCCCCTGCTGTTCATGCCGGGGCAGCTCACCGACGGCATTGAGGCATCCGACGATCCCCTGATCGACGTCCGCGACGAGGCCTATCCCGAGTCATTCTCGCGCCGCAATCCCTAAGCCAGCTCCGAGAACGGTTAAGGGGTCAGAGTCGATACCTTACGACCGGCCTCGCGACCTGGTTGGCATCGACGAAACGCTGTGATCACTTCCACGGCCGCTCGCCGCAATGGATCACCCTATCATGTCGGCGAGCCGGCCTTGGCCCTACCGATCGGCAGCCAGGTGACCGTGATCAACGGGCAGCGTCACAAAGAATATGGCGCCGCCCGAGGGGCCATTGACGGCCTTCATGTATCCGCCGTGCGCCGTTACGATTGAGCTGCAGATTGGCAGCCCGAGGCCCAATCCCTGCATCTTGGTCGTAACGAACGGCTCGAACAGCCTTGCCTGCATGTCCGCATCGATCCCGCTTCCGCTGTCGGCGACGCTGATCTGAACGGTTTGGTCGCGCTCACGTGTGGTCGTGATCATCAGCGCCCGGCCGGCCGGCTCGGTGTCCGTCATTGCCTCGCAGGCATTCGCGATCAGATTCAGCAGGACTTGCTGCAGCTGAATGCGGTCGCCGCGCACCGTAGGCAAATCGGGGGTGAGCCGGCAGGTGGTTGTTACGCCGCGTACAACGAGATCGCTGTGTGCAAGTTCGAGCGTATCCTTGACGACGCCGCCCAGGTCGATGGGACGAAACTGCGCCTCGCCCTTCTTGAGCAGATATCGCAGACGGCGGATCACGTCGCCGGCTCGCTTGTCCGCCTCGACGATGTCGGCGAGCGCGCCCCGCAGCTCCGCCAGGTCCAACGGCTCCCGCGAGAGAAAACGCTGGACGGCCTGGGCGTTGCTCAGGATCGCCGTCAACGGCTGATTCAGTTCATGGGCCAGGGCGCCCGAAAGCTGACCGAGAATGCCGACGCGCGTGAGATGCGTCAGCTGCTGGCGCTGCTGCTCGGCATCGATCTCCGCCCGCTTCCTGCGGGTGACGTCCCGGTGCGACAGGACCGCGCCGCCTCCCGGTCGACGGAGCGGGATGGCGGAGAACTCGAACCAGCGCAGGGCGGTCGGGCGCGAACTGTCATACTCCATGCGAAAGCCAGGCTCCGATCCCTCCAGGACCGCCGCGATTCCCGCCGCGGCTCGAGCCGCCTCGGTATCGTCGCCTGCCCGCCGGCAGGCCTCAAGGTAGTTGGCTCCAATAGGCGGCCGTTCGAATTTTCCTTTCGCGCTTTCGCCAGCGAAGCGCGACCAGGCATCGTTGACCGCGATGATGACGCCGGAGCGGTCAACAATGGCGATGTGTTCGCTAAGAGACGCCAGCATCGCGCCCCAAAGAGCTTCCAGGCTGCGCAGCTCTTCCGCGATCCGGCGCCGTTCGGTGACGTCGATGCAAGTGCCGAGGACGCGAACGGGTTCGCCCGGTGCGCCGGGCACAAGCCTTCCGCGGGCGAGGAACCATCGCGTGCTGCCGTCCGAATGAAGCATTCGGTGCTCGTCTTCGAACGCCGGTGCCTCGCCGCGTACATAGGCATTTGCCATGGTCATCATGCGCTCGCCATCGTCGCGGTCGATGTGCGGCAGCCACGCCTCGACGCGGTTTGCAATTTCGTGGTCTTCGAAACCGAGCAGCTTCTTCAGCTGTGGATCCAGGATCAGCGCGCCGCTTTGCGGAGACCATTCCCAGACCCCGACCGAGCCCGCCGCTGTTGCCATGCGGTAGCGCTGGTTCGTCGCGTCCAATGCCTGAACGTACTGTCGCAGATCCCCGTGCAGCGCTGCCAGATAGAGAACGGGTATCGAGACCAGGAGGAAAAATGCCTGCAGCATCATGATTTCCTGCGGCGCCCCGGCCGTGGCAGGCCAGTGCGCGATGCTGCCCATGGTAACGGCGACGAGCCCCAACAGCGCACAACTGGCACCGCCTTTGCCGAAACGCACCGCCGCCCACAGCAGCAGCGGCAGAAACGTGCAGAGCATCAGTGGAAGCCAGCTGCTCGATATGGACCTTGCGAACATGACGGTCGCCCCGAGAGCGATGAAGCAGGCGACCAAGAGCACCGCTTCCGCGCATCGATCGAGACGAGGGCGTCGCCAGGATCGCCACCCCCTGGCCGCTGCGAGGATCGGCGGAACGAAGATGATGGTCGACGCCGCATTCGACAGAAATCGCTCCTGCCAGGCGGCCCAATAGTCGCCGGTCAGGCCGGTGGCCGCCAGGATTCCCACGTCGGCGAACGACAACAGAAGCGGAGAGCAGAACACTGCGCCGGCGATGAAGATGACGACGAAGGCGCCGGCGGAGCTGTAGCGGCGCGACAAGCGATTGACCAACGCCGCACCGAGAACGGCTTGCGATGTGTTCGTCACGAACAGGCCGAGGATGGTCGGCCACGGCCATCCGGCCGGCGCCTCGATCAGTACATGCGCGGGAAGCACGGCGATGAGCACCAGGCCCCACAGCCGAGCCGGCAAGAGCAATAGCGCCGCCAGGACAATCGCATTGGGCGGCCACAGCACGGAATGCACGGACGATGGATACCGCAGCGCAAGGGCGAGCCAGGCGCCGAGATAGTAGCCGGCCGCCGCGGCCGAAAGCGCCAATGCCGTCGCCACCGGCGATTTCACGACATCGCGCGGAGCGATTTGCGCCGCGGACATTGCCGCGTCATCAGAGCGTTTGCCGACAATCGGTGTCATCATCGCTCAACCAGATCGGCAACGAGCCGACGTCAGGGATCGCACACGGCCGCAGAATAGTCCCGCGCGAGGTTCCGTGCCAGTAAGGCGCGACCGACCCACGTTGCGGGAGCGCCTGCGCTTGCGGCGACGCGCCGTGCACCCGGGAGACGGCCTCAGAATGCCACCTTCCAGGTCCCATCGCCGGTGCGGCAGAACGGCAGCACATAGCGGTTGCCGCCGCCGACCGTGAAGACATGCTCGATCTCGCCGCAAGGCATGCCGTTGCGCTCGAACACCCGCAGCAGCGTGGCGCGCCCGGCTCGCCCGCTCTGCTTGGCGGCCCAGTCCGCCGTGGCGCCCTGCTTCTGCGCCTCCCTCCAGCACCTGCCGCACCGACTGCTTGAGAAGCTCCCAGTCGGCTTCACTCAGCCTGTAGCTGTCGCGGCCGAAGGGATCGTTGAGTCCCGTGCCCGCAGCGGACGGCACGACCGCGAGCGATAGCGCCGTGCCAAACGCCAAGGCGGCCGACGTCTGCGCGATTCCTCCGAGCGTCATCGAAAACCTCACTTGTCTTGCGCGCCCTCACGGAGCACGGACGATGCAGCGGAATCCCAGATGGCAGGTCGCGGTATCGATCGGCTGGGCCATGCGCGCGGCCGGGCGATAGCGCCTGCGGTAGTTGGGTGCGCAGAGATAGGAGCCGCCCTTCATCACCCTGCGGGCGAGCGGTCCCCCGCGTGCCGGCGTGGCCTCAGGCCCATGGGACTCATGCCGCTCCGCCTTGCCGACGGCGGTTTCACGCTTGGGTTCTTGCTGCTCCATCTCCTTCATCCCGCTCACATTTCACCGCTCCATGCGCGGCGCGCGAAATCCGGGCGGCATCGGGGACACGAGCAGCCGCCCGGATTCCGTCGCGCTTGCCGGGGTGGGCCGGACGTTCGGCAGCGCGAACCTCGGTCCCGCCGCCTCACGATCCTCAGCGCACAGCTGACGCCGGCGGCGCACCGGTACCCAAAGTCCTTCGGTGACCCGTTATCGAGGAATGAAGACGGGAGACACAATTGGACCTTGGTCGAATCACCCTGCGGCGGCCGGCGACCGGACCAATGATGCGCCCCCTTCACGCCGTCGATGAGCGGGCGACACCGGCGGCCTGGTGGATCGCGTCGAGGAGCGCCTCGTCGTCGATCGGCTTGCGCAGATAGGCGGCCGCGCCGGCGGACAGGCACTGGGCGCGGGCCAGCGGCTCGTCATGCCCGGTGATGACCACGATCGGCATCTGCCGGCCGCCGCGGGCCAGTTGCTGCTGGATGTCCAGGCCGTTCATGCCGGGCATGTGGAGATCCAGCACGATGCAGTCCGGAAGCTGCGCCGCCAGCGAGTCGAGGAACTCTCGTCCCGACGCGAAGGCGTCCGCATCCAGGTTCGCTGCCCGAAGGAGCCGCTTCAGAGCCTTTCGCACCGACTCGTCATCATCGACGATGGCGATGCGGAGTCGCGATGTGTCCATATTGCATCGTTGATAGCAGACGAGCGCAGCCTTGGGTATTGGACTATGGTCTTACAGCCAATTGGTTAACGCCCGCGGCGGTGGCCGCAGCTTCAGCGCAGCGACGTATCCGGTGGCTGCCGGTGCGAGTCCGAGTACGCCGTGATCGTCGCGAGTCCGATCCGTTCGGCCATGCGCACCAGGTCGGCAAGCGAGCGTACGCCCATCTTCTCCATGACACGGGAACGATGGACCTTGACCGTCTTCTCGACGGTGCCGAGATCGGCCGCGATCTGCTTGTTCAACTGACCGGCGACCACATGCTGGAAAACCTCACGTTCGCGCGGCGTCAGCCTACTCAGCCGCTCTCCGATCGCCTGCAGCTCGGCGCGGGCCTGACGCATCTGGCGGTCGCGATCGATCCCCCGTTGGATCGCCGCCACCAGATTCTCCTCGCTGACGGGCTTGGTCAGGAAATCGACAGCCCCGGCCTTCATCGCCCGCACGCTGCTGGGAACGTCGCCGTGGCCGCTGATGAAAACGATAGGCCGCTGGCAACCGGCGGCCGCCAACGCAGTCTGCAGCTCGAGGCCATTCAGGCCGGGCATGGCCAGATCGAGGACCACGCAACCGGGCACCGCCGCGTCATGCTGGGCGAGGAAATCGCGCGGCGAGCGAAACGCGCTGACCTGGTACCCGCCCGCCCGCAACAGCCGCGTGAGCGCCCGCAATACGCTCGGATCGTCGTCGACCAGGAAGACAGTGGCGGTTTCGTCCGTCACGCATGTCCTCGCGCATGAATCGGCAGCGAAATGAAGAAGCTGGCGCCGTGGTCGGGGTTGTTGGCGACCCACAGTCGCCCGTCATGGGCGGCGACGATCGAGTGACAGATGGAGAGCCCGAGCCCGAGCCCGTGCGTCTTGGTCGTCACGAAAGGCTCAAAGACATGGTCGATCAGCTCGGACGGGATGCCGGGCCCGTGATCGGCCACTGTGAGGCGCAGGCGACCGCTGCCGTCCCGGCCGGTCGAGACCTCCAGACTGCGGGCGCCGTTGCCGTTACCGGTCATGGCCTCGCAAGCGTTCATGATCAGGTTCAACAGAACCTGCTGCAGCTGCACGTGATCGCCGCGGATGTCCGGCAGACCCGGCGCGAGGCGGGCTGTCACGGCGACATTGCGCTCGACCAGCTCGCTGTGCGCCAGCTCGAGCACGTCGTTCGCGAGCTCATTGAGATTGAGCGGCAGCAGTCTTGCTTCGCCCCTCTTCAGCAGCGCGCGCAGACGATTGATGACGTCGCCCGCGCGCTTGTCTTCGTCGCAGATATCGCCGAGGATTTCGCGCACTTCGCCGAGATCGACCGGATCCTTGGCGAGGAGGCGCTGCGCCGCCTGGGCGTTGCTCAGGATCGCCGTCAAAGGCTGATTCAGTTCATGGGCCAGCGCGCCTGAAAGCTCTCCCAGGATCGCGACGCGGGTGAGATGGGTCACTTCCTTCCGGCGCTCCTGCGCGTCGAGTTCCGCGCGCCGCAAATTGGTTATGTCGCGTCCAATGCCCTGAAGCTCGACGACTTCCCCGTTCGAGCCGACGACCACATGGTCGAACCACTGATGCCAGCCGATCGTGCCGTCCGGCCGCAAGACTTCGTGCTCGTAGGTCTGGGTGCGTGGCCTCGACAGGAGCGAATCGATCTGTCGGAGGATAGCATCGCGAGCCGACTCGGGAATAAGTTCTATGAACTTCGTGCCGACCAGCTGATCGCGGCTGCGCTCGAAATATCGACAATAGGCGTCGTTGACGAAGGTCAGCGTGGTATCCGGCCGGAAGCGGCAGATCATTTCGGTCTGCGTCTCCACCACGTTGCAATACCGCTCCTCGCTCTCCCGCAGCGACTCCTCGGCCGACTTGCGGTCGGTAATATCGATCATCACACCCGTCATGCGCAAGGATCTGCCTGCGGAGTCACAGATGGTGCGCGTCCGGTCGAGAACCCAGCGAATGCGTCCATCCCGACCGAGGAGCCGGTACTCATGCTCATAGGACTGCCCCCGGGTGATGGCCTGGTCGCAAATCCGCTTGGTCTCCAACCGGTCGTCCGGATGGCAGGCATTGCTGAAGGACTGCTGGGTCACGGTCTCGCCCGGAGCCAGTCCGAGCATCGCCCGGCACGTCTCGGTAGCCCAAATGCGACAAGCGCCGACATCCAGCTGCCAAAGGCCGAGATCGGTGGACTCCACGGCCAGACTCATGCGCTCTTCGGTGTCGCGCAGGGATTCTTCCGCTCGGCGCCGCCGGCGCGCTTGAATCAAAAGCCCCACGATCAGCGCGAATTGCACCAACAGCACCACGGCGAGCACGATGATCTGCCCACGGTAGAGGTTCCAAAGAGAGGGTTCCTTGAAGCGGACGATCGCCGCCTGCGGCAGATTCGATTCGCTCAATCCCCAGCGCTGAAGCTGCCGCCAATCCACCAAGAACGAATTGGTAGTGGCGGTATTCGGTTCGACGCCCGCCGATTTCTCCCGCGCAAGCACGCGCAACGCCATGTTCCCGGCTTCCGCGCCCGTGTCCTCGAAGGTTGGGGTGTAACTCCCGACGATGCCGCGCCCGATGTAAGTGTCATATACGCCGTAGAGGGGAGCGCTCGCGGCGCTCGCTACCATATCCACCGCATCGCGGGACACGAATTTCTCGCCCCCGCCGTCTTCCAATATGGTCAGAAAGAGGATGACGGAGTTTCGCGGCTGCTGGCTGACCTGAAGCAGGAGCTCCTTCATGGGAAGCCCTGAAAGGTAGCGGACGCTCAGCCGACCCTCGAAGCGCTTCAGCTTCGCGCGGGCGATTTGCTCCCATTCCCGGTCGAAGGCGGCGGCACCGCTGATCACCACAAGCGCCGTCGCGCTCGGTTGCAGCGCGAGCGCCAGGTCGACCGTGGCGGCGGGATCAAAACGGCTGATGACACCGCTTGTGTTCGCAGACATGACCAAGCCGCGAAGCCTGTCCTCGTTGATACCGGCAAACACGATCGGCGCGTCCGGAAACAATGACGGACGGTTGCTCGCCAGGAACTTGAGCGCGGAAGGACCTAACGCGAGCACGAGATCGATATGCGTCGTGGCATATTTCCCTTGCAGGAACGTGAGCATCCTTCCTTGATTTTCAGGCCCCGGGAAGCGGTCCGCGTCGAGATATTCGGTGAACACTGTCGGCCGATTGGAGATGCCCCCCTGTATCGCGCCATTGAACCCACGCATGATCTCTTCGCCGGCGAGCCGCAGGCTGTCGCCGGAGTGGAGCACCAGGAATTGCAGGCGGTGGGCTGGCTCCTGAGCCTCCGCGCCGCAGCACGTGAAGGCCGGCCACGCGCATACGCAAGCAACGGCCGCGAACACCGCGATGCGATGCAGGCTCCATCCCGAATCGACACCGGCCGACATCCTCCCGACGCCCAGCATGATCTACCGTGTGCGATATGACGGAGGGAGAAGCCCCTGAATGTTCATTCTCACACCACTAATTCTGCAAAAGCAATAGGTTAGTAGCGGAGTAGAAACTATAAACGGAACCGCACGGCCGCCGTCATTGATCTGTATCAAAACAATGGCCTCGTGAATGCCAATAAAATCAGCCGCAGGATTGGACCGACGTCCAATTAAGCGTGGCCCAATCATGCGTAGAAGATAGATACAGCCTAGCGTGGCGGTGATTGATGCCGGACCTTGCAGGCGTGGAAACAGCCTCAGGAAGATTGTCTAATATGGCATACAACATCGTTAGAGTGCTGCCGCATTTTCTGGCGCGAGCTGCACTATCAGGTCCCCTGAAACGACACGCGACGGAGGAAGCGCAGGCCAATGCGACCGCCCGCGGCTTCGCCTACTAGGCGTTGGGGACATGGCCGTGAGGCGGGGCCATATTGGACCAAGGGCCAATTGTGACCCGTCCTGGCCGCATCTATGAAAGAGCTGTTCGGCGACGAAATCGCTGGAAACGGGCGCCACAGCGCCCGGCGCACACAGTCTTTCGGGGGCAACAGATGTCCAATCTCAAACTGGTGGCGAAGGTGGCCTTCGTGGCCGTGCTGTTCGCCGTGGCCGCGGTCCTGTCGGGCTGCGCCAGCAACATCAAGCAGATGGAAGAGGTGCAAGCGACGGGTGGCACGCCCTTCACCCAGGCGTTGACGGAGGAGTACCGCTCCTTCGTTGCGCATGAGAAGGACGAGCGCGACTGGTCGGCCGCCGACTATTTCGCGATCAAAGGCCTGGCAGCGGCCGGCGGTCAGGTGGTGCTGCCCGAAG
>Ga0326726_10005937_pt1 | contig 11022 bp, 9 predicted proteins | sample MHFenrmetagenome_2_FD_207603 | JGI IMG/M metagenome (GOLD analysis project Ga0326726, IMG submission 207603) | Lab enriched peat soil microbial communities from Michigan Hollow, Ithaca, NY, United States - MHF15MN | ecosystem: Environmental > Terrestrial > Soil > Wetlands > Peat | place: USA...
CTGCTGTTTCGCGAAATGGAGCGTGAGCTGTTGCCGCTCGCGCTTGCCGAGGGGCTTTCCGTTCTTCCGTACAACCCGCTCGCGGGCGGATTGCTTACCGGCAAGCATCGCGGCGCGAAGGCGCCCGAGGAAGGCACCCGCTTCACGATCGGCACCGCGGGGCAGATGTACCAGCAGCGTTACTGGCACGAGCGTGAGTTCGCCACGATCGAGCAGATCCGTGTTTTGGCCGCGGAGGCCGGTCACTCGCTCGCTTCAGTCGCGATTGCGTGGGTGCTCGCGCATCCGGCGATCACATCGGCGATTGTCGGTGCGAGCCGGCCGGAGCAGCTCGCCGATTCCTTCGCGGGCGCGAACCTGAAGCTCGACCCGGCGTTGAAGGCGAAGCTCGATGAACTTACCGCCGAATACCGCCACGGCGACGCGATCCGCTGATCGCGTCCTCTCCGCGCCCCAGTCTGTCCGGAAACGCCTCGCCGCGTGCGACGAACTCCAACGCAACCGAGTTGATGCAGTAGCGCTGATACGTCGGCGGCGGCCCGTCCGGAAACACGTGGCCTTGATGGCTTTCACAGCGCGCGCATTGGATCTCGGTGCGCTGCATCCCGTAGCTGTTGTCGTCGACCAGCCGCATGTGAGCCTTGTCGAATGGCGCCGTGAAGCTCGGCCACCCTGTGCCGCTTTCGAACTTCTCCGTCGCGGCGAAGAGCGGCAGTCCGCACAGCCGGCAGCAGTAGGTGCCGGTGCGCTTGTTGTCGAGCAGGGTTCCGCAGAACGGCGCCTCGGTGCCGTGGTTGAGCAATACGTCACGCTCTTCGCGCGTCAGTGCGGCTTCGAGCCGCTTGCGCTGTTCCGGCGTCGGTGGCGAGAGATCGAACTTGTGTGCGGGGTCGGGCATGGACATCGATCTGCTTCCCTGGTGTCACCGTGGCGGACGAGTGTAGGCGGATTGATGCGCATCAACCGCCGCGTCGCCCGTTGTGCCAGCCTTGTACAGTGCTTGGCCGCTGGAGGCGCGCAATGAAACGCTCGTTTTGCAAGGTGTTGGTCTTGACTGGTTTGCTCGTGGTGGCCGGTACGTGTGCCGCCCAGGCGGAACGCGACCGCGGCCGCCGCGAATTCGAAACGAGTTGCGCGGTGTGTCACGGTGCGGAGGCGCGCGGCGATGGACCGCTGCGTCCCTTCCTCGTGAAGCCGCCCACTGACCTGACGACGCTCGCCAGGCGCAACGGCGGGAAATTCCCGACGCGCGAAGTGATGGAGATCATCGACGGCCGTTCGGCGGCGCCGATCGGCTCGCACGGTCCGCGCGACATGCCGGTATGGGGCGAAGTGTTCCTCGAACAGGCGCAGGACGATCCGGCCCGCACCAAGCTGCACCCGGAGTGGTCGGTCCGTGCGCGGATCGTTGCGCTGATCGATTACCTCGGACAGTTGCAGGTCAAGTAGGCGCGGCGCTGCGCACGCTATGACGCGATCATCGCGTGCGGTCTCGTCGTCAACGGCGGCATCTACCGGCATGAGTTCGTGGCGGCGGCCGTCATCGATGGCGTGATGCGCATGCAACTCGACACCGACGTTCCGGTCCTCTCGGCGGTCCCCACGCCGAGGGACTTTCACGAGCACGCGGAGCATCAGCGTTTCTTTCACGAGCACTTCATCAAAAAAGGCACTGAGGTTGCGCGCGCCTGCCTCGACAACGGTCGCGGGTTTGCGGGCCCTTGAGCATTGCGACGGCTGAAAAGTCGCATTGACGCGAACCGACCCCGCGGCGTGTCTGTCGAATATCGGACGCGCCGCCGAGCCTCCTGTCCGAAGGCCGCTGCGTCCATCCACGCGTGGCGCGCGTAGATGATCCGGCGCGGCGCACCGATGGCGTTCGTTTGCTGCCTATTGGGCCATTGCGCGCGCCGTTGCCGCGAATATCGGACGAGCGTGAAGTTGCCGGTGATCCGGCAGCGCGCGTTGACATACCATGGTCCGGAGTCTCGAGTCACCGTCATGCATGAGCCGCAGTACAACGGGTCCGTAGGTCTGACGAGCAGCTGGGCGCGCGCGCGTCGCGCGTTGGCGCGACCCGCCGTGCTGGCGACCCGCTCGAATACCGTCTTCGACGAACCGATCGGCGCGGGAAGTGGACCGCGCGCAGCGGCCCCTGCGCGCGGCGAGTTGCTCGAGCGCGAGCCGCAACTCGCACAACTCAGGCAAAGCCTGGACGACGTGCGCGCGACCGGGCGCGGCGCCTGCGTGCTCGTGTTTGGCGAAGCGGGCATCGGCAAGACATCCCTGGTGCAGTCGTTCACCGGCTCGATCGAGCCGGCACACGCGCGCACTCTGGTCACCGGCTGCGAGGCGCTGTTCACCGCACGTCCGCTCGGACCGCTGGTCGATCTGGCTGATCACTTCCCGCCGTCGGTGGCGGGCGCGCTGCACGAAGGGCGCCTCTGGAACGGCCTCTTCCCGGCGATGCTTGCCTGGCTGCGCGAAGCGACGCTGCCGACGGTTCTCGCGATTGAAGACATGCACTGGGCCGATGCAGGCACGCTGGATTTCGTGCGCTATGCCGGCCGGCGCCTGCGCGACGTGCCCGTGCTTCTGCTGCTCACCTATCGCAGCGATGAACTGCACGCCGATCACGCGCTGCGCCGGGTGATCGGTGAACTGCCCGCCGAGACGACGACGCGCATCGCGGTGCCGCCGCTATCGGCCGCGGCGGTCGGCGCGCTCGCGGAGCGGATGCAAGGTGCGCGGCGCGGCCTGTTCGAGGCAACCGGTGGCAACGCGTTCTTCGTCACGGAAGTGCTTCTCAACGGCGCGTCGGGCGTGCCGCCGTCGGTGACCGACGCCGTGCTCGGGCGGCTCTCGCAGCTTTCGGCGGACGGCCGCGCCATCGCCGAGCAGGTGAGCGTATTTCCGAACCAGGTTGCGCGTTCGCTGCTCGAGCGCCTGCGGCCGGGCGCCGACGAGGCCGTCGACGGTTGCCTGCGCCTGGGGCTGCTCGTCACGCGCGGCGAGTCACTGGCGTTCCGCCATGAATTGGCGCGTGAGGCCGTGCTCGGCTCGATGTTGCCGCATCGGCGAGCGGCGCTGTACGCGGCCGCGTTCAATGCGCTGCGCGACACCGACGCCAGCGCCGAGTCGCTGGTGCGCCAGGTGCACTACGCGGAAGGCGCGGGCCTGGGCGACGAGGTCGCGCGCCTTGCGCCGCACGCAGCCCGGCACGCCGCCGCAAGCGGTGTGTTTCGCGAGGCCGCGCGCCTCTACGGACTCGCCCTGCAACACGCAACGCAGTTGCGCTCGTACGAGCGCGCGGAGTTGCTCGAAGCGCGCGCGGTCGCATGCATGCTGACGAGCCAGCACGACGCGGCGATCGCCGCACGCCGCGAAGCGCTCGAGCTGCGCGGCGCAATCGGCGATCGACGCGGCGAGGGCGCCAACCTGCGGTGGCTGGCGCGCCTGCATATTCTGATCGAGGGGACAACGGCGGCGTTCGACTACGCGCGGCGGTCGGTTGGACTGCTCGAGCAACTGCCGGCCGACCACGAACTGGCGGTCGCCTACAGCACGCTTGCCCACCTTCATCTGATCGACAACGACATCGCCGCGGCGCTGGACTGGGGCGCGCAGGCGATCGCGCTGGCACAATCGCTCGGCGACGATCAGGCGCACTGTTATGCCCTCAACACGGTAGCCTGTGCGCGCCTGCGCCTGCACGACGAGACCGAAGCGTGGTCGATGCTCGAGCGCAGTCTCGCACTCGCGCTCGAACAGGGTCTCGACGCCGATGCGGCACGCGCCTACAACAACCTCTACCTGCTCTCGCTTCTGCACCGTGACTTCGCGCGCGCCGCCGGTCACGCCGAACGCGGCGTCGCGTTCTGCGAAGCGAAGGGCATCGACATCTTCACGGTGCGGCTGCGCATCCGGCGCGCGTTTGCCGCCATGCAGACCGGCGATTGGAACGGTGCCGAGCACGATCTCGCGTTGATCCGCGAATGGCATGCCCCGTCGAAGATGGAGCAGGCGACGCGCGACTTCGTGCAGCAGCTGCTCGACCTGCGTCGTGGCCGCGCGCAAGCGCACGAGGCGCTTGCGCAGACGATCGAGACGATGCAGCGCCTCGATGTGCGCATCTGGTTCACCTCGACCGCCGCAGCGCACGCCGAAGCAGCGTGGCTGCGCGGCGCGACGGACGTCGCGCCGCTGCTGCAAGCACCCCTCACCAACGCCGTGGCGATGGGCGATCGCTGGCAAGCCGGCGAACTCGCCGGGTGGCTGTTTCGCCTGGGGCATCCGCTGCCTGATCCGGTTGGGCCGCTTGCATTGCCCTATGCACTCGAAGTCGGGGGCAACCTGCGTGCGGCTGCGGACGAATGGGTGCGGCTTGGATGTCCGTACGAGCGCGCCTTGGTGCTCGCCGGTGGCGACGCGGCCGATCTGCGCGAGGCGCTTGCCGCGTTCGAGGCGCTCGGCGCTATGCCTGCGGCCGAGCGGGTGCGCCGCCGGTTGCGCCAACTTGGCGTGAGCGGCGTGCAGCGCGGGCCGCAGCCGCGCACGCGCGACGATCCGCTTGGCCTCACCGTGCGCGAGCGCCAGGTGTTCGCGTTGCTGTTGCAGGGCTTGTCGAACGCCGCGATCGCGGCGCGCCTGCATCGCTCGGAGCGTACGGTCGAGAATCACGTGGCCGCGGTGCTCGGCAAGACCGGAACAGCGAGCCGGGTCGAACTCATCGCGCGCTTCGGAGCCAACCGGGCTTAGCAGGCGGCGCGCGTCGATCTACGCACAGGCTGCGGCCAGCGGGCCGACGGCATTGCCAGAGCCGCAGCAGATTCACGGGCAGGAGTGCTGCGTGCAGCACCAGCACCGGATGAGCAGAAGCTCTGGGTCGAGATGGAGGGCTACAAGGAGTAGTCGCTGCCGCTGCGAGGTGGCGGGGGGCGATCAGGCGCTCGAGGAGGGTGCGATCGCGTCGCGCCGCCGCCACACGTCCCTGCAGGTGCCCCACGGAAAGAAATAGACGAAGTACACCGTGGCGAAGACGAAGAAGGATTCGATCTTGAGCGCATGGCACGCCGCGAAGAAGAAGATCAGCAGGTGCATGCGCACGACGTTGATATAAGGGCGCGAGAAGGGCTCACTGAGCGCCTGCCGGCGATCCGGCCCGGGCCGCCATAGGCTCGCGAGCGGCATCTCGCCGGTTTCCGCCCTTGCGATCCTGACCGCGCCAATCGCCGACGCGAATACATAGCGCCGCTCCGCGACGATCGCGGGGATGAGAAACGCGCCGTAGGCAGGAAAGAGGTCTCGCACCGCCGTCTTCCAGAGCAGGATCGGGTGGGTGAATGCACCCGAGAAACTGTTCTTGGGCAGCCCTTCCAGCGGAAAGAACGACGTCAGGAACGACGCATGGGCGGCATGAAACGCGCAGAAGTGGAATGAGAAGAACGCGAAGAAGAAGAATGCGACGGCCAACCCGATCAGGATGACGGTCGGCCGCCGCTGCGCGGGGACGTCGCCCTGGAGCACCAGCGCGCCGCCCAGGTAGAGGCCGGCGCCGATCGTCGAGACGATCGTGAGGTACCCGATGACGAGGCTGGAGAGCCATAGGCTCCAGACGAGATCACCGGTGTGCCATCCGAACATCCATGTGACGCCCAGCCCGAGAGCGAACGCAGCCACGTCCGGGACGATTCTCCATAGGAGCGGCCGCTGCTCGTTGTCGGCGTCCATCTTGCGTCGCCTCGGTTCGTTCGTTGACCGTCGCTGCGCAGTCGGATGCAGGGCTTTGCCCTGACCGGACCGCGGCACCGGATTGGCATCGGCCATTGTCGGTCGCCCAGCCTTACAGGGCCGATCGAGAAGCCGGCCAAGTCAGGTCCATTCCGGGAGAAGCGGTGCTACGAAGCTACGGGCGGCGGTGGCGCTTGTTGCAAAGATCCTCGCCGCAGCGCTGGCGCGGACTTCTTCAGAACCGCCACCCGAGGAGGAGCGCGATCTGCCGGTACGCAACGGGATGGCGCACGCCGCGCACGGTCGTATCGCCTGCCCAGACGTAGCGGCCGTCGAAGCCAAGCACGAAGTGGCTGCCGGCAATCGGCCAGGTGACGCCTGCGTGCGCGTACGGCCCGCTTGACGAGCCGTCGGTACCGTCGAAGCGGAACGAGACTTCGGTCACGCCGGCGCCAAGGTGCACGGCATAACGTTCACTCGACCAGTAGTGAATCGCTCCGGCGCTGATCTCGGTTTCCGCACGATCGAACAGCGGCGCCTCCTTGTACTGCAGCGAGAGTTCCGGACGCACGAACCATGAGGCTTCACCGACGTCGCCGCGCAGGGTGCCGCTGAAGCGACCGTCGCCCGTGCCGCGCTCCGCGGTGAGACCGAACGCGAGGTGGAGGTTCGCGTCGATGGCGTGGGCGATCGGGGCAGAGAACAACAGCAGTGCGCCCACGAACCCGCGCAGCAACACGGCGGTCGCGCTGAGGACAAGCTCCATGCGACCCATCCGTGGCACACGGACCGATGCGGCGGTGTAGTTCATCTCGAGCCCTCCGCGCGGAACGTAGCGCCCGACACGCTGGCACGCGTTGATCTGGGGCAACCCGGCCCTTGGTGCCCGCACTGCCGCCGCGCCGATCGCGTGCGGCCGTTCCACCGTCTGCGTCGTTTCCAATTAGCATCGCGCCATGTCCGAACCTCCTGGCCTCGACGGCGGCCTCACCAACTACGGTGACCGCGACTTCGCCCGTTACCTGCGCCGTTCGATGGCGCGGTCGATGGGGATCTCCAATGAACTGCTCGCGCGGCCGGTGGTCGGCATCGCGATCTCGCCGAGCGGTTTCAACAACTGCCATCGCACGATGCCGGAGCTGACCGAGGCGGTCGCGCGTGGCGTGCTCGCGGCCGGCGGACTGCCGCGCACGTTTCCGACGATTTCGTTGGGCGAGGTGTTCCTCAACCCGACGAGCATGGTGTTCCGCAACCTGATGTCGATGGACGTCGAGGAGATGATTCGCGCGCAGCCGATGGATGCGGTCGTGTTGATCGGCGGCTGCGACAAGACCGTGCCGGCGCAACTGATGGGGGCCGCGTCGGCGGACCGGCCGGCGATCCAGGTCGTGACCGGCCCGATGATGACCGGGCGCCACAAGGGCGAGCGGCTCGGCGCGTGCACGGACTGCCGCCGTTTCTGGGCGAAGTTTCGCGCGGGCGAAGTCGATCGCGCGGAGATCGACCAGGTGGAAGGGCGGCTTGCCGTCACCGCCGGCACCTGCGCGGTGATGGGCACGGCGAGCACGATGGCCTGCATCACCGAAGCGCTCGGTATGTCGTTGCCCGGCACCGCCGCGATTCCGGCGGTGGACGCGCAGCGCCTTGTTGCGGCCGAGGAATCGGGCAAGGCGGCCGTGCGGCTTGCGCGTAATCCGATCCGGCCGAGCGAAATCATCACCGAGCGTTCGGTGGAGAACGCGTTCCGCTTGCTGATGTCACTCGGCGGCTCGACCAACGCGATCCTGCACCTCACCGCCGTCGCAGGCCGGCGCGGCATCCGCATTCCGTTCGCACGCCTGAACGAGATCTCCGACGAGACACCGGTTCTCGTCGATCTCAAGCCCGTGGGCGACGGCTACATGGAAGATTTCCACGCGGCGGGCGGCGTGGGCGCGGTGCTGCGCGAGTTGCAGCCTCTCCTGCACCCCGACTGCGTCGGTGTCGACGGCCGCACGCTCAGCGAGCGCCTGAGCGAGCCGTTGCCGTGGGTGGATCGGCGTGTCGTGCGGCCGTTCGGCGATCCGATCGCGAAGGAGGGCGGGCTGATCGTGCTCAGCGGATCGCTCGCACCGGACGGCGCGATTTTCAAGCGCGCCGCCGCGACGCCGGCGCTCTTCGAAACCGAAGGGCGCGCAGTCGTCTTCGAGAACCTCGAGGACTTGAGCTTGCGCATCGACGACCCGAATCTCGACGTCGTGCGCAACGACATCCTCGTGCTGAAGAACGCGGGGCCGCATGGCGCAGGCATGCCCGAAGCGGGTTACCTGCCGATCCCCGCGAAACTCGCGCGCGCCGGTGTAAAAGACATGGTGCGCATTTCGGATGCGCGCATGAGCGGCACCGCGTACGGCACCATCGTGCTGCACACCGCGCCGGAAGCCGCGGTGGGCGGACCGCTGGCAGCGGTACGCAGCGGCGATCGCATCCGTCTTTCGGTGGCACGCAAGCGCATCGACCTCCTTGTCGACGAGGGCGAGATCCAGCGGCGCCTGGCCGAGTGGGTAGCGCCACCGAAACCAAAGCGCGGCTACGGCATGCTCTATCGCAACACGGTCACGCAGGCGCCGCTCGGGTGCGATCTCGACTTCCTTGCGGGCGACGGGAGCAAATGAGCGCTAGCAGGCCGGTCAATCCAGCGTTGCAGTCGACCAGCCGCGGCTTCGCGCCGCCGGTCGCAGGCATTCCACGCCGTTTGCGCAGGATCTATTCGCTCGACGATTTCGAGGCGGCAGCGAAGCGCCACTTGCCGCGCCCCGTGTTCGCGTACATCGCGACCGCTGCCGAAGACAACCAAGCGTATCGCGCGGGCCGCGCGGCGTACGAAGACTACGCGCTGACAACGCGTGTGCTGGTCGATGTGTCGCGGCGTCAGCAGAACGTCGAACTGTTCGGCGAGACCTGGGCGCATCCGTTCGGCATTGCGCCGATGGGCCTCTCCGCGTTGAGCGCGTATCGCGGTGACATCGTGCAGGCGCGCGCGGCGCGCGCCGCCGGCATCCCGATGATCCTGAGCGGCACGTCGCTGATCCGCCTCGAGGACGTGATCGCGGCAGCACCGGGCACCTGGTTCCAGGCGTACGTACCGGGTGACCCGTCGCGCATCGATGCGCTGCTCGATCGTGTGGCAGCGGCCGGCTACCGGACCCTGGTCGTCACCGTCGATGTGCCCGTGGCCGGCAATCGCAGCAACAGCACGCGCCAGGGATTCTCGACGCCGTTGCGCCCGTCGCTGCGGCTCGCCTACGACGGGCTCGTGCGGCCACGCTGGCTGTTCGGCACGTTTGCACGCACGCTGCTGCGCCATGGTTTGCCGCACTTCGAGAATTCCTTCGCCGAGCGCGGCGCACCAGTGCTCGCGGCGAACGTGTTGCGCGATTTTTCCGCGCGCGACCATTTGAACTGGTCGCATCTCGCCCGCATGCGCGCGCGCTGGAAGGGCGTGCTCGTGTTGAAGGGAATCCTCAGCGCCGCGGATGCCCGGCTGGCGCGCGAGAATGGCGCCGATGGCGTAATCGTGTCGAGCCATGGCGGGCGCCAGTTGGACCATGCGGTGGCGCCGCTGCGCGTGCTGCCCGCGATCATCGCAGCCGCCGGCACGATGCCGGTGATGATCGACAGCGGCATCCGGCGCGGCACCGACGTCGTCAAGGCGCTCGCGCTTGGCGCCAGCTTCGTCTTCGTCGGACGGCCATTCAACTTCGCGGCGTCGATTGCGGGTGAAGCCGGTGTCACGCACGCGATCCATATCCTGCGCGACGAGATCGACCGTAACATGGCACTGATGGGTGTCACCGCATGCGCCCAACTCGTGCCGGACATGCTGATCCGAAGGACAGGAGAGGAACGGTGAAGATTCGAGCCGCGGTACTGGAGGCGATGGGGGCGCCGCTTCCATACGCGCAATCGCGCCCGCTCAAGATCGTTGAAGTCGATCTCGACCCGCCGGGGCCCGGGGAAATTCTCGTGCGCATCAAGGCCGCCGGCCTGTGCCACTCCGATCTGTCGGTCATCAATGGCGACCGGCCCAGGCCGATGCCGATGGCGCTCGGCCACGAGGCCGCAGGTGTGGTCGAACAGCTCGGCGATGGCGTGACCGATCTCGCAGTCGGCGATCACGTTGTGCTCGTCTTCGTGCCGAGCTGCGGTCATTGCGCGCCGTGTGCCGAAGGCCGCCCGGCGCTGTGCGAACCCGGTGCCGCGGCGAACGGCGCCGGCAAGCTGCTCTCCGGCGGACAACGCCTGAAGCGCAACGGGCAGACGATCAATCACCACATGGGGTGTTCGGCGTTTGCCACGCACGCGGTCGTGTCGCGGCGATCAGCGATCCGCATCACGAAGGAGCTGCCGTTCGACGAGGCGGCGCTCTTCGGTTGCGCAGTGCTGACGGGCGTCGGCGCGGTGGTCAACACCGCGCAGGTGCACGCGGGTACCAGCGTCGCGGTGGTGGGGCTCGGCGGCGTCGGACTCGCGTCGGTGCTCGGCGCAATCGCCGCCGGCGCGCGCCAGGTCATTGCCGTGGATCTGTCGGACGACAAGCTCAAGCTTGCGAAACAGTTCGGGGCCACGCACGTCTTCAATGCCGGCGCGGCCGATGCCGTCGAAACGATCCGCCAGGCGAGTTCCGGCGGCGTGGAGACAGCGATCGAGATGGCCGGCTCGGTGCGCGCATTCGACCTCGCCTACAAGGTCACGCGCCGCGGTGGCACCACGGTGACGGCAGGCCTGCCACCGCCCAGTGCCGCCTGGCCGATGAGTCCCGTGCATCTTGTCGCCGAGGAGCGCACCCTGAAGGGCAGCTACATCGGCACGTGCGTGCCGTCACGCGACCTGCCGCGCTACATCGACCTCTATCGGCAAGGCCGACTGCCGGTCGACCGGCTCAAGAGCGGCACGCTGTCGCTCGATGAGATCAACCGCGGGTTCGATCTGCTGCATGAAGGCAAGGCGGTGCGGCAGGTAGTGGTCTTCTGAGCGCAAGTCGGCCAACGCGCGCCCTGACCCTGTTCGCGGTGTGCGTTCCACCCTGAGGTGTCCGGTTCTCGCGCAAGGCTACGTTTGTACTTAGCAACACGTCGTGCCGCATCCAACCCGGAACTGATGCACGACCATGAGGTGGGCAATGATGGGTCTCGCAAGGGCAGCGTCTCCATTTGCCATGACTGATCCGGGCAAGCGTCACTCGGTCGCCGCCGGGAGGGAAGGGCGCGGCGGCCACCGGCGTTTGTCGCGCCTCGCCGCGCTCGTGATGCC
>Ga0326726_10005938_pt1 | contig 11021 bp, 4 predicted proteins | sample MHFenrmetagenome_2_FD_207603 | JGI IMG/M metagenome (GOLD analysis project Ga0326726, IMG submission 207603) | Lab enriched peat soil microbial communities from Michigan Hollow, Ithaca, NY, United States - MHF15MN | ecosystem: Environmental > Terrestrial > Soil > Wetlands > Peat | place: USA...
TCTCGGCGGGATTGCCGTGTCCCGAAGCTGGGGCTCGCTCGCCGATGTTATCGAACTGGCCCTCGCACACTCGCTTGCTGGGTCGGTTGTCAGAGATCTATCCCCCCCCACTCATTCTCGAGTTGCCTCCATCTTGAGGGGCTGGAATTCCGAGGGATTTCTGAGATGTCGCTGAAAATAAGGCCTGAGCCGGGAATAAACTCCCGACATGTGCATAATGCGAGATGGTGGATGACCATCGGGTGGTGGTTTGCCACGGCGCACAACACAGTTGCTGACAACGAGAAAGGCGGAATGCCCTTGACTTGGTGGCTCGTCGCCCGCCAACTTCGCGTTTTCCTTCCGGCGGGGCAGCCATCAAAATCGGGGCCGGGGGAGAGACGACACCAATCGCAGTCTGAGTCCGGTCATCAAGTCCGGGTCAGGAACTGTGGTGCGCTTGAGCCCGCGAGGGGAGGAGTATCATGATCTTGCGACGGGGAACTCGTCAAACATCCACAATCGGAATTCTGACTCTGCTGCTGGCGGTCTTTCTGGCCGGTGGCGTCGCGCCGGCATTCGGCGCGGCTCTCGGCAAGATTGCAGGATTGGTCGTCGACAAGAAGACCAAGCAGCCACTGCTCGGAGTCGCCGTCCAGCTTGAGGGAACCACGCTGGGTGCCTCGACGGATGTCGACGGCAGATACACGATCCTCTCCGTACCGCTCGGTGTGCACACGGTTCATACGAGGATGATGGGATACACGGACGTTATTTTCAGCAACGTCACCGTGAAGCCCGACCAGACGGAATCGGTCAACTTCGAGTTGGAAGAAAGCGCGATCGAGCTGGAGGCAATCCGTGTGACGGGTGGTCACGAAATGATCCAGATGGATCAGGCCACCACCAAGCGCGATGTCACCGCCGAGAAGATTAAGACGCTGCCGGTTACGAATGTCGGTGACATCCTCAAGACGCAGGTGGGTGTCACGGTTCGCAATGACCGCTTTCATATCCGCGGCGGCCGTTCCACTGAACTCCTTTACGCCGTGGACGGTGTGACCCTCTCGGATCCGCTCGGCGGTCGTGGTCCGTCGCAGGCGCTGAACCTGTCCGGTACGGAGATCGAAAATATTTCCATCATTAAAGGGGCTTGGTCGCCGGAGTATGGCGGCACATCGGGGATCGTCAACGTCGCCACCAAAGAGGGCGACCAGCAAGTGACCCGCGGACACGTGCAGTATTTCACGGACAACCTCGGGACGGCGTCGCTCGACAAATTTTCCCAGGACTACCAGCGGATGGAGTTCACCTTGGGTGGCCCCGATCCGTTGATCACCGATAAGCTCCTGCCGTCTTTGGGGCTAAACACCAAAGACAAATTGACTTATTTCCTCAGTCTCGACTTTGATCGGTCAAACGGTGCAACTCCGTGGCACCGATACACGTCGTCGACCCACCCGGCCTTGTATCGCGAAATCAAGTTCCTCGGGTTGGTGTTTGACGAGCGGCAAAACAACTCTGGAAACGCGCTCGCAAAGTTGACGTATCGGCTGACGCCCGATATTCGCGTCACCGGGCAGTACAAGCTGACCTACGAGCGCAACCAGCCCTTCAGTTGGAGTCGCCGGTACACGCCCAACACCTCTGATTGGATTGAAGACCGAAACGACTTCTACTCTTTGAAATGGGTCCACAACCTCGGACCGTCAACCTACTATGAGGTCCTGCTCTCGGATTTTGCCCGTACCTATTGGGAGAAGCCAGGCGATCCAACCACGCCGGGAGCGACCCTGTCACCGGATGAAGTGACGCCCTCCGGCCAGGGGGATTCCTTTAATGATCGCAACGGGAACGGGCGCTACGACTCGCCGGAGTCGTTCCAGGACGTCTACCCGGATGGTCAGTACAACTTCGGCGATATCTTCGTGGACCGCGACGGCAATGGCATCTTTGATCCCAAGTCAGGCCCCGGGGATACCACGGCCGCCGGCTTCCCCGCCTATGATAGTCTGATCTACGACTTCAACGGCAACGGGCAATACGATTTCTCCTCCGGAGAACCCTACGTAGACGCCGACCACAATGGGACATACGACGCTGGCGACATTTTGAACGATGCGAACGGCAACGGAAAGTACGACCCGCAGACAGACATCAACAACTTTGACACCGACCAAACGGCAAACTCACCAAACGATCAGCCGGAGCCCTACGTGGACGGCGACCAATCGCTGGGTGAGCCGTTTACAGACGTCAACCGCAACGGTATTTGGGATGGACCGAATGTGATTCCGGGATATCCCTTGGGCGAGCCGTTCACCGATATGTCTTATGACGGCAAGTACCAGAGTCCGGAAGCCCCCTGGGTCCCCGGGGTGCCGTACCGCGATCTGAATGGAAACGGAAGTTTCGATCCCGGTGCGACGGTGGTTTCGGGGACATGGTCGAATATCAACGCCAATTACGACCACGGCGAGCCTTACTACGATCAGAATGGCAACGGCATACGCGACGCCAACGACGCCTTCTATGATTTCGGATATGACCAGGACGCCACGTGGCATGAGCGCAAGCCTCGTACTCGCACGATCAAGGCTGACTTGGTGAGCCAGATGCGGCGTGAGCATGAAGTGAAACTGGGCTTAAGCTACTCGGCGTACGATCTGGTCTACCAGGAAATCTCGCAGCCCTATCTGCTTTACACGGGCGCGCCGGACGGCGGGTTGTATCCTGGGCGTGGAGCGCTGCGCGATTTCTACCATCAGACACCGAAGTCCGGCGCCTTCTACTTGGTCGACAAGATGGAGTACGGACAGATGGTGGCGCAGGTCGGTTTCCGTTACGAGTATTTTATCCAGTCCAGCAACGCCAGCCTGACCGACACCATCTTCGCTGACACGGCCCGCGGCGGTGTCACGGATTACCGCGACAAGTTTGCACCGCGCGTCGCCTTCTCGTACCCGATTTCCGACAAGGCCAAGGTCTTCTTCAACTATGGGCATTTCTACCATTTGCCCGAGTTGTACCTGATGTACCGCCGCAACACGCAGCTGTCGAGCGTCTCTGGCACCATTGGCAACGTCAATCTCGATTTCGTTAAGACCATCAAGTACGAATTCGGCGTCCAGTACATTCTGTCCCCGGAATACCTGCTCTCAGTCCAAGGGTTCTACTCGGACGACTTCGGGCGGGTCAGCGAAACGGTACAGCAGGGAAGGACCACCAACGAGGCCCGCAACTACTATCAGAATTCGGACTACTCGCGCACGCGCGGCCTCGAAGTGGAGGTCGACAAGAAATATGGGAACTACGTGTCCGGGTCGATGACGTACGACTTGTCGTGGGCCTATGGCAAATCGTCGGCGGAGGCCCTGGATTACTTCGAGAACTTCTACGCACGCTCGGGCGGCAAGTTCGTCATCCAGGAGTTCCCCCTGGATTGGGATGAGCGGCACAAAGTCACACTCATCCTCGATCTGCGCGTCCCGGAGCACGATCACCCGAAGCTGTTCGGCCTGAGCCTTCCGGACAACGTGGGTCTCAATGTCTTTTGGACCTTTAGTTCCGGATTCCCCTACACGCCGTCGTCGGTTCATCCCGGTGTCTCCTCGCAGTTGGTTGGTGGCGAGCCGCCCCTCACCAATTCCGAGCGCTATCCGGCGTCCAGCAACGTCGATATCCGGTTCAACAAGGGCTTCAAGATCGGGCCGATGGATTACACCTTTGAGGTGTGGATTGATAACCTCTTCGATGCGCGCACGATCACCGCGGTGTACGGAGACACGGGACGGCCGGAAACCGGGCTCATTCAGAACAACGTCATCTCGCAGGGCTTCACGACTCCCGACCCGAACAACTGGGCAACCCACCGCCAGATCAAGCTGTCGCTGGGAATGAACTTCTGATCGGCACCATCAGGTGCATGAGGAGTGAATGATGTTCCATCGAGACATTCGACAGTATGTGAGCCGGACCGTGTTCGCCATGGCTGTCTGTGCGTTGTGGGCGATGCCTGTCCACTCCCTCCACGCTGCGGAGGCGCCGGACTCCACCGGAAGCAAGCTTCGCCACGACGATCTCGTCTCGCCGGCGGACGCCCCCGTCGCGGACCGGCGGATTACGTACAGTGGTGACATCTGGATGACCATATCCAACGACGGGTCGATCGGAACGGAGAGTGACGGCCTTAATGCGGTCAGCGCGCCGGGTCTCGCGGATGAACGCAAACTAAAGATCACTTACGATCCTTCATTCGAATTTCCCGCTGGGACAAAGATCGACTATCTCTTTAAAGGGAGCGTCTGGATCGGCGGGATTGTCGGTGCCGACACCCTTGTCTCCAGTACCGTCCGGTCAGGCTCGAGCACGGTCCCGGAGCTCAACGGCTTCTCGCTGATCCAAGAAGGTGTGCCACCGGAATATCCCGGGATTTGCGACACGACCACGCGGCAACTCAAGCAGTCGTACACTTGCTACTATTCCGATACCATGATTTTGCCGACGTCCGCAGATGTTTCGGGGCGGCTGCACAAGCCCATGGGGCTTTCCATTCGCCAGGTGACCCATCAGTCGCCCGACAATTTTACCCGGCGCTTCGTTATCTACGACCTTGCAGTGACGAACATCTCCGATCACCCCATCGACAAGATGTGGTTCGGTGTGTTCCTCGATAACGACATCTTCTGGCAGGATATTTCCGGATGCGGTGGGAGTTACACGTCGGACGATTTGTCCGGAGTGATGCCGACATGGCCCGATCCTATCAACCCGCTCTATCTGGACACGCTGATGGTGGCGTGGGCGATCGACAACGACGGCGATCCGTGCGGTCGCTCGACCTTCCCGCGCCTTTCGGCGCGTGGAGCCATGGGAATTCGCATCCTTCAAAAGCCTGACCCCAACGCGACGATCAACTTCAACTGGTTCACGACGAACTTCCAGAATATCGATTGGGGTCCGCGGCTGCAAACTGCGTTTCGCGACCTAGGAGGCACCGGCGGAAACGGGCGTCCCAACGGAGACGCGAACGAGTACTATATGATGTCGGACGGCGAGGTCGATTACCCACAGTATTACGCCGCCACCGACATGACGGCGCTGGGATGGAAAAGGTCTCTTGGCGGTACGATTGCCGAGGACATCGCCAACGGTCTGGATTCGCGTATCCTGCTCTCGTGCGGCCCCCTCGCGCGCCTGAATCCGGGAGAGACCGTTCCGTTCACCTTCGCCCTCGTCGCGGGTGGCAACGTGCACGTCGACCCGCTGAATACGATCAATCCCCACGACCCGCAGCCCTACGTCGACAAGCTGGATTTCTCCGACCTCGCAACCAACGCCTGGTGGGCGGGTTTTGTCTGGGACAATTATGGCTTTGATACGAACAAGGACAAATACTCAGGAAAGCACTTCGAGCCCGTCATTGGCGACACCGTGTGGTACGAAGGCGATGGGTGTCCCGACTTGGCGGGCCCGGCGCCGCCACCCAACGTGGACTCAGCCACCGGCGATCTCAGCGTGAGTTCGCGTCCCTATGAATTCACAGTGCACTGGACGGGGCGGACGGTGGAAACCAGTCTCGATCCACTCCTGCGCATTCCTGACTTCGAAGGATACCGGGTTTATGTAGCCCAGCGGGCGTCGACTGCTGACATTCCGGGCTCCGCCGAATACGCTCTGGTGGCCCAGTGGGACAAAGTCGACTACCGTCGCTACACCTACAATCCCGGGAACGGATTGTGGCTGTTGGACTCTCAGCCTTTCACGGCGGAGGAGTGGCGCACGATTTTTGGTGACCCCAACTTTGATCCGTTGCAGTACGCTTTGCCGTCAATAGCAAACTGCTACAAATATACGGCCCCGAATGACCAGGGGGAACCGGTCGAGCATTGCGCCTATTTTACCCCGCAGTCGTTCAATCTCGGCAACAAATACGTGGACAACGGTGATACTGTCGAGAACCTCATCCAGCGTGTGGGCGACAGCACGTCACTCGTTGACGGGCAACTCGTACATTATGGAATCTACGAAGCGCGCTTCACGGACAATTCCATCAGCGGGGGTCAACTGCCCTCGAAGGCATACTTCGTTTCGGTGACGTCGTTCGACATGGGCGATCCGTCCAGCAGTCTTGAGCCGCTCGAGACTGCAGTGGGCGGCGTCGAAAACACGTTGGCCGCGATCCCGATTTTCTCTGCCGACGTGGTTGATAGCAACTTTGCGCGAGGCGGGGCGAAGCGGGATTCAGTCCGTGTCACGGTCTTTCCCAACCCGTACAAGATTGAGTTTGATGGCCCCGACGGCGGCAAGACATCGTATTTCGCGCAGGGGTACGAGGGCGTCGTTGGCCAGTCACAGCTGCAGGAACGCGATCGGCGTATTCACTTCATCAATTTGCCCGAAGACGCAACGATTCGCATTTACACGCTCGACGGTGACCTGGTCCGGACACTCAATCATCCCGACCCAAATCTGAGCACTTATTCTTCCGAGATTTCCTGGGATTTGATCTCGCGTAACACGCAGGCGGTCACTTCGGGAATCTATCTGTACCGTGTGGATTCGAAGCTTGGTTCACAGGTTGGCAAGATCGTGATCATCAAGTAGGCCGTGGTGCGGTCAATGACCGGCGGCGAGGAATGCATATGACAATGGGAAAGCTCTTCACTCTGGCGGTGGCGATGTTCGGGGTTCTAGCACTGAGTGCCCACGATGTCCGCGCCCAGGACAAGGTCGGGACGACAGGAGCGCAATTCCTGGAGATTGGCGTGTCGCCCCGCGCCGATGCGTTCGGTGGGGCGTTCACGTCGGTCGCCGACGATGCATCGGCCGTCTACTACAATCCGGCCGGGCTTGTCCAATTGGATCACAAGCAGGCGATGCTATCGTGGATCGACTACCCGGCCGACATCACGTACCGGTTCTTGGCTGTCGTCGCCCCGGGCTTCGGCGGCGTCGTTGGATTTGGCTACTACGGATTGGACGCCGGTGAAATGCAGGTCACGACTTATGAGCATCCCAGCGGCGAGGCCGGCTGGACCTTCGGCGCCAGGGATTACGCGATGAGCCTTTCTTACGGGCGCTATTTGACTGACCGGTTTTCGCTGGGGTTTACCGTGAAGGTCATCGACGAGTTGTACGAATCGGAGCGCGCCACGGGCTGGGCGGCTGATGTTGGGACTCAATACAACACGGGGTGGCGCAACTTTAAGATCACGATGCTTCTGGCGAATTTCGGGCCCGATATGAAGTTCATTACTCAAGGGTATCCGCTTCCGATCAATTTCAAGTTCGGCGGCGCCATCGATGTTCTTGACGCGCCGCATCACCGCGCGATCCTCGCCATCGAAGGGTCACACCCCTCCGACAACCGCGAAAAGTACAACGCGGGCATCGAGTACACCTTTAACAAGATGGCCTCGTTTCGCATCGGCGAGCGCTTTGAGCACGACCTTGGCGGGCTGAGCGCCGGGGGCGGCTTGCAATTCAAGGTCAGTGACCGTTACACGGGGCGGTTCGACTACGGATATCAGAATTTTGGGGTGTTAAGTGACATACACCGGTTTGCCCTCACGGTGGATTTCTAATCTAGCGAGGATGATGGACGGTATGAATAGGATGAACACACGCGAGCGAATTGCGAGTTGGGTGGACGGGTTGATTCGCCACCATCGTCACGCCTGGCTTCTCGGGATTGCCCTTCTGGCGTCCTACCCCTTAGGATGCTCTCCCAAATTGCGCGGATCGGCCGGGCCGAACAGTATTCCAGAGTTGTTCATTGTCAACGTGCCACCGGATCGGTCAGAGTTCGAAACGAGCCCGACGGTCTATTGGTACGGTTCGGACCGCGATGGACAGATTGCACGCTACGACTACGCCATCGTAACCGAAGCAGACGTTGACAGTGTGGCGGCGACACTCCCCGGGGAACAGCCCGCGGTCGAAAAATACATCGCATTCGTGCTCAACGATCAGTACTCCAACTGGACCTCCATCTTCCCGGACTCGCTGACCGGTGGTGAATTGGCGACGCAACAAGCCATTCGCCTGTACGCCTCCCGCTTCCCCGCCGAATGCGACTCCGCCTATCACGTTCGCTTCGACGCCTCGGGCCAGATCATTGATACGATCGCCGTGCCGGTCGATTGTGTCTCCGACACGATCCCGCAGTACTTCTTCCTGCGCGCGGTTGACGACCATGGGGCATCGTCAAAAATCAAGTATCGCAGTTACAAGCGGCGCAACCACTGGCCGGAGACGCAGTCCAATGCCTCGCTTGACCAGGCGACGTTCGTGTCCCTGCCGCGACTCACCGGTACTTACGAGGGAATTCTGCTGAACTGGGGCGGATCAGATCGCTTGGATTACCTCCCGCCGGCGGAACCGCTCCTGGAATTTCACTGGCGGCTTTATGGACCGTTCCCAATCGATCCGAACGATCCATCACTGCGACCGACATTGGATGACACGCTCGGGCTTCAGCCGATTTTCGAATCGGCCAACCGTGATCCGCGTTTCGGAGTCTGGGTGCGGGATACGCTGACGATGGTCTATGATCTCTGGCGGCAAGCCGACAGTCGGCCGGATCCTCTGAATGACACGACGGTCACCCGCACCGCGTGGTTTATGTTCGTTGTCACGGCGCGCGACGACGCTTATATCGAGGATGAGACGCCCTCCGTTAGGACCTTCAAGGCGGTCAGCCCGAAATTCGAACGGAAGATCTGTTTTGTCGACGATACTTGGTACAACCAGGACACGTACACCAACCCCGCCCCGCGGCCCCTGGTTGCCGACCCGAACTTGAATCAGCACTTCTACTGGAACCTGGTTCAGATGGTCTATCCCGAGGCCGACACGATGCAGGACTTCTGGTGGAGGAGCAAGGCACCGTCACCGGGAGAGCCCTGCAATCCGGCAAGCGGGCGCGTCCGTTGCGGCAACTATGTATCGCTGGAGATGCTCCTCCGTCACCGGCTGTGCGTGATCGCGAATGACGACGTGTTCGATCCGACGTCCGCTCCGGGGATTCCGCCCGCGACACAAGATGTGTTGCGGCGGTATCTGGATGCCGGCGGCATGGTATTTTTCTTCGGCCGTCATTCATTCCTGCTTGCGACGAACATCACTCAAGCATCGCCGCCGGCCATCTACGATTTCTGCGGGTCTGGGTTCGGCAGCAGCAACCTGGCATGCAACTACTTCGACATGGACGGCATGTACTACCCGGGATGGCGGCGTTTCGCAATCCCGATTACTTACCCAGGTTCGCAAGGCCCGGCGTCCAATGACGAATTCGTCTCCGCACAGTTGGTGGCTCAAGGGACTGGCCTGCCGCCCACGCTGGAAATCGACCGCGCGCGCGTGGACAGCATGTTCATGCTTCCATTTATCAAGGACTATCTGTGTCGCAACGGCACTTGCCAGATCATCGGCGTCCCGGATGTGAACTACATCATCCTGGGGAGCAACTCGACGCCGCTATACTTGTTCAATAGTTGGCGCCCCGGTGGTCCGATTCCGCCGGAAAACGGTCCCTCGTTCTCGAATGATAAGCCGGTTGCGGTGCGCCGAGTCGGCCCCAGCCGTTCGAATCCACTATACAAGACGGCTTATTTCACATTTCCGCTCTACTTCATCAAGCAGGAGCAGAGCGAGGCGATGTTCCGTCAGATGGTCGACTGGTTCTTCCTGCCGTTCAGCCAGTCTTGATCTGTTTCCACAGCAGCTGCAAAGCCCCCGGGAGAAATTCCCGGGGGCTTTTTCATCACTCCTCGACTCCCCGCCTTTCTGCATTCCCATGCAACAACTGCGGCTCCGTTCATGGTTGTGCAAAGTCATTCAAGGTCTGCGGGTCTGTGTGGTCAAAGCGTGTCGCATCCGGAGGCTGCGCCTACCGTCGTAAGGCGCTTTGCTACAGCGCCTTACGGAAAGACCCCCAATCGCCGTCTCAAATCGCCGAAATGAGTTAAATTAGATGCGGCGGCATTAGGGTTGCGCTAAAGACTCGGTGGTATGAAGTCCCTTAGAACACTCAGCATTCTCGTCCTTCTCACCGTGCCCTGTCTGGCCGAGTCCGCGATTCTGTCGGCGCGGCAGAGCGCCGTGCTGTCTCCGGCATTGGCGGCGCGATTCGACTCTGATTCGGCAGGGACGATGTACGATGCTCTGGTGTCCATCCGCAGTGAATCCGTTTCGCCTCAGCACATTCAGGCGCTCGCAGCGTCGGCTCCCGACTTGCACGGGCGCTATCGCCGCGTGCTGAATCAACTGCAGGCGGCGGCCACGGCCACCCAGTCGAACTGGCGCACGATGCTCTCGTCGCTTCCCGGCCATGCGGAATTCGTGCAGGGATATTGGCTGTCGGATATCGTGCGAGTGCACGCGAATCGTGAAGCTCTAAGCGCATTGGCCGATCGCGGCGATGTCAACCTCATAGCCCCCAACGTGACCATTGAGCTTCTCAGTCCGGTCGGAATTGCCGATGCGACCTCGGCATCCGTCGGCGCGGAATCCAATCTCCAGGCCGTCGGGGCTCGCGCTCTCTGGTCGCACGGTTTGACCGGCAAGGGCCGCATCGTGGCCTCGATCGACACCGGCGTCGAGGGTGTGCATCCCGCCCTCGCCGACCGCTGGCGTGGCCGTCATGGTGACACGACCGCTGCATGGTATGATCCCTCCGGTGGCCGCTTCCCGATCGACAACAACGGCCATGGCACGCACGTGATGGGGATCATGTGCGGACGCGACGGCGCCGACACCATCGGGCTGGCCCCAGACGCCGAGTGGATATGTGCCGCCGTTGTCGATCGTGGCTCCTCGCTCGCGGCCACATTTGCCGACATCATCTCGGCGCTGCAGTGGGTCGTCGATCCCGATGGTAATCCGGAAACGTTCGATGATGTTCCGGATGTCGTTTGCAATTCCTGGGGCGTTTCGCAGCAGATCATCAGCCCGTGCGACTCCCTTTTCTTTGACGCGATCGATCACGTCGAAGCGATGGGTGTCGTCTGTGTCTTTGCGGCCGGCAATGAGGGGCCGTA
>Ga0326726_10005939_pt1 | contig 11020 bp, 12 predicted proteins | sample MHFenrmetagenome_2_FD_207603 | JGI IMG/M metagenome (GOLD analysis project Ga0326726, IMG submission 207603) | Lab enriched peat soil microbial communities from Michigan Hollow, Ithaca, NY, United States - MHF15MN | ecosystem: Environmental > Terrestrial > Soil > Wetlands > Peat | place: USA...
CCGGGTGTCCTTTTTAATTTAACTGTTCTGTTCTGCCATTTCATGCATTTATGCGCCCGGAACCGCGTAATGCCAGGAAAATACCGTTCCATTGGGACAAATATCTATATGCCCGATTCCAGAGCGCAAATCAGAAATATAAAAAAATTAAAGGACTATTCATGAAATGCACCCTGATTTTGTTAGCCATAGGCAGTCTCATACTCTGTGCGCTCTCTGCCGGCTGTACCAGCCCGACCCAGGTGGAGATCAAACCTTCGCAGATGACAACACTTCCCACACCGCCGCCGACAACTTCCACATCAACGGCCACCGTTGTATCAACCCCTCTGGCGGTCGAAACCCTGCCTGCCGAACGATCTGTTGATATTGTGGTCTACAAGCAGCGTCCCGATGCCACTATCCATCTGGTCTACAATGGCGGAAAAGGAGAGATGTTTATCCAGAATGTCATGATGCGGGTAACTCGTTCCGATCGAACCATTCCTGAAGAGAAGTACTTAAACGACGGGTCGAGAAGACCACAACGCGGAGATGAGCTGGTCATGGACGGATCCCGGGGCACCGACCAGGTTGCGATTTTCGTCACCAGTTCGGGAACAACCTACAAGATCTATGACGAACCGCTTGCAAATCCCTACTATTAGAATACTATCAACAATTTTTTTTTTAAAATTCAGCCGGTCTTATGATTTTTTGCTATTGTTTCTGCATATTTCTGCGTTATATACCCAAGACCAATGACAGCAGCCAGAACGACTCCGAGTACAAGCCATTGCTCTAAACCTGCAGTCCCTACCGCGAGTCTCGTTAAAAGGTTGAGAGGATTTGACGGCACCGCGAGTGCCAGGAGAATGACTACTACAAGTCCTGTTGAGAATATGAACTGTGCTGCTGTCCTTTCACGATAATGGAGGGCTACGAGGGTCCCGATCAGGATAAGGATGAGTGATGTAACGGAAACCTGGAGCAGGATTGGTATGGTGTTCTGGATCGCGATACCATTGATCGCAAGAAGAATCAGCCACGCTCCGGCCTGGACGGGTACAAGTATCTCGCAGGCAAGCACTTTCCCCCAGATCATCTCCGGAAAGGTAATCGGCGTAGAGATGAGCGTCTCAAGCGTCTCGTGCTGATACTCTTCGGTGATCAGGTCTATTACAAGTGCTGAAGCGATGATCGCCGGCATGAACACAAGGAGCGGGATAAGCAGGCCGTACACAAACTCGAAGAAATCTCCCCCTCCCGTCGAGGCCGGGATCTGGAGCGGCAGCGGCTGCACGTCCAGCCGCCCTCCCCGGATCTGCCGGAGGGTCTGCTCGTATTTCAGGAAAATGTCCTTGAGCTTGACATCTACAATGGCGCTCTGGAGATCATTCTGAACCGTGTAAAGGGTAATTTTGATGGGATCCACAGCATCCGGCAATGTATCTGGCACATAAATAACTGCAGCCAGTTTGCGCTGACCGAGGGCAGCTACAGCTGTCGAAAGATCCATCTGATAGACACGGAAATCCGGGCTTGCCTGGAGAGACGCAAGCAACTCCGATTCATTCCCAGCGTATGCGATACTGTACCGATAATGGGAATATTTCGAGAGTGATGAGGGATCGTACATGGATGTCAGCCCTACCATCAGGAACGAAGAGAAGAGGGCGATAAAGAGCTGAAGAAGAACCGCAAGGAGTATCGTCTTTTCGTTGAAGAGCCCACGAAACTCCTTCTTCGCAATGATGGAGAGATGTCTGCTTTTCATCCCAGCCACCCCAGTATGAAATAGAGATTATACAGGCAGTGGATGACCATTGCAATAGTTAAACCGGGTGCAAACCATTTTTTCCCCCCGAATTTCAGGCACGTGGCAACAATAAGTACCCCAACGAAGTGGAGAAGCAGCGGCAGCCAGAGAGAGCCCAGAGAGAGGAAAAGGATGCTGCCAAAGACCGAGTCAGAGATCTGGGCTATAGTGACAAAGAGGAGAAGCTTTTCCGCGACAAGGAACCCGAGTGCCGTTGCTCCGCTGGCAAGAACGAGATTTTTCCAGGTAAAGAAAAGAGCATCGCGGGAATATATCGTGTATATCCCGATGCCTTTTGCGAACTCTTCGATCAGTGCAGCAAACAGGAGCAGGAATACCAGAGAATAGGGCATGGGCAGGTTGAAGAAGAGTACAAGGCACATCATCTGCACCATGAAGACGAAGGGAATAGAAAACCCGCTCAACAGGAAGAGGGAGGTGAACGGATATTTTTGGGGGAGGATCTCCGAAAGGAACTCCCGCACACGGGTTGCAAGCGGTTTTTCGGAGAAGAGGCGCTCGTCCTTGAAATTTTTTGCCGCAATATAGAAGAGGACTGCACCGGTGAGCCAGAAGAGCGAAGTGGAGTAGAGATAATCGGTGACTGTCCAGGCGGTACCCTGGATGGAGAGCACGATCAGCGTGAGAGGGGAGATAAGGCTGATCACGTGGACATTGGCAAAGATACTCGGGAAGAAGAGGTATGAGGTCGCAACGGTCGAGAAGAAGATAGAAATGAACGAGAGCTCCTTGAAACTCCGGGAGAGCATTCCGATGAGAAGCGCATTTGCAAGGAAGAAGAAGATGATCGGAATGAGGGGGAGAATGATGAGTGGGGACGCCCTGAGGTAGAGGGTGAGCCCGGCGCAGATGACGAGCATACCGATGAAATACGGGAGGGCTTTTCCGATGATAATTGATGACGACCTTATCGGCGTGGACAGGAGGATCTCACCCTTTCGTTCGATCCGTTCATTCATGACACTCATCATGAAGAACTGGGACGTGAAGTACAGCGGGAATATGAAAATAAATACGAGAATGATGGAGTCAAACGGGAGCGGTGGTGAAAGTTGTGATGGAGTTTTAAAATTTCCCAATGCACCACTGGAGGAGAGAACCTCAGTATACCGCGAGATTTGTGAGTTCTGTGTATTTGACTTGACCAGTTGCGCCCGGAGCTGATCCTCCGATAGAGAGAGGGTTGGAGAAGGCGGGGGGATATTCTGCACGGGGCCTTCCGGTACTGGGGCTGCCCTGCTGGGTGCGGCACTGATATACTGGCCGCTCTGCGTAGCAAGGAAGCTGAGTTCACTTTTCACGCTTTCGGAATCTATCCAGAGAGGATATGCCGCAAAGAGATCGGTCTCGCTGTTATAGATGCTGTTGACATACTTCCCGTAATCCCGGGAAAGGGTTTTGAGCGCTGCATTGGCTTTGTCGGTCCCGAGTGAGGATGCCTGCCCCCGGATAATGATCACGTCAAACGAGTTCCTGTTCGCATCCAGCGTGGAAGCCTCAAGCTGGTATACGGAAAACCGGGCGTCTCCTGCAATCAGCTGAGCGAACCGGGGATCATCGACTCCCACCCGGTACATCCCATCCTGCAGGTGAAGACCGGTCTGGGCGGTGAACCCGGTGACGAGGACGAGGAGTACAAAGAGGATAACTGCCAGGGGCAGCACATCCCTGCTCATCGTCGAGAATGACTTCTTCACCTCCCAGCGGGCTATGGTGGCAATGTCGGTAAGCGTGCTCATGAACGGTCCTTTCCCAGAACGGACACACAGCGGGTATGGGTATTCATTGAACCTTTGAAAGGTTGGGTACAGAATTGTACCGGGGATCGGTCAAATAATCATCGGTATTGACACCGTGCGATTCCGGAATTATCGGGAGTTCCCGTTCGTCTGTGCTCTCTGGAGGCTCCCGCCATCCGGTATTCCCTTCTCATTGCTTCCTGGCCTTTATTATTGGAAAGCGATGTCCCATCCCAAGGTATATGGTGCACTCCGGGCATACCTGATTGATAGGGGATTTTCATGATTACTGCCCGCAACCTGACGAAAAATTTTGACGGTTTTGCCGCGCTGGCCGATGTAAGTTTTGAATTTGAAGACGGTGAAATCTTCGGGATTATCGGGCACAACGGGGCAGGGAAGACTACCCTCCTCAAGATCATTTCCGGCCTGATAGCCCCGACATCCGGTGCACTGTATATCAACGATATCGATGTGGTGAAAAATCCGCTCGCGCTTAAAGAAACCCTCGGCTACCTGCCCGAAGAGTCCCGGTTGTATGAAACGATGACCGCCGAGAACTACCTTGCATTTTTTGGGGAGATCTACGGGCTTTCAGCGCAGGAAATCCGGCTCCGCTCAACACAGCTCTTCGCAGCGCTCTCGCTTGAACCTGATGGGAAGAAGATCGGGGAATTCAGCAAGGGTATGAAGCGGAAAGCAGCGATCGCCCGATCCCTGATCCATGATCCGAAATTTCTCGTGTACGACGAAGCAACCAGCGGGCTTGACCCGATGACCTCGCGGTTCATCGCTGATTACCTGCGAACGCTCAAAAAAGAAGGTAAAACGATTGTGCTCTCAGCGCATAACCTGTACCAGGTAGAAGCGATCTGCGACAAGGTAATGATCCTAAAACGCGGTAAAATGGTCGCCTTTGGGAATATGCACCAGCTTCGTGACCAGTTCGGTTCGCTGACCTACACGATCTTCTTTGCAATCGAGGATCCGAGCAGGCTGTCGGGGCATGCGAAGCCCTACCGGCAGGAGGAGGGGTTCTTCATCTGGGAGGCGCAGGATATGAAGGAACTCAACGAATGCACCGGCATCATCACGGAATCCGGCGGCCGGGTCGAGAAGATCGAGTCCCGCTACCCGTCTCTCGAAGAGATGCTGGTAAAGATCGGGAAATAACTTTTTTTAATCCTCTATTCCCTGAGCGACACGCCACCCCGAAATCCTTTAGAAAAGCCCTGCTCAATCACTACTGAACGGGAACCAGATCATGGAAGGAGATGTTATTATTCGCGAAGCTCTCGACAGCGATCGCGACGCTGTCATTGCCATCTTCAATTACTATGCAGCTACCAGTTATGCAGCATATCCTGAAATACCCGTCAACGAGCGGTTCTTCGGGTTCTTACGCGAGGGGACACTCGCGTTCTTTGTCCTCGAACACCAGAACCGTATCGCAGGGTTCGGGCTCCTCAAACCGGTCCTGCCCTTTCCTGCCTTTATGGCGACGGGGATGCTCACGTACTTCATCCTGCCGGAGTTCACGGGGAAGGGTCTCGGGAGCAGACTGCTTGAACGGCTCACGGCCGAGGCGGAAAAGATGGGAATGACCTCGCTTGTCGCTAACATGGCTTCAAAAAATACCGCGAGTATACGTTTTCATACGAGTCACGGGTTCACTGAAGCGGGAAGGCTGCATAATGCCGGTATGAAATTCGGCGAGCCGTTCGATGTAGTCTGGATGCAAAAGGAATTGTAGCAGTGCATGAGACTCCCGGCGTTTGAGTCAGAATATCATTCTTTTGAAATTTTTTCTGAATGACTGTTAATCGCAGCGGATAATCTGAATGCCCGTGATAAATAAATAATAATATATTTATAATGTTCATCTTGTTAGGGAAAATTTACAGTATTTTGGTTTCCTGGTATGAACAGAAATTGAGCGATTCATGTCAAGTTTGAAATATACTGGGATGAGTTGATTTCTCTTCAAGACCGTGTATCATTATTGAAAAAGCCAATAAAGATAGGAAAAAAACATTGAGACTAAAAGAATATTTTCCTCTATTATTCGTTGCGGTTCTAATATTGGCATTGGTTATCGTGCCGGCAACTGCAGAGCTGAAAACAACCCAGACCGATGACGGAAAAACCCTGATCAGCAATGGAACCTACTGGATTTCATGGGATCCCATTGGTGATCATATCATCGGCGACCAGTTTTACATTAACGGAACAACAAACCTATCGGTTGGAACGGAAATATATTACAATTTCCTTGCCCCTTCTGGTGGTTGCCGAACAAAGATTTGTACTGGAAAGAGTCCAGGAACTGATGGAGATATATTTATTACACCGGGTACTACTCCTGGTATCAATACATTTTCCCTATTGATTAACACGACAGATCTTCAAAGTAATTGGTATGTTTTTTTATTTCTGGTGATTTCTTCTGCTAACCTATCAGAGGTTGATGCTTTTTATCAAGATTCTCAAGTCGATTCATCTATACTTCTTTTTCCAGAAGACTGGCGAAACATCACTGCACATCCCCAAACGACACACCCTGATGCCGGTAATTATTACTGGATGTCTGTCAGTAACATGGTGGTGGAGTTTACCAGACCTTGTTACCAATTAACAGGTACAACCAATCTTCCCCCGGGAGAGACGCTTTCCTACAGTTTTTTTTCACCTGTTGAATTCGGTCCCAACAATAACATTGATCCTATTAAAGACGTCCAGGGCCTGTATTATGGTGGAACTGTAATTCAGGGTGAAAAATCCGGAATTAACCGGTTTATTATCCCGGTGAATACCTATAATTCGACGGAATGGACCAACATAATAATCTGGAATCCCCGGTACAATGCATCAGACCCCAGAGATACTATATCATCGTCAACGGAATTCCATCCCTCTCCGGATGCTCAAAATGTTTCAACAACCTGTTCAGTCACGCTACCCGTGACAACACCGTCATCCCCTTTATCCGTGATCGGAACGTGTGGAGCTCTATTTGTATGCTTATGCCTGCTAATTCATAGAAAAGAAAAGAGATGACTGAGGTGACAAAACTTTTAACCGTCGAGCACCTGATTGACCTGTATTCGAATAGGTTCAACTTATTCGCAGTACTGATTGTTGCGGCAATAATAGTACTCATTGTCCCGATTGTACGTGCCGATAACACGTCCGTCCTGTGAGCTTTACAAATCTGAGTCTAAACTCCACGAAATCTCCTGCCGAACTGTTTATCACGATCGATCCTATCGGGAACCATACGATTGGCATTGTGTTCTTTATTAATGGAACAACGAATCTGCCCCTTTCTGAAAATCTGGAGATGGATATCATCGAATACTATTGGTTCGAGCGACCGAAGGGAAGGAACGAGCCTGACCATCCTCCTGCCGGAAAGTATGAATATAATATACCGATCATTTCAACAGGTTCTGTTATCCCTGGAACCAATCGATGGTCATCAAATGTTACGGATACTGTCAAAAAACTGGTAAGTGGAAAATATATCGTATTGGTTCTTTATTCTCACAATAATTTATCATGCAATACCCCCGGATGCAGCTCAAGTGAATCAGCAACAAATGAAGTTTTTACGCTCTTTCCAGCAAATAATGGTTCAACATCAAATTTTCAGCAAACAACCGCTCAAAGTCCCTCACAGATTCCCCCCACACCCAGCGTAACATTAGTACCTCCCACTAAACAATTTACACCTCTACCATCGGTATTGCCGATTGCAGTATTTGCAGCAATTGTAATCTTGAGACTCATTTATAGGAAAAAAAGTGATTGAATTGATTTCTCTAAAAGCAGGATTCCTTCTGAAAAAGCCAATAAAAATAGGAGAAAAACATTGAGACTAAAAGAATATTTTCCTCTGTTCATCGTTACGATTCTTGTATTGGCATTAATTATCGTGCCGGCAACTGCAGAGCTGAAAACAACCCAGACCGATGACGGAAAAACCCTGATCAGTGATGGAACTTACTGGATTTCGTGGGATCCCATTGGCGATCATATCGTCGGCGACCAGTTCTTTATTAACGGGACAACAAATCTCTCCAATAGAACAGTTATTTATTATCAGTTTTTTGCCCCGACAGGTGGTTGTCACACAAAAATCTGCAATAGAAAAAGTGCAGGTGTTGGTGAATATATAACTCCTACACCCGATGATTCTTCTGGTGTCAACACATTTTCAATATTCATTAACACCACAGATTTTCAGAGCAACGAGTTTGTTTTTTCTTTTTCGGTAATTTCGTCCGATGACACGGAAGTGGTTGATGCTTTTTATCAAGAATCTTATGTTGATACGATTATCCCTCTTTTTCCCGAAGACTTGCGAAGTATTACTGAACATTCCCGGACGACTCACCCTGATGCCGGTATTTCCTATTGGATGTCGGTCAATAACATGGAGGAGTACACCCGGCCCTGCTATCAATTATCCGGTACAACCAACCTTCCGCCGGGAGAGACTCTTTCCTATAGTTTTTTAGATCCTATTGCAGGTGTCCAGGGTTTGTATCGCGGCGGGATTGTGATTCCGAGTGAAAAACCGGGAATTAACCGGTTTTTTATTCCCATCAATACAAGTAATTCAACGAATTGGACACGTTTAATGATCTGGAATCCCCGGTACAATGCATCAGTTTTCATGGATACAATATCAACGACCATGGAATTCCGTCCCTCTCCCGATGCTCAAAATGTTACTACAACCTGTTCAGTTACGCTACCCGTGACAACACCGGCTTCACCATTATCCCTGATGGGGACATATGGAGCCCTTTTTGTATGCCTATGCCTGCTAACTCTAGAAAAGAAAAGTGATTGAAATGATCTCGAAACAGTTCCTACTATTTAGAGTACTTATTGCAGAATGATATTTTTTTGTTTATGCTGTTCTCACCAGGGCCCCGCAGTTCCTGGCACGGGTGACCAAGGTCGATCCGCCCCCGTGCTCATCCATGAATGCCTGGGCTGCCCGTTGTATTGCCTTCATATCAGTGTCCCCGATTGCGTAGATAGTGGGACCAAACGAGCTCATACCGGCCCCTGCTGCGCCCGCAGAACGCACCGTTTCAAGAAGTGCCCGGATCTCGCCCGGTTGCAGGCCAAGCTCGACTTTCTTGAACCCGAGGCCTTGGATCGCATTGACCGATGAACCAAACAGGTCGAGATCCCTCTCGACAATGCCGGGGAGCAACCGCATCAGGATCTCGTGGCAGAGCTCCCGCACTTCGTCAACCGGGACCGGGCAGTGGCACCTGAAGATATCTTTCTCTTTAGTGCCACTCGCACCGGCGGGGATACGGGGAATTGCAAGAAGGATGCGCCAGTCTGAAGGAAATTCATGACGCACTATGACCGGCGGAGGATGTACTCCCGCAGAAGCTGAGGAAGGTTTGAATACGTCCTTTTCACGACCCTGCCCGAACGCATGCCCGCCGTCTATGATAAAACCCCCGAGTTCAAACGCGGCCGTGCCAATACCGGATGTCCCCCCGCGACCGGTGAGGAATGCGAGGTCTTTTACCGGAACTGACCTGCCATACACCTCAGCAATCCCCCGGGCGGTTGCGAGCATGACCTGGGATCCGCTTCCCAGTCCTATGTGGGAGGGAACGTTTTCCCGGACGGTAACTGATACGCTCCCGCCGATCCGCAGTCCTCCAAGGACCCTTCGTGCCGTATCCATGATTCGTTCCCGGGTAACACTGTCGCACCCGTTTACTTCGAGTTCAGGGTTTGCGCTTATCTCGAGAAGAATACCCGGTTCGTCAAGGGTTATGCCGACACCGCCGTCGACCCGCCCGGATCCGCCATGCATATCGATGAGTGTAAGGTGGAGACGTGACGGTGTCTGTACGACCACCCGCCGTTCGTCAAGGAACCTGTTATAGGGAAACTGCTCCTCAATAAAGATTAACGGCTGACCGCCATGGATTATCCGGTACTGGCGACTGAGCAGCGGTTCGTGTTTCCCAATGGAAAATATCCTGCCCGCTTCGTCTGTTGCAGGTGTTACCCGGGCATCCAGTATCTCGCGTCGTGCCTCAATATGGTGGTTCTGGATGATCTTTCCGATAGGAATATCTGCCCTCATCAGGTCATCTTTGAATTCCGGGGAAAGCCGCCCGACAGGTGTATGCGATATCGCATAGATCAACACTTCTCCGCCTGCCAGTGTCTTGATCTCGACAATTCGGTAATTGACTGGCTCCCCCTGTACAATCCCGAGACGTTCTGCGGTTGCTGGATCAGCAGGCATGATCTTTTGCACCCGTGTCTCGATAACGACCTGTTTTCCCGTGATTGCTTCAAGAATCTGAGTGACCGACCCGTCCGTGCCGAGAAGAAATTTCTGCATGGGGGAGAGTCTTCCGATTTGGGTCTCGATCTCGTTCAGGCAGTGAGTAATGTCCATTGCAAGAACCTCACCGCTTCGGATAATAAGGCCATCTATACATGATCATATACTCGGAAAAACTCGGTCATCTGGAAGGCATATAAATCAGGATCCGGATCGCAATCCCCCGGCATTTCACGCCTTTATAGTACCAGCTCACCGGCCCCTGTGACGCCCCGCCGGGATTTCATCGATGATCTGCCTCAGGTATTCCGGAAGCAGGTGCCCCCGTTTCCGAATCACGTCCGCGTTTTGAACGGTCAGGACTCGCGACGTCATAATGTAGCTCTCGCAGAAGAGGTCGAGTCTCCCTTGTTCGAAGTCGTTGATCGAGAACGGGCGACTGGGGGTGTTGGAATGAGACCTGCTGCTCACCGGGCAGATCTCAAGATCATGGTCACCTGATATGCGGATAACGACCGCGGGCCGGACTTTCACACCGGTCCTGGCGTCGATGGCGATGGGTACGAGGACGACATCGCCCGGCTGGTAACGGCTCATGATACTAAAATAGTCTGGTTTTTCCAAGAACATAAGTGAAGTACCTGGTTAACCCTCTACCCCCGATAAAAAAATAGTGCCAGGTCAGGATTGGTACTTTACCCACCTATAAATATTATTGAATCCTAGGCTGCCTCCCGGGCAAAACCGGAACCTTCCTTAATCCGGGATTCGATTCCATGCCGTGAAAAAAATGTCCGGCCATCAATCCTGGAATCCAAAGCAAGCAACGGAGAAATTGATTATGTTAGGCGATCTAATCGGAGAATTCAAAGGAAAAATTTCCGGATACCGGGTGACCGATATCCTCGCAAGTGGACCGAAGGTTGAAGTCTCTTTCAAACAGGCCGGCAAACTCCTCGGAGTCGATGCGGTTGACATGGCAACATACTGGTCAATCATGACTGCACCGGATGTCATGTACGGCGAGGGTTCGGGAGTTGTCAGGTCTATGGGCGGCGAGATGGCTTGTTACCGTGCGACCGGGACGGCAAAAATGACGAAGGGACCGATGCCTGTCTGGCGGGG
>Ga0326726_10005941_pt1 | contig 11018 bp, 8 predicted proteins | sample MHFenrmetagenome_2_FD_207603 | JGI IMG/M metagenome (GOLD analysis project Ga0326726, IMG submission 207603) | Lab enriched peat soil microbial communities from Michigan Hollow, Ithaca, NY, United States - MHF15MN | ecosystem: Environmental > Terrestrial > Soil > Wetlands > Peat | place: USA...
CTGATCGCAAAGGAGGTCGACCGGCTTCGGCGCGAATTCCCCACGACCTGGGTCTGCCTGACCGGAGGAGAGCCCCTGGCCCAGGACATCGGGCCGCTGGTCCGCCGCCTTCAGGACGGGGGCCTCATGGTCCAGATCGAAACGAACGGAACGTTCCCCCCGGAGCCGCGCGCCGACTGGCTCACGGTCTCGCCCAAGCCGCCGGACTTCGACATCCATCCGGGGTTCAGGAAGCGGGCCCGCGAGGTCAAGCTCGTCGTCTGCCGGACGATCGATCTCGACGATGTGAGGACCGTGCGGGCCGCGGTCCCCCCGACCGTCCCGCTCATCCTTCAGCCCCAATCGAACGCGGCCTGGAGCCGGAAGAAGGCGGTCAAGCTGCTCGAGGACGGCGCCCGGTCGGGCCTCGAAGGCCTTCGCCTTTCCCTCCAGCTTCACAAGGTCTACGGAATTCGCTAGTCTGGCCGCGCGTCCGCGTCCGCATCCGCCCGCCCGGGCTCCCCGCCCTTCCGTTCGAAGAACCGGTACCCGGACCTGGTGAGATAGACGCCGGCCAGCGTAACGGCCGCGCCGACGGCCTGGATCGCGGTCAGGCGCTCGCCGAGGACGAGGCCCGCGAAGAAGATGGCGAGAATGGGGGTCAGGTTGCTGTAGACGCCGGTCTTGGCACTGCCGACCTGCTTGACCGATTCGTACCAGAGCACGAAGCAAAGAAAGATGGCCACGAGGCCGGCGTAGAGGATGGCCCCCCATCCCTGCCAGGGGATGCGCGTCCACTCGACCCGGGCCAGATCTCGGGCGGCGAACGGCAGGTAGACCACGGTGCCGGCGATCGTGCCCATGGCCGCCAGCCGGAAGGGCGAATTCCGGTCCAGGACCGGCTTCGAGAAGACGGTATAGCCCGCCCAGCAGACGTTGGCCAGGAGGATCAGGACAGCCCCGCGCCAGGCCTCCCAAGTGAAAACGAGGCCGCCGTTCCCGCCGGCGACGACGAGGAGGAACCCGGCGAACGAAACGGCGATCCCGGCCCAGCCGGCCAGGGAGATCCGCTCCTCCCCGACCGCGGTGGCGAGCAGGGCGATGAAGATGGGGCTCGTCCCCATGATGATGGACGCCGTCGAGGCGTTCATCATGTTGACGGCCTTGATGAAGAAGACCTGATAGAGCGTGATCCCCAGCAGGCCCAGCCCGGCGGCTTTCCACCGATCGCCTTTGTTCGCCAGGGTGAGCCTCCCCGGCCGGGCCAGGAGGACGGCCAGATAAGCGAGAGAGGCCAGGCCGAGCCGGATGGCGTTGAAGGCGTGCGGCGAAAGGGCGCGCAATCCGATCTTGATGACCGAGAGATTGACGGCCCAGAGGACGATGACCAGAACGATCAGGAGGTCGGTCCGGCCCATTCGCGTGCCGTTCAGCGGTCTGGCCATGGGGGTCCTTGTGATCGGCTTTTCGAAGGGGAGGTTGATCTTTCCGCCGAGCGCCCCGGCTTCACGACCGCCGCTTCCGCGGCCGTGGATAGCGGGCCTCGACGACCGAGGTCAGCCCGCCGCGCGGGTTAAAATCGCCCCTGACGACGGCGCTCGCCGGGCGGCAGGCGTGGACGACGTCCTCGAGGATGCGGTTGACGACGTTCTCGTAGAAGATGCCCAGGTTGCGGTAGGCCAGGAAATATTCTTTCAGGGACTTGAGCTCGAGGACCCTCGAGACGGGGACATAGCGCAGGGTGATCGTCCCGAAGTCGGGCAGGCCAGTTTTGGGGCAGACGGACGTGAACTCGGGGAATTCGACGGCGATCTCGTAGTCCGGGAACTGATTGGGGAAAGTCTCGAGCGGCGGCAGCTTGGCGTCGAGGCCGGCCTTGGCCTCGCGGCTGGTGTATCCGGGCATGGATGTCCTCACTAACCTCTTGATGCGGGCAATGATACACGAATTCTGATGGTCCGGCAATGCCCGATCCGAGGCGGTTCCTCTCATGGCGTATCCCCCATCCGTCCTCGCCGCTCCAAAGATCTCACAGGCATCAGCGGCTCCGGGCGGGTGGGGGGCCCCCACGCCATGCGTCACCACCTCGGACGGAGCGAGCCGGGGGGCTGGACGTCAGTGATTCCCTCTACGCCAGGGGAATGTGGTCCCAGGTACGTGTCCCCTACCCTCGTAAACTGCCCTCGTCCGCCACGCTGCCCGGCTGAACTTTCCCAATGTTGGGTTCGGCTGGCCTCCTCGCCGCCGTTTTCCGCGGCCCTAGGGCGCCGTCCGGAAAGCCGACGAGCCGGGCGGATTTGAGTTCAAGAGCACATTTCAAGAATGGCGGCGCGCTTATGGCCCTTGTCCCCTTCCTTTGGTGACGGGAATCCCTATAATAAGGAATATATTCCTTATATATCCGAGAAGAGAGCCTTCATGAGCGAATGCAAGAGCGCGAAGAACAAGGCCCGGTGCAATTGCAGCTATGAGCCCTGCGGCCGGAAGGGCGTCTGCTGCGATTGCCTGGCCTATCACTGGCGGAACCGCGAGCTTCCGGCCTGCCTGTTCCCTAACTCCGTGGAGAGGACCTATGACCGGTCCCTCCGCCGGTTCATAGAGATCTACAAGGACGAGGCCTGATGCCCGGCGAGCGGTTCATCTACGGCCCGGTCGCCTCCCGGCGCCTGGGCTTCTCCCTGGGCGTCGATATCATCCCCTTCAAGACCTGCACGCTCGACTGCGTCTATTGTCAGCTCGGGTCGGCCGGGAAGACCCGGATGCGCCGGGGCCGCTGGTTCCCGCCAAAGGAGATCCTGGCCCAGATCAAAGCGGCCCTGGACTCCGGACAGCGGATCGACGTCATCACCTTCTCCGGATCGGGCGAGCCGACGCTCAGCCGGGACATCGGGCTTCTCATCCGGGCCATCAAGAAGATGACGGTTATCCCCGTCGCCGTCCTGACGAACGCGACGCTCCTCGGCCGAAAGGACGTGCGGCGCGACTTGGCGGAAGCCGACATCGTGGTGCCCTCGCTCGACGCCGTCCCCGCCGCCCTCTTCCGGCGCGTCAACCGGCCCCACGCCTCGCTCGATAACCGGAAGATCATCGACGGCCTCGTCCGTTTCCGCGGCGAATTCGCGGGCGAGATCCGGCTGGAGATCATGCTGGTCAAGGGCGTTAACGATTCCCCCCTCCACATCCGCTCGCTGCAGAAGGCCATCGCCCGCATCCGTCCGGACAGGATCGAGCTCAACACGGTCGTCCGTCCCCCCGCCGACCGCAGGGCCGGGCCGCTCAGCGCCGCCGAGCTCGAGAAGATCCGGGCCCGGCTTGGCCCCAAGGCGGCGGTGGTCGCCTCCTTCGCCCGAAGAACTCAGGCCCCCGCGTCCGGCGGCCTCGAACGGTCCATCCTGGCCACGGTCGGCAGGCGTCCGCAGACCGTGGCGGACATCGCCACGGCCCTCGGCCGTCCCCCCGGAGAGGTCCTTAAAGCCCTGACGCCCCTGCTCGCCCGGCGCCGGGTCCGGAAGCTCAGCCACGGGGGGAGAACCTACTTCTCCGGACGCCCGGCCTAACCTTTACTTGGCCTGTCCGCTGTGATAGCATGACCTCTCTCGGAGGCCTGATTCGAAAGCCCGATCGCCAGACGAGGTAGTGCCTTCACCAAGCTTGGATCGGCCATCTCCCGCCGGAGGGGTCATCGATCCCAGGGGATCCCCTTGATGCCTTCCCTCCACGCCCGCAAAGGAGCGAGCCATGTTTCTTAACACCAACTTCCCCAAGGCCAAGAAATACTGGTACGAGGGAAGATTCCACGACTGGTCCGAAGGCGGTCTCCACCCGATGATGCACGCCCTCCACTACGGCAGCTGCGTCTTCGAAGGGATCCGGGCCTACAGCACAGCCAAGGGGCCGGCCGTGTTCCGGCTGCCCGAGCACAACGACCGCTTCCTCCTTTCGGCCGGCGTGGCCAAGATGACATCGCCCTACACCAAGGACCAGATCACCGAATACATCAAGCAGACCGTGCGGGTGAATGAGCTCGACAGCTGCTACATCCGCCCGCTTCTTTTCTATTCCTACGGCAACCTCGGGCTCGTGCCCAAGGCCTGTCCGGTCGAGCTGGCCGTCAGCGCCTGGGAATGGGGGGCCTACCTTGGCGAGAACGCGGCCCGCGGCGTCAACGCCTACATCGTTCCCTGGCGCCGGGTCCATCACACCCAGTTCAACATGTCGGCCAAGCTCGGCGGCGTCTACGTCCAATCGACCATCTGCGGCCTCGAGGCGCGCGAACAGGGCTTCGACGAAGCCATCTTCCTGAACATGGAAGGCCGGATCGCCGAAGGGCCCGGCCAGAACGTCTTCATCGTCAAGGCCGGGACGCTCATCACCAACGGCCGCTCGGAATCCGCCCTCGAAGGGATCACCCGGACGAGCCTCCTCGAGCTCGGAGCGGACCTCGGCTACAAGACGGCGATCGGCCCGATCACCAAGGAGGACTTCTTCGGCGCCGACGAGGCCTTTTACTGCGGCACGGCGGTCGAGGTCATCCCCATTGTCTCGGTCACGGACGGGTCCGATCCGGCCGGTCCCAAAGGGACACACACCATCGGGACGGGAAAGCCCGGGCCCGTCGCCCTGCGGATGATCCGGGCGTTCAACGACGCCGTCACCGGGCGCGACCCGCGTTACGAGAAGTGGCTGACGTACGTCGGGAAATGAAGCCCGGCGTCCGGCTCCGGCCGATCGGGGTCGTCCACTCGCCCTATAAGGAGCCGGCGGATCTGCCGCCGCCGGCCTTCGCCGCGCCCCGGTTCTTCGAACGCTCGACGGGTGAGATCGAGGTCTTCCCCGAGTTCGCGGCCGGCCTCGACGGCCTCGAGGGTTTCTCCCACATCATCGTCCTCTTCCACTTCCATCGGTCCGGGCCGGCCAAGCTCAAGGTCGTTCCGCCGGGACGGTCGAAGCCCCGCGGGGTCTTCGCCACCCGGTCGCCGCGCCGACCCAATCCGTTGGGTCTCAGCGTCCTCAAGCTTCTCGGCCGCGACGGCCCCGTCCTCGAGGTCTCGGGCCTGGACCTCGTCGACAGGACGCCCGTTCTCGATATCAAGCCCTACACCGGCCGCGACCGGAAATCGCATATCCGGACCGGCTGGCTGCAAAAGAAACGCCGCCCCGGGCGATAGGCACCGCTCGCGCGGCGCTCGTCGCCGAGGATTCCCGGGCCGCGGCTCGCCGCGGGCCGGACAAGGAGGTCATCGACATGCAACCCCGTCGCCTCGTCGTCATCATCTTCATCCTGGCTGTCTCGACTTTGGCCGGGCAGGACATGCTGAAGAACCTCGGCCAAAAACAGGACTACCGGAGCCGCCGCATTTCGTCCTATGACCGGAGCGGCGGGAACAGGGACTCCATCGTCATCGAGCCGGGGAAGACGGCGGTCCTGGCCGAGATCGACGGCCCCGGCGCCATCCATCACGTCTGGACGACGATCGCCGCCGAGCCGTTCTACGGCCGGAAGATCGTCCTCCGCATCTACTGGGACGGGGAGAAATCCCCTTCGGTAGAGGCGCCGATCGGCGACTTCTTCGGCGTCGGGCACGGCCTGAACCGCAATTTCGGCTCCCTGCCGATCACGTGCTCTTCGGAGGGGCGGGCCAGGAACTGCTACTGGTACATGCCCTTCCGCCGCTCCTGCCGGATCACGGCGAAGAACGAGGGGACGCGGCCCGTCGACGCATTCTACTATTACATCGATTACCGCGAGCTCCCCGATCTCCCCGCCGATACGCCCACCTTCCATGCTCAATACCGGCAGGAATTCCCGCCCGATGAGAGACGCGATTATCTCATCCTCGAAGCCGAAGGCGCCGGGCACTACGTCGGCTGCAACTTGAGCGTCCTCCAGCGGGCCATGGGCTGGTGGGGGGAGGGCGACGACAGGATCAAGGTGGACGGCGAGTCCAAGCCGTCGCTTCACGGCACCGGCTCCGAGGACTATTTCTCCGACGCCTGGGGCATGAGGGAAAGCCAGGGCCTGTTCTACGGCTGCCCCCTCCAGGAAGAGGACTTCCAGGCCGGATCAAAGGCCACGGTCTATCGCTTCCACATCCCGGACCCCGTTCCTTTCACCAAGTCCATCGACGTGACGATCGAGCACGGCCACGCCAACGACCGGAAGGACTTCCTCTCCTCGGTCGCCTATTGGTACCAGACCGAGCCCCATCGCGCCTTTCCGTCCTTTCCCGCCGTCTCCGCGAGACTCCCCTATGCCTTCGAGCCGCCGGAAAATTTCGTTCTGCCGGCCTGGAAGCCGAAGGCGGGTGAAGGCGGGGACTCGTTCGTCGACGAGCCCTCCGGGCTGCGCATGCGCGCCCCTCGGCTCCTGGCCGGGCTCGCGTCCACCTACGACCGGTCCGGGGCGCGGCTCCCCTTTCTCCGGACCGACGGCGCCGCGGACGGGACCAGGGTCGAATTCCGCTTTCCGGTCGCGATTCGCGATCTCTACGCCATCGAGCTCACCTTCCTTCGCTCGCCGGCCGCGGGGAACATCCGCGTCCTGGGCGGCCGCGGCGGGAACGGGCCCGCCGGGCCCGAGGTCCTGGCCCGCTTCGACGGCTATGCCGCCGAAACCGCGCTCGGTTCCGTCGTCCTCGATAACCTCCTCCTCGAGGCCGGCCCCAACACGCTCGTCTTCGAGGCGGCGGGCAAGGACGGGCGAAGCGCCGGATCCGATATCTTCTTCGTCGGCTTCGGGCTCAAACCCGCGGCCCGCCGTTTCATCCGCGACTGGAATCTCGTCGGGCCGTTCAACGCCGCGGACATGGACGACTTGCCCACCGTCTATCCCCCCGAAACGGAAACCGAGCCGGCGAGAAGCTACAAGGGCAAGACCGGCGCTCCGATCGCCTGGCGGACCTTCCGGGCCGACGAGTCGGGCTATGTCCGGCTCGACAACCTCATCAGGCCCAACGAGCAGGCGATCGTCTACGGCCTGGCCTATGTCCTCTCCCCCGACGACCGGACCGCGACCCTTCTCCTCGGCAGCGACGACGGCGTCCGCGTCTGGATCAACGGGGAGCTCGTCCATTCGAACCCCGCGTATCGCGCCGCGGAGCCCGACCTGGACCGCGTCGCCATCCGCTTGAAGAAGGGCTGGAACAAGGTCCTCCTCAAAGATCTTCAGGGGGCCGGAGGGTGGGGCTTTTACGCCCGGATCGCGGACCCGGCGGGCGAGCTGCGCTACGCCCTCAGGCCGGAATAAGCGAACGGGTCAGGACTTCAGGACTTCGTCCGCCGCCGCGGTGATGATGTCCCAAGCGCCTCGGACGTGGCGCTCTTCCGTCGTCCGCTGGCCGACGACGAGCCTGACCGTATACTTGCCCCGCAGCGTCGTGTGGGTCAGGAAGACCGGTCCGGCGGCGTTGACGCGCTCGAGGAACCTGCGGTTCAGTTCGGTCAGGGCCGGCTCGTCGCGGCCGTCGTTGAGGCGGAAGCAGACGAGCCCCAGGTCGACCGGCGCCAGGAGCTCGAAGCGGACGTCGGCTTCGACCCAATCCTTGACCAGCCCGGCCAATCGGATGTGCTCGCGGACCATCGCCTGCAGTCCCTCGACCCCGTAGCTGCGGACGACGAACCAGAGCTTGAGGGCCCGGAAGCGCCGGCCCAGCTGGATGCCCCAATCGCGGTAGTTCTTGACCTTGGCGTCGACGCCCGTCTTGAGGTATTCCGGATGGATCTCGAAGGTCCGGACGAGGGCGCCCGGATCGCGGACGAAATAGGCCGAGCAATCGAAGTTCGTGACCATCCACTTGTGGGGATTGAAGACGAGCGAGTCGGCCAGCTCGGCCCCGTCGAGGATCCAGCGCTTTTCGGGAAGGACGGCCGCGGTTCCCGCCCAAGCCGCGTCGACATGGAGCCAAACGCCGTGCTTCCGGCAGATCTCGCCGACGGCCCGGATGGGGTCGACGGCGCCGGATGAGGTCGTCCCGACGGTGGCGATGACGCAAGCCGGAACGAGTCCGGCGTCCTTATCGCGGACCAGGGCTTCTTCGAGCTTCTCCGGGACGAGCGAAAACCGGGCGTCGGTCGGCAGCCGGCGAAAGCTCTTCTTCCCGAAGCCGGCGATCCGGACGCCCTTGTCGGCGCTTGAATGGACCTCCTCCGAGGCATAAACGGTCAGGGGCAGCTTCAGGCCGATATCGTTCGATTCGAACCCCGTGGCCTTTTCCCTGGCCGAGAGCAAGGCGCACAGGGTGGCCGTCGAGGCCGTGTCCTGGATCACCCCCGAGAATCCGGCCGGGAGCCCGATCATCTGCCGGAGCCAATCGAGGACGACCTCCTCGAGCTCGGCCGCGGCCGGAGATGTCTGCCAGACCATGCACTGGGCGCCCAGGCCCGCGGTTAGAAGCTCCCCCAGGACGGAGGCCGGGCTGTTGTTGGCGGGGAAATAGGCGAACCAACCAGGGTGCTGCCAGTGGGTGACGCCGGGCATGACCACCCGCTCGAAATCCCGGAAGATGGCCTCCATGGCCTCCCCCCTGGCCGGGGGGACGGCGGGGATCTCCTTCTTGACATCCCCGGGCTCGAGCCGGGAGACAACAGGGTATTTCTCGATATCCTCGAAATAATCCGCGATCCAGTCGACGAATTGGTGTCCGGCGCGCCGAAACTCATCGTTTTTCATGAAAATCTCCTCGATCGGAGGCCTTTTTCACCCCCGGCAGCCCTTACCACTATACATTCTTTCAGGGGGGACCGCCAGGGAAAGGCCTGTTGGAGGGGCTTTTCGGCAGGAGCGCAAAATGGGGTCACTTTCCGGCTAAAACCCGGGCTAAAGGGGGGCCTTATAGGTATTTTTCTGCAATCCTCGAATAGGTGTTGCATTCCGGCGCCGGTATGTGGTATAATTAGAGATGGTCATTGAGGGGGCCAAGGAAAAAATCGAAAAATAGCCCTGTCCCCTCCTCTGCTTCCCCTCGCCCGATCAGCCCCGAAATGCAACAGATTCGCGTACCCCTGCGTATTACCCTATAAGTGCCGAAAATGAGCCGCCAAGACCTCCTTCTAAATATCTTCGATACCGCCCATTCCCCCTGTGAGGCTGCCCTGTTCTGAGGACCGGATCAGGGCAGCCTCCCTCCTAACGTGAGCGGAGCGGACGCCGGAAGTGCGACGGAGCGACTCGGAGTCGCGCTTCTGGGAAATATCGTAGCAACATGTTTTATCCGGCGATGACCCAGTCCGTTCTTTTTGTCCCCCTTTCGAAGCGGGTCCAGCCGTTACCAGTTTGAAGTTGACCGCCCCCGGCTTTTGGCCTATCATTCCCCCAGGCTTATTCCGAAGGGAAGTCCGTTCGATGCGGACACAGCCCCCGCTACTGTAACCGGGGACGAATCCCAAGAGACGCCACGGCCGTAAGGCTGGAAGGCTTGGGAGGAGGACGATCCGGGAGTCAGGAGACCTTCCTTAAGCCTCGGTCGACCGGTCTTCGGGCGGAAGACGGAGAACGAAAAGCGGCGGGGGCGGCTGCGGAGCTCCTGCCATGATCCAGAGAACGATCATCCTCGCGGCGCTCGTCGCGCTCGCTCTCCTTGTCCCCTTTGCCTCCGGCGCCCAGGTCGCCCAGGACCAATCCTCCGTCCCCCTCAAGCACGAGCTCGTCGTCACGGCCACGCGGCTCGAAACCCCCGAGAAGAAAGTCGGAAGCTCACTGACCGTGGTCTCCGGGGAGGAGCTCGTCAGGACCGGCAAGACCTTTGTCCTCGAGGCCCTCGAATCCGTCCTCGGCCTTTCGACGGTCCGGAACGGCGGGCCGGGCGCGACGGCCTCCGTTTCGCTGCGCGGGGCCAACAGCGAACATACCCTCTTTCTCCTCGACGGCCTGGAGCTCAACGATCCCATCAATCCCTCGCGCTCTTACGACGTGTCCCACCTCGCGCTCAGCCAGGTCGAGCGGGTCGAGATCCTCCGAGGCCCCCAGGGACTCCTCTACGGCTCGGACGCCCTCGGCGGCGTCATCAACATCATCACGCGGGCCGGCCGCGGCCGTCCCCGGCTGACGCTGGGTTCATCGGCCGATACGCTGCGCTCCGTGTCCGCGGACATCTCTCTTTCCGGATCGGGAAAGACAACGGACTATTCCTTCTCCCTCTTCCAAGAGCGGACGGCCGGACTTTCGGCGGCCTCCTCCGCTTATCCCGGCAACGTCGAGAAGGACGGCTATCGGAACCTGAGCTTGGCCGCCCGCGTCGGCTATTCTCCGCGGCCCGGGACCAGCCTGGCCTTCACGGCCAGGGCGATCAAGGCCCGGACCGAGCTGGACAATTTCGGCGGCCCGGGCGGGGACGATCCGAACAACGTCCAGGATTATGGGACCCTCCTCGTCCGCGGGCAATACCGCGGCCTCTCCCGGAACGGCCGCTGGGAGCGGGCCGTCTCCTTGTCCTGGCTCGGCGCCCGGCGCGATAACGACAATCCGGCCGATGGGGCCCATCCCAACGAATGGGACCGGAGCCATTACCGGAGCGGCCTGTTCAAGTTCGACTGGCAGAACAATTTCTTCTTCCGTCCCTCGCATGCCCTCACGGCCGGAATCGAGGCCGGAGAAGAGACGGGCAGCTCCGACTATCTTTCCCAAAGCGTCTATGGCGCCGCCGAGTCCCGCTTTCCCTCCGCCCATTCGGGATCGGCCGGGCTCTACCTCCTCGACCACTGGGAGGTCAAGGACCGCTTCTTCATCACGGCCGGCGTCCGGGCCGACCGCCACAGCCGCGCCGGGGCCGCGGTGACCTTCCGCGTCGCCCCGGCCTATCTCATCGCCGCGACGGGGACCCGGCTCAAGGCGACCGTGGGATCGGGCTTCAAATCGCCCTCTCTCTATCAGCTCTTCGCCCCGGACACGTCCTTCGGGCCGGTCGGCAATCCCGAACTCCGGCCCGAACGGGCCGTCGGATGGGATGCCGGCGTCGAGCAGAGCTTCGCCGGCGGCCGTGTCATCCTCGGGCTGACCTGGTTCACAACCTCATTCCGCGACCTGGTCGATTTCGACTTCGCGG
>Ga0326726_10005942_pt1 | contig 11018 bp, 8 predicted proteins | sample MHFenrmetagenome_2_FD_207603 | JGI IMG/M metagenome (GOLD analysis project Ga0326726, IMG submission 207603) | Lab enriched peat soil microbial communities from Michigan Hollow, Ithaca, NY, United States - MHF15MN | ecosystem: Environmental > Terrestrial > Soil > Wetlands > Peat | place: USA...
ATTGAACGGTTCTTTCATCTGCAGTATACCTCCTATCAAATTTCCGGGCGATCCAGGCATATCCGCATTGTTCATTTGTGGTTGTAATATACACTTATTTCACAAATTAGGGAAGAGAAAGTTACAGGAAGGCAGTTTGCGGAGCACGCAGGCCTTGAGGATGCGGAAAGAATTGACAATGAACCCTTTTATTCTATTTCAGCAGAAAGAACAAAACGTTTGTTGTAAAGAAATCCTTCAATTATGGCTCTTCTTGTCGGACCTTTTTCCCTTACGATTTTTGATTCGCGACGTGTGAACAATCTCTCCCATGCTCCCCCCCTGGATTTATTTGTTTAATTAATAGTGGCCCAACTTTTTTATGGATGCCCTAAATCCCTTTTAAGATTCTTATAATTTTATGGCCGCCCCCCTGACGTACCCAAATTACCAATGTCTGACCCAACAACCTGTGAATAGTGTAGACCTGATACTGGAGCTTTCTTTCCTTCCTCTAGTGCATTGCAAAGATCTCCTTCTAACTTCCGGTGCAAGACTTACAGTCACATGTTGGGTCATGAAACATCATGATCATGACGAGTTTGTCCCAAAGCAACATGGCCCAATAGTTGAAAGTATGAACCTCCGGAAACTTCACGAACTTGTAATCGAACACACCAGGGTGCTGACCTCGAACTGGTTCATCTGGGAGAGCGGAGAACTCGCGAGGTGGAGGTTCATTAGGAGGAACAATCTCAAGATGATTCGGAGTATTCTCTGGCAGCACCTCGCGGAAATTGTAAAAATAGAGGCCGCGAATAATTTTCCAAGCTACCCGATGAACTCTATTCCCGTCAAATCGCTTTACAATCCGACCCGGTGGAAGGATAAGACCACTCGGCCGTTTCTCGAACTCCTTACGCACCTTATTCACCAAGCTACGTTTTTCGCCTGCACGATATTTCCGAAAGATTTCACGTAGAAGAGCATTTCCAGAATATGTACCTAATGCGAAGGGCGCTAGAGTGTTTACAAAGTAGTCTTCGTCATATTGATAGGCACGATTGCATTGACTATGGACTGGTATAGTAAGGAGGCTCGGTTTGTGTCTCTGCCGAATCTCATAAGGGTAAAATTGCCTTGGTGGTACATGATCACGACTTAAAGGTGGAGAAAGTGTCTCGCCGCAGAGATAACAGAGAGAGGGAAGTTCGACGGTCATATCATCGATACCCCACATGTCCTTTTACGGATCTGCTAAATCCTTAGTGCTTGGACATTAACAAATATTTAATATTGTCTCGCAGAATTTAGACTATTCTAGTAACAGATTAACGATTGAAATATAAACAATTTCTAGACTTTTTTAAAGAGTGAATAAGAAGAGTTGGGAATGGTATTGAAGAAGGGGATGGCTTCTTCACTGTTTGCGGCATGTTCAATAAGATATCTTGTTTGGAGGGCCAACTTCTATATGGATGACAGCAAGCCTTTCTTCTCTCGATTAGCTGCAATTCATAATTTCAGGAACGTCCCCCTTTTTGGTCTAATTTCAGCAACATCCCCCTATTTTCCAATTCCTATCCTGTAAGTTGACTGAATACATGTATCCCGGCTCCCGAGCCTGTTTTCAACTCTTTCATTTCTCTAGCACTTAATTTGTCTTTGTTAAGAAAGTAGAGCTGGCCACCTCCATTATAAACGGTTTGAATCCTTGCGTGTTCCCAGAATTTCTTCGTTTTAAAACACATCACGTTTAGGGTGTCGATATCCATTCTGAAGTTTATGTCTGTCGCGAATACTTTTATGTTCAAAAACTTTTGGAGCTCTTTTGCTATCTTATGCCTTATTGCGTCTAATTCTTCCCCAAACTCCGACAACAGCACAACCCCCGGCCTCCAAGTGTGAATTGCAGCTAGCGTGCCGATCAATCCTAAATGATTCTTGTACAAGAACCTTTCGTTTTCTTTTAGACTTTTCGCAGCATCATATTTTAGTTCCCGTTCCTTAATCGTTCCCAGATGTGCAACCAAAATATCAATATCACTTACCCCAAATGCCTCGCCTTGGTATGTATTCTCTTCCTCTACTGCTTTGTTCCATCCCGTATCGCAAGTGAATTTGATTACTCTTTTCCTCCCGTTCTTTAGCCTAAGAATGAAGGTGAAACCAAGAGCATAAGCTTTCGTTACCATCTCGTGATGTTGAGCTTGAGTAGTAAATACTTCGAGGCTATCAGTTACCTTAACCAGTTGGTGCCTATTCAGCAAAACAATATCTTGGACGTAAAACTCCCTGGCCGGATTAGAAAGGTCGAAATACGAAGAAAATTTTTTAAAAGACCCTAGGTTCATGTACAACTTTATTTTCTTCGGCTTCCTCCGGCTTCTTTCGTTCCGTTTATACAATAGACTGAAGAGGCCCTCCAGTTCAACCGTATGGTCATTATGAGCATGAGAAATAAAAACATAATCTATATCATCTAATTTAAATCCAGCTTGTAAAAAACTATCAATGAAGTTGAAACCAGGGTCAATCACTATTCCAACATTTCGAAATCGAAGAAAATATCCCCCACCCTTACCACGATCACCCTTCTTAGACGGCAATATCGGGGTAAAAGAGTTCCACCTTCTTAGCACGACTAGCTGATTCTGAGGGTCCTTAATTTTCGATTTGCCTGCAGCTGTAAACTTTACAAATTGCTGTTCCCTTTGTTTGATATATTCAATATTCTCTTTGAATCCCTTCTTGGCTCCCACACCTGTCATGAACTGAGCCACGACTTCGTCTACGCTCTTCGACTCCGCAGGAGCAATTTTAAGTTTTTTCCCTGGCATTTGTTTTTTCTCCGTCAAGTGAGATTCAAACCGATCTTCAACCTGTCATAGAAAATGCGAACCCCCTTCTCTCCGATCAACCCGTCCTTTTCAGCTGACACAAGCACCTTTTTGTCAATCCTTCTAAACAACTTCTGTACATTCAAGTAAGAAAATTCCATTCCTTTACGGTCAAATTCTCTAACGACATCTCCCATCAATTTTATTAAGGCCCTGATGCCTACGGTTTTGGAGAGGAATCTCCCCTCGCCCCATAAATCGCTAAACACAGAAGAAACCGCTTTAAAAAAATTCCAGATAATGTCGTACCATATTTTTTCTGTTGGTTCTACGCCTACGTTTCTTAGTACTTTGTCTACCTTATATTGCTGAATAGCGCCGATTATACTGGCCTGCGAAATAAATCCCTTTCCAATACCCAACATCCTGATCTTGCCATAAAATGGCGATTCGAAGTCATCATTCAATTTGTTTACCACATTATGCAATCGGTAGTACTGAGGAAAGATGGTGGGGGATATCCCAAGTAGATCTAATACCAATGACTTATTTACTGGCTTCTGATAATAGTTAATTTTGACAAAGATTTCAGCGACTTCTGCCAGAGATAGGTCAACCAGGGCTGTTACAACCAGCGGAAAGTATTTTTTTGCTGTATAATTAAAAGCTCTTAGTCGGTGTTGTCCGTCTATGACAAATGCTGCCTTACCTTGTAGTTCCTTAACCTTTCTTGTCCCATTATTGGCTTCTTTTGCAATCCTTCCAATATCTAGAAGGTGTTTGTCTTCGTTATATACGTCTGCCAGGGTAAGCCCTAATTTTTCAAGCTCGAAATTTATTATGATATTATTTGCCAAGACGGCTTCATCCGAGTCTATGTATGTGGCGATTTCCTTACTTCGCGTTTTATTGTAAGGTCGTTGGATGCCGGTCTCCCGGTCTTTCTCGTGCGGATTGAAATATGAAATGCTTATCAGATCCTTCGCTGGTATGCTAAGAAGCAAAAGCTTCCGTTCGTTTTGTTCAAATTTCAATGCAGGTATCTTGTTTTGCATAGTCGCCCCCATTTTTTACTCAAGTGTTAAAGACCATTTTTGCTCATTTCTATCTCCAGCCGGCCATTTATTCGGAGGTGTGGAGATAAATCGTTACAGGCGTTAGCGATCTCGACTGAATGCCTTTTTCGCCATCGGTTTCAAGAAGGGGGTCACCATTTTTTGAACTAAATTATTTGCTGAAGAACATCCATCGAACTCATTAAGTACAAGCTTTACCATTTTTTGGACAAGTTCCCCCTTTTCAATATGTCTAATAGACCGGCCATCCAAGAACTCATCTAGAAAGAATGGCGCTTTCTTAAATTGGATCAGTTTTGATTCGATCTTTTTGTACTTTGACAATACATTTTCACCCCCGACCTTGTCCCTAATTAGAGGTAAGAGTTTATCCAGCTCCTGTTTAACCATGTCCGTCAGTTTTTCATAATGCTCGTTATCGATGAAGAAAAACGGACCATTCAACAAATGCTCAATTTCCTCAAGCTTTTTCTCTATCGATTGTTTAATGCTTCGGTCACTAGAATGCCTTCTGCATAAAATACTCAACCGACGGCCCAGCAAACTAGCTTGTTCCAGGAATCTTTCATATTCAGGCGTTTGTTCAAATCCATCTCGTCGCGCATTGGGTTTGACGTGGTTGTCCCAAATCTGTATTTCTCCGATATTCCATGTTGCAAATCGTCGCTCCTTAAAATATGGAGACAGAAAATACTCATTTCCTACCTCAAGGTTCCCGTGTCTTACACGGATACCTCGCATTGTCACCTCTGAAGGCAACGAGGCTTTGAAGTTCGTTTTCGCGTACCAACCGAGTGCTAGCGGTCCTCCATCTGCCGTAAAAAATTCAAAGCACTCTATATCTTTTATTTCGTCAGCGTGCTCACTCGAAATGTGAATTTTATCTGAATAAGGCCTTAGAATTTTCTCGCCATTGAGCGTTAAATCATAACCTCTGTAACCCGCGACGGATGCAAAATACTTGTCTAATTTCTCTGCGTGAGAGAACTTCGTGCTGTCATAGGGCACCGGAGCCACCTGCGACAGGTATTCTTTTATCAGCTTAACATTCATCAGCTTATCTGAATGGAACTTGCGTACATTCTCCATCTGCACACGGAAAAAGCGTTCAGGGTCTTTTCCACTGGCCCTTCTAGTGAAAGTTCGGGTTATCGCTTTTATGAGGGTGGGTAAGCTCGTTTCTTGGTTTATCCGCTTAGTCAGGTTTTCGAGGCTTTTTTTATCCCACTCTACGACAACAATTTTTTCCTTACCTGAGGAACGAGTCTCGAACCTCAGCAAGTCGCAGTACGCTAGCCCGCCAAGGCGCCCAATACCTCTAAAACCACGCTGCCTGGTCCCTTCCTTCGAGCTACAACCCAAATCCACCAATACTCTGCAAGCTAGGTACTCAGATAATCCTGCACCGTTGTCTTCGATGGTAACCGAACGATTTTGCCCCGAAATCAAAATTGATATTTTCCCCCCAGCAAACCGAAGTACCCCATCTCGGACTGCAGCATCTATCGAGTCTACAGAATTCTGAATATACTCTCGATAGATCATTAAAGGGTCATCGTACATCCCCGACGTAACTATGTCTAGCATCTGGTGACCAATGAAGGGCACTTGTTCCTTAGATTCAGCTACCTTTTTATATAGAACCTCAGCCATTCTTTCACCTCGTTACTCGTACATTTAGCGTAGTACTCTTGAATAGATTTGGTTGTGTTAGGACTGACAGCATTGTGAAAATTTAGAGCCTGCTTGCTCCTTGTTTTAAGGAGGCTCAGAATAAATTCCCTGAATTGCTCGACCTTACCCGTCCCCGGTGGGCGCTCGGGCTCATGTCTGTATACTTTTTTTTCATGCTTGTTTCTATTTCTAAGCAGCTCTTCTGGCATGTAAAGATTTGCTATGAATTCTTTGTAGCTCCTCCCAATTGTCCTCCTTGCCAACGCTGGTGTCGGAGAAATTGCTCCCGAGGCAGCTCCTTTCATGATTTCCACATTACGTGTAAAGCGTTTTGTCCATCCGGCGGACCCAATGAAGTCATGCTTCTGTTGGGTACGCTCCGGAATATAGTCTCGACTCCGATTCGACTCCATGGGGTTTCTGTTCCTTATGGGAGCGTATCGCATTGGGTAGCTATAGATCGCTCCTGATGACCTTTTGGTTCCTCTGCCCCATTTTTCGTTCAGCCTTATGTTAATTAATAGCCTTTCATATAATTCTTTTGGATTATCCCTCCAGTTGTAGAGCATGTAATTTGAAAACTCTTTCACTCCATACTCTTTTGCAATCTCTAATGCACGGACGTAAACATTCCTCTCCTTCACATTGTCAAAAGCTACTCGCATGGGCCGAATATTAAGCCTTGACAACAACGACATTGTTTTTTTATTTATGCAGGAGGCATCTAGCCCTTGGTTAAAATCTATGACCCTCTGCTTCTTTGGGTTCGTATCAGTAAACTGGTTCTTCCCATAGCCTAAAGCGATCAGATCTTCAACAACTTGCTCCAATTTAGGAGAAGCAAGTACATTATTGTCCATCAATTTAAGTCTTGTCTTATCACCATATTTACGACGTAGCTCTTTAATCGTCTCCTTTATATCTATGTATTCGATATAAGATGGCTCAATGACTGGCACCCCACAATATTGACACCTGTTCGTACATCCTCGAGTTGTGTATGCATAGTAAGTGTCATTTATTGCGTACAAGCTACTATCCAAGATGTCATAATCCGGTGACAACGAATCTATATTGTCATTTCCTTCGAGCCCTATTTGGCTGGCAGAATTAATTATCCCAACAATAGGAGTTATACCAGTTTCAAGAAATATTTCCTCTGGCATAAGAGAGGCCATAACGCCACCCACAAAAATTTTACAAATAGAGCCCCCCACAGCGTCCTTATAAAAATTAATTGTTTCGATAGTCCTCTTCCATTCAAAAGTAAACAATGTTGAGATGTAAACACGATCCCAGAGCATACCTGGTAAGAAGAGGTCGGGTTCTTTAAACAGCGATTTATCACACCCAGAAACAAACTTGACTTCGTCTCCTCTTTTTCTGTGAAACGTGGCGAGCTTCAGGAGCCCAAGAGGAGGGTACCATAAAACCTCATCGTCACGTCGCTTGTGTAACCCGGCATTAGTCTCTTCCCCTTTATTTTTTCCTAGGGAAGAGTTTTTTCTATAATTCGGTTCTGCCAATAATACTCTCAAAATAACAAGACCCCCAAATGCGGTGTAAACCGGAAACCTAAATCATCCTGCATTACGTTTCATTATTTTGATTGAATCGCGCATACACTTTTCGCGATATCTCTCTGACAAGTTCTACCTCATCTTTTGAGAGTGGCCATTTTTCTACGTGATGTGTCTTATTTCTAATCTTATTCAGGTCCTTTATCCATGATAGCTTCTTATCTTTTCCGCCATCTTTAGTAAAGGCAAAATCACTCTCAAACAGTGACCAATTATGAGCTACAATACTATAGTAATCAATTAATGTAATATATTGTTCTATATCTTTTCTCTCCGGATCATTTTCCCGTTGCTTCGCGCAGTCTTCTCTAACCATTGGGGGGACACCTTGGGCCCACCACTGAGGCTCTTTTTCTCCAAAGTTTTTTTTCAGTCTATTGAAGACTTTTTCAAAAAGCATCCTCTGTACGTTATCTATTAAATCTCTAGCTTCTTTGGTACCTTCATAATCCTGAGAGTCAATATACTCCTTTAAGCCCGATGGATTAAATTCAGGCTTCGATTTATGAATGTATTGCATCATCATCATTGTTTGTTTCGTAATCCCTTTTAGGCCACCTTGTTGGCTTCGAAATGCCTGGATATCCCCCGGAGAGGCATTTTCAAAAAAGCTAACTAGTGGATTACAAAATGGCTTCAGATGAGAAACCAAATCATCAGCATCAAGGTTGTCGCATGCAACTCCGTTAACTTTCTCTAAATGTTGGCATAAATGTTTCAGCACTAGCAAGAGTGACCTAATGGAATTATTGGTACATAAATATCCACCAGGAGCGTCTCCAAGTTTCCAATGTTCGGCCATAGCTTCTGAAAAACATCTCAAATATTCTGAGATGACATGGGTTGCTTTCTTTAAGGATGCATCTAGGTTCTCGGGATTTGCAACTGAGATTGGACCAGGCCTTAATTGATTGCCGCGAACCTCTCCTAGCAATCTGTTTTCTATTAGACCATCGCTTATATTTGTCAGAGATAAGCAAACAAAGGAGCTCTTTTTAGCGCCGGTAGTCAATACCCTCCCTTTTATTGGTGATGACACCTTCGTTGCCAAACTGTTTGAAACGCGAGATGAAAGAGCCAATAAGCGCTCTTCCGGGTCAGGAGAATCCCAATGTAAATCACAATAAAGTTCAATATACAAATTCTTACTAACTTTAACTTGTTTAGAATTAATATCTACAAACATTCTAGCCTCATCTCTTGGGTTCAATTTATCAAAAGCTAGAACTGGCACAAAGGATTCTTCAGAACGAAGGCTATACGCATAACCATACAGTCTGTGTTGTCCATCAATAATCCACGCTGTTGCGTAATTGGGTGGGAGATGGAGTTCCCCAAAAATACAATCTCCGATATTGCCTCTCTTATCGAAGACTAAATCCTTTCTTGTTTTTAGATTGATCACAATATTAGTAGGGAATATTCCTCCGTCATTTATATATTCTGCAATATCATTTAGCCTCGATTTCTTAAGCATTCTCTGATAAGTACCAAGGGCTTCGACATCCCGACTCCCTTTGTGACTGATGTAAGAAAGTTTTTGGAGGTCAGAAGGTCTTATGAGGAAGTTGTAGAAAGTTGTTTTACCAATTTTCCCTCGAGTCGCCGGAACAGAAATCTTGAGTCCGTGAATTTCTTCTCCCTCGAAAATATTTCCTAGGAATTGATATCTTGCACCCACCTTAAGAACATTAATTAATCCTTTATAATAATCGATTTCCTTGTCTTGGAGAACACAGATTTTTGCTGCCCTTGCTTTCTCTAAATCAGCATCAGACCAGATTACATTTCTGGTAGCAATTAGCCATCGCAATTTAAGCTTGGGGCTCTTTCCGAAATGATTATTAATGGAGTTTCGAACATTACTTTGAATGCTAATGATCTTCTGAATCAAATTTTCCATGTTTTTCTTCTTCGGTGCCTCGGCACAAGTGCACTCAATAAGAATACCTGTCTCACTATCCTTAGCAAAAACGTCAATCTGTCTTGGTTCCTGATCATCGCTAACATGAATCTTAAAGTTCCTATCTTTACTTAATTCGTGAAAACCCATCTGCGCGGCAACACACCATAGCTCGTCTTCAAGTTGCTCATCCAAGGATTTACCTTTTTCCATCCGGACGGATCTTTTATTTCTCCTAGATACTTCCCAACCGTCCTTTTCTTCAAGCTTCACTTTTTCTTCCAGTAGTTCAGGTTTCGAGGCGGAAAGGGTCTTGTAAACACATGGATTCTTTCGATTGGTCAAAACTTTTTTTATTTCATCCGCTTTTATCAGCGTTCCAAGGTATTCTTTCATAGAAACCTCCCCCGCTCCTAAAAAAAGTTGGGAATAAAACAACCTAGGGAACTCTACACTCTATAAGGTGCTTTAGCGTCGTGTTTACACTACTTATCCACCTTCACCTTTCAATTGTTCAGATGGTCCCCACTGAAAACGTGACCGTGTCCCTGCCTACAGGCAGGCAGACGTGTCGCGTGTGCGTAAATCATTGAAAAACAAAAAAGCCCATTCTTTTTGAGAATAGGCTTAAGTTCGGCCACACAATTTTTCAATATTTGAATCCCCCACCGGATTTTGCCCCACTATATCAGAAACGCAACGGGATTACAATCATCCAAATGAAACGTGTCCGTGTCACGTGTCCGGAAGAAAAGTATAGCGCCCTAACAAATGGGGATTTCCGAATGCGGAGTGCGCCCGCCTACGCCAATCTCCTGCGCCAACCTCCTACGCCAAGGCTACGGAGGCCAAGAGGCTATGGAGGTCAAGAGGCTATGGAGGTCAAGAGAGGCTACCGCGGACAGGGAATGCGGAATTTAAAACTAAAGGCTGCCGATGCCTCTCAGCGAGCACAATAGTGTTGTCCGTAGTCACCCGGGCAGTCGTTAGAAGGATACCCACGATATCCATCACCGCCATAATACCCAGCACAGCCTGTCAATATAAGCCCAGTTAGTAACGTTATCGCCCAGAGAGTCATCTTCTTTTTATTCATCGATATCCCCCTCTAGTAAAACTTAATCATTGAATCCCTGAGCTTCAAGATCGAAAAAACCTATTAGGCTATCACGCTAAAGATAAGACGCGGAGATGCCGAGACAGGGGGAAGGCAGATGAGGAGACATTACGGATTTCGGAATGTGGAGTGCGGAGTGCGGAGTGCGGAATGCCCTTCGACTGCGCTCAGGGCCGTGAGTCTGTCGAACGGCGGGGTGCGGAATGAAAAATGCCAGATTACTACCCCGTCCTCCTGAAGGGAATTTCATACAATTACGTTTTGCGGTCTATCCTTCCAAGAGTTAATACATCAAACGATTTCAACTACATACCATAATTGAAATCTTCTGGCATTCATTTTGCTCAATTTTCATAACAAATACCGTGGCGGAAAGGGGCAATCGGGACGTCTATGAGCATCAAGGAGGGGACATGTTCCAAGAAATCTCCGGATGGGGTGGATTTTCAGGAGACGATAGAGTCGCCAGGAAAATACCTAAAAGCAAAGAGGGAATCCGATAGAATTTCCTTGAGGGAAGTGGCTATTGTGACCAGGATAAGGGAACCTGTCCTGAGGGCCATAGAGGAGGACAGGTACGACGACTTGCCCCATCTCTATGTAAAAAGTTTTTTGAGTAATTACGCGAAATGTCTTGGTCTCGACCCGACTGACGTGATTATGCTTCATCAGAAGCATGTGGGGAAGCTATCTTCTCCAAGAAGCCAGGTGCCAAAGCACCCATTGGTCCCACATAGAAAGAGAGTCGATGTCCGGCGCTTGATCATCACCATCTCTGCGCTTCTCTTTGCCGCAATCGTTGCATACGCTGCCTTTAAACTCCTTTATTGAGTCCTTCCTTTTTTTTGA
>Ga0326726_10005943_pt1 | contig 11018 bp, 9 predicted proteins | sample MHFenrmetagenome_2_FD_207603 | JGI IMG/M metagenome (GOLD analysis project Ga0326726, IMG submission 207603) | Lab enriched peat soil microbial communities from Michigan Hollow, Ithaca, NY, United States - MHF15MN | ecosystem: Environmental > Terrestrial > Soil > Wetlands > Peat | place: USA...
TCCGAACATGAACATCGTCCGGGATTTCAGGCTGTACCGGACCGAGTCGCTGGCCAGGTACGTCACGACGGAGTCTATCCCCGACGGGGACCCGGCGGCCCTGAGCGAATCCTTCCGCGCGCCGGATGTGTCGTGTGCGGCAGAGGAGTCGCTCCGCGCGCTTTTCCCCTGCACCCTGCCAGCCTGCGCGGGGGCGGACGGCGGGAGGAACAGGAAGAGGGCTATCGGGAGGAGGAGGGCATATGACCGGTTCCGGCTCATCGCTGTTTCTTCTTCCACCAGCTGTTAAGCCTCGCCCTGATGTTCTTCTCCTCCCCGTTGTCGGTGGGGGCGTAGTAGATCTTTTCTTTCAGGGAATCGGGGAGGTACTGCTGTTCGACGAAATTGCGGTCGAACTCGTGGCTGTACTTGTACTCGGCGCCGTAGCCCAGGTCCTTCATCATCCTGGTGGGGGCGTTCCGGAGGTGGAGCGGCACAGGCGCGTCGGGAAGGCTCCGGACGTCATCGATTGCCGCACCGATTGCGGCCACGGCGGCGTTGCTCTTGTGACACGACGCCAGGTACGCCGCCGTCTGGGAGAGGACGATCCTCGCCTCGGGCATGCCGATGTAGTCGACGGCGGTGAAGCAGGATGTCGCCAGCGTGAGCGCTCCCGGGGCGGCGTTGCCGATGTCCTCGGAGGCAAGGACGATCATCCTCCGGGCGATGAACTTCGGGTCCTCCCCCCCTTCGAGCATCCTCGCAAGCCAGTAGATCGCGGCGTCCGGGTCGCTCCCGCGCACGCTCTTGATGAATGCGGAGATGATGTTGTAATGTTCTTCCCCCCCCTTGTCGTACCGGACATACTTTCGCTGGAACGCCTCTTCGATCTCCTTCTTCGTGACTGTCTTCCCCCCGTCCGGACGCACCGGCGCAAGCCGGATGGCGGTCTCGAGGCCGTTCAGCATCATCCGTGCGTCACCCCCCGACAGGAGTATGAGATCGCCGCGATCCTCCACCGTGAGGGCGCCTCCCTTCAGGACCGGGTCTTCCGCCAGTGCGCGGTCGATGATCCGGTTGAGATGCCCGTCGGTGAGCGGCTGGAGCGTGTAGAGGCGGGTGCGCGAAAGAAGCGGGGATATGACTTCAAAGGAGGGGTTTTCCGTCGTCGCGCCGATCAGCGTGATGACGCCGTCCTCGACGCTGTGCAGGAGCGCATCCTGCTGCGCCTTGTTGAACCGGTGGATCTCGTCGATGAAGAGCACCGTCCCCCGGCCGAAGCGGGTGCGGTTCGTCTGCGCACGTTCGATGACCTCGCGGACATCCTTCACGCCGGAGGAGACGGCGTTGAGCTGGAAAAACTCCGCTTTCGTCTGCCCGGCGATGATTCGCGCCAGCGTCGTCTTTCCGGTCCCGGGCGGACCCCAGAGTATCATCGACGCGATCTTGTCACCCTCGATCAGCACGCGGAGCGGCTTCCCCGGGCCGAGGAGATGTTCCTGTCCGACAAAACCGTCGAGCGTGGAAGGCCGTACCCGCTCGGCAAGCGGGGACGCATCGGGCGCCGGAGGCGAAGCAAAGAGATCCATGGGACTCACGGGGTGCTATTTCGCCGGAGTGACCCTGTACACCTGCTCCCCCTCACGCGCCATGTGGTGCTTTTCACGGGCCACCTTCTCGATCTCGGTTTTGTCGGAATCGAGCTTTTTCAACTCCTGCTCGAGCGATTTCTGCTGCGCCTCGCCCGCGCGGATCCGCATCTCAAGATCGGTTTTCTCCTGCTGCAGCCGGATGCGATGGAGTATGCCGTGGTTTCCGAATACCACGAACCCGGCCACCGGGAGACTGAGTATCAGGACCAGCATCAGGCGCCTGTTCCTCAGTATCTTCCTGACGAGCGCCCGGAGGTCGGGTCGTCCCCTGTTCTTCCTGTAGAAGAGGTTGTCCATTGTACGTGCCCCTCTATGACCTGTACCAGTCGTTCGCCGGCGAGTACGAGGTACGCCGTGCATTCATCTCGCCGTGCCGCTGGATCGCGAGCGTGATAAGCCTGTCGAGAAGGCCGGAGAATGAGAGTCCGGCCGCCTCCCACATTTTCGGGTACATGCTGATCGCGGTGAATCCCGGGATCGTGTTGACCTCGTTGAGGTAGACTTTTCCCTTCCCTTTCGTGACGAAGAAGTCCACGCGCGCCATCCCGGCACAATCGATCGCCGTGTACGCACGAACGGCGATCCTCCTGATCTTCCGCACGAGGGACGCGGGAAGGCGGGCCGGGATGATCGGGGTCGATTTCCCGTCGATGTACTTTGCGTCATAGTCGTAGAACTCGTTCGAGGGGATAATCTCTCCGGGGACAGAGGCTTCCGGGGCGTCGTTGCCCAGGACGCTGCACTCGATCTCGCGAGCGTTCCCGACTCCCTGCTCTACGATCACTTTCCTGTCGAATTCCGAGGCGAGCGTGAGTGCGGACCCGAGCTCCTTCCGGCCATGGGCCTTGGAGATCCCGACGCTGGACCCGGTATTCGCGGGCTTCACGAACACGGGGTAGCGCAGTTCCCTCTCCACCATGCGGGTGACCTTCGACGGGTGCTCCCGGCACGCGGCGCTGTAGCACCAGCAGTACTTTACGACCGGAAGTCCGGCGTTCGCAAACACCATTTTCTGGACGATCTTGTCCATACCGACCGCGGAGGCAAGCACGCCGGCCCCAACGTACGGGATGTTCGCAAGCTCGAGCAATCCCTGGAGAGTCCCGTCTTCCCCGTACGTGCCGTGTACAAGCGGGATGACCACGTCAAGGGGCATGGATCCGCCCACCCCTTCCGCTGAGACAAGCCCCCGCCGGTTCGGTTCGGGGACGAGAAATTGTTCAGGCTCACGGTCCAGAGGAGCCTTCTCCTTCAGCATCCCGAGCGCCTGCGGGGAACTGATCCAGCGTCCCTCCGGCGTGATGCCGATGGGGACCACTTCGTACTTTTCCCCGTCCAGGGCGCTCATCACCGACGTGGCGGAGACAAGGGACACTTCGTGTTCGCCGGAACGGCCGCCGAATATGATCCCGACCCGGAGTCTGCGCGTCATGGAATGACTCCCGTCGATGGGCGGCGTTTCCTGACGGAGCGCCGCACGTCGCCGGCGGACAGGACGTACCGACGGAGGGAATCCGCCATGCTAGTGTCCTCCTTCCGGAACCGCGTACCCGTACTTCATGTAGAACGGCGCGAGAGATGTTGATTTCGGCACTGTTTTTTCGCGTATCTGGTACATCAGCCGCTTCGTATCGCGGGGCCAGACGATCCGCTGTGCGCCGTGGATCCACGAGCTGACTTTGCCGTTTGTCCTGACGATTTCCCGCCCTTCCGGCACGACGACAAACAGCTCACCCTTCCTGACCTTCAGCCCCTCAACCTGGTCGAGGTTGGGGAATGTGTAGTTGATCTCGGCGGTCAGCGTGTCACCACCGGCGTAGAACTGCTTCGAGATGACCTTCCTCCCCCCCTGCTCGAATTCCGTCAATCCTTCCTTCTGGATCGATGCCATCATGACGGCATAGTCGCGCGCCAGGGCGGAATCCGTGGGGGCATCCGAGCGTATGTCCACAAGCCGCATCGACGCCTCCCCGCTCCCGTTTTCGTTCAGCTTGATCCGGTGTTCCGTCGTCCGGATGAGGAGACACGCCGGGAGCAGCGCCGCCATCGCGGCACCCAGCGCAAGGGAAGATGCAATCGTTGAAATTTTCATCGCGGCACCCGATCGATGATCATTGACCTTTGACCCACTCTTCGGCAATCTGTACGGCGTTCGTGGCCGCCCCCTTGCGGAGGTTGTCCGCGACGATCCAGAGGTTGAGTCCGCTCGGGACCGTCGGGTCGCGTCTGATGCGGCCGACGTAGACCGGATCGGTGTCCCAGGCGTCGACAGGCATGGGGTACTCCGAGCGTTCCGGATCGTCGCGCACGATCACGCCCGCAGCCGCCCCGAGAGCCGCGCGCGCCGCGGCGACGTCGCAGGGCTTTTCGAATTCGACATTGACCGATTCGCTGTGTCCGCCCCAGACCGGGACGCGGACGCACGTCGCGCTGACCCGGATCGTATCGTCCCCCATGATCTTCTTCGTTTCCTCGGCCATCTTGTACTCCTCTTTCGAGGAGCCGTCCTCAAGAAACACGTCGACCTGCGGCAGCACGTTGAATGCGATCCGGTGCGGAAATTTTTTCTCCCCGGCGGGCCGCTGTGCGATCTCATCCTCGAGCTGGGTGAGCCCTTTCTTCCCCGCCCCTGTCACGGACTGGTACGTGGAGACGACGATCCGGCGGATCTTCCACAGGTCATGGAGCGGCTTGAGCGCGACCACCATCTGAATGGTGGAGCAATTGGGGTTGGCGATGATCCCCCGGTGCCTGAAAATGTCGGCACGGTTCACCTCGGGGACGACGAGCGGGACTCCCGCATCGAGCCGGAAGGCGCTGCTGTTGTCGACAACGAGCGTCCCCGCGCTGACGGCGTGCGGCGCGTATTCCCTGCTCACGGTGGCGCCCGCGGAAAACAGCGCGATGTCGACGCCTGCAAACGAACCCGGCGTGAGCACATGGACCGGCTCGTGCTTCCGGGCAAATGTCACGGTTCTTCCGGCAGACCGCGCCGAGGCCAGCAACCTGATCTCGCCCACCGGGAACCTGTGCTCCTCCAGGACCTGCAGCATCTTCCTTCCGACAAGGCCGGTTGCCCCGACCACGGCGACGGCGTACTTCTTCACCCTGTTATCCCTCGTTGATGTGTTCGATGGTTTCGCGGCGGCGGATCAGCGTCCGCGTCTTTCCGTCAATGAGGACCTCCGCCGGACGCGGACGGGCGTTGTAGTTCGACGAAAGGGCGTACCCGTACGCCCCCGCGCACATCAGCGCCAGGTACTCGCCCCGCTCGACGCGGGGGATCTGCCTGTCGAGCGCGAAGAAGTCGCCCGACTCGCAGAGCGGCCCGACAATATCCGCCCTTTCGTGTTCCCGCGCGAAGAGCTCGAGCGGGACGATCTGGTGATACGCGTTGTAGAGGCTCGGCCGTATCAGGTCGTTCATCCCGCCGTCCACCACAACGAACAGCTTGTCGTCGGTCTGCTTCCTGTAGAGCACCTTCACAAGAAGCACCCCCGCATGCGCGATGACGGAGCGCCCCGGCTGAATGGAGAGCCGGCAATTGGTCTCGCGCAGAAGGGGGGCGACAGTCCTGATGAGCCCCGCGGCGGAGAGGTTGAGCTCTTCCGGCTCTTCGGCCGGAATCTGGGGGTGCGTGATATACCCGCGGTACTGCACGCCGAACCCTCCTCCGAAATCGAGGTCCGTCAGAGGAATCCCGGCGCCGGCCAGTTCGCGCAGGAGGCCGACGAGTGCTTCGGCGGCCCTGACGAATGTCTCCGCCTTTGTGATCTGCGAGCCGATATGGCTGTGTATCCCGCCGACCTCGATGTGCGGCAGTCCTCCGGCCCAGCGGAGAACTTCGGCGGATTGCGCGGCCGGGATGCCGAACTTGTTCTGCTTCAGACTTGTGGAGATGTAGGCGTGCCCCCCGACGTCGATATCCAGGTTGACGCGAAGGAGGATGCGCGCTTTTTTCTTCTCTTTCCCCGCAATGGCGTTGAGGACGTCGATCTCCTCGGTCGATTCGACGTTGAACGCCTGGATCCCCGCCTTGAGAGCGGCCGTCATCTCGTCCTCGCGCTTCCCGACGCCGCTGAACGTGATCTTTGCCGCGTGAATCCCCGCCGAAAGCGCGACTTGGAGCTCGCCGACGGAGCCGACATCCGCGCCGAACCCTTCTTCGCCGATCAGGCGCAGGAGCGACCTGTTGGCGTTCGCCTTGACGGCGTAAAACGACATGTGCGGATGCCCGTCGAAGGCCCTCTCGATGTTGCGGCAGTGGTCGAGCACCGAGCGCTTGCTGTACACATAGAGGGGGGTGCCGAATTCTTCCGCCGCGGCGCGGAGGGAGACCGACTCCGCCATGAGTGTCGTGTTCCTGTACGAGAACTCCTGCATCGGGTTCCGGCAGTTGTGAGAGTCTATTGAATGAACAGATCGACGAGCGCCCGGTAGGGGGAGAATGCCCCGCCGATCAGGGCGCTGAATGCGTTGCTGACGAACGGCATTCTCATCGAAAAGAGAACCACCAGGACGCCGAAGAAGCCGATGCGCATGTAGGCCGAGGCGGCCCTGGGAGGAAGCGCCGCGGCGAGTATGTGCGAACCGTCGAGAGGAGGAAGCGGTATCAGGTTGAAGACGCCGAGAACGACGTTGATATACATCCCCCCGTAGAACATCGTGAGAAGAAACTGCATGATCCTCGCCGGGAGCCCTCCGGCGGAGCCGGCAAGCGCACCGTGCGCCATTGCCGTGCAAATCACCGCGACGCCGCAGAGGAGTGCGAGGAGAAAATTGGCTACCGGTCCCACCGCGGAGACGAGGACGCTGTCGCGCCGGGGGTTCCGGAAGTTCACCGGGTTCACGGGAACGGGTTTCGCCCAGGCAATGAAGACATGCCCCGCAGCCACGAGCGAGACAAGCGGGACAAGCACCGACCCGACCGGGTCGATATGGGGAAGGGGATTAAGCGTAAGCCGTCCCAGGTCCCTTGCGGTAGGGTCTCCGAGCCTCATCGCCATCCACCCGTGTGCGATCTCGTGTATGATCACCGAGAAGAGGAGTATGGGTATCACCGGCAGCTGTTCGATCACGAAGCCTCCGAGTGAATCCGTCCCGGGGGAGGCTGGCCCGCCAGGGAACAATACCGGGCGAAATCGACTTCATACCCCCGGGCGTGGAACGCACCGGTGGCGGGATCCTGATCGTACGTGCCGGTGTAGGCCCCCTTCACGACACGCTCGAGCATCTCCGCGAGCGCGTCGATGTCCTCCCGCGTGTTGTAGCACCCGAGGCTTGCGCGGACCATCCCGGGCATGTGGGACTTGTTGCCGGAAAGCACCTCCGCCGTGAACACCCGGTCTTCTTCCGGGCCGACGTGCAGGAGATCTTTGACGTAGGGATGGGCGCAGAAACAGCCGTCCCGCACGCCGATCCCTCCTTCGACGCCGAGTATGGCCGCGACGAGAGAGTGGTGCATCCCTTCGACGTTGAACGCCATGACACCGACCTTCTCTTCCAGGTGGTCGGTGGGGCCGTACAGAACGATCTTCCGTATCTTCTTCAGCGCCGCGTATCCGTACGCGAGCAGATCCTGCTCGTGCGCCGCGATCGCGTCCATTCCCACGGCGCCGAGTATGCGGACCGCCGCCGCCAGCGCCACACCCCCGATGACGTTCGGGCTTCCGGCCTCCTCCTTGTGCGGGGGCCGGTTCCAGACGGCACGGTCGAGCGTCACGATGTCCACGACCCCGCCGCCGACCTGGTCCGGATCCCCTGCGTCGAAGAAGTCTTTCGCCCCGACAAGGGCGCCCGTGCCGAACGGCGCATACATTTTGTGCGCGGAGAGTGCCAGAAAATCGATATGCCGGGGATCGTCATCGGGAAGCATGTCGATCCGCCTGTGGGGGGCAAGCTGCGCGGCGTCGACAAATATCTTCGCTCCCGCCCCGTGCGCCCATGATGCGATGTCATGGACCGGCGAGCAAAGGCCCGTGATATTCGAGGCACCGCTCACGGCAACGAGCCGGAGGTTTCCCTTCTCGCGGGCAATCGCCGACTTCATGGCGGCGAGGTCGGGATGGCCGTCGGGCGTCGTGCCGATGTGGATCACCCGGGCATTCTTCCGCCAGGGGAGGTCGTTGGAGTGATGTTCCATTATCGTCGTGATGACGGCGTCACCCTTCCGGAAGCGGAACCGGTTGGAGAGCTTGTTGATACATTCCGTCGTGTTCTTCGTGAAGACCACCGTGTTCCGCGAGGGATCGGCTCCGACGAATCTCCCGATCTCGTCGTGCGCCGCATCGAAGACGCCGGTGGCAAGGACCGATTTGAATCCCGTCCCCCGGTGGACGCCGGAGTACCAGGGGAGAAACTCTTCGATTGCGCGCAGCACGCCCCGCAGCGCGGGGGTGCTTGCGGCGTTGTCCAGAAACACGTACGTGCGCTCGGTGCCGTCAAGAAGGGGCACCCGGGTATCGATCCCGACGATTTCCTGCCTGAGATCCTCCGCGCGCATCCGCGCGACTCCGGCGACCTGTGCATGCATGGCAGATTTTCCGCTCCTGTTCATACTGTCTTAGCCGCGGGGATGATAGGTCCTGTGAACTTCCTTCAGGTACTCCCTGTCGATATGCGTGTAGATCTGCGTCGTGGAGATGTCCGAGTGGCCGAGCATCTCCTGGACCGCCCGGAGGTCGGCCCCCCCCTCGAGCAGGTGCGTGGCAAACGAGTGCCGGAACGTGTGAGGGTGCACCTCCCGTGCAATTCCGGCCTTCTTCGTGTATGCCTGTACGATCTTCCATATCGCCATGCGCGTCATCGGCCTGCCGCGCGCGTTGAGGAAGAGCGCATCCTGCCCCTCTCCTTTCTTCTCCAGTTCCCTGCGGCAGCCGGTCCTGTACCGTTCGATCCACCGGAGGGCGGACTTGCCGATCGGTACAAGGCGCTCCCTGGATCCCTTCCCGAACACCCGGACGGTTTCTTCCGATTCAAGGAGGTCCCTCTGTTTCAGTATTATCAATTCGGAAACCCGCATTCCCGTCGCGTAGAGCACCTCCAGGATTGCACGGTCGCGCAGCAGCAGTCGTTTCTTCTTCTCTGGGGCATGCTCAAGTTCCCCGTCGAACTGATTGAGTATCGCTTCGACTTCGGCCTGGCTGAGGACATCCGGGAGAGAGCGCTCGAGCCTGGGGACGTCGATCCCTTCCATCGGGTTCTTGAGGGCAAACCCCTCCCCCACAAGGAATTTGTGGAACCCGTTGAGCGACGAGATACACCGGGTGACCGACCGGGGAGAGAGTCCCGCGGTCCGGAGCGTCCCGAGAAATTCCGCGGCATGCTCCTCGGTGATGTCGTCCGGCTTCGTGATCTCCCTGAGCCCCAGAAACCGGATATACCGGCCGATGTCGAGGCGATACGAGGCAATCGTATTGCGCGAGGCATTCTTCTCGAGCGCCAGAAAATGAAAGTAGTCCTCGCTGTACCGGTTCATTGCCTGTCGACCTCCTTGAGAGCCGGGCCCGGCCTCTCGGCCGGCGGTTCCGTCCCCCCGGGTGGACGCCGCGTCGTCTTCCGCCGCGGGGTGTCCGGATACTTGACGCGCGTGTGATAGATCCCTATGAGGACGCCGAGAAACGCCGAACGGATCATCGTCAGGTCCTTCACCGTCAGGGGGCACTCATCGAGCTCCCCTTCCTCAAACCGCTTCCGTATGAGCTCTTCGATCGTCTGTTCGAGCCTCTGCGGCGTGGGGTCTTCGATCGTCCGGACGGCGGCCTCGACAGCGTCGGCAAGCATCATGATCCCGGTTTCCTTCGTCCGCGGCTTCGGGCCCGGGTACCGGTAGTCCTGCTCCTTGATTTCATCGATCTTGGTCTCATCGGGGTCGTTGCGCGCCAGGTCCATCGCCTTTGTGTAGAAGAAATCCATGCGCGTCGTGCCATGGTGCATGGGGATGAAATCGATCACCTCCTCGGGCAGGTGGTGTTCCCGCGCCAGCGCCACGCCGTCCTTGACATGCGCGGCAATGATGAGCGAACTCATGCGGGGGGCAAGCTTGTCGTGACGGTTCCTGCTTCCCTTCTGGTTCTCCACAAAATAGGTCGGTTTCACCACTTTCCCGATGTCGTGAAAGTACGCACCGACCCGGCAGAGTATCTCGTTCGCCCCCACGGCGGACGCGGCGGTCTCCGCAAGGCTCGCCAGCGTCATGCTGTGGTGGTAGGTCCCCGGGGCCTGCACCGCCAGCTGGCGCAGGAGGGGATGATTGAAATGCACAAGCTCCATCAGCGTGAGGTCGGTGGTGACCCGGAACGACTTCTCGAGAAATATCAGGAGCCCGTACGTCAGCACGGGGGATATGGCCGCGTTGATGAGACCGTAGGCAAGTTGTTCCGAGACAACTGCAAGAGACTCGAACCGCTCGAGCCCGAGCGCGATAATCGCCGCCGCGTACCCCAGGAATATGAACCCGAGCGAACGGAAGATCTGGGTCCTGTTCTTCACGTCGCGCACGGTGTAGACCGCAAGCGCCCCCGCGACAAGTGATGCCAGGGCAACGGAGTAATCGTTCCCGCGGATACCGGCCACAATCATGGAGATCAGGACCGTTCCGTAGAAGCCAACGCGAGAGTCAAAAATAATCGTGAGGAGCATCGAGGCCACCGGGACGAGTATCAGGTACTCTACCGGCGCATTGACGTCGATCTCCCGGGTGAGGTATGCAAGGAGCCCCTCGAAAAGGAACAGAATGGCGATCAGACCGAGTCTGCGGTTGCTCCGGACGATCCCTTTGCGGAAGAGGCCGAGGTACAGTCCGTACAGCATGATGATGATCGAGACATGGATCACGGTGCCGATCAACTGCAGCGGGTTGTCGGACCCCGGTCCCCGTTCCGCGCGCGCGCGGCGGAGAGATTCCAGCTTGAGCCTTGTTTCCTGCGTGATCCGCTCATGCTTGCTCACCACGCGCTCGTTTTCCTGCACGTAGCCGACCGTCCGCGGGACCTGGTCGGCCGCCGCGGCAAGCGACTGGTTCGTGGACGCCGTGCTGAACCTGACGTTCGGGCGGATGTGCATGACGCCGATCTTGTACGCGATGCTGACCGCGTCGTTGTCGGTCCCGTATCTGTCGATCAGTTCCTGCTCCAGGAGCGCGTGGAGGTCGTTTTCATCGACAAGCCGGGCGACGGGGAGGATTTCCTCCTGCGTCCCCCGTCGCAGCGCAATTTCACCGCGCGCGATGGAGGCCTTCGGCCTGTCGAGGACCCCCGTGTGCATGTATTTACGCGCCATTGCTCCCATGGCGGCGCGAATGTCCCTGAGCCTGCCGGAAGAAGCAAGCGCGGAGAGCACGTCCCAATCGGTGTCTGAAAAAGGAATGTCAAGCGAGGAAGCCAGGTC
>Ga0326726_10005944_pt1 | contig 11017 bp, 4 predicted proteins | sample MHFenrmetagenome_2_FD_207603 | JGI IMG/M metagenome (GOLD analysis project Ga0326726, IMG submission 207603) | Lab enriched peat soil microbial communities from Michigan Hollow, Ithaca, NY, United States - MHF15MN | ecosystem: Environmental > Terrestrial > Soil > Wetlands > Peat | place: USA...
GGTGCGCGCGCGAGGCGACAAAAAACGTGGGCGCGGCGTCGGACTCGATGAAGATCGGCGTGATCACGGTGATGTCAGGCAGGTGGGTGCCGCCCTGGTACGGCGCGTTGAGCATGAAGACATCGCCGGGCCGCAGCGCACCACGGTTCACGGCGAGGATGTGCTGCACGCTCGCGCCCATCGAGCCGAGATGTACCGGCATGTGCGGCGCATTGGCGATGAGGCCGCCGGCGCCGTCGAACAGCGCACAGGAAAAGTCGAGCCGCTCCTTGATGTTGACAGACGCGGATGTGTGCTCGAGGACCGCGCCCATCTGCTCGGCGATGTGCATGAAGAGGCCATTGAAGACTTCGAGCAGCACCGGATCGGCCGCCGCGGCTTCCGCGGCGCCGGCATGCGTGACGGCACGTGAGCGCTCGCGCGACAACAACAGCTCCCCGCCCGCGAGGCGCTCGCAGCTCCATTGCGGCTCGAGCACCACGGTCGAATGGGGATCGGCGATCAATGCCGGACCCGCGATCGATTCGCCAGCCTTGAGTTCATCGCGGGCAAATACCGGCACCTCCTGCCAGCGGTCGGCAAACCACACACGGGCGCGGTGCAGCTTCGTGCCCGGAGTTCCAGAGGACGCACTCGCAGCGGCGCGCATCGCCGGAAGCGCCGAAGGAATGATGGCCTCGATCCCGATCGCAGCCACCGTGAGCTCGGTCGCCCCGGTGCCGAAACCGAATTGGCGCTGGTGCAGAGTTTCGAAGGCCGCCCGCATGGCCTCGAGAGAGGCGAAGGGCACGGTGAGAGCGGTATCACTACCGGTGAGACGCAGGTCGACCGTGCGCTCGATCGCTGGCGCCGCGGCCGCAAATCCCTGCGCGGCGAGTGCTGCCCGGGCCGCTGCCTCGAGCTGCGCGAACTGTTCTTCAAGCGGTCGCAGCAACTGCGCGTTCAGCGGGCGTTCCACGCTCTGACGGCGGATCTCGCGCACATCGGCCAGGCCGATACCGTAGGCGGACATCAGGCTCGCGAGCGGATGAACGAGGGCGCGGTTGATGCCAAGAGCATCGGCGACGAGGCAGGCATGCTGGCCCGCGGCACCTCCGAAACAGAAGAGCGCGAAACGCGTGCAGTCGTAGCCCTGGCGCACGGAGACATGCTTGATCGCGTTTGCCATGGTCTCGATGGCGACACGCAGGAATCCCGCTGCAACGCTCTCCGGCGTAAGGCTGCTGCCCTGTTCGCGTTCCAGCTCGGCGGCCAGCCTGGCAAATGCACGCCGCACTTCCTCCGCGTCGAGTGACTGATCGGCATTCGGACCGAGAACCGACGGGAACAGCTCCGGCTGCAGGCGGCCGAGGAGTACGTTCGCGTCGGTGACGGTCAGCGGACCGCCGCGCCGATAGCACTTCGGTCCCGGGTCCGCGCCCGCGGACTGCGGCCCGACCTGGAAGCGGCCAAGAGAGAAACGCAGGATCGATCCGCCGCCGGCCGCGACCGTGTGCACGCTCATCATCGGTACGTTGAGCCGCACGCCGGCGATCAGGTTGTCGAAGCGGCGCGGATAGCGACCGTCGTAGAGGGAGACGTCAGTCGATGTGCCTCCCATGTCAAAGCCGATCAGCCGCTCGAAGCCTGCGCGCGTGCCGGCCTTCATCATCCCGACGAGACCTCCCGCTGGTCCCGAGAGGATGCTGTTCATGCCGCGAAACGATCCGGCATCGGTCAGGCCGCCATTGCTCTGCATGAAGAACAGACGTGGCCTACCGAACTCATTGGCCAGCTCGGCCCCCAGCTCGCTCACGTATCGTGCCAGGAGCGGCGAGAGATAGGCATCGACGACCGTCGTGTCGCCGCGCGCAATGAGGCGGATCAGGGGTGAAACCTCGTGCGACACCGAGACCTGTCGAAAACCGAGTGCACGCGCGATGCGAGCGGCGCGTTCCTCGTGCTGTGGGTGACGGTAGCCGTGCAGGAACACGATCGCGGCACTCTCGATGCCCCCCGCCCGCACGGCCGCGAGCTCATCGCCTAGGCGCTTTTCATCGAGCGGCTCGAGGACCTTACCCGCGGCATCGATGCGTTCGTGCGCCTCGATCACGCGTGCGTACAGCAGCTCTGGAAGACGTATATGCCGCGCGAAGAGCTCGGGCCGATTCTGGTAACCGATACGCAGGGCATCGCGGAAACCAGCGGTGATCACGAGCACGGTGCGCTCGCCCCGTCGTTCCAGCAGTGCGTTGGTGGCGAGCGTCGTCCCCATGCGCACGCTGTCGATGCGCGGGCTCGAGCGCGCGTGCAAGCGCAGGACGCGGCGGATCCCTTCAACCCCCGCGTCGCGGTAGTGCGCCGGGTCCTCCGACAGGAGCTTGAGCGTGATGAGCTCACCTACGGGCGAGCGCGCGATGAGGTCGGTAAACGTGCCGCCGCGGTCGATCCAGAACTGCCAGCCCGGCATAGGGAAGCTTGGAGCAATGCCCACGCGCAACGAGATACACTGCCCCCGGCGACCTGACAACCCACAACCAACAAGCCGCAGGTACCTCTTATGTCCTCATCGCAGGCTGTCTGGACCGCGCTCGGCGCAATCGCGGTGCTATTGCTCATCATTGCCCTGTGGACTTTGCGTCGTGCCCGAACCGTCGAGGAGTTTCATCTCGCAGGTCGAAAGTTGGGCGTGATCCGCGGCGGGCTTAGCGCCGTCGCGAGCGCTTACTCGTTCTGGGTGATGGTCGGCGTCACCGGCGCCGCATTCACGTTTGGCTGGTCCGCGGTCTGGCTTGCGATCGGCATCGTGCTGGGGGCGGCCTTCACCTGGTTTTTCGTCGTACCGGCTGTGAGGCGTGCCGCGACGGCGCGCGCGGCCGAGACCGCGCTCGAACTGGTGGGCGGGGCAGGGGAGTCCTCCGCAGCGGCGATCATTTCCGTGACGAGTATTGCCGCGGTGGCGGCGCTCTTCGGCATCGTGGCGCAACTCGGTTTTGCTGGCACCGCGGTGGCGCGCGAGATCGGGATGCATCCGGCTGTCGGCGTCGCGCTGGTGGGCGCGCTTGCGCTGCTCGGCGCGGTACTCGGAGGGCTGCGTGCGACGGCCTCCGCAGGATTCCTCTGTGCGTTGCTCGTCATCCCGGTGGCGGTGTTCCTGCCGCTCTTCGGACTGGTTTTCATCGGTCCGCTGAACCAGTTGCCGACGGCGCTGGCCACGACGGGCGAGGGTGCCACGGCACTGTTTGGCCTGCGTAGTGGCCTCGACACCGCGGTCCTGCTGCTCGCTGCGCTGGGACTCGGCGCCGGGATCTGCGGACAGCCGCAGGTGCTCGAGCACTTTCTCGCCGCACGCAGCGACCGCGCCGTCCGATGGTCCGGGGTGCCGGCGATTGCGTGGTTGCTGATCGTGCTCGCGATGGCACTCGTGCTCGGCTGGGTAGCGCGAGTCGACTACGCCAGCATCGCCAACCCGGACGAGGTGATGTTCGAAGTGCCGCGGCGCGTGATGCCGCCGTCCTTCATTGCGCTGCCGATCATCGCCGTGCTCGCCCTCGTCGTCTGCAGCGTGGGCAACCAGCTCGTCGTTACCTGCTACGGGTTGTTGGCGGTCGCACGCAACCGCGCCGCGCCAGCGGTGGGCCTTGGACGCCTTCGCATCGTCATTCTATTGGCTGGGATCGCGGCGGCCGGCATCGCGGCGGTGAGCGGAGTCGGCAGCTCGCGTGGCTTTCTGCTGGCGTGGCTCGCGGTGTCGGCCACCGTCGGACCGCTGGTGCTGCTCACGTGTGCTGGAGTACAGATTCGCCAGGGATGGGTGGCGGCAGCAGCGCGCGTCGCCATTGCGCTGACGCTGGTTCTCTTTCTATTGCGGCGTGAACGCCTGGTCGAGATCGCGATGTTCCTGCCGTTCTACGCGGCCCTGCTCGTTGCGCTCCTCGGGCGCAAGCGCGAGGTACTGGGACCGCGCTGAAGGCCGCGTTTAACAAAATAGTTCGCGTTCTGCGTAAAGAGGTGGATAATTCGGAGCCAACAGTGGAATAAAAACAACCGTTCAACCATCAGCGGAGGTTGCTTATGAACCTGAAATTTTCCCCTCGAAGCGCAACGCATGCGCTTTATTGTTGTATAGGCGCAACGTTGGCTCTGAGCGCGCTGCCCGCATCTGCACAGCAGCAGCAGCCCGAAACTGTGGTCGTCACGGGTTCGCGCATTCACACGGACCCACTTAACCAGCCGGCACCCGTCATCTCAGTCGACTCTGCTGACATTGCAAAGTCCGGTCTCACCTCGGTGGGAGACCTGCTGCAGCGTATGCCGGTGTCGGGCGGTGGACTGAACACGAAGTTCAACACCAGCGGCAATATCGGCTTTCCGCCTGACGGGGGCGGCGTCGGCGCGGGTTCCGCAACCGCCGATCTCAGGCACCTGGGACCCAAGCGCACACTGGTGCTGGTCGATGGGATTCGATGGGTACATGAATCGTCCGCTTCCGGTGTCTCCGGCGCGACCGACCTCAACACCATTCCGACGAGCATCATCGATCACATCGAGGTGCTGCAGGATGGCGCCTCCGCGATCTACGGCTCAGACGCGATCGCGGGCGTCATCAACATCATCACCAAGAAGTCCTACGAGGGCATCGAGATCTCGGGCTACGGTGGTGGCTATGACGAGGGCGACGGCAATACCCAGCAGTGGAACATCTCCGCCGGTACTTCGTCGGAGAAGACCCGCGCGTTCTTCGGCCTGAGCTACATCGATCAGAGCCGCGTGAGCTCGGGCGACCGTGAGATCTCGCAGTTCCCGACCCCCGGCGTCGGAGCCTGCACCAGCCGCTGCAGCTCCGGGACTCCGCAGGGGCGGTTCTTCTTTACCGATCCGAACACAGCGCAGACTCTCAACCTCACTGTCAACAACGGGGTCACCGGCATACCGCTCTACAATCCGGCGAATCCAGCGGCCGGCCCGCGCACCGACAGCTTCCATAACTTTACGACCGCGGACCGCTTCAACTTCCAGCCTTTCAATCTGATCCAAACGCCGAGCGAGCGCATCGGCCTATACGGCCAGGTGGAAACGGATCTGTCCCCGAATGTCAGCATGTACGTGAAGGGCCTGTTCAATAACCGCAAATCCACCAACCAGGCGGCGCCGGAACCGATCTTCATCGGCCCGGAGGCGGGTAATGGCGGCGGCAGTCTCCTCGACATCACTGGCGTCGACGTCAACAATCCATACAACCCCCTCGGCTTCACTCTCTTTGGCGTGGATCCGCCGATGGGGGGAACGGACTACTTCATCGGCCGTCGACCGCTCGAAGGCGGGCCTCGCATTTTCCAGCAGAACGTCGACACGTGGTATGCGGGTACTGGCTTCCGTGGGAATTTCCAATGGGCCAGTCGCGATTTCTTCTGGGATGTGAACGGTGTGTGGTCACGCAATCACGCCGATCAGACCACGCACGGCAGCTATAACTCACTCAAGATCAAGACCGCACTCGGGCCAGGCACCGTGGCGGGCCTCAACGGCGCTACGGCGACGGCTTGTGGAGCAGTGACCTCGGTCGGCGGTGTACCGACCGTGCTCGATCCGATCCCGAACTGCGTGCCGTTCAACATCTTCGGCGGGCAGGGTAGTGGCAGCGGCACGATCACGCAGGCCATGCTGAACTACATCCAGCCCGTGCTGCACGACACGAGCGAACAGGAGCTCAAGGACTTCACCGCCAACATCAGCGGCACGATCGTGCCGTTGCCGGCGGGTGGCCTCGATTTCGCGCTGGGCTACGAGCATCGCAAGGAGAGCGGCTTCTACCAGCCCGATGCGATCTATCCGGCCAACGAAAGCGCGGGTGTACCGTCGGGCGCAACCTCGGGCCAGTACGACGTCGACGAAGTGTACGGCGAAATACAAGTTCCGATCCTGAAGGGCGTCACCGGTGCCGATCTCCTGCAGGTGAGTGCGGCCGTGCGCTGGTTCGACTACTCGACCTTCGGCAGCGACACGACCACCAAGTTCGGTGTCAATTGGCGCCCGGTCCAGGATCTGTTAGTTCGCGGCACCTGGGGCGAGGGTTTTCGTGCGCCGGGCATCGGCGAGCTGTTCGGGACGTTCTCGCGTTTCGACCAGACCCTCGTCGACCCATGCTCGGCGCCGGTCGCGCCAGCATTGCAGGCGAACTGCGCGGCACTCGGTGTCCCGGCGACCTACGTGCAGTTCAACCCACAGATCTCCGTGATCACTGGCGGCAATCAGGCCCTTGTGCCCGAGACTTCAAAGGGCTACACCGCCGGCCTCGTGTACAGCCCTCGCTGGGCTGAGGGCGTGTCGTGGGCCGACTCCCTGAGCATCGAGTTCACCTATTACAACATCAAGATCGACGACACCATCCAGGCACGTGACGCGCAGGCACAGCTCAACGGATGCGCGCAGACACTGGATAGCGTGCTGTGCGGTGGCATTACGCGCACATCGGGCGGCGTGATCAACGGTTTCCGCAACACGCTGATCAACATCGGCGGCACGGAGACCGATGGCTACGATCTCAACGTGCGCTATCTGATGCCGAAGGTGAGCGCCGGGACGTTCACTTTCAGCTGGCAGAACACCTGGCTCAACAAGTACGTCGATTCGGTGCAGACGGCCGCGGGGTTTGTGGACGTCCCGCGCGAGGGTACCGAGCGCGGCAGCCCGTCGCAGACCTACCCGGAATTCAAGTCGGCACTCACTGTAGACTGGAAGCTGAGTGACTTCGGGGCTTCTACCACGATCCGCTACATCGACTCTCTGACAGAGGACTGCAACGTCGCTCCGCCATTCAACACTCTCTGCTCGGATCCGGCAGGTGGCAAGAACAAGATGGACTCCAGGACGTACGTCGACCTGCAGGGCACATGGTCGCCCTCACGGCTGCAGGGCTGGACGTTCGCCGTGGGCGCCAACAACCTGTTCAATGAAGATCCACCGTTCTGCTACAGCTGCGAGCTGAATTCATTCGACGGCTCGACCTACGACATACCGGGCATGTTCTGGTATGCGCGGGTGAACGTGCACTTCGGCAAAGAGCAATAGGACTGAAGACTCGCAGGGCCGGCTCCGATTACGGGGCCGGCCCTTTTTCTTGCTCAGGGCACTCGGCCCCAGCCCTCACTGGAGGACGCGACACCGTTCAGCACACCTGCGGGCAGCTTTGCGAGACGCTCGAGCGTGTAGCGATAACCGAGTTCGATCGCGCGCTCGAAGCCCTTCCAGTTGAGCATGTCCATCGTTTCGAGCGGTGGCTGCAGTAGCAAATCGGTCTGCTCTCGCTGCGCCACCGTCGCTGCGGTGGTATTGACCATGCCGGCACGCCACAGGATCTGGAAAATGTTCACACGCTTCTTCTTGGAGCGGAACCAGCTCATCGCCTTCCACAGTCCCGGCACGTCGACATCGTCGAAGTCCGCCGTGAAGGCGCGATCGGCGCCGCAGTCGACACCGATGATCGGTCCGCGCCCCACCTCGCGCATCACGTCGATCGGGAGGTTGTTCATCGCGCCGCCGTCGACGTGCACTTCGCCGTTGTGAAAGATGGGGGGCAGCACGCCGGGAATTGCCACCGAGGCACGCAACCAGCGCCACAACAGCCCGGTGCGGTGCACGGCGACGCGTCCGGTGGACAGATTCGAAGAGACACAGAAGAAGGGCAGGTTGAGGTCCTCGATCTGCAGTTCGCCGAATTCCTGGCGCAGGAGCCTGGAGACCTTCCTTCCAGAGACCAGCGATACTAGGGGCAGCGTGTAATCGTTGAGCGGATTGGTGTCGACGAAAGTCCGCTTGAAGCGGTCGACCAGCTGCTCGTGCGACCACTCCATCGCCACGCCGGCACCGAGAATCGCGCCCATGCTGGTGCCGCCGACCGTGTCGATTGGCACGTTTGCTTCGCGCAAGGCCTTCACCACACCAATGTGAGCAAAGCCCCGTGCGCCACCACCGGACAGCACCAAGCCCACGCCGCGTCCGGTCAGGAGGCGCGCGATGCGGCCGACATCTGCAGCCGAGCGAACATGATGATGCGCGAGCCCCGGGTGCTGAGCCAGCCAGCGATGCGTGGCTCCGCGCACGACGCCCGATTCCTGCAACAACACGAGCTCGGCCCGCTGCAAAGTGAAGCGCGATTCACGCTTGCCTTCGAGTACGTGCCACGGCGTCGGTTCGGCGCCGGCATTGGCGAGCAGCAGCAGTGCATCGGCCTGACGCACGCACAGCTTGTTCCAGGAAGTAACTCCCGGATCCGCGACGTAAATGACGAAGTCGTTGGCCGACTCGACATTCGCAAACCAGTGGCTGGTATGACTCGAACCGCGCCGGCTCCAGACGAGCTCGGAGCGCGCGCCGTGATTCAAAGCCTTGACGAGGAGCGAGGCGAAGGACTGCACGTCGACGTCGGGGCCCTGCGGCAGCAGGGTGAAGGTCCTCGGCACCGAGCGTTTGCCGCGCTGCTGTCGCTGCGAGCTCTCGAGACGCTGCACCGTGAGCTGGGCAATGCGCAGCATCGCCTGCGGGTGATCGAGCAGCAGCGCATCGAACGCCTGCTTGGAGAAGCGGCCGATTTCCGTGTCGCGCAGCGCGTGCACGCTCGCCGTGCGCGGCTTGCCCGAGATGAGCGCCATCTCGCCCACGGTCTCTCCCGCCATGACGCGCCCGACCAGCCGCGTGTGCCCATCGGGCGTGCGGGCGAAGGCGCCGAGGCAGCCACTGATCACGATATAAAGCGCATCCGGCGGGTCACCCGCCTCGAACAGGCACGAGCCTCCGGGCAGTGAGAACCATTCGATTTCGGCGGCGATGGCCGCAAGGGTGGAAGCATCGAGACCGCGGAACAGCTGCAGCGTGCCGAGGAGCGACAGCATGTTCCGCCGCTCGATTGCCGTCTCGACGATTGTGTCGTGTTCGAGGTCCATCCCGTGTCCCTGCTGAGCCGCCCTATTCTCAAAGCACGGGGCGCGGCGAGGCAGGCAGGTCGTCACAAATCGGCCGGAAATCTCCTCTTTTGTGGCTTTGACGCAGCTAATTCGCAACAATCTGCTGCCCATGGAAGCGCACGCGAAACCGGACCCGCCTGCCGCGCAGCTCGAACGGCGCCTGTACGCTGAAATACCGCTGACGCGACACATCGGGGTGCGTGTGGGCGCTTACGACCGTGCCACGCTCACGCTGAAAGCACCCCTCGCGGCGAATTCGAATCACAAGGGCACAGCGTTCGGCGGCAGCCTGTTCTCGCTCGCGGTGCTCGCCGGCTGGGGACTGCTGGTTCTGAAGCTCGCGGCGCGCGGTCTGGAAGCCGAGATCGTCATCCAGGACTCGGAAGTCGATTATGTCGCCCCGGTCCACGGCGATTTCAGCGCGCGGGCGACGCTCCCCGATGGCGATGAGTTCGACCGCTTCGTGCGCACGCTCGAGCGCCGCGGCCGGGCGCGCGTGCAGGTCAGCGTAGTCGTCAGTCACGACGGGCGGGAGGCGGTGCGATTCAAGGGCAACTTTGCAGCCGTGCGGCCTCAAGAGCCGTCCCGGGTGGCCATCGGGTGATACCGTGCCGACGTGCGCCGGATCACGGCTGTTGTTACCCGCACGCGTCGAAGCGCGCGCCAAGCGCACCCTACTCGATAAGCACCAAGACCCACTCGATGAGCAACGAGCCGCGCTGCAAGCGAAGCGTGAAGCCAACGAGCGCGAACCTTATCTTAGACCGCAGTCGGAAACGCTGGTCATAACCAATGCAGCGGACGCCACTCGAGTTACGTGAGAATGAAACCGAGGTCTACCTCGTGGGCGACCTGCGTGTCGATGTAGGGCAACAGCGCGTTACGCGGGCGGGTGACGAAATCCCGTTACCAAATCTTTCCCTCCGACTGCTGGTCGCTCTGATTCACGCCGCACCCAACGTCCTCAGCAACGACTTACTCATGGCACGCGTCTGGCCAGGACTGGTCGTGAGCCCGGAGACCGTGGCCAAGCGGGTCAACTTGTTGCGCGAGGCGCTGGGAGATAACGCGCAGGAGCCGCGTTACATCGCCGGACTGCGAAGTCGCGGTTACCGGCTGGTTGCGGCCGTGTCTGCCACCCGACGTCCCGCGCCGACGGCCGAGAGTTCGCCGATCGTGCCGGTGGGTGCCACGCAATCCAATGAGTTGTCGACGAGCGACGAGAGCGGAATCGAGCTTGGAACAGTCACCGCGAAGCCACGACGGAACTGGTGGCTGGTGTTACCAGTGTTATTGGCGGCAGTTGTCGTTATCGCTATCGGTGTGCGTACGGCAAACAGAACTCACACTGGGGGCGCTCAACTGATTTCTCAGAATTCGCTACGCGAAACTGCAGCAATCGGCGCGCGGGCGCGCACGGTGGCCGTCTTACCGTTCGACAATATGAGCCCGGATGCCGCCGACGCGTATCTGGCGCAGGGATTGCCGGAAATGATTCTCAACCGCCTATCGCGAATTGACGGACTTTCGGTGATTGCGCGCAATTCTTCATTCGCACTTCCAACCAAGAACATCGATTCACGCGAGATCGGCCGGCGTCTCAACTCCGGATATCTGATCGGCGGCAGCGTGCAACGCGAGGCGGATCGGTTGCGGGTGGCGGTGCAACTCGTGGATAGCGCCGCGGGTACTCTGATTTGGTCCGCACATTTTGATCGCGGTTTGCACGATATCTTCAGTATCGAGGACGAGATCGCCGATCAACTGGCGGGCGCTCTGTCAGTGCGCCTTGGGGAGCCTGAACCCCACCCCCCAGCCGGAGCCCGCAGCGCAAATTTGGAGGCGTATCTCGCCTTCTTGCGGGGTCGGACCTTGCTGGGCCGCTTCACCGTCGCCGAGTCGGAGGCCGCGGTGCCGTATTTTGAAAGGGCAATTGCCTTGGATCCCGATTTCGCGCCCGCCTACGCTTCATTGTACGACGCGAGGATGCAAGCAGCCGATCAACGCCGCGAGAATTTGAGGCCGGTCAGGCAGCGCTACCGTCATTTGATCGATCGGGCGCTTGAATTAGATCC
>Ga0326726_10005945_pt1 | contig 11016 bp, 8 predicted proteins | sample MHFenrmetagenome_2_FD_207603 | JGI IMG/M metagenome (GOLD analysis project Ga0326726, IMG submission 207603) | Lab enriched peat soil microbial communities from Michigan Hollow, Ithaca, NY, United States - MHF15MN | ecosystem: Environmental > Terrestrial > Soil > Wetlands > Peat | place: USA...
GCCACCATCTATGGCTACGGTCGTTTCGACGCCCGGGACGTCGAGATGGCGACCTATGCGCTGATGGCCTATTCGCTCGGCCTCATCGGCTTCAGCATGGTCAAGGTGCTCGCGCCTGGGTACTTCGCGCGCCAGGACACGCGCACGCCGGTGCGGGTCGGGATAATCTCGCTGCTGGTCAATATGACCTGCAACGTGGGCATCGTGCTGCCGCTCGCCAAGGCCGGCTTCCCCGCACCTCATGCCCTGCTGGCCGTGTCCACGGGCTTCTCGGCTTTCGTCAATTCGACGTTACTCTTCCGCGGATTGAAGCGCGCCGGCGTGTATCGCGCCGCTCCCGGCTGGTCGCGGTTCGCGGGCCAGGTGTGCCTGGCGAACCTCGCCATGGCCGCCCTGTTGTGGTGGATGGCCGGCGACACCGGCGGGTGGCTCGGGCTGCACGCCGGACATCGGGCGCTGCGCCTGCTGATCTGCGTACTCGGCGGCGCGGCGGTCTACTTCGCAGCGCTGTGGTTGTGCGGCCTGCGCCTGCGGGACCTGCGTCGCGTCTAGCTTCCAGCCTGACAAGCCGCTGATTTCTCCTATAATCTCCGTCTCTGGGCAGGCTTGCGCGAACGGCCGGTGGCTGACTCATGGAACTCGTGCGCGGGCTGCATAACCTGCGCGCCCGACATCGCGGGTGCGCAGTCACGATCGGTAACTTCGACGGCGTTCATCTCGGTCACCGGGCGATGCTCGAGCGGCTCGGCCGGCATGCTGAGCGGCTCGCAATGCCCGCGACCGTCATGACGTTCGAGCCCACGCCGCGCGAATACTTCGCACCGGCGCGCGCGCCGGCGCGACTGACGCGTCTGCGCGAGAAGCTCGAGCTGTTCGCGGCCGCCGGGGTGGAACGCTGCGTGGTGCTGCGCTTCGATCAAGAGCTGCAGAGCATGCGCGGAGCTTCTTTCGCGCAGGAGTTGCTCGGCGCCAGAATCGGTGCAAGGGAAGTCGTGGTGGGACGTGATTTTCGGTTTGGGGCGGGCGGCGAAGCTGACGTGGCCCTGCTGCAGAAGCTGGGCCCGAAGCTCGGCTTCGGCGTCGATGTAGTTGAGCCCGTAATGGTGGGCGGTGAACGCGTGAGCTCGAGTGCGATCCGGGCGGCGCTCGCGCACGCGGACCTGGAGCACGCGGGTCGGCTGCTCGGGCGCCCGTATGCCATGCATGGCAAGGTGATCAGGGGCGAGGGCCTGGGACGCAAGCTGGGCTTTCCGACCGCCAACATGCGCGTGCACCGGCGGGTTACGCCGCTCGACGGGATCTTCGCGGTGCGCGTGCGGGGGATCGCAGCGCAGCCGCTGCCGGGCGTTGCGAATCTCGGCACGCGGCCGACGATCGGCGGGCGGGAAGTGCTGCTCGAGGCGCACGTGTTCGACTTTGACGCCGTGCTCTACGGCCGCTGGCTCGCCGTGGAATTCGTGAAGCGCCTGCGCGAGGAGCGCAGGTTCGAGAGTCTGGAGGCTATGGTAGTGCAGATGCATGTCGACGCGCGGCAGGCGAGAGCCGCTTTGGAAGCCGCAACATGAGTTCAGCCGGGCTCGAGGCCGTGCGTCAGTGACCGACTACAAGCACACGATCAATCTGCCGCAGACCGATTTTCCGATGAAAGCGGATCTCGCTCGCCGCGAGCCGCAGCTCCTGCAATGGTGGGAAGAGCAGGACATCTACGGCAAACTGCGCCGTATCGCGGCCGGCCGGCCGCGCTTCATCCTGGTGGACGGACCGCCCTACGCCAATGGCGCGATCCACATCGGCCACGCGCTCAACAAGATCCTCAAGGACATCGTCGTCAAGTCACGCTCGCTCGACGGCTACGATGCACCCTACGTCCCGGGATGGGATTGCCACGGTCTGCCGATCGAACACCAGGTCGAGAAGCAACACGGGCGCGTCGGCCAAAAGCTCAACGCCCGCGAATTCCGCGCCGCCTGCCGCAAGTTCGCCCACGAGCAGGTCGAGCTGCAGCGCACCGACTTCAAGCGCCTCGGCGTCATGGGCGACTGGGCGAACCCTTACCTCACCATGCTGCCGCGCTACGAGGCCGACCAGCTGCGCGCTCTCAGCCAGATCCTGCGCAACGGACACATCTACAAAGGCTACAAGCCCGTGTACTGGTGCCTGGACTGCCGCTCGGCGCTGGCCGAGGCTGAAGTCGAATACGAGGACAAGACCTCACCCGCCATCGACGTCCGCTTTCCAGTCAGCGACCTTCGCGATCTGGAACGGCGCTTTTCGCTCCCTTCAGGCACACTCGCAGCCAAACCCGCGGCGGTCGCGATCTGGACCACGACGCCCTGGACGTTGCCTGCGAACCAGGCGGTCGCAGTGCACCGCGAGTATCAGTACTCCCTTCTCGAAGCGCGCAGCGGTGATACGCAGGAGTACCTGATCGTGGCGACCGAGCTTGCCGGCGCATTCGTCCAGCGCATCGCCAGCGGCGAGTGGCGCGACGTGAAGCAGGTTCAAGGTGCCGCACTCGAGGGCCTCAAGCTCCAGCATCCTTTCTACAAGCGCACCGTTCCCGTCGTGCTCGCGGCGCATGTGACGCTCGATGCGGGAACAGGCGCCGTGCATACCGCGCCCGGACACGGACAGGAGGACTTCGCGCTCGGCGTCGAGTATCGGTTGCCGCTCGAGAATCCCGTCGGAGGCGACGGCCGCTTTCTGCCCAACACGGAGCTGTTCGCCGGCGAATCCGTGTGGGAGGCCAACCCGCACATCATTCGCGTCCTGACCGAGCGCGGCATGCTGCTCAAGCACGAGCCGTTCCGTCACAGCTATCCGCATTGCTGGCGGCACCGTACGCCGGTCATCTTTCGCGCCACGCCGCAGTGGTTCATCAGCATGGAACAGGCCAACCTGCGGGCCGATGCACTGGAGGCAATCAGCCGGGTCAAGTGGACGCCGGCGTGGGGCGAGCAGCGCCTTAGCGGCATGATCGCGAACCGCCCCGACTGGTGCATTTCGCGCCAGCGGACCTGGGGAGTGCCACTCGCGTTGTTCGTAGATCGCGAGTCGGGAGCGCTCCACCCGCGCTCGGAGGAGTTGCTCGAGAAGGTCGCGCAGGTCGTCGAGCGCCACGGGATTGATGGCTGGTTCGATCTCGAGCCGCGCGAGCTCCTGGGCGAAGAGGCGGACCGCTACGAGAAGGTACCCGATGTCATGGATGTGTGGGCGGACTCGGGCTGCGTCCACTATTGTGTGCCACGCATGCACCCGGAAGTCACCATTCCGGCCGACCTGTACCTCGAGGGCTCCGACCAGCATCGCGGCTGGTTCCACAGCTCGTTGCTGATTTCGGTGGCGCAGAACCGCCACGCGCCCTACAAGGGCGTGCTGACCCACGGCTTCACGGTTGACGAGACGGGACGCAAGCAGTCCAAGTCCCTGGGCAACATCATTGCGCCGCAGAAGGTGGTCGGCACGCTGGGTGCCGACGTATTGCGCCTGTGGGTTGCGGCGACCGATTACAGCAACGAGATGAGCGTCTCCGACGAGATCCTCAAGCGCATGGCCGATTCCTACCGGCGGATGCGCAACACCGCGCGCTTCCTGCTCGGCAACCTGCACGACTTCGATCCCAGGCAGCATACGGTTGCTGCCTCAAGGCTCGTTGCCCTCGATCAATGGGCGCTGGCGCGCACGGCGGCGCTGCAGCGTGAAGTCATCGCCGCGTATCGCGACTACCAGTACCACCTGATCTATCAGAAAGTGCACAACTTCTGCGTGGTCGACATGGGCGGCTTCTATCTCGACGTGTTGAAGGACCGCCTGTACACGTTGCGCGCTGACAGTGCGTCACGCCGTTCCGCTCAAACCGCGCTGATGGAGATTGCCGAAGCGATGGTGCGCTGGCTGGCTCCGATTCTCAGCTTCACTGCCGAGGAAATCTGGCGATTCCTTCCAGGCCAGCGCGAGGAGTCCGTCATGCACTCAACCTGGGCGCGACTGCCGGAGGTTCCGGCCAGTGCCATCGAGTGGCCCGCGCTCATCAATCTGCGCACGGATGTAACGCGCCGGCTCGAAGGCCTGCGCGAGCAGGGCGCCATCGGCGCGCCGCTCGATGCCGAGGTCGATGTCTATTGCACACCCGATCAGTTTCGGCGTTTCGCCGCTTTGGGCGAGGAGCTGCGGTTTCTCTTTATTACCTCCGCGGCGCGGGTTCACGAGGCGAGTGCCGAGCCACAGGGTGCCGTGGCCGCGCCGACTGCAGCTCCGGCAGGCGTGTGGATCAGCGTCCAGCCCTCGAGCTCGACCAAGTGCGTACGCTGCTGGCACCATCGACCCGATGTGGGGTCAAATGCCGCGCACCCGGAACTGTGCAGCCGCTGCGCAGACAATATCGACGGGTCAGGCGAAACGAGGCACTTCGTGTGACGGAATCGACGGCGACAGCTCCCGCTACCAAGTGGTACCTGAAGGTCGGCGCGCTGCGCTGGGGTTCGCTTGCGCTGCTCGTGATCCTGGTCGATCAGTTCAGCAAGGCATTCGTCGAATCGCGTTTCGACCTGTTCGACGCCATGCGCCTGCTGCCATTTCTCGAGCTCACGCTGCTCTACAACACGGGCGCAGCGTTCAGTTTCCTGGCCGATGCTTCGGGCTGGCAGCGCTGGTTTTTCGTGGTGCTGGGCTTGGTCGTGAGCGCCGCGATCCTCTTCTGGTTGCGCCAGCTCGATCCACGGCGGCACCGCCTGCTCGCGGCCGGGCTGGCGCTCATCATGGGTGGAGCTCTCGGCAACGTGATCGACCGGCTCTGGCACGGCCACGTGATCGACTTCATCCATTTTCACTGGAAGCAGTGGGAGTTCCCGGCTTTTAACATGGCAGATTCCTCGATCACGATCGGCGCGGGGCTGTTGATCCTCGACGCGATCCTGGAAAGCCGGCGCGCGCGCTCCGTGCCGCCGGCCGGCCGCTGAGCGCGGGAGTCGACGTGCGCTTGCTGCTGGCCAATCCGCGCGGTTTCTGCGCCGGAGTCGATCGCGCCATCGACATCGTCGAGCGTGCGCTGGCGCTCTTCGGCGCTCCGATCTACGTGCGCCACGAGGTAGTGCACAACCGCCACGTCGTCGATCGGCTGCGCAGTCTCGGCGCCGTATTCGTCGAGGAACTGGACGAGGTCCCCGACGACGCCACAGTGATCTTCAGCGCTCATGGCGTCTCGCGGGCGGTGCAGGAAGAAGCCACCCGGCGTCAGCTCAACGTATTCGACGCGACCTGCCCGCTGGTGACGAAGGTCCATATGGAAGTCACCCGCTACGCGCGCGATGGACGTGAGGTGGTGCTGATCGGTCACGCGGGCCATCCCGAGGTCGAAGGCACGATGGGGCAGTTCGATGCCTCGCGCGGCGGCCGGATCTCACTCGTGGAGACGCCCGAAGACGTCGCGCGTCTTGAAGTGCGTGATCCTTCGCGGCTGGCGTTCGTGTCGCAGACGACCCTGTCGGTGGACGACACCGCGCGGGTGGTGGAGACGTTGCGATCGCGCTTCCCGGCCTTGAGCGGCCCGCGGCACGAAGATATCTGCTATGCGACGCAGAACCGCCAGGACGCGGTCAAGAAGCTTCTGGAGCAATGCGATGTGCTCGTAGTCGTGGGTTCACCGGCGAGCTCCAATTCGAACCGTCTGCGCGAAATCGCGGTGAAGAAGGGAATTCCAGGCTACCTGGTCGACGGCCCGGGCGATCTCAGACGCGAGTGGTTCGCGGGCAAACACGTGGTCGGTGTCACCGCCGGGGCCTCGGCACCCGAGATTCTGGTGCAGACCGTGATTGCTCGCCTGCAGGAGTGGGGGGCTGCGGCCGTGGAGGAAGTCCAGGGCCGCCCGGAGAATGTTGTCTTCAGCCTGCCGCGGGCACTGCGCCCTGCCTCAGCAGCACCTGGCTGACGCGGCTACCTCGCGCGGCCGACTACTTACTTCCAACAGGTCGCAATCGGACTCGGAGTGGAGCCGCGCGTGCCCACGTCATCGAGCGTGAAATTCGTACACTTCGTATCGGACGCCTGCGGGCTACCCGCCGCAGGCACTGCGGTCAACGCAAAGTTGGGGAGTGGTCTTGCGCCGTCTGGCGCCGACGCGACGGTGTAAAAGCCGTGCTCGCTCATGTTTAGGCCGGCGGCGATGAGGTCGGCGTCAGTCATGTACCGTCTGTTCTGCAGAAAGAATTTCTCTTGCGCGCTCCGGGCGCGCAGTAGCGCTGCCGTCGCATCGGTGCGCTGTGCCCGCAAGATGAAACTGCGATACGTCGGTATCGCGATCGAGGCGATGATCGCGATCACCAAGATCACGATCATGAGCTCGACCAGCGTGAAACCACGTTGCAAGCGCATGGCGCGGCTCACTTGGTGCCGAGCTGGCGCCAGTAGGTGCGAACCGGCGTGCCGGTACTCGCACACAACCCCTGAACCACTTCCACGCCCACCAGGCAGGTGAGGGCCCGTCCGCCGAGCATGCCGCCCTGGCCGCCGGAACCCTGCTGCGCGCGAGTCATCAACAGGCTGAACTCGGGCGCGATGCCGGTCGTTGCCAGCGGCGCGTAGCGATCTTCGGTCGTGGTCTGACCATCGCGATTGCGGTCGATCACCGGCCGGCCGTCATCGATGGCTACCGCGTACGCGCGATTGCTGCCGGCGGGCGCGCACGGATCGGCGCCCGCGCTGCCGCGCGGCAGGTACGTCGGGAAGAAGATGATGTTGTTGAACGTACGCGATTCGGCCAGCACCTTCTCGCCCGCGAAGCCACCGGGCAGGCGCAGCTCCAGCTTCCAGCCCTTGGAGCCTTCCGGTACCAGCGGCGTGACCGAGTCGGTGATATCCACCAGGTCACTGTCCACGATCGGCGTGAAGGCGTTGTAGTCCGCCTGGGTGAGGACGGCGAAGGGCTGGTAGTCGCGCACCGCGTAGAAGCGGTCCTGGGTCTCGGTGTTCAGTGGGTGGCCGCGCCATCCGGAGCCCACGGCGATGTTGAAGTAGGGGATCGCGCCGCCGCGGCGGACCAGCGAGATGTCTGGTGTCTGGTAGAAGCGCCGCGTCGAGGTGTTGGGATGTGTTCCCTGGTCAGCGTTGCCGAGCGAGGCGAGGACGCCGCCGGTCACGAGGCTGCTGGCACTCGGAATCTGCTGTCCGGGTGCGGCCGCGTCGGCATCGGCCAGGATGTCGAAGCGCCAGATGCGTCCGCCCGTGTCGGCCGCGTACATACGGTCGGCGAATCCGTCCGAATCGAGATCGAGCACTCGAATCGGCGCCGGGATCGAATTGTTCATCTTCGGCAACACGAGATTCGGTGTCCCAGGGCCGCCGGGCCCGGCCGCGAACCACAGCAGGTTGCCGCTCTGCGCATCCACCATGAAGATGCGGTTGCCGAGCGTATCGGTGTTGTAGAGCGTGGCAACCTGGTCATTGTCCTGGGTCGCGTCGTAGCCGCCCCCGATCACGAGCACGAGGTTGAGCGCATTCTGGCTCGTGCCATTGATACGCACGCGCGCGAGCGCCGGGGTCGACCAGGTCTGTCCAACACCGGGCAACTCGGTGGGGCCGACCGTCCACATGCGTTGCGGTGAGTTCTTGTTGGTGACATCGAGCGCGTAAACGTGATCGCCGCCGCGTCCCATGCCAAAGAAAATCCAGACCTTGTCCCCGTCCGCGGGCTCGACGATGCCATTCTGGTTGACGTCGAGCTTGAAGGCGCGCACGTCGCCATCGAGTGCGTAATGCTTCGAGCTGGTCGGGTCGTCCTGATACAGGTTCACGAGGTTGGCGAGCAGCTCCGGCGGAATGAAAGACCACAGCTCCGCGCCCGTCTTGGTGTTGATCGCATGCAGGTAGCCATCGTTGGTGGGCGTATAGACCACGGCATCGTCGATGTCCGGGGTCGCGGCAGTGCCGCCGTAGATCACGACCGCGGGCTTGCCGTGAATCGGGTCGCCCATCTGGCGCCGCGCGTCGGTGGTCTGGCCGTCGACGTTGCTGTCGCGCAGATCGAAACCGACTGTCCAGTCGAGCAGCTGGGTGCGCGTCGGCAGATCGGGCAGCCCGGTGCCGAGAATCGCGTCGGTGAGCAAGGCATTCGCCGACGTCACACGGTTGGTGGCCGCGGTCAGGTTATTGTCACCGAGGAACGTATACACCCTGCGCGTGGAAGAATCGGCGGGCTGCTCGTTCGCGGCGCCGCCCTTAGTCACGTCCGAACCGTCGACGGTCGCCGACCAGAAACTCTGGGCACCCGTGCTGAAGAAGCCGGTCGGTGGATCGATGACGGGATCGGGGATGCCGTCGCCCGTCGTATCGGCGCCGACCACGACGTTGTTCTCCAGGCGGTACTTCTTCAGATTCCCCGGCCAGTGGTAGGTATCGGTCGGCTGGAACAGCGAGATGTAAAGGTCGGCGAGTGACTCGGTGCGGTTGAACGCGTTGACCGCTACCGCCGGTGCGACGAAAGTCGTCGAGGTGTTGCCGACCTGGCTCACGATGTTGGTGAGCGCCGTGGTAAGCGATTCGGTGTCGCCGGCGAAGTAGTTCTGGCCGCCCCCCGCGGCTGCGACGTCATTGAGGAACGTTGTGCCCGCGACGTCGTCACCGAAGCCGATCGTATAGGTGGTGACGTTCTGATTGCCTTGCACGCCGCCGCGCAGGTCGTTGTTGAACATGTAGCCGGCGAGATCGTCCAGGCAGCGCCCGGGGCCGGTGCCGCTGCACTGGCCGCCCAGCAAAGTCTCGATCTTGGCATCGGCGCTGTTGTCCTGGGTCGGCTCACCGTCCGTCAGGTACACGACGAAGTTCTTCTGGCAGGACTGCTGTGCCGGGCTGCGATAGTGGGTCGGATCCCCAGGGGCGCGCGAGGCGGCCACGCTGGGCAGAGGCTGGCCGGGGCTTACCTGCGAGCAGGGCACGGCACCCGTCGCACAGTCGCGGCCATAAAAGACTGTGCCACCGGAGAAGTACTGCTCGGCTTCGTAAAGAGTTTCCGACAGCGGCGTAAAGCCGTCTGCGGTGTTGGCGTTGATGCTGTTCATGAGGCCCGTGCGATCGCTCTCGACCGGCACCACCTCGTGCGTGACCATTCCGCCCTCTGCGACCGCGTCACCGCTCCCGCCATTATTGCTATAGCGCATGAGGCCGATGTTCACGCCCGAAATCGAACCCACGAGGCTGCTGGCGACGCTCTGGACAATCTGCAGTCGCGTGCTGGTGATGAAATTGCTGGTGTCGTTGCGCCAGTTGAGCCAGTTGGCGCTGTAGAAGGTGTAACTCTGGTTGATCGGGCTCGCGTTCCAGTCGACCTGGTTGCCGGCGTCCACGGTCCAACGGTCGTTCGCCACGCCGCTGTTGAAGGCGTAGACCTCCGGATCTCCCGCGGCCTGGCCGTGCACGCCGGCATCGGCGCTGCACTCGACCGGCTGGTCCTTGGTGGAAGCACGCACCTGCTCCCAGTGATTCGTCGTGGCGTTCCACTGTCCCGCACGCTGTGCGAGGTAGCGTCCGGCCATGTTGATACCCTGTACCGCGGCATCGCAGGTGAGTTGGCTCGCGTCGAACCACTGAGTGGTGACACTGCAATCCGGTGGCGTGCCGCTGTTGAGCCGCCAGTAAGTGCGGCTGGAATTGCAGGTGCCGTTGTAGATTACAGCCGGATCGTAGGGGGCCTGAGTCGTAACGGCCGAGTCCATGCTGCCCGAGGTGTCGAGGATGAACACGATGTTCGGCCGGGCGCCCGCCTGTTGACTCACGAAGATCTCGGTGTCATCCGCCAGCGCGGGACTGCCGCACGCGACGGCGAGCACGATGCCGCCGGCCAGGGCCAAGAGACGAGGATGCTTGCGATGCATGGAGTTCACCGTCATTTCTTACGCGGCTGCTGCGCCGGTGCTGGCCGCGAGCCCGGTACGACGAGCCGCGTGATGGTGCGGCCCTTCCCGTCGTAGAAAATGTTGAGCTGACGCGCAGCGGAGCCGCGCGCCAGGGAGAGGAACTCGGCGTAGGTCACAGGAGACTTGCCGACGAAATACTGCGAGTCCGGCGACAAGCGCAGCAGCACGGGCTTGCAGCCGTCGCACGCCGTGACCGCGATCGAGCCGGTGACGTCATCCGGCAGGCTGATGCTGAGTGTCGAGGTCTCGATGGCCTGCTCGACGATACGCAGGCTCGCTCCGGCGCCGCCTGCCGTCAGCAACGCGGCGAGTCCCAGGGCTGCAAGTGAAGTGCGATGGCGCATGTTGGCAGGTCCCGGCTAGTTGGCCTTGGGTACGATCAGGAACAGTCCCTGAACATGGGTGTCGGTGGCATCGCGCACGGATGTGCCGGTGCTCTCGATCTCAAAATTCTCTGCGCTGAACTGATCGAGGCTATAACCCGGGGGCGGCGCGCTCGTGCCTCGCGGGCGGACGGTTGCCGCGTACGTATCCTGGTTGGGCAGCGTCACCGGGGGGTTGACGACTTCGGCTGCCACATCGAACGCGCCGGTGGCGATCGTGCGCTCGATTCCCGTCTCGGCGGCCTGGAACGCGTTCTCGTGGTATTCCTCATTACCGGCCATGATTAGTTGGGTGGTCGAGGTCGTCATGCCGGAAATCGCCAGCAGCGTGAGGATGAGAAGCAGGATCATGCCCACGACGAGAGCCGCGCCACGCTGATACAAATCAGGCCGCCGAGCGGAGTCGTTACGGCTGCGAGTGTAGTGATTCATGTCTGAGTATTCCGGATTTGAATGGTCCGCGAGACCACCATGCGACGGAAAGCGTCGTTGGGCGTGAAGTCGACATCTGCGTACTGGTAGCGATGAGTGTCCGAGTAGCCGACTTCCGGTGCCTCGGCGCGCACGCGGATCCAGATACGCACGGTGCAGACCACCGCTTCGCCGTTCGCGGGATTACCGTCCACGAGCGCATTGCCGGGGCTCACGTAGCGTGTCGCGATGCCGGTGTAGAAGTCCGGCTGGCCGTTGCCATCGATGTCGTCGGCTACGCCGTCGCCATTGAGATC
>Ga0326726_10005946_pt1 | contig 11015 bp, 8 predicted proteins | sample MHFenrmetagenome_2_FD_207603 | JGI IMG/M metagenome (GOLD analysis project Ga0326726, IMG submission 207603) | Lab enriched peat soil microbial communities from Michigan Hollow, Ithaca, NY, United States - MHF15MN | ecosystem: Environmental > Terrestrial > Soil > Wetlands > Peat | place: USA...
AGCACGATGTCGAACCGGAGTCGCGGCGACACTCCATATGCCGTGGCGCTGCGCAGGAACGTCGGACTGAAAGAATCGTCCGCCAGCTTGCCCACCTCCTGTTCCGTCAGGACCTTCGATCGGCCGTATGCCGTCACCGGATTCAGCGTCGAGTCCTCGCTCACCAGATTGTCGCCGGCAGCCCCGTAGTTGCTGCAGGATGACGAGAACACATAGCGCTGAATTCCCACCTGCTTTGCGAGGCGCGCAATGTGCACGGAAGCGTGAAAGTTGATGTCGTACGTGAGATCGGGATCAAGATCACCCAGCGGATCGTTCGATAGCGCCGCAAGGTGTACGACGGCATCGAAACCCTCGAGATCCTTTGCCTCTACCTCACGAAGGTCCTTGAATATGGTGCGGGTCTTCTGTTCCCACGTACCGAAGGTGCAGTTCCGGTAATAGTCGGTGTCAAGACCCACAACTTCATGACCTGCTTTTTCGAGAATCGGGACCATGACCGCCCCAATATATCCTTTGCTCCCCGTAACGAGTACCCGCATGTTGATCCTCCGATGTTATGTTATGTGTTTTACATTCGTTGCCATCTGCAGCGCGGCACGTCTCATAATCTCAACAACGCGCAGGGCGTTCTTCCCCGCATCAAGTTTCTCCACGGCAATGCGCCGGGAGGCTGCCGCCATGGAACGACGCAGTTCACTGTCATCGCGCAACCTGATCAACCTGAGCGCCAGCGCTTCCGGATCGTCTCCCGGTACGATAAATCCGTTCGTCCCGTCCTGAATCACCTCATCGATCCCGCCGATTCCCGTTGCGACGACCGGCAGCGACATGGCAAGTGCTTCTGAAATTGCATTGGTCGGACCGAAGTCTCCCCGAGTGGGAAGCACAAACACATCGGCCTGTTCATACAGGTGTATCATTTCCTCGCTGTTCGGCCGGACTCCTGTGTGTATTTTGACGTTTCCCGACGATGGGGCCAACTGCTGGCCGGTGACAAGGTGAAATTCCGCTTCTGCAAATTCTTTGCGCCGGGCAACCTGCATGAACAGGTCTCCCCCTTTTCTCCTGACATCATTGCCGACGAAAAGGACTTTGAAAGGTGTGGACGACTCCTCATGCGGCCGCTTTCGGCTCCAGCGCGCCAGGTCAACCCCCGGTGGGAGGACGGTTGTTCTCTCTTCCTCAATCCCGTAGTCCCGAACGAGCGAGTCGCGTGTAAACGTCGAATACGGGAGCAGGTGAGCCGCCTGCCCGTAGACTTTCCTCCCGTAGCTGTGTTTCACACTCCGCAAGGCGCCCGACCCACCCGTCCGCCGGGAATGGTAGTATGACTGCCCGTGGCGCAGGAGGTCGGCAGGAGTGACGTCGAGCGAGTCGACACAGGGGACCCTCCGCCGGAACCCGCCAAGCAGGAGCGCCGGCAATATATGATTGAAATAGGCGGCGCTAAACGGACCATGGGTTCGCTCGGCGGCACGCACCCGGCGACGGGCAACCATGCCAAACTTCAAAGAATGGCTCCGGGATACGGGAGGAACGTGAGCGAACCATTCCGGCGGATCCATTTCGATCGGCACCCAGACGGCGTGGAGGTCTTTCATCGGACCGATGACGTCGCACAGGTTCTCGTATGCCGTGTGCTTTCCCATGATCAAGAGCGAAACGAAGAGAAAAGTCTCAGGTGACTGCCTGCTCCCGGATTCTGCGGGAGTTTCCGAACGACGCCGATTCACCGCAGGTTGCCGTCCGCGGCCTCGCACATGAGATCGATGATCTTTTCTGCGTTCAGGGCGATGTTGTAGTGTTCTTCCACAAGTTTTCGGCCTTTCCGTCCCATGTTCATGCGCTTTTCTTCAGAGTCGACAAGGATTCTAAGTCGCAAAGCAAGCGATTCGACATCGTCGGGAGGTATCACAAAACCGTTGTCGCCGTCCCGAACGACTTCTTCGAGTCCACCCACATACGTCGTGATAACAGGTAGGCCCATTGCCATGGCCTCACAGATGGCGTTCGTCGGCGCGAAATCAGCCTTCGTAGGTAACACGAAGACATCCGCTTCCGCAAAAAGTTGTTTCAGCGATTCATTGTTCGGGTCCATGTCCACATGGATGTGAAGATTATCTCCGAACGCGTCAATATGCTCGCGTGTCACGATGTGAAAGACACAGCGTTTGAATTCGTCCCTCTTGCTGACCTGAACGAGCAGATCCCCTCCTTTCCGCCAAAATTGTCCTCCAACGAACAGGACATTGATCATCTTCTTTTCGTTACCGCGGGCTTTCCTGTGACATTTCCAGTGCTCGATGTCGACACCCGGTGAAAGCACGGTTATGCGATTCGGGGGAACGCCATAGTGCTGTTCGAGAGAATGACGCACAAGATCGGTCCATGGAAGAATTCTGGCGCAGTCCATATAGACTCCGCGATCAAACCTCCGTTTCATGTTATGCAAAAACGGACGAAACGGGGAATGCCACCCTGCATACCAGGGACCGAACGCATCGACCATCCTCGGTGTCGTGTCTATTGAAAGAATGGTCGGGATCCTGCGTTGGAAATCCCTTAGGAAAAATAGCGGAAGCATATGATTGAAAAGGGCGGCACTGTAGCGTGTACGCTCCCTCTCCAGCCGTCGCACGCGCCAACGGCTCACAAGTCCTCCCTTGAGCGTCCAGTTCCAGGACAAAGGTGGAACGCGTGCAAGAAATTCATGCGGCTCGAATTCTATCCATTCCCATGTCGAATCGATGTCGTCCCTGTCCGCAAGGACGTTGTGCAGATTGCGGAAGAACACCTCGATGCCGCTGAACGGGGCGCTCACAAAGAGAAACCGGTACGGTGTTGTGCGTTTCTTTGTCCGAATCATCGTCTACCGGATCCCCCGTGAGCCATTCTGCGGCGATACGTCGTCGCCCGAGGAAATCGATCTGATGGCGGCCCGGAGTCCGCCTATCGTGAAGAGACTCCGCACAAACCGCTCCTCGTCGGTTTCCAGTGTCCCGAACAAAAGTATTGCAGGAACGTAAGCAAAAGCTGAGAGCACCGCACACACACCCGATGGAAGTCCGGCAGCGAGCAGGGCGAAGGCGATGCCTGCCATCGCGGCCCCGGCCGCCAGACCTTTCATGACCACCGACACGCGAAAACCAGCAAGGATACCGCGCGGCAGGAGAAAGAACATGGCTATCATGAGACCGAGTTCAGTAAGACCCGTTGCCAGCGCAGCGCCGACGCCGCCGTTGTTCTGGGACTGTTGAAAATAGGGTATGAGAACAAAATTCAACCCGATATTTACCGGTATTGCGGCAAGTGACAGGACAGACTGTTGCCGCTGGCGATCCGACGCCAGAAGTGCCGTTCCCAGCACCATATCAATGAAAAGAAAAAGCAGGCCACCCGCCAGGACCTGCAGCACGACCACTGCCGGGCCGTAACCATCCAGACCATACAGTATCTGAACCGGAATCCGGGCGAACACGATCAGACCAACGCTCACAGGGACCCCGACAAGGATCATAAATTCCAGCCCTTTCTGCAATGTCCGCCGGTGCAGGTCCGATTCCTCCTTCCAGAGCCGGGAAAGCACAGGATACACGGCGGTGGTGAAAATAAAGGGAAAAAAGTTCATCGCCTCGAACAACTTATACGCACCGCCGTACCATCCGACGACCTCTTCCGGGGTCATTTTCGACAACATCACCGAGTCTATGCGGTAATACACCGCAGAAAAGACAGCAAACAAAAAATAGGACAGGCCAACCTGCATATGACGCAGCATGCCTGCCCATTGGATGCCCGGGATCGACGGAATGATCCGGCGAGAATAATATGCCATTGTCGCGAGTTGCAACGTGCTCGCCATCACGCCGATACCACCGATGATCCAGGCAAAGGGCCAGAGGATGACAGCGACAACGGAGAGCACGTTTCCGAAGAGACTGTTCACCACGGACGCGATGGAGCTGTACCGGAGCTTCTCGTGTCCCTGAAAAGCTGCAGAGAGGACGATGATCGCGCCGTGTCCGAACAGACCGGCACCTACGATGGCGAGGAGGAGGTTAGTTTCCCCCGGGTATCCTGCGGTGAGTGCAACCGCGATGACACCCGCGAACGCCACCGACGCAAGCATGAGTCGGAATCCAATTGCATCGACGACGATCTGTCCCGTTTTTTCCCTGCTGCGGGACACCTCTTTCGCAACAAGATAGTTCCCGCCGTACTCAACGAAAACGCGAAACAGGGCAACGATCGAGGTCGCAAGATACAGCCGTCCATACTCCACGGGTCCGAGATAGCGCGGGAGGAAAAGCATCCCGATAAAACTCGCACCCCACGTCAGCAGGTACTGGAGAAACATGACCGACGTATTGCGGGCCACTCCTTTAACAACCGAGGTGTACACGCCGTCTCTGATCAACTGCTGGCCGGAGCTGCCTGGAGGGAGAAGAGCACCCTGGCGGGAACTCCACCGGCCACGGTGCCGGCCGGAATGTCTTTCGTCACGATGGATCCCGCCGCGATGACTGCCCCCTTGCCGATGCGCACTCCCTTGAGAATGATCGCGCGGCATCCGATCCACACTTCGTCTTCGATGATGACAGGTTTGTCCTGTTCCTTCCCCGGGATCGAGTGCATGTCCGTGTCGATGATCACCACATCCCAGGCGATCTTGCACACCCGGCCGATGCGGACAAGCTTGTTCGCATGTACCAGAGTATTTCTGTTCAGGTAGGTTCCGTTCCCGATTTCGATCCGCCCGCCCGGCTCTACTTCAAGTCTAACCCCGGAATAGAACTGGACGTTTTCCGTGTGGATTTCGCCTCCGTGGTTTCTCACCTTCGGCCAGGGTCGACCCTCGCTCAGAACGATGATGCCGTGCTTCGTCAGTTTTCTTGAAAAGATCCAGCCCGAGAGCAGCTCCCCCAGGCTGTACTGGAGGAACCGGTAGCGAACCCTCTTGTAGAATTCCCGTGCCGACATCTTCACGATGATTATCCTCCGTGTCCTTTCGAGTTGATTCTCTCAGCCCGAACCTCACTCACGCTCCCTCGTTCTCGTCCTTCGTATGCCGATTGCTTCAAGCGTGACACGCACCCGCCAGATAAACCAGCGGTACATGTGATATGGAGCGTAAATGCGCATGGCGAAATTAAGAAACACCCGTTTCGACTTCGACAGCATGGCAATGCGCCGAATCTCGAAAGGGTCATCTCCGAACACGGGAGGTCCCGTCCACCGGCTACAGCCGATCGTGTATCCCGCTTCTTTGACCATCGCTTTCACGTTCCCGTCAACGCTGCCGAAGGGATATGAGAAGCTCTTGACTGGAGCGTTCAGAAGAAATTCCAGGAGCATCCTGGATCGCGATATTTCCTCCCAGGCCTCTTCGCGCGGCATCCCCACCAGCACTTTGTGACGGATCGCATGCGATCCGATCTCAAATCCCGCTGAATGCATTTCAAGAATCTGAGCGTCCGTGAGAAGCGTAGCCTTTGTGGCTGTCTGTATCTTCTCCGACGCGGCGGACCGGATATTTGTGTCCGCCCCGACAAACACAACGGCCTTCATGCCGAATTCCTGGAGAATCGGAAAGGCTATGGAATGCGTTTCGGTGTACCCGTCGTCAAACGTGATGATGATGGGTCGCTTCGGAAGATTCAGCTCCCCCTGAAGAAAGAACCTGTAGTCATCGAATGTGATCGAGGTGTATCCCCACTGGTCGAGCAACGCGATATGCCGCCTGAATTCCTGGGCGGGTACCCACATCGGGTGACTGGGGGTTCGCCCCTCGCCTTCGGGAAGGATCCGGTGATACAGCAGCACTTTGATCCGAGTGGGCTCGCCGATTCCCGTTCGGATGCGGGCAGGTGCCGGTACAGCATTTACTTCAGCGTTGGGGATCTCTGACGCCGTTGAGGAGGTTTGCATATGCCTGACGTATTCTCTCGTATTCGTTTTCCCAATTGTACCGGCTCCGGGCAAGTTCGAGACACCGTGCCTTCATGGCGGCATATCGTTCCTTATCCCCCGCCAGCGCGTTGATGGCACCGGCAATTGCGGCGGGTTTCTCAGGATCAACGCAGAGCCCGATCCCACCTTCCTCGACGATGGTCCGCATCCCCGGATAGTTGACAGTAACCATTGGGAGGCCCATCATCATGTACTCATGCACCTTGTTCGGGGCGCAGTAGTAGTTGTTGCGGCAGTCGTTCCGGTAGAAGAAAACGCCAATATCCGCCGAGGCGGTGAATGCCGGGAGATCGGCATACTGCACGCGCGGAAGCACGACGACATTCTCCCGGTTACCAATTGCTGATTGCGGGTCGGTCCACTTCCCGAATCCTCCTCCAACCAGAACCAGCACGACACCTTTGGATAAGGCGCCTGCTGCTTCTACAAGTTCACTGATGCAGCGGGACGGATCAAACAGCCCCTGGTACAGTGCGATGGTCTGAAAGGAGACACCACGCTCACGTAACATGTCGCCGATCTTCGAGGATTCAAGAGGTTTCCTGTACGGGGGACAGTTCAGGACAGTCAGGGGAGTCACGCGTGCGCCATACTCCCTGGCGTAAATCGCAGAGCGATTGGGCTCCGGCGTTACAACAGCCGCTGCGCGTGGAACCAGGCAGCGCTCCAGAAACTTCCAGATAGAAGAAAACTTTACGCGGGCATGCATCTCCGGGTAGAGTTCGTGCGCATTGTATATGAGTGGGCGCCGGTGAAGCATTGCGGCGATTGCGGTAGGCAACAGGGCCGGCAGGTCATGAGCCTCGTACAGATCGGCCCTGGCACGCAGTCCGGCGCCGATACCCCGGAGCACAAACTCCGCATAGGTCGTCAGGTATTGAATGGCCGATTGAAACAATCCCGAAGGTGAAAGGCCATAGCGACGCTCGAAAAATCTCAAACTCCGGAACAGAAAGTATTGGACAACGAATCTTTCGCCGACACGATCCTCCGCAGGAGCGGCGGGATCCGTCCTCCAGCACATTGCGGTAACCTCTGCCCCGTCAGCAGCAAGCGAGATCGCCTCATGGTACATCGGAGGCAGGTACGCTGGCGTAGGCTGGTACAGCAGCATCCAGATTTTTTTCCCCCTGAGTGCCATTTGCTTGTTGGCAGCGACTGGTTGGCCTTCCATGGGTTTGTAATTTGCAGCCATCACGTCGTTCACGATCTTCTGCGGAAGAATGCAAGGAGTCTGCCGACGGGGAGTACTGATTGCAGCAAGGCGAACTCGGACGGCTCGACCGATTTGAGCAGGAAGACCATGCCCACATACACAAGGGAACACGCTACTGCGTTGACAATCCAGAAGACACCCAGATACATCATCAACCATATGGAGAGAGCCATGGCAGCACCAGCAGCGATTGCCTTCAGTTGAACGTTGACCTTTGCCGACTGCAACACGCTCTTCGGCATCATGATGAGCATGCAGATCATAATGAAGAACTCAGTCGAAATAGTAGAAATTCCCGCACCGATTCCTCCGTTGCCGAATTTCGTCTGCGTGTACGGAATAAGCCAGAAATTAAGCCCGACGTTCACAAAAATCGCGAAGAAAGCGCTGAGCGAAAGCTGTCTTTGCTTGTCCGTCGCCAGGAGCGTCGTACCGAGCATCATATCGATGTACACAAGGAGCACGCCCGCACCGAAAATCCGTAAGATGACAATCGACTCGGCGTAGCCTTTCAGGCCGAACACGAGGGCGATAATCTGGGGGGCAAAAGAAAAGGTTCCAATGCTGATGGGAATTCCCGCAAGCAGAATAAAATCCAGACTTTTTCGCGTCATGCGGGATAGCGCATCGCGATCCTCCCAGTTGCGGGCCAGCACAGGATAAACAGAAATGGAAAAGATACTCGGGACAAACATCAGAATTTCAAACACCCGGAAGCCTACCCCCGACCAGCCAACCACGGTTTCCGTGGTCATGAGTGAAAGCATGACCGTGTTCACTCTATAATAGATGACGCCAAAAACGGAATTCAGAAAATACGGGATCCCCTGCTTAAGGAGCCTGAAGGCCTTCGGCCAGTTCGGTTTCGGGATTGACGGGAGGAGCCGCCAGGCAAACCCTGAACAGAGAATGACATTGATAAATCCGCAGACAACGACAACAATCGCCAGGACAACCGATTTCGCGCCGAGCATCAGGACGGCAATGGAGAGGACAGCCACACAGACCGATTCGACAATTCCCGCGTACGACGGGTATTTCATCATTTCGATTCCCTGGAAGAAGCTCCAGAGCACGCCATTGAGTCCCCTCCAGAGTAGGGAAATCCCCAGGATAGCGAGAATGAGTTTCACGTCGTCGGGGTAATGCGCAATCTCAGCAAAGACGAGCACACCGACAAATGCCAGGATTCCGATGAGAAGCCGTGCGCTGGATGCATCGATGACAATCTCTGCCGCTTCGGGGCGGCTTCGACTGATCGCCTTGGCCACAGAATACTCTCTGCCGAAATCAACAACGATACCCAGGATCGCCACAATTGATGTACCGAGGAAGAGCTTACCGTATTCACTCGGACCGAGAAATCGCGGCAGGACGAACATGAGGGCCGAACTGGAAATCCACGTCAGCACCTTTGCGAAAGAAAGCACCCCCATCGTCTTGGTGACAGATTTTGCTACCTCACCGGGCATGCGACAACCCTGCTTTCCTGCTTAAGACAACCCCGACAAAACGAGGGAGGGTGAGCATCCTTTTCCACCGGCGGGGTTCCTGCATGAGCCGAAAAAGCCATTCGAGGCCGGCTTTCTGCATCCAGGAGGGAGCGCGGGGAACTACACCGGCGATGAAGTCGAACGTCCCGCCGACACCAATTGCTACAGGGATGCGAAGGCGCTCCATGGTCCTGGCAATCCAGAGATCCTGACGCGGGGGACCATAGGCAACGAGGAGAACATGCGGTTTTGCTTTGAGAATTTTTTCACAAATTTCGTCCTCCTCAGACGGTCGGGGAGAACCCGCGTATGTTCCGGCAATCTTCAGGCCGGGATTTTCCCTTTCCAGGCGCTCCGCGACTTTTTCAGCAACACCGGGAGCGGCACCAAGGAGGAAGATGCGGAATCCTCTTCCGGCGGCAATTGCCGCAAACTGGTTCACGGTATCCACACCTGCAACACGTTCACGCAAAGGAGTGCCGAGGATTCGTGCGGCCCAGACGATGCCGATCCCGTCAGGAATGGTTAGCGCAGCCCGCGAAAGAACCGAGCGGAATTCCGCGCTCTCACGCGCCATCATGACAAACTCAGGATTCACCGTCATGACGTGATGGGGTTTTCCACTGACCGCCATCGCTTCAAGGTACCCAAGCGTTTCCTTAAGCGTGACGTCGCTAATGCGGATCCCCAGAATGTCGACTGTACGGCATTCCGGAATGGTATTGGAGTCTTGATGCATCCTTCCTGTCATCCTGCGGCCGTGGAAGGAGCGGGTGGCTCACCTGCAGCGGCTTTCTTCGCATCATCCAGCCGATGGATGACGGGAACCATTCCCATCAACACCCCCAGGTAGACCATGTTACGATAGTATGTCAATTGCATGTCGACGTAAGAAACCACCATTTGATTGATGACAGCGAGAATACAGATCGCGCAAACCGACTTGAAATACGGGTCAGAAAGCGTGGCATAAATCAGTGAGCTTCGAAAGACGTATGCATTGAAGAAAAACCAGAACGCAAAAGCCCCGAGCGCTCCCATCTGGACAAAGAGCCACAGGATCTGATTGTGCGCTACATAATCACCGAGGGCGAAGCTCGAACCCCAGAGCGTGAGCACTTTGTCATACCTGCGGCCGAAGCTTATACCGACGATCGGTGCATTTTCGAAAGTGCGGCCGAGATTGTAGTTTTCAATTTTCCTGTACAGAGTCGATTTGATGTCCTTCTCGCCCCGGACTCCTCCCTCTTCCGTGATTGTCGCCTTGAACTGCTGCGCCACGCTCCCGAGTCTACTGTAACTGTCCCAGAAAACTCCAAGATACATCGCAAAAAAGACTCCGAACACAAGGAGCACTTTCAGCACGGCCTTCCGTTGTTTGGAAGGAAGGAGAAAGATGAAGGCACCGAGCGACGCCATAAAGGCGGCATATGCAGCCCGCCTCTGGCCAGCCACATAGCCGACGAACAGGGGGATCAGCAGGTAGAGCAATACCTTCCTTTGCCTTCCCCGGTCACCGAAAAGAGTAAGCGCCATAACGAAGAGGAACAGGGTTACGATGAAAACCGGATCTTCATGGTTCGTCAGGGTCTCGTAGATGTCGGGCCAGCGGCCGAAGCTGAACCCCAGCGATGCGAAGCGCCCGGCGCCCTGTAACGCTTTGATGGTCACTCCTGCAATCGCTGTCCAGATCACAGCTTTGACCTGCGCCTCGGTCTGAATGAGCTGGGGAACGAGCAGGATCATCGCCCCCAGGTAGAACATCGCCCTTGTCTCCCAGAGGGAGATGATGAGGTCGCCGCCGCGGGCGAGTCCATAGATGATCGATCCGAGGATGGCAACATACAGGACAAGCATCGGACCTTTCAGTGGCACCTTGAATGTCTCGAGTTTCCGCCGGAAAATTCCCGTCACCACCCAGATGACCAGGATGAGCAACAGCTGGAGCTCCAGGGGATTCATCACCCCCTGATCAATCGTCGGGATATACCCTATGGCGTTGAGATTCAGAAAGTAGCTCACCCTCGTCGTGAGAGGGTAGAAGCCGGGAATATCGAACTGGTCGAAGAGAATGACAAAAAAAAAGAAAATGAGAAATCCCCAATCGACCCTGTACCAGGTGATTGCAAGAATCGCGATGAGCGCGACGGCTGCTCCCCCCGCCATCAGGTTTCCGTCAGTGAATACGAGAATCCCGGCGAGGAGTGCGGAGAGGACGCCTGCAATGGCAACGCGTCGCCAGGGAATCGTGCGGAGGAAGACAAACGATGGGCCGAAGCGGGGTGCAGCAATCCCCTGTCGAAGAGCATCACTCATGCGATTCACCGGTATGG
>Ga0326726_10005947_pt1 | contig 11014 bp, 6 predicted proteins | sample MHFenrmetagenome_2_FD_207603 | JGI IMG/M metagenome (GOLD analysis project Ga0326726, IMG submission 207603) | Lab enriched peat soil microbial communities from Michigan Hollow, Ithaca, NY, United States - MHF15MN | ecosystem: Environmental > Terrestrial > Soil > Wetlands > Peat | place: USA...
CAAGGCTGCACACGGAAGCGCCGGGCATCCGGGTCAGGTTTGTGGATGTCCCATACGATCTTCCGAATTGGCTGCAAGAATCGACTATTGATCTTGCCGTCTGCGGCGATTTCGGCCTCTGGTCAGGGTTGAGGCGCGAGCACCTCTTCTGGAATCGGATCGTGGCGGCAGTTGCAAAGGGTCATCCGCTACTGAAGCGAGCGCGAGTTACGACGGATGATCTGCGGGAATACCCAAGTTTGCACTATAACTCCAGCTTCGCCGCCCACATGCGGGGCGCACAAGTCATCACAGGAATCCCCAGCTTGGATTGGACGTCTCAAATCGTTACGAGCCAGTTCACTGACGCGCTGTTAATCGCGGTCAAGTCGCAGGTTGTTGCCAGAGCGCCTGCCACGCTGGTCGAGCAGCTGAGCGAGTTCCTTCCATTGGTAACCATTGAGCTTTCGGGCGAAAGGACCGGGGTAGACGAAACCATGTTCTGGGCCCCGATCAACGACGAGGCCCAGGAACATATCTGGCTCCGGACGCTGGTGAAGGAATGCTTCGCCCAGCTTCGCCAGCAGCGCGGGCCTACCGCAGCGTAGCGGCCAGCGCGTCGAATGCGCTTCAGGTGCGGGGCAGAACAGGCACCTTGCGGCTGCGCCCCCCACAAAGCCAAGGCCGAAAGGCTCAGCAGCAGGAGAATAAGCTGCGTCAATGCCCCTTCGCTACGCGAGAGGTGGAAGACGATCGCGAATACCTGAAGGACCGTGCAGCCCAGGCGCCGCCAGTGCGCAAGCTGTGAGGTCTTGCCAAACCCCACCGGCGCGAGCAGCGCCGGATCGCGTCCTCGTCATAGAAATTCCCGATCTGGGCGCCTTTGGCGGTACGGCGCGCTGCCCGGAAAAGCCGGCCATTGGCCGCGTTTATCGGGGGAACGGAAAAGAGAGAAGTCGCTACCCACTCTTCGCTGGGGGGGCGGGCCCGCATGCGAGCTTGCAGCATACCAATCGCCCCGGTATCTGGTGGGGCGATCTCGAGGGGGTACGGCGGCCGCGCGCCCGGGAATCCGGACTTGGTCCTGGCTGCGGCGCGCACAGCTCGAGGGGGAATAGAAACGCGAGCTCGAGGAAGGTTTGCCAAAGCGGATGACCACGATGCCGCAGGGCTGCGTCCACGAGATCATCGTCCGATCGGAGCGGGGCGAGGCGGGCAAAACGCGACTGTTGGTGGTGAGCGGCGCGCGGACATCGCGCCTCGCGCCTGTTCCCGAGCAGTTGTGAAACGTCGCTGCGCCGCAAGCTGGGCGTGCCGGTCGATCGCCCGGATCTCCAGATGACCCCGCCGGGCGTGACTGGTGACGACTTCCGATCGCGGGCCTTGCAGGTTGTTATCTGGTACGGAACACACCGATGGCTGACATAAAGCTGATACTGCTTCTGAGCGAAAACTGGACGATGATCGATGCGCGCGATGTCAGGGGACAGGTCACCCTGGCCGTCGAGGCCGAACAAACCGGCTTTGACGGCGTCATGGTCAGTGATCACGTTGTGATGGGCGACGGCGCCGACGCCAACGGACTTCCCGTGAACCCCCGGGATTTTGTGATGCCCGGGACTCAGCACCCCTCGACACCCTGGCCGAGTTCCATCGTGATCTTGTCCGCGGTGGCCGCGGTGACCAGGAAGGTGCGGATCATAAGCGGCGCAATCATTGCACCGCTGCGTCATCCGCTGTTGCTCGCGAAGGAACTCGCCACAATCGATCTCATGGCGGAGGGTCGGCTGGTAGTCCTGCCAACGGTGAGCTGGCATAAGGCCGAGTTCGACGCACTGGGCGTACCCTTCGAGCGACGCGGCGAGATTCTCGATGAACAGCTGGCGATCTGGCAGGCGCTCTGGCGCGGGTCCCCCGTGTCCTTTCACGGGAAGCACTTCAACTTTGACAACGTCTGGTTCGAGCCCACCGCCTATCGGACGACCGGTCCAACGCTGTGGTTCGGCAGCGGCACGCTACACAACCGGTTGCTCAACCGGTTGGCGCGCTACGGATCCGGCTTTCTGCCACTCGGGCCCATGAGTGAATCGGACGTTGCGCGCATTGCGGCCGCGCTCCGTGATGCTGGCCGCGACATCTCGGAGATCGAAATCCCCGGCGGGATCGCGGGTCGGTTCGAAGACTCCAGTTCCTGCGCCGACTTGGACGTTGCGCTGCGCACCCTGGAGCCGCAGCTCCGCGCTGGCGTGCGCACGTTCGTGGTCAAGCCCAGCCAGTTCATCCAAGACGTGGCACATTTTCGCGACTTCGCCCAGGAGCTGGTGGAGAAGTGCAATCGGATTGCGCGAGGGATTGCCTAGAGACAATCCGACCACTGGACGGGCCGAAATCGAACCGTCGGGCGAATTGTCCGGATTCGACGAAACAGCGTTCCTGGGTCCGGGTCAACGCGACGACCTCGAGAACACCTCCGGCTTCGAAAGCTGGTCGAGTTCAGACCTGAACAGCACCGTCTCCAGTTCCGTCCGGTCTAACAGGGGCGACTGCAGTGCCTGATCGTCGACCGGCGGTACAACCAGTCGCGCAACAGCTTCGGCCGATGGCGCGACGCCCTTCGGGCGGCTGGCTCGCGTGTGCGCTCAGCTGCTGAAGGCCGCTGTACCTACATCGACGATGCTGCCGCCGCCATCGGCAACTAGCACCGCGCCGGTGACAAACGAGGCGTCGTCCGAGGCGAGAAAAGCGATGGCGGCCGCGATTTCCTCAGGCGCAGCCATGCGGCGCAGCGGATAGAGACGGACCACTTCCTTCATCAGAGCCTCGGGCAAACAGCCCTTGACCGTCGCGACCCCGGCGATGCCGCGCTCAGCCATCTCGGTGCGCACCCAACCCGGACAGATGACGTTCGAGCGAATGCGCTCGGGCCCGAAGTCGAACGCGATCGATCGGCTGAGGCCGAGCATCGCCGCCTTGCTGGTCAGATAGGAAACATACATGGGTGCCGCCGTGAGTGCGGCCACCGAGCCAACGTGCACGATGGCGCCGCCGCGGCGCCGGCGCATCTCGGGAATTACGGCGCGGCTCGCCAGCATCGCGCCCTCGAGGTTGACCTCCAGCGTGCGGCGCCAGCCGTCCAAGTCCACGTCTACGACCGAGCCGATCAACTCGGTGCCGGCATTGGCGACGAGGATATCAACCCCACCGAAGCGCTCGACACCGAGCGCGACCGCGGCGCGCAGATGATCCGGATCGGCGGTGTTACCCGCGAGCGCCGCCCCGCCGATCTCCTCTGCGATCCTCGCGATCGGCTCGATGCGGCGACCCGTCACGACCACCTTTCCGCCCTCGGCAGCGATGCGGCGCGCCGTGGCCGCGCCGATGCCGCTGCCGCCGCCGGTGATGAGCGCGACCTTGCCGGCAAAGCGCGTTTCACTCATGCGATCACCCGCCACGCTAAAAGCGAACCTGCACCTCGAGGCCGTACTCCCGAGGCCGGGCGGGGTCGAGTTCCTTGTTTCCCACCGTGTAGCCTCCGGCAAAGTCCGCGCCCCCGACGAGGTAGAACTCGTCCGTAAGGTTGGTGCCGAAAGCGGCGACGCTCCACCGGCCGCCCGGCGATTCGTACTGCAGCCTCGCGTTCAGGACTCCGTAGGACGGCATTTCGACATTGTCCGAGATCGTCACCGAGCTACTTTGGTTGTCGGTCCATGCGTAATCCAGATTCGCGAGCAGTTTGGAGCCCGCAGCCAGGGGATAGCTGTACCGCGCACCCACGGTGAACTTGGTCTTTGGTAGGCGTTGGAGTGGCGTATCCAGCGTAAGGTTGGGTAGGACGACGGCCGGACCGGGGAAGCCAAGCGGAAATTCGAACCGTATGAGCGGCTCCACGCGCGTATAGTTCCCGTCGAGAAGCGACATCGACCCGCTCAGCTGCAGGTGGTCGGTTGCGGCGAACAGGGCCTCTAGCTCAAATCCCTTGATGCGGGCGTCGCCGGCGTTGTTCGTCGCCGCGACCACCGTCGTCGGGAGTGGGATGAGGACGTTGAACTGAATGTCCTTCCAGTCCGTTAAGAAGATGGTCGGGTTGACGCGAAGTCGACGGTCCAGGAACTCCATCCGGGCGCCGGCTTCATAGGTCCACGCCGTTTCGGGATCGAAGGCGAGACCGCCGCCAGGCAAGTTCGCGTCGGGTGTCGTGCCGCCCGCGCGGAAGCCCTTGGACGCCTTCACGTAAAACAAAACGTCGTCGTTCAGTTGGAAGTTCAACCCAACGTGGGGCGATGTGTCCGTGAAGGTACTCTCCGTGGGCGGAGTTATGCCTATCAGCCACGCCTTGTTGGTCTCGTCGGTATAGCGAATACCAACGATCATCGACAGGCGATCCGTCAGATTGTAGGTAAAGTTGCCGTAAGCGGCCCAAGACCGGATGTCCCAGGCGGGCGGTCCCCCCTTCTCGGGTATGGTGGGACCGAAACCGAATATGAGCTGGCGACCGGGCTCCCACCGTTGCTGACTGTCGTAGTAATAGCCGCCCAGAGTGAACCCGAGGCGGTCGGCAAGCGCTTTGCCGGTGAGTTGAAGCTCCTGCGTGAACACATCAGTGTCATCGTGCGCCGGTACGATCTCAAGGATCGACAGCGGGCTGTTGTCGAGGTCCTGCGCAAGCCTGGAGCGATACGACGAATAGGCAGAGATGGACTTGAGATTGATGGAATCTGAAAGTCGGTAGTCGATGATCCCCTGCGCTGTGTAGTAATCGAAATCAAAGTAGTCGGGAGCGTTGAAGCCCGAAAAGGAACTCTGATTGGATGAGAGGTAGCTATTGTCCAGCGGGCGCGTTTCTCCAAAGAGCTGAGCCAGCCCCACGAATTGGGCATTCGGGTTCACCTCGGCGACCAGCACGGCGCGGCCGTTCGTGTGCTCTTCAAGCGCTTCTCCCTTGACGTCGACCGTCAGCCGGTCAGTCGGCGTCCACTCCGCTCTGACGCGCCCGGCCTTGGTCCGATCGGCACCAGCGTCCACTCCGTTCAACACATCACGAACGTATCCATCGCGCTCGTTGTACATGCCGGCAAACCGCAGCGCGAAGGTGTCACCGAGCGGAAGATTGAAGGCGCCCTGGACGTCGAGACGATTGAAGTTGCCGAAGATTCCGGTCAGGTAGCCCCCGAGCTCCTTTTCCGGTTTGCGTGTCACGTACTGGATCGCACCGGCGATCGTATTGCGCCCGAATAGAGTGCCCTGGGGGCCGCGCAGGACCTCCACGCGGTCCACGTCCAGCAGGCCCAGGAGATTCCCCCGCCAGCTGGCAAAAAAGACGTCGTCGATATAGGTACCTACGGCCGCAGACGAAGCCTCCGCATCCACGCCCATGCCGCGGATCGACACCCCTCCGCCCGCGGTGCCTGTACCCGAACGGCTGCCTATGGACAGACTTGGAACATAACTTTCGATGTCAAGCAGTGACGTGATGTTGCGCTCCTTCAGCGCTTCGGATGAGATTGCCGTCACCGCAACCGCCGTCTTCTGAAGGTTCGTCTCGGTTCGCATCGCGGTGACCACGACCTCTTCGAGCGGCCGCTCCCCGGAAACCTCCTGCGCCTCGCCGGCGGACGAGAGCAACAGGGCGACCGCCGCGCCGCGGCACAATTTGTTCCAACTGAGATGTGACATCTGCTTCTCCCTCTTATCCGACTTCGGCTGAATGCCATCGCTTCGGCACCATATCCAAGGCTTCCTGACCGAGAGACTGCGGCGAGCGGTCCAAGTGACGGCCGAACTGCGTCATGCCGACGCCGGCGATATGGACGTTGGAGCTCATAATTGTCAGGTAATGCCGTGCGAACGGCCGCCGTACCCTCGAGATCGCGCCACCAGACACGGGGGCGATTGGTATGCTGCAAGCTCGCAGGCGAGCCCGCCCCCCCAGCGAAGAGTGGTGTCAACTCTCGGCGCGACGGAGTCGGCAGGCCCTCGGCCCGCAGGACCGATCGCGGCGCAGAGCACGGGCGTGTTCTCGACGACCCGCTAGCGGTCCTCGCGCGACTGCGACAGGGCGATTCGGCGCGCGCGATTGCTCACAGGCGGCCGGCGCAAGGCGGCAACCTCTCTCGCCATGGCGACTCCCCGGGAAGGGGGACTGGATCCCCGGCGCGGGCGCTGCTCACGGGTGCCGGGATCACCGCTTTGATCGGACGCCCGCGCTGGGCGCGTCGGTGCCATCCGTATGTGTTCAGGTAGTGCTAATCCTCGTCGCTCGACTCGACGCTCGCCTTGGCGGATGGGTAAGTCTTGACGACGCCGCGACGCTCCATTGACATTGCGCCCGGGGCCATGATGGCCTTGTATTCCTCGCCGCTCGGCATGCAGGCACTCGGCGGCGGCGGGTTTCGCATGCCCAACCGAAACTCCTCTCCCGTCGACTTACGAACCCATCGCATCGACAGCATTTGCCTCAACGGATGATGCATCGCGATCGATCCCGGACGAGGGCACTCCTCGACGCAGACTCCGCAGTACCAACATTCTTCCGGATACAGCACGATCGGAGGCCTCGTCTTCTCGGGATTCGGCATCAGCACGTCGTTGCGGCATACCTCGATGCAATAGTCACAACCGTTGCAGACCGCCTCATCGAACTCTATGGCTCGATTGGGCAATGGCGGGTTTGGCACCATGAAGGCTTTGGTAGTCATTAGGAGGTACCTCGGGCTTCCAGTCCACAATGCTGGCGGTAGTTCTCGTCGTAGTTGGACGCGAAGGGGGCTTGCCGGTGATAGTCGAGCGGCAATTCCCGCGCCATGACATCTCCGTCGATCTGCCGAATCGGCTGCAACCGTTCGCCCTGCGGGTTTGGCTCAGGGTAGTCCTGACGGACGAAGAAGAACCTGGTGGGACAACTCGATTTTCGCACCAGCGAGGACTCCATGATGAGCTCACTGGTCTCGATGACCGACTGGCACTCGACCGCGCGCCCCAACTCGTGCGGATTGGCGGCGAACACCGCAGCCCCCTCCGTTGCGCTCAGATCCTTCAGTATTCCCAAGCCGGCGCGCAGAGTCGCTTCGGTCTTGGTCTCGCCACAGTAGTCGAGCATGACGCGGCTTATGGCCGCATTGAGCTCTTTCCAGCCAATTCGCTGCTTCTGATTGAGCGGCGCATAGACGCGCTTCTTTTCGGCCTCGATCAGGGCCGGGTCCACCGTCGATCTCTGGCCGATCTGCAGGGCATCCTGGGCGGCGCGACGCCCCGCGTAGCGACCGGTGCTTGCGGCGGCGGCGTGAGATCCGTAGCCATAGACACTGGTGCCCGCCGCATAGAGACCTTCGAGGCTGGTCCTGAGGTCCCAATCGACCAGGAGGCCCCCGCCTGCGATGTTGCGCATGCCGTGGGGGTCAATGCGCCCCATCCAGAGGCATGAGTAGTTGTAGGACTCGATGGGCAACATCGGCACCTGCAGCATGTCCTTTTCCGGATCGAACCCGGCCCGCGTCAACATCTTGTAGACGGGCGTGCGCGTCTTGCCCTCATTACCGACCATTACGCTGAAGATGGCGCGGCGCTCGGACTCCGGCAACCTGGTCAGGTCCGCGAACAGTGGCAGAGAGAATTCGCCTTTCGCCAGGCGTGCGGGCAAGTCTGGTGCCAGGTTAGGCGTGCGCCCACTGACAGTCGGAATTTCAGCGCCCAAGCCGTGACCGAGCATGAAGGGTTCGCCCGCACCGGGGACGAAGCGCTCGTCGACTGATCGCAGTTCCTGACCGGAGATGCCGTACCAGGGTACTTCGCGACCCTGGGCGTCGACGATCGGCGTCCCGTGCCAGGAATTGTGAGCGTTGCCGACGCCGTATGGCACGTAGCCGGTCCCTGCCAGTATCGGCCACGCTCTCTCCATCTCCACGAATTCCGCGCCGGCGCGCCAGGCAGCGGCGTGTCCGTCGCCGCTATTGTTTATCTCGTGCAGGTCGCCAGCGCCGGTCACCTCGAGATTGAAGTTCCAGTTGCGGGTGGGATACGAGGTACAGAGAACGACTGCCCTTGCATGAAATACGTAAAACTCTCCGGTGCGGGTATTGATGCCCATCGCTCCGACGACACGGCCACCCGGATGGCCGTCGGCATTGATGAGCGAGGTAAGCTGTACCCGGTCGTGCACGTCAACTTTGAGCCGAAGCAGCTCGCGGTACAGCTTGGGTTTCATATCGTGGCCCCAGACGCGCAGGTTGTGTCTGTTCTGATAGTCGTACGCGAACAGCAGCTTCGTGCTCTCGTCCCTGAAGGGCGCGCCCTTGAACTCGTCATTGACGTCCCGAATCTGAACACCCATCCGCTCACAATCGAGCAGGGTGTCCCACGCCTCACGAGCAGTAATGTAGCGGACGATTGCGCTGTTCCACCCCGCGTTGAGGTTGTGCCACGCATCGGTGAATTGCTCAGGCGTCACCTGGGAGCATGGATTGGTGCAGGCGCAGAGCCAGTGATCGACGCCGGCTCCCCCCATGCCACTCCGCTTGGTTGCCCCCTTCTCCACCAGCGCCACGCGGGCCCCTTGCCGCGCAGCGTTGATTGCTGCATGAGAGCCGGCGATGCCGCCGCCTAAGACCAGGACGTCCGTCTCGACCTCATTGATGACGTCGTAGCGGAGGGGATACCGCCATTCAGGAACGGTGCCGGTGCGCTGGACGTATTCATGCCAAGTAGTCATCGGAACCTCGCTAGGCACAACTCGCCGCCGAAATCTCCGCCGGCCGCGAGGGCGCGGCCACATCGCGGATGATGCGACGATGCGGAACAACCGACAAATCGTTTTGTCGCATGGACTCCCTTCGAAAAACCGATGTACCGAGGCTTTGCTCGCGGACCGGAACGTTGCCCGCACCGGCTAATCCACGAGTCCAGAAGGGCTCGACCTCGCGAGCGACGACCCGCGGCGCTCTGCACGCAGCGAAGTCCAAGCGCGGGCGTTCGTCTGCACGAATGCACGCACTTCGAAACGTCGAAGACGAGTGGAGCCTGATGACGATGAGCTGGACCTCAAGCGAGTGTTCGCTCTGAAGCCCGGCTGACCAGGCGTCCTGGCGCCCTTGATCTGTATCTCGGAGGAGGACGATATGTGCTACCGGATTGCACCCATTTGCATTTTCTATTCGTCCAATCGCGAATTCAAACGATTGGCAGAACTAGCTGGCTGTACGCTGACCTCCCGGCTTCCCTCGTTCGGAGCAGAGGGGTACGCGCATGAACTCAAGCGAAAATCGGATCCTGACCACGCACGTCGGCAGCCTGATCCGCACGCCGGAGATCGTCGAGTTGATGATCAGGCGCTCGCTCGGCGAGTCTGTCGACAATGCAGACTTCGAGCACACTGTCGCGTCAGGTGTCCGGGACGTCGTACGCAGGCAGGCCGAAGTCGGCATCGACATCGTGGACGACGGTGAGTACGGCAAGATCAACTGGATCACATATGTGGCCGAGCGGGTGAAGGGGCTCGAACGCCGCCCAATTCCGACGGCCGAGCAGGGCACTGAGGAGATCTGGCCGGAGCAGCGGCGCTTCGGCGGCTTCTACCGGATCTACGAGGCGCACGAGTCCCTACTCTGGCTCCCCGACGTGCCATCGAAGGCGCGTTACGACGGGCGGCCGGCTGTCGAGTTCAGCAATGTGGTCTGTGCGGGGCCGCTGCGCTACGACCCCACGGCCCTCCAGCGCGACATCCGCAACCTGAAGGCGGCCCTCCAGGGCCTTGAGGTCACGGACGCATTCCTTCCCGTGGTCGCGCCGGGATCCACCGAACTAGTCAAGAACCTTCACTATCGGAGCCCCGAGGGCTTCCTCTTCGCCATGGCCGACGTGTTGGCAGAGGAATACCGCGCCATCGTCGACGCCGGGTTTATCGTTCAGATCGACGATGCAATGCTGCCGATGCAGCGCGCGATCCTCTTCGCCGGCAAGAGCCTGGCCGAGTACAAGCGCTGGGCGGAAGTGCGCATCGAGGCGCTGAACCGGGCGCTGAAGGGCATTCCGCCCGCGCGCTCCCGCTACCACATCTGCTTCGGCAGCCGCAACGCCCCGCACACTTTCGATCCTGCCCTCATCGATATCATCGATCTCGTTCTGAAGGTGAACGTGGGTGCCTACAGCATCGAGGCGAGCAACGTACGCCACGAGCACGAGTGGCAGATCTGGAAGGACGTGAAGCTGTCCACAGGGAAGAAGATCATTCCGGGCGTGGTCGGGCATGCGACCAACGTCGTCGAACATCCGGAACTCGTCGCGCAGCGGATCCAGAACTTCGCCAGTCTGGTCGGCCGCGAGAACGTCATCGCCGGCACCGACTGCGGCTTCTCCCAGGGCTGGAGCTCGGCGCGCACGCACCCCGAGGTGCAGTGGGCGAAGCTCGAGTCGCTGGTCGAGGGAGCGCGCCTCGCGTCGCAGCGGCTTTGGGGGCGCTGAACCACGGGTCCAGGCGCCACTGTCAGCGCTCCGTCACGCCGGCGGAGACGCTCTCCACGATGCCTCCGGGGGCGGCCACCGCAAGGGAGAAATACATGCCTATTGATTCCATGCAATTTCGAAGCGCGCTCGGGGCGTTCGTGACAGGCGTAACCATAGTCACCACCCGAGCAGCCAACGGTACAGACGTCGGGCTCACGGCGAACAGCTTCAATTCAGTGTCGCTCGATCCACCCATGGTGCTGTGGAGCCTGGCTCGAAATGCTGCGAGCAGGGAGGCGTTCACGCAGGCCACCGGCTTCGCAGTGCATGTTCTGGCGATCGATCAGGAAGAACTCTCCAAGCGGTTCGCCATTCGAGGCGAGGTCAAGTTCGCCGGGCTGGCGCTCGAGCGTGGCGAGAGCGGTGTACCGCTTCTCCAGGGCTGCTCTGCGCGTTTCGAGTGTCGCACCGCCTTTCAGTACGAAGGCGGTGACCACATCATCTTCGTGGGCGAGGTGCTGTCGTTAACCCACAGTGACAAACGTCCGCTCGCCTATCACGCTGGCCGCTATGCGGTTACCGCGCAAAGATCATGGCCGGC
>Ga0326726_10005948_pt1 | contig 11014 bp, 4 predicted proteins | sample MHFenrmetagenome_2_FD_207603 | JGI IMG/M metagenome (GOLD analysis project Ga0326726, IMG submission 207603) | Lab enriched peat soil microbial communities from Michigan Hollow, Ithaca, NY, United States - MHF15MN | ecosystem: Environmental > Terrestrial > Soil > Wetlands > Peat | place: USA...
GGTGGGTTGGGGTCGGAGGGCGGCTGGTAGAAGGTGTAGCCGCCATAATTAAGGAAGCCGTCCCAGGCAAGAGCGGTGCCGATGACGCCATGTTGCATGATGCTGATTTTGATGGTGTCGATGTTACTGAGGTCTTGTCCGGCGACGTACCATTCGATGTCGTGGGGGATGTAGTAGTGGTAAGAGGGGTCAGTGCGGGCGCAGGGCGTGTCAAGGTTGTCGTAGGGTGCGTCGATTTCGCGGATGGCGCCTTCGCCTCTGGTGAGGTATGCGGAGCCGACGCGGTAGTCGCCGCCTTCATGGGGTTGGATTCCGCCCCCGCTGGGGTCATCGTCGTTGTTGTAGGTGTTGAAGCCGTTCCACCAGTCGAGGTGGGCTTCGGCGAGGTTGGGTTCTCCGGTTTCGCCGGCGGCTGCCCAGTTGCCGGTCATGAGGAGGTTGCCTTCCATGGAGGCCATGACGCCGTGGGTCCAGCAGGTGCCGTACGGTCCTTGGTCGCGGACGCCGGTGACGTAGTCGGTGCCGTTGACGTTGCGGAGGTCGAAGTTGCTGGGTAGGGTTGGTCGTGGTTGTGGTGTAATGATGGTCTGGCTGTGGGTTGGTCCGGCTGCTGCAGCAAGAGAGGCGCAGAGCAGGATGATTACGGGAAGAAGGACTCTTCCTTGGATAAAGAGGTGATGTTTCATAATGGGTTCCCCTAGAGTGATATTATAAGTCGTGGGTATAAAAATGCATCGAGCCGGCAGGGAGCAGCGCCTTGGAGAGAGCGGCCTCGTGGTTAGGAGAGGCCGACGACGAAGAAGAGCCACATCCTGCCGTTGGTTGTCTTGGTGATGTCGTCGGTGGAGGCGGTGATCATGGTCTTGCCGAAGCCCAGGATCGTGTCTTTAATCGTGGCGTGTCCGCCTGCGGCGATCGTCGCGGTCCCGGATTTCGGTGAGCCGGAGAGGATGAAGCCGGTCAGTTCGAGACGCCACGGGACATCGAGGGTGGTGGTCCCGGTGTTGTCGATGGTGACGGTGACGCCAAAGCCACCTTTAATCGTGATGGCGATGGGGAAGTGGATGGTGAAGGTCGCGTTCTTGGTGGTTTCGATGTTGCCGGCGTTGTCGATGGAATAGTAGGTGATGGTGTGGGTGCCTTCGGTGAAGAGGGTGAAGGAGCCGAGGTAGTTTTTCTGTGAACCTCCGTCCAAGGTGTATTTGGTGACGTTGACGCCGGATTTCTCGTCGGTGGCTTTGAGGGTGACGGTGACGTGGCTGGTGTAGATATCGCCTTGCATGGTGCCGTTGAGTTGGCATGTGGTGACGGGTGGGGTGGTGTCGGCGCCGAGCTGGCCGTGGATTTGGAGGTCGTCGATCATGAGGAACCAGGAGTTATAGGAGACGTCGTGAATGCCGATGTAGTAAGCGCCGTAGTGGCTGCCGAGGTCGAAGGTGTACTTGGACCAGGCGGTGGGGACGAGGACGTAGGGGTCGGGAGTGATGATTTTGAATGCGGAGGGGTCGGTGGTGGTTGTGGAGACGCCGATTTGGAAGCGTTCGAGTTCGTATTGGTTGCTGAAGGTTTTGGCCCAGAAGGTGATGTTGTCGAAGACGCCGAAGATTTGGGGGGTGATGAGCCAGTCGTCGTTGTTGTTTTGGGCGTTGTTGTCGTTGAAGCAGGCGGCGTACTTGTCGCCGGTGTGTGGGAGCGCGTCAGGGAGGCCGGTCATGGGTGGTGTGGTGGCGTTGGGGTTGAAGATGATGAAGGCTTGTGGCAGGGTTTCGTTGGGCCAGTCGTAGTAGGGGTGGCCGTAGGTGGGGTTGCCGTCGACGTCGATGTTGGTCCATGGGGGGAATTCTGTGACGAAGTCGGTGTAGTTTTCGAAGCCGTCTTCAAACATGATGTCGCGGGACGACCCGGTCGGTTGTGGTACCTGCATAGAGGGGTGCGTGGTTGCCGTTGAAAGCGGCATAGCCAGCGTTAGGGCGAGTATGAGTATGAACCCTTCTTTGAAGACTGATGGCTTCCTCATGTCTGCTCACTTCTGGTTTTTTAATTTGGCTGGGAGTATATATTTCTTTCGTGTCAAAGGTGTCCCGAATGGGTGTCTCTGAGGGGAAAGAGAGAGGAACGCAAGGAAAAAGTCATGGACTCACCAGGATACTCGTATGGCATCAGACCGCACGATAGCATCAGCACATGAAGAGGGGAAGAAAAAGAAAAAAAGAAGAGGGGGGAGTCTTTAAACGACTCCGCTGACGAAGAACAGGAAGATCTTCGCGCTGACGACTTTGGTGGACTGGAAGGCAGTGACTGTGATCTTTGCGTTGCCTAGTCCGATGACAAAGTCCTTGGCCTTGATTGACTGACCGGGCTGGATGGTGACGGTGCTTGGGGACGATTTCGAGCCACCGACCCAGACGACTGCGTTATCGACCTTAATCTTCCAGGTGGTGTCGACCGCGATCGAGGCGCTGTTGGTGATGGTCGCGGTGATGCCTAGTCCGCCCTTGACTACGATGGTGATTGCGTGGGCGATCTTGAAGGCTACATCCGACTGGTTCTCAATGTTGCCGCGCTTGTCGACGGAGTAGAAGCTGAAGGTGTGGTCGCCATCGGTCTTGACAACAATGGGCGCGGAGTAGATTAACCAGGAGCCACCGTCGAGTGAATAGGTGGTGAAGTCAACGCCGGAGACATCATCGGTCGCTGTCAGGGTGATCGTGACATCCGTGATGTAGGTGGTGCCGTCCAGCACGCCGCCCAGGGTGATGATTGTGACGGGTGGGGTGGTGTCGCCTCTTCCGGGGATGACGAGCGCATCGATTTCCGCGCCGTCTTGGAATGTGCCGATAGTGGTCAGATGGCCGGAGGTGAGATCAGCGGTGAAGAACGTCCCTGACGAGGTGTAGCCAGCGACATACATGGTGCTGTCGACCTGGGAGTAGGCCATGTCCTGAGCGTAGTTCAAGCTCTGTCCGGTGGATCCAATCGATGTGGCAGTGCCGGTGGCCTTATCGATACTGTAGAAATTGTCCGTAGAGATATCAATACCGTAGAGCTGTCCGTTAGAATCGCAACCGAGCTGCAGGAAGAACGTCAGGCCGCCACCGAAAGCCCCGACGAGCGTCAAGGCGCCGTTGCTTGGGTCGACGGTGTAAAGGTTCGCTGCGTTGCCTACGCCGCCGGCGGCATAGATGATATCCGTGGTCGGATCAACTGTCAACGCGTGGACGGATTTTCCGCAGGTCCCAAGCAGGGTGTGGTCCCCGGTGTCGGGGTTGACTTGCCAGAACTCAGAGTTGGCAGCGTCGTAGTCGGTCATATACAAGGTGCCGTCGTTGACCATAGCCGCGCCTGTGCAGAACCCATTAGCGCCAGGAGCCCAGGAATTAATCTGGGTGATGGTGCCCGGGGTGGTCGTCTGGAATGTGCAGAGACCGTTGTTAGCCGTTGGGTACGCCCAGAAGGCTAAGGCTTTCACATCATCAAGGGTCTTCGGCGTCTGTGGGGTCAGGACAATGGCGGATGGTGCCGGGGCGAGTCCGGTGGATGTCGGGTCGGTTTTTGCCGTCACCGAGACTGCGGCGACGATCAATAGCATACTTATCAGTACTATACTTCCAATTTGTTTTCTCATGCTAGGCCTCCCTAAGAGTTACACTATTATATCACGACCTAGGATTAAAATCTTTCGAAAAACACCAGGAAGGACACCGCCAGGCTCTCCTTTAAATACCAGAACCGGTGCAGACGCCCTTGTTCCACCCTGGAAAACACCACGGCACCCACCAGACGTAACTCGCCTTATCCGCCCCCTCCCATCTGAAGCCACTGTTCCCTCACCACACGACTTGCATCCTGAGAACACAGTTATTATTAGAAAAATGAGATAAAGCTCTTCTATCTCCTCCCCTCCTATTTAATTCACAAAATATTAATAGGATGATTTGCATTTATTCCTTGCCGTTTTACATATAGAAGGGAGGATCCCGGTATGCTACAGGAAACACGAACTAAAACCCTAGTCGTCATTTTAAGCCTACTTTTCACCATGACCGCACTTGTCCCCACCATCACCGCCCAATTCTCCGGAGACCTCAACGCACCAACCTGGCAACAGCAGCCACTCAACGGCCCGCTCACACCCCTCGTCGCCTCCACAGACACACACCCACAAGGCGACGGCCCACGACCTATGACAGCCTACCCTCTCGTCGTCCACCTCCCCACCACACAAGTCTCCGTCATCCTCCACCTCAACAACCCCTACTCCTACCTCAACACCACCCTCTCCAGCGTCCCCAGCAGCTACGACGTCACCAGCGGATCCTACTACGGCTGGTGCGGCGACTACTACCACTACATCCAACTCAACACCGCATACCAATGCACCCTCTACTCCACCTACGACAACTCCCTCCCCACCTACCTCTACCACCAGAACTGGACCAAGATCAACTACATCCTCAACCACAAAGTCGGCACCGATTACCAACAAGTCCAAGACGCCATCTGGTACCTCCTTGACTGCGGCAACCGCGGCCTCAACACCAACGGCTGGACCATGGTCAACCAAGCCATCGCCAACGGCGCAGGATACATCCCAGCCGTCGGCAACAAATGCGCCGTCCTCGTCGGCGTCAGCACCACCGTCCAACGCACCATCCTCGAACTCACCATCCCCGCCCGCACCCTCACCACCACCTGCGACGGACAAGGCACCATCGCCAAAACCCCTGACCAAACCAGCTACGTCTACGGCCAGACCGTCAACCTCAGCGCCACACCCACCATCGGCTGGACCTTCGACCACTGGACCGGAGACGCCACCGGATCCACCACCCCCGTCACCATGACCATGAACGGCAACAAAGCCGTCACCGCCACCTTCACCCAGAACCAATACCTCCTCACCATGAGCGTCAGCCCGTCCACCGCAGGCACCGTCACCCCCTCACCAGCCCAACCCGGGAACCTCTACCACTACAGCGACGTCGTCCAACTCAGCGCCTCCGCCAACCCCGGCTTCACCTTCAACTCATGGACCGGAGACGTCACCGGCACAACCAACCCCACGACCATCACCATCACCAGCGCCAAGACCGCCACCGCCCTCTTCACCCAAAACCAATACACCATGTCCACAGACGTCGACGGCCAAGGCAGCATCACCAAAGACCCGCAGCAGACCACCTACACCTACGGACAAACCGTCCAACTCACCGCCACCGCCGACCCCGGCTGGACCTTCGACCACTGGACCGGAGACGCCTCCGGCAGCAGCACCACCGCGACCATCACCATCAACGACAACAAGGCGGCCACCGCCCACTTCACCCAAGACCAATACACCCTCTCCGTCACCACCGACGGCTCAGGCCAAGTCTTCCTCAGCCCCGACCAAACAACCTATGTATACGACGACACCGTCCAACTCACCGCCACCGCAGACCCAGGCTGGGTCTTTAACCAATGGACCGGCGACGTCACCGACACGACCAACCCCGTGACCGTCACCATGCACAGCAGCATGCAGGTGATGGCATCCTTCACCCAACTACACTACACCCTCAGCATCACCATCGACGGCCAAGGAACCGTCACCCAAGACCCCGACCAAAGTGACTACACCTACGGCCAGATCGTCCACCTCACCGCCACACCCACCATCGGCTGGACCTTCGACCACTGGAGCGGCGACGCCAACGGCAACGCCAACGAAGTCGACATCACCATCCTCGGCAACCAAGCCGTCACCGCCGTCTTCACCCAAAACCACTACACCATCGCCACCAACACAGACGGATCAGGCAGCATCCTCAAAAGCCCCGACCAAACGACCTATATCTACGGTGACAACGTCCAACTCACCGCCCAGGCCAGCATCGGCTGGACCTTCGACCACTGGACCGGAGACGCCACGGGCACCAGCAACCCCGTCACCATCACCATCGACGGCAACAAAGCCGTCACCGCCGTCTTCACCCAAAACCAATACAGCCTCTCGGTGTACACCGACGGCACCGGCACTGTCTCCAAAAGCCCCGACCAGACGACCTACAACTACGGCCAAGTCGTCACCCTCACCGCAAACGCAGGACAAGGCTGGACCTTCAACTACTGGAGCGGCGACGCCACCGGATCCACGAACCCCACGACCGTGACGATTGACGGCGACAAGACCGTCACCGCGCATTTCAGCCAGAACCAATACACCCTCTCGACCAGCGTCGACGGCCAAGGATCCATCACGAGAGACCCTGACCAAAACACCTACACCTACGGCCAAATCGTCACCCTGACGGCCGTCCCTAGCCCAGGCTGGAACTTCGACCACTGGACAGGAGACGCCACCGGATCGAGCAATCCCACCACCGTGACCATGAACGGCGACAAATCGGTCACCGCCGTTTTCACCCAGAACCACTACACCGTGACCATCACCTACGACGGTCAAGGGACTGTCACCAAAGACCCGGACCAGACCACCTATACTTACGGGCAGACCGTCCAACTCACCGCCCAAGCCTCCATCGGCTGGACCTTCGACCACTGGAGCGGCGACGCCACCGGCAGCAGCAACCCTGTCACCATCACCATCGATGGCAACAAGGCTGTCATCGCGCATTTCGCCCAGAACCAGTACACCTTGACCATTGACTTGGACGGCTCAGGGACGGTGCAGAAGAGCCCGGACCAGACGACGTACACCTATGGCCAAGTCGTGACGTTGACGGCGCAGCCTGGCCAGAACTGGGTGTTCCATCACTGGAGCGGGGATGTGACAGGAACGACGAACCCCACCACGATTACGATCACCAGTAATGCCGAAGTCACCGCCCACTTCACGACACAGGACCTCACCCCGCCGACGGTCAAGATCGCGCAACCAGGAAATTTCGTCTACCTGTTTGGGAAGCCTCTCTGCCCGTTCGTCATGCCGTTGTTCTTCCACAACATCACCGTGATAGTTAACGCCAGCGATGCAAAAGGCGGCGTCGACCATGTGGAGATCTTCGTGGATAACGTCAGCCAGGCGGTCCTCACTACTCCACCGTACAAGTGGATGTGGACGGAGACGAAACCGATGAAGCACACCCTCACCGCTGTCGCCTACGACTTAGCGGGCAACCACGCCTCGGATACCGTCATGGTCTGGCGCTGGCGCGTCCACCCGGTCATCATCGGGTTGTTCATCCTGAAGGCGATCTTCTCCAACGGTCACAACGGCACACCGGGACAACAGAATTAAACACAATCGATCATCCTCCCATCATGAAGAGGTGGGAGGATCCTTCGTTTCTTTTCTTTCTAAATGACCAACTACCTCTCCGCATCCGATTGATGTGGAGGCAGGCTTCGGGCACAATGGATTTTGAAACCTGGTGTTGGTAATAGCTGTATGTGTACATCGATGTTTTTAGCGAAATAATGAGAATCGAGTTGAGAGAGAAGTGCGAGATGGTTTTTTGAAAGATCTAGCTTGAGTTGTAGCGAATTATGGCCGAACCTATTGAATACTCGATGGACTTCCAGCTTGGCCCTTCCGCGTACCTTGATTGTTCCTTCGTTTGAGTGATAATGGCCGGTCACCGCGCCTGGGATTTGATTAATCATGAGACCGAAAATTTTCTTTTTTTCTTCAAAGTCGAAGATCGTTTCGACGCTCTCTGCGGTACTCTGTAGCTGCAAGGATAATTGTTCATCCTTTCTTGTGGCGAGTATCTCCAGATCCAATGGATAAAAGATGTCATACTTTTCAATGTACTTTCTTCTGCGGTAGTGAAACCGGATTTTATCGAATTCAACGTAGTCGTCCCCATCTTTTGTGAGGATGAGGATTCCGGTGGCTGGGCCGTCATCGATCCAAAAGACGGCATTGCCGAAGAACACGGACCATCCGTTATCGAGGGTTGCCCAACACCAATCGTACCCTGGTGGCCGGTTGTCTGTGGTGAGTGAGACTGTCTTGGGTATGACGACAGCATGGTTGTGGATCCACCAGTCGAGAAGCCTTGCATAGATCGAAACAATTTTTTTCAATGACTTTCGATGTTTTCCTTCAAAGAAGAACGCGAAATCACCCCAGACGTGCTCGATGTATCCTTGGCCCTGTATAGTATAGTGTTTTCCGGCGATGTCCATTGTGCCATTGATGGCGCTTTGAGGGATGTATCCATATCGATACGAGCCAAGGCTCCAGGGAAGCCAGCCGTCCGTGATATTGTGTGCGACCCAGTAGGGATTAGACGTGGCAGTACATTTGAGGCTTAGATCAATCCGATGATCTGGGTCTGAGGAGAATAGTTCATAGTTTGTATCAGATCCACAGAGAGATGATTTGTCAAATTGAAGGAACATCTCATTGGGTTTCGTGGTTAATTTTGACTGGGAGTTTTCCTTGTTGTAAAAATAATGCTTGTTCTCGTCTAGATCAAACAGGGTGATCGAATGGTATGACTCTTGCGGGTGGCGGCGTGTTATCGCTTGATAGAAGTCTGTTTTCAAGCTCCAGTGTTTGTTGTCTTCAAGGGTTTGAAAAAAGCCTTCGACGCACCACCATTCTTTCGCGCAGGGGAAGTATTCTTTTTGGAAGTCAATAATCGCAGTGTCCTTGTGTGTTGTATTCATAGTGAAGATCCTGCGCGGTGATGAGCGGGCCTGGTGGGAATCGACTGTTTTTACAGGAGGGATTTTAGTCAAAAAACCTCCTCATTTTCGCTCTGTTTTGAAAGTAAGCAATTATCCGCTCTAATACATTTTGTAAATTGAGTATTGGATTTAAGGATGACTTTAATCCAATCTTACGGAGCGCTCCTGTAGTAATTCTGAGCAAATAGAATATACCCCTGTGTTGTAGAGTCGTAATAAATTGTTGAATAAAGATTATTTAATATAAAATTGGTATCAGAAAGGTTTTCATGCATATATGATAACATTTATATCTAGCGACTATATTGTTTTTTAATAAAACATTAAAGGGAGTTGAAGGATTAATGGAAAAAAATAGGAAGATAATAGTTTTTGTGGCTTGTTCTCTACTGATTGTAAGTGCACTCCCTGTATTGGGAAACCAGTCTCTCGCTTTACACGATAGTCAACAAAAATCAAGGACTAGTTCTTCTATTAAACCTCTCAGAAGGGGTGAAAATGTCACGTGGGAACTAAAAACCTCAATGCCCACAAGTCGAAGAGATCTCGCAGCATGTGCAATAGGCACGAAAATTTATGCGATTGGTGGGATACTCTCAACTGGATTTAATGACGTGAGTAACGCTGTGGAAGAATATAATTCAATAACGGATAACTGGACGAGCAAATCTCCAATGCCAACGGCAAGATGTTTGCTTGGTGCAAGCGTTGTGAATGGAATGATATTTGCTATCGGAGGTTGTTATTTTACTGGAGAGGGACAAATAGAACCTGTTTATTTAAATGTCAATGAAATGTATAATCCGGAGAATGACTCCTGGGTGTCACGGTGCCCATTACCTATCAGCATGTGCAATTTCGGCACTGCGGTTTTTGGTGGGAAAATATATGTTTTTGGAGGACAGAATCTTTTCGGAGGAGATGATCTCGACACGGTTTTCAATTACGATCCGGGAAATGATTCTTGGACGGAATTACCCTCAATGCCGTTCCAATGGGAAGGTATGAGCATTGTCGTTTTATACAATCAAATGTACTTATCGGGTGGATCCTTCTCTAAAATGACGCAAGCATATGACCCAATAAATGGGACATGGTCTGCGAAAGCGAATTTGAGTGGCGAGAGGATCGATGCCGGCACGGTTGTCGTCCAAGGGAAAATATTTGCTATCGGAAACAGTCAGTTCGTTGAAAGATATGACCCAGCGCTAGATACCTGGACAGTATATTGTAATGACCCCGATCCCTCCTGTCATTTTGGTATCGTCGCAATTGAAGATACCATCTATCTAATCGGTGGACAACTTGGGCCGGTGCAACGAGCAGTACGGTATGACCCAGTGGCAGATGAACTCTTTTACACGAATTATCAACTGTACAAATGTGAAAACCCCGATACCTGTGTCGTCAACGAAGCCCTGTACATGAATGTGAATGCAAAAAACTGTCTTGAAGTCTATGATCCCTGGTTCGATGAATGGACGTATTCGCCGGCACGGCCGTATTTTGATGCAGTGGGCATCTGTGCATTTGGCGACAAAATCTATTGTTTTGGTGGAGATCAAGTCCAGGTCTACGACCCAGCTCAGTCTCTCTGGACTTTGATGCAGCCAATGCCTTCAGCACGACAGAATCCGGTTGTGCTGCAAGTCGGTAACAGGATCTGCGTCGTCGGTGGAGGCCAGAACACCCTTGACGTGTATGATCCCTTGAATGACTCCTGGGCAACAACGAGTGACATGCCGTGGAACTATTATGAAGGTTTCAAGGCGACCGTCTGGAACGATAGAGTCTTCATCATCGGATGGTACGACGGCTCATACAGCTTTGTCCAAGAATTCAACATCACGACAGGTGCATGGGCGGAAAAAAACCAAAGTCGCGTCATCCCAATCGATGGTGTCTGCACCTTCAATGATACCATTTATTTCGCCGGTGTCGATAGCGAATCATTTGCGTTCACCGCGTACCATATCCTCGACGATACGTTTTCTCTCATGACGTATTTATACATCGGACACGGAGGTAGCTGGGATTATGCGAAGAATATGGTGTTCGCGAATAGCATTCTGCATTTCTTTACAAATAACTCCATCTACCAATATGTAAATGATGAGTGGGTTCAAAAAGTGGTGAATTTCCTAGGAACCGTCGGCGTTAATGGTCGTTCTGCAGAAGTCATGGACGAGTGTATTTACCTCGTGGGTGGTTGCGACATACCTCAATCGAAAGGTGAAGATAATGCGTCGACAAACCTCGTCACCGCCTTCTATCCAGTACTCACACCACCCCCACCCCCACCCATCACGTTACGAATCAACCTTACGGGAGGTAATGGGATTACTCTGAAGGTTACAAACAATGGAAGTACCAA
>Ga0326726_10005949_pt1 | contig 11011 bp, 9 predicted proteins | sample MHFenrmetagenome_2_FD_207603 | JGI IMG/M metagenome (GOLD analysis project Ga0326726, IMG submission 207603) | Lab enriched peat soil microbial communities from Michigan Hollow, Ithaca, NY, United States - MHF15MN | ecosystem: Environmental > Terrestrial > Soil > Wetlands > Peat | place: USA...
CATCTTCGGCCCGCCGATGACGGCTTCGAGCGGCACGAACACGTCCTTGCCGTGGATCGGCCCGTTCTGGAACGGATTGTTGAGCGGGAAATGCCGCCGGCCGATGGTGATGCCCGGCGTGTTGCGCGGCACGAGCGCAACGGTAATCCCGTAATCACTCTTGTCGCCGCCGAGCAGCTTTTCCGGATCGAACAGCCGGAACGCGAGACCGATGATCGTCGCGATCGGCGCGAGCGTGATGTAGCGCTTGGAAAAATTCAGGCGGATGCCCAGCACTTCGCGGCCCTGGTACATGCCCTTGCAGACGATACCGGTGTCGGGGATCGAGCCCGCATCGGAGCCGACGCGCGGGCCGGTCAGGCCGAAGCAGGGAATTTCCTCGCCGCGCGCGAGCCGCGGCAGCAGGTGGTTCTTCTGCTCCTCGGTGCCGTAGTGCAACAGGAGTTCCGCCGGGCCCAGCGAATTCGGCACGACGATGGTCGATGCCGTGGTCGCGGAGCGTCCCGCGACCTTCACGACCACGCAGGAATGCGCGTAGGCCGAGAATTCGAGGCCGCCGTACTTCTTCGGGATGATCATCGCCCAGAAGCCCTTCTTCTTGATGAAGTCGAACACTTCGGGCGGCAGGTCGGCGCGCCGGTGGGTGATGTCCCAGTCGTCGAGCATGCGGCACAGCTCTTCGCAGGGACCGTCGATGAAGGCCTGTTCCTCGGCCGTGAGCTTCGGCACCTTCGCGGACAGGAGCTTGTTCCAGTCGGGGCCGCCGGTGAACAGCTCGCCGTCCCACCAGACGGTGCCGGCCTCGAGCGCCTCGCGCTCCGTGTCGGACATCGACGGCAGCATGCGCTTGTAGAGGCGCAGGAAAGGACGCGAGATCAGCCGGCGCCGCAGCGGCAGGATGTTCAGCAGCAGTTGCGGCGCGAACAGCGCCCACAGCGTGATCTTCCACCACAGCGGGCCCACGCCGAACCAGCTGTAGTAGACGAGCAGCACGCCGAGCACGAGGGTCGCCTTGGCGAAGCTCGCACGCTGGTAGGCGAGCCACAGCACCAGGCCGACGAACAGCAGCAACCACAGGAGCGACACGATCACGGCCTCCTTATACCGCTTTCAGGATGGTGTGCGGGATTAGGGGATGCACCCTAGGCCGGCGGCCGCCGCGCGTGTTATTTGCAGTGCAAAAAAGAAGCCGGCGCGAACGCCGGCTTCCCGATTCAACAGTCGAGTTCGTCTGGATTACGAAATCGGCTTCAGCGTCACTTCGCGAACGTATTCGGTGCTGAGGTACGTGCGCATCGAGAGGCGCGGGCTCGACAGCTCCGCCTGCTTCGCATTGTCCGCGGTCGCCCAGTGCGCGGCCGAGATCGCCTCGAACTTGTCGTCGTCGCCCTTGTTGTAGTCGAGCGCCTTGCCGTAGCTCGAGTACAGCGTGCAGAACAGCACGTCGTAGTCGTTCGGGTCATGGGGCGCCTTGACGAAGGTCTTGAAGTCCACGATCAGGCCCTGCTTCTTCGCCTCGATGTTGATCGGCTCGGAGTGGGCGCGGATCCACTTCAGGTAGTTGTCGAACTGGCCGGGAGCCGTACGGTAGGCACTGCATTCCCAGACCGGGCCTTCGTTCCAGTGTTCCTGCGCCTGCGAGATCGCAGGAGTCAATAACGCGCACGCGGCCAAGAGGCCGAATATTCTCGATTTCATGGATGTCCCTCGGTATTTTTTCTGGGCCTGCCGATGCGGCAGGCGTGGCGTCATCTTACGCCTGTTCACCAGGCGATGCCGTAGTCCTCGCCATTGTTGCTGGACCCGCCCCAGAACGTGCCGTGGGCCTGGTCGAGCAGGATCGCATTGATCGGACCGGAGGTGCGGTTGCCGTACTCCGGCTTGTAGCCGCGCGCGCGCAGCTCGCGACGGATCCAGTCCGGCATCGAATTGCTGAGCAGGATGCGACCCGGAAAGATCTCGTGCTGGTCGAAGGAGTCGTGCATCTGCCAGCTGTTGAAATTCGGCGCCTCGGCGGCCTGCTGCGGCGTCATGCCGAACTCCACGATGTCGAGGAAGAACTGCAGCAGGTTCTGGTCCTGCGTGTCGCCGCCCTGCACGGCAAATGCGAGCCAGGGCTTGCCGTCCCTGAAGGCGAGCGAGGGCGTCAGCGTCGCGCGCGGCCGCTTGCCGGGCTCGGGCAGGTTGAACGGATTTTCGGACGCGTCGAGCACGAAGGCCTGCATGCGCTGGCTCATGCCGATGCCCGTGTGCCCGGCGATGACCGCCGGCAGCCAGCCGCCGGAGGGCGTCATCGAGACGATCCAGCCCTCCTTGTCGGCGGCGACGACCGATGTCGTACCGCGGTAGAAGGAACCCGTGTCGGGGTCGGTCGCCGCGGCAAAGCGCGCCTCGTCGATGTCGCCGAGCGCGGCTGCGGGCTGCGCCGCCGGCTTGAGCCAGGGATTGGTCTCGCCCTGGAAAGGATAGGGATCGCCCGGGCCGATGGCCGGATCGTTGGCATCGGGGTTCATGAGCGCCGCGCGCGCTTTCGCATAGTCCTTCGACAGCAGTCCCTTGATCGGCTCCTCGGGCGGGAAGTACGGGTCGCCGTAATAGAAGTCGCGGTCGGCGAAAGCGAGATTCATCGCCTGGTAGACGGTGTGGATGTAACGCGCGCTGTTGTAGCCCATCGCCTTCAGGTCGAAGTTCTCGAGGATGTTGAGCGCCTGCAGCATGACCGGGCCCTGCACCCAGCGGTCGAGCTTGTAGACGTCGATGCCGCGGTAATTCGTGTGCACCGGCTCCTCGAATTCCACGCGCCAGTTCGCAAGGTCCTGCTTCGTGATCAGGCCGCCCTGCTCCTGCACGCCGCGCACGAACTCCTCCGCGATGTCGCCGCGGTAGAAGCGTTCATAGGCGGCCATGATCGCTTCCTTGCGCGCCTTCCCGGCGGCCAGCGCCTGCGCCTCGGCCTCCACCAGTTTCCGCAGCGTCGCCGCGAGCTCCGGCTGGCGGAACATCTCGCCCGCCTCCGGCGCTTCGCGGGCGGCGCCCAGGTGCGGCAGCAACACGGCTTTCGAATAGGGCCACTGCTTCAGCTTCGCCTTCTCGGCCTCGATGCGATCGGCGGCCTCGGCCTCGATCGGATAGCCGTCGGCGAGCGTGATCGCAGGCGCCAGCACTTCCGCGAGCGACAGGCGTCCGTATTCCGCGAGCATCGTCAGCAATCCGCCGGGCGTGCCCGGCGTCACCGCCGCGAGCGGCCCCTCCGCGGGCGGATACTTGAGGCCCTTCTTGCGGAAGAAATCGACGGTCGCGCCGGTCGGCGCGACGCCCAGGCCGTTGATCGCGACGATGCGGCCAGTGCCTGGGTTGTAGATCAGGGCCTGCGTCTCGCCGCCCCAGGACAATGTGTCCCACATGGTCGCGGTCGCGGCCAGCATCGCGCAGGCCGCATCCACGGCGTTGCCGCCGTGCTCGAACATGCTGGCGCCTGCGGTTGCGGCGAGCGGCTTGCCGGTGATCGCCATCCAGTGCGATCCGTGCAGCGGCGGCTTCTGGGTCTTCTCCTGGGCGAATGCGCTTCCCGATGACAGCCCGATCGCAAGCAGGCCGATGGCTGCCATGGCGGCACCACTTCTGATGAGCATCATCGCGTCACTCCTTGGGGAGCAGGTCCTGCACGCCTTCGCGTTCCTCGAGCAGTTCCTTGTGCGTCGCGTCCATCCGGCCGCGGCAGAACTCATCCACCGCGAGGCCCTGCACGATCGCATAGCGGCCGCCCTTGCAGGTCACGGGGTATGAATACATCACGCCCTCGGGAATGCCGTAGCTGCCGTCGGACGGGATCGCCATGCTGACCCAGTCGGCGGCCGGCGTGCCGAGCGACCAGTCGCGCATGTGATCGATCGCGGCCGAGGCTGCGGAAGCCGCCGATGAGGCGCCGCGCGCCTTGATGATCGCGGCGCCGCGCTGCTGGATGGTCGGTATGAACTGTTCGCGGTACCACTGCTGGTCCACCAGCGCGCGCGCGGGCTTGCCGGTCACCGTGCAATGGCTGATGTCGGGATGCTGGGTGGCGCTGTGGTTGCCCCAGACGATCATGCGGCGGATCGCCGTCGTGTGCGTACCGGTCTTCTCGGCGAGCTGCGCGAGCGACCGGTTGTGGTCGAGGCGCGTCATCGCCGTGAAATTCTGCCGCTCGATGTCCGGCGCGTTGGACGCCGCGATCAGCGCATTGGTGTTCGCCGGATTGCCGACCACGAGCACGTGGACGCTGCGGCTCGCGGCCTCGTTGATCGCTTTCCCCTGCGCCGAGAAGATCTGCGCGTTCGCGAGCAGCAGGTCCTTGCGTTCCATGCCGGGACCGCGCGGCCGCGCGCCGACCAGCATCGCGTAATCGCAGTCGCGGAACGCCGCCTTCGCGTCGTCGGTGGCGACCAGGCGATGGAGCGTCGGGAAGGCGCAGTCGGACAGCTCCATGACCACGCCGCCGAGCGCCTGCAGCGCGGGCGTGATCTCGAGCAGGTTCAGGTTGACGGGCTGGTCGGTGCCGAGCATCTGGCCCGATGCGACGCGAAAGGCGAGCGCGTAGCCGATGTGGCCCGCGGCTCCGGTGATGGTGACGGTGACGGGCTTCTTCATCAGGGACTCCGTTGGAGGCGCAATTGTAGCAGCGATCTCCGGGCGCGGACCTCGTTCGTCCTATACTTCGCCGGTGCAACGGGCCGATACGCCATGAAAACCGTCACGCGCCGGGTCAAGGACGTGGTGCGCGGCCTGATCCGGCCGTCCGCGCGCGCGCGCCGCCATGTGGCGAAGCGCTTTTCCTGCGAGGACTTCTTCCGGGAGCTCGCCGCGCGGCAGGTCCGCTATGCGGTGCTGCGCTGGTTCGAGACGCTCCCCATCATCGGGCGCGGCGAGGACGTGGACCTCCTGGTGGCCGACGACGACGTCGCGAAGATGGACGGCCTGTTCGTGCGCCTGCGTTCCGGGATCGCCTGCGACGTCTATTCCGTTTCCGGCCTGCCGGGCAGCGATTTCCAGAAGATGGCGTATTTCCCGCCGCACCTCGCCGCGGGCATCGTCGCCCGCGCCCGCCTGATGAGGGACCTGTACCGCGTCCCGGCCGGGCAGGATCATTTCCTGAGCCTTGCGTACCACGCGCTGTATCACAAGGGTTACGCGAGCGGCCTTCCGACCTCGCTGACGCCTGCGGTTCCTCCGAAGAAACTGCCGGATCACGACTACCAGCAGGTGCTCGCCGATCTCGCCGCAGGTCTTTCGATCCGGGTCGCGATCGATCTCGAGTCCCTCGACGAATACCTGACGCGAGAGGGCTGGCGGCCGCCCTTCGACATGCTCGCGCGGCTCTCGCTCAGGAATGCCTGGATACACGACCGCTATTTCCGCGCGGGCTTCGCCGTCGAGCCGTCGCGCCGGGGCCTCGCGGTGTTCCTGATCCGCGAACGCGCGCTGCGTCCCGGCGTCGCAGGCGAGATCGCCACGGCACTCGAAGCGCAGGGATTCCGGATCCTGGTCTCTGCTCCGCTCGCGGCGGAGCGCCAGGCGGCGGTCGCCTCACGCCTGCGCGGCGGCAACTGGGGCCGCGGGCCCTTCGCTTTTTCGGGCGGCCCTCCCGCGCACGCGATCGTCGCCTGGGATCCGAAGCCGCTCGCGGTGGACCGGCGCCAGAAGGCGGAATACCCCCTGCTCGAGAACGGCCGCATCCTGCGCGCCAAGCTCGAGTTGCGCGATTTCCTGCTGCGCGGACTCGCGAAGCGGCAGCGCTTCAATCCGCTGCATTCCAGCGACAACGACATCCAGGCCTGGGAGTACGTCGAGATCCTGCTGCCGCAGCAACTGGATGACCTGCGCCGTCAGCTCGAGTCGCTGCACCGCGAGCAGGCCTGATCCTCGCCGCGGGCCAGGTGCGCGGCGCATCGGCTACACTCGGTCGCCGTGCGCAAGTTGAAGGCATCCGTCGCGGAATGGAGGTGGGGACCGCTGCCGGAACGGCGCGCGCGGGGCCTCGTGCGCCTGTACGACGTGCTCGCCGGGACCGGCTTCCACCGCAAATACTGGATGGTCATGGGGCTCCTGCTCGGCTGCATGCGCGACGGCCGCCCGATTCCCTGGGACCGGGACGCGGACTTCGGTTTTCACGAAGAGGACCTGCCGGCATTCCTGGCGGCACTGGACGAATTGCTCCGCAGCGGTTTCAGTCCCGCGCGCCTGCAGGTCAACAACGACGGCAGCATCACCAAGTGGTCCGTGCGCCGCGAGGGAATCAAGTACGAGTTCTTCATGTTCGAACGCCATGGCAACCGGCTGCGCTGGTATTACCACCACAGCCGCGAGCCGCGCCTCGAGATCGTCAACGAGATTCCGGCTCACGGCCTGGACGAATTCGAACTCTACGGACGCCGCTGGCTGAAGCCGGACAATGCCGATGCTTGCCTGACGGCCCTGTACGGCGACTGGCGGACGCCCGATCCAGACTACGTCTACTGGCGCGACTGCGGGGCGACCGTGGACCGCTATCCCTGGAGCGGCGAGCGCCGCAGGATCTGAGCTTGCAGCTGCGCAACACGGTCGAGGACCATTTCATCCGGGTGGCCGCGAGCGGCTTCCTGCCGGCGAGCTGGTGGCTCAAGCTCCCCGACCCCGCGACGATCACCGCCCGCAGGGGCAGGCTCTCGATCGACATCGTCAGCCATTGCTGGCAGTACGGCCACCTCCTCGCCTACCAGCTGAGTTCCCTGGTCAACTTCCCGCCGACGCGCGCCACGGTCCGGATGACGGTCTTCTATGCGCCGGAAGACCTGCGCACGCGCGCGATGCTGGATTTCTTCGGCGGCATCCAGGTGCCCGGCGTCAGCTGGGACTGGCGCGCCATCGAACCGGGCCGCCTGTTCCGGCGCTCGATCGGCCGCAACCTGATCGCGCGCAGCACGACGGCCGACTGGGTGTGGTTCACCGACTGCGACATCATCTTTCACCGCGCCTGCCTCGACACGCTGGCGGAACGGCTGCAGGGCCGCACGGACCGGCTCGTCTATCCGCGCGACGAGCGCGTGACCGCGATGCTCGCCGAGACCGATCCGCTGCTCGCGGCCGAGCGCGACCGGCCGCGCGTCGTCGACATCGACACGAGCGGGTTCTCGCTGCTCGCCGTGCCGCAGGCGACCGGCGCGTACCAGATCGTGCACGGCGACATCGCGCGTGCCTGCGGCTACTGCGAGCAGGTGGCGCTGTTCCAGCGCCCGGTCACGCGCTGGGCCAAGACCTTCGAGGACCGCACGTTCCGCTGGCTGATGCGAAGCCTCGGCACGCCGCTCGATGTGCCGGGCGTGCACCGGATACGCCACGTGCACAAGGGCCGCTACGGGGAGAACAAGGCCGAGGCACTGGTGCGCGGCAGCATCCGGCGCGTGAAGCGGGCGATCAAGTCGCGCTGGCAGGCACTGCGCGGCTGAGCCGGTCCGGGATCGCCGCCGGCCGATCGCCTTGTCGCGGGGGCGCATCGCCCCGACGCGTGTTGCGTTGAAAGGATCCGCCTGGCAGAACAGCGTGCCAGTCAATGAAGAGACTGCTTGCCCTCGAATTGCTGATCGTCCTCGTGGCCGGGAAAGCCATCACCTATCTGGGTCACGCGGAATTCCTTGGCACGATCGTGCCGGCGATGCCGGTTCTCGGCTACGCGTACCTGCAGTTCCTGGTCACCCTTGCGCTCATCGCCTGGCTGAAAAAGCGCGGCGCGCGCTTTTCTGACTACGGATTCCGGGATTTCGGCCCGTTCGGGCTGTTCGCCCTGGTCACCATTGCCGTGATCGCGACGAGCGTCGTCCTGCCGACCGTGCTGGATCCGCTGCTTGCGGGCCATTTCGGCGGGTCTCCCCGCGATCTCAGCCGGTTCGCCACGCTGGCCGGGAATCTGCCGCAATACCTGTACGTGATGCCGCTGGTGTGGGTTTTCGCCGCTTTCGGGGAGGAGTTCCTGTACCGGGGATTCGTCCTGGAAAACGTCCGGTGCCTGCTGGGCGGCGGAAACCCGGCGATGGTCGCGGCAATCATCGTCCAGGCTGCGCTGTTCGGCGCCGGCCATGCGTACCAGGGTCCGGTCGGGATGATTCCGATCGCCGTGGGCGGGATCGTCTATGGCCTGCTCTACTGGATCGGCGGCAGGCGCCTCTGGCCGCTGATACTCGGGCATGGCGTCGTCGACACCATCGGAATCACGATCATCTTCCAGGGCGGAACGCCCTGAAGGGAACTCACTGGCCGTGGGTGACGGCCTCGTGATGCCGCCGCCCGGCGACGCGCCAGAGCAGCACCGCGAACACGAAGCCAAGCGCGCTCGACAGGAAGAAGTACCACATCATCGGCTGATAGCCGGCGGGATTCGCCGCGCTCGCGCCGTAGGTGTCGTTCAGCCAGCCCGCGAAGAGATTGGCGCCGGCCATGCCGGCGTTCTGCACGACCCACATCAGGCCGAGCGCCGTGCCGAGATACGACTCCGGCACGATCTTCGCCGTCAGCGGCCACATCACGGCGGGCACGAGCGAGAAACTGACGCCGATCAGGACGGTGCCGACCCACAGCGTTCCATGCGAAAGCGCCATCGAAGCGATTGCGATGGGCAGCAGCAGCGCACCAAACGCGAGCATCGGCGCGTAGCGGCCGATGCGGTCGCAGAGCCAGCCGAATGCGGGCGTTGCGAACAGTGCCGCAAGGAACACCCAGGCATTGATGGATCCCGCGGCTGCGAGGGACAGGCCGTGCGCATGCTGGAAATACTTGATCGAGAACGTGCTGCGGAACGCAAAGATCACCGAGTACCACAGCACGCACAGCACCAGCAGGTACCAGTAGGCCGGGCCGAAGTTCGAAATGCCACGCAACGAGATGGGCTTTGCATCGGCGCCTGAATTCGGGTCGGGAAGGCCGCGACGGTGATCGATCCACCAGTAGATCGCGCACGCGGCGACGGAACTCGCCGCGAGCACGGTCGCGATGACGAGGGGCGGCTGCCAGCCTTGCGCATACGCGGCCGAGAACCAGGTCGGCGACATGTCCGCGGAATACGCGCCGGCGCGCCCGATGGCGATGCTGGCCCCCACCGCGAAGGCGAGGTTCCGCTTTGAAAAATACTTCACGACCGCCGTCGTCGTCGCGATGTTGAAGGTCTCGGCGCCGATTCCGAACAGGAGCCGGCCGCCGGCCATGTTCCAGTAGTCCATGCTGAACGCGGTGAGAGCCGTGCCCGCGAGGCAGATGACTGCGGTCCAGAACATCATGCGGGCCGCGCCGAAGCGGTCGACCAGCATGCCGCCGATCAGTAGCAGCACGATGTTCGGCAGGCTGTATATGGCATTCAGCATGCCGATCTGCGAATCGCTGAAGCCGCGCTGTTGCTGCAGCAGGTCGGCGACCGGGCCTATCGAATCGTAGACGTAGAAATTGCCGTAATTGGCGAGCGAAACGAGCGCGAGCATCAGCCAGGCGATGCGCCAGCTGCGTGTATTGTCGGCCGTCATGCGCCGGTTCGCAGGAACTGAGGTAGCATGATCTCAGGCAAGACTTGCACCAACATGCCGAATCGTCGTTCCGACTTTCACGATCGCCACCTGGTTCCTTTCGACGGGGACTTTTCCGTCCGCACCGCATCCGCGAAGCCGCCCAAGGATATCCCATCGAAAGCGGAGCTTGAGCGGGAACTCGGTGACTTGGTTGGCGAACTCGACAAAATGCAGCAGCTGCTGTTCGCGGATGGCCGTTTCGCCGTGCTTTCCGTGTTCCAGGGCATGGATGCCGCCGGCAAGGACAGCACGATCCGCAAGGTATTCTCCGGGGTGAACCCGGCGGGTTTTCGCGTGAATGCATTCGGCCGGCCGAGCGAGCTGGAGCTGCGGCACGATTTCCTGTGGCGTTGCCAGCAACGCCTGCCCGAGCGCGGCAAGATCGGCGTCTTCATCCGCAGTCATTACGAAGAGGTGCTGGTCGTGCGTGTGCACCCGGAATTGCTGGATGCGCAGCGCCTGCCGGGCGCCGACCACGCTCGCACCTGGGAGAGACGCTTCGACTCGATCCGCGATTTCGAGCATCACCTGGCGCGCAACGGCACCGTCGTCGTGAAATTCTGGCTCAACGTGTCGCGCGAGGAGCAGAAAAAGCGCTTCCTCGACCGGATCGAACAGCCGCACAGGAACTGGAAATTCCGGCTCGGCGACCTCGATGACCGCGACCGCTGGGACGACTTCCAGGATGCATACCAGGAGATGTTGCGTGAGACTTCGCGCAAATGGGCGCCGTGGCACGCGATTCCAGCCGATGACAAGGCCTACATGCGCGTGGCCGTCGCGCGCGTCATGATTGAAACAATGAAGGGGCTCGACCTGCGGTTTCCGGAGATGAGCGCCGACCAGCGTCGTGAGCTGCAGGAAGGACGCCGGCGATTGATGGAGGAATGAGGCCGGGGCGCCGCGGGAGGATCACGGATCCTTCCGGTGGTGCTGTTCAAGCCAGTCCGGGTATCTCAACTTGAAGCGGGCGAGTTCCGCGTCAGCTTCCTTGATGCGCCCTGCGGCACGCAGCGCCTCGATGTCTGCATACCATCGTTCGGGCGTGCGCGAATCCGCATAGGCTTCTTTCGCAAGCAATCCGCCGACAGCGCCTGCGTCTTCCGCCTTGCCTTCGGCCTGCACGGGCGTCTCCGCCGTGGCGGCATTGGGCGCAGACCGTGCCCCGGTCACCGTCACATTGCGCAACAGTGATTGGTCCTCGACCGCCGGCGTTGCGGGTTCCGCGGCAGGCTGCGGCACGGGCTCCTCGGCGGCCGGCGCCGCTGCGGCGGGCGTGCGGCTCAATTGGAGATCTGGCAACTCTACGTGCGGCGGCGGTGCGCTGGTGATGGCGGATGCCGGCGCATCCTGACGCGGCGCGGGCGCCTCCATCTCCGCAGGCGTTGCATTCCCGCGGGCCGCCCCGGCCGGGGCGGTCGTGCGTACATCGCGCTCCGTCACGGCTG
>Ga0326726_10005950_pt1 | contig 11011 bp, 7 predicted proteins | sample MHFenrmetagenome_2_FD_207603 | JGI IMG/M metagenome (GOLD analysis project Ga0326726, IMG submission 207603) | Lab enriched peat soil microbial communities from Michigan Hollow, Ithaca, NY, United States - MHF15MN | ecosystem: Environmental > Terrestrial > Soil > Wetlands > Peat | place: USA...
GGGCGGCGTCGAGCTTGCGGTCACGGGCTCGCGCCGGCCGCCGTTCCTCTCGGGCGGGTTCCTGCTGACTCTCTCGGGCAATGCGTCCGCGGACGCCGCGACCGGTGACTCGCGCTTGCGTGGAGCCCTCGCGCTGACTCGCAGCGGCGAGCCGGAGTTCGTCGAGGTCGACCTCCCGCTGCCGCGCGCGGCCGCGGGCGAGTCGATCGCCAGGCTCGAGAACCCGTGGCTCGATCCGGACTCGAGTGACTCGGTCGCGCCCGCGGTCTCGTTCTGGCGAGCGGTGCTGCTCGCGCTCGTCGGCGGCCTGGTGCTGAACGCGATGCCGTGCGTGCTGCCGGTGCTCGCGATCAAGGTGTTCGGCCTCGCCGAGCTGGCGCAGCACGGGCGCGCCGAGATCCTGAGACACGGAATTGCGTACACCGCCGGCGTCCTGACGAGCATGCTCGCGCTCGCCGGCGTCGTGGTGGCGCTGCGCGCGGCGGGCACGTCGGTCGGCTGGGGCTTCCAGTTCCAGGAGCCGATCTTCGTTGCGGCGATCGCCGCAGTGCTCGTCGTGTTCGCGCTCTCGCTGTTCGGGGTCTTCGAGTTCCGCCTGGACGCGACCCGCCTCGCGAGCGCCGGCGCCGCGGCCGTCGGCGCGCGGCGCAGCTTCTTCGAGGGGCTGCTGGCCGTGGTGCTGGCGACGCCCTGCACGGCGCCGTTCGTCGGCACCGCCGTCGGCTTCGCGTTCGCGAGCTCGACGGCGACGATCGCGGCGATCTTTCTCGCGATCGGGCTCGGTCTCGCGCTGCCGTTCCTGCTCGTCTGCGCGGTGCCGGCGTGGGCGAAGCTCGTGCCGCGCAGCGGCCCGTGGACCGTGCAGCTGCGCATCGCGCTCGGCTTCGCGCTGCTCGGCACCGTCGTGTGGCTGCTCTGGGTGCTCGGCCGCTCGGCGGGCGCGGACGCGCAGGCGGCGCTGCTCGCGTATCTATGCGCGCTGGCGGCCGGAGTCTGGGTGTTCGGCGCGATCCAGCGCTCCGAACGCGCGAGTCCCGCGCGCATCGCGGGGGTCGCGCTCCTCGCGCTCGCGCTGCTGGGGCTGCGCAGCTTGCCGATCTCGGCGATGCCGCCGGCGGGCGGGAGCGCGACCTCCCTGGGCGAGCTCGGCCGTCGCTTCAGCTCGGACGACGTCGCCGCAGCGCGCGCGCGCGGCGCGCCGGTGTTCGTCTACTTCACCGCCGAGTGGTGTCTCACCTGCAAGGTGAACGAGCACGTCGTGCTCGACGACGCGCGCGTGCGGGCGGAGCTCGAGCAGCGCGGCTTCGAGGTCTTCAAGGGCGACTGGACGCGGCGCGACGAGGCGATCCGAATGGAGCTGGCGCGGTTCGGAAAGGCGGGCGTACCCTTGTACGTGTTCTACGGCTCGGGAGAGACCGCGCAGCCCATGGTCCTGCCCGAGTTACTCACCGTCGACTTGTTCATCAACGCGCTGCAGCAGGTGGCGCCGAAAAGCGAGGAGAAGACATGAAGCGCATCGCACTCGCGCTCGCCGCCGCGGCGCTGCTCGGCGCGGTCGAATCACCCAAGATCGGAGACCGCGTTCCCGACTGGAGCGCGCGCGACGAGAACGGCGTCGAGCACAAGATGTCGCAGTACGCCGGACACGCGGTCGTCCTGGAGTGGACGAACTCCGAGTGCCCGTTCGTCGAGCGCCACTATCAGGCGGGCACGATGAAGAGGCTCGCCAGCGCGCTCGGCGCGCAGGACGTCGTCTGGCTCGCGGTGAACTCCACGTACTCCAACACGCCCGACGACACGAAGGCGTGGAAGAAGGAGCAGAGCTTCAGCTACGCGACCCTGCAGGATCCCGACGGCAAGCTCGGCCACTTGTTCGGCGCGCGCACCACGCCGCACATGTTCGTGATCGACGCACAGGGCGTGCTGCGCTACCGGGGCGCGATCGACGACGACGAGTACGGCCGCGAGCCGAAGCCGAAGAACTACGTCGACTCGGCGGTTCACGCGCTGCTCGCCAGCTCGAACCCCGATCCGAGTGAGACTCAGTCTTACGGCTGCTCCGTGAAGTACAAGCGGGACGAGTAGGCCGCCCGCCTGTCGATCCACGCCCGGCGGTGCTGCGCGGCGCTGCTCGCGCTCGCGTGCGTCTGCGCGCGCGCCGCGCGAGCCGACGAGCGGGACGACGCGGCAGAGCGCGACGCCGCGGAGCGCAGTCTCCAGGAACGGAGCCTCGCGGAGCGTCTGAATGACCCGACCGAGCCACTCGGCTCGATCCAGCTGCGCGACGTGTATGCGCCCGCGGTCGGCGGGGCGAAGGGCGGCGCCAACCAGCTGCAGATCACCCCGACGGTGCCCATCTTCCCGGGCTGGATTCCATTCACGGGGATCGTGCAGCTCACCCTGCCGGTCGCCGTCACGACTCCTGGCCCCGACCGAGTGACCGCGTTCGGAGACGTCCAGATCGCCGGGGGCGCGCTCGTCACCCAGTCCTGGGGACGCTGGGCCGCGGGCGCGACCGCGGTCCTGCCGACGGCATCCGATCGCGCCACCGGCGCCGGCAAGTGGCAGGCGGGCCCGGCGCTCGGCCTCGCGTACTCGGGCCTCCCTGGTTGCTCGTTCGGCGGGATCGCGGAGAACCCGATCTCGTTCGGCGGCGGCGGCCACCGCCAGGCCGTCGACGAGCTCACGCTCCAGCCGACGGCGACCTACACGAGTGACTCGGGCTGGTTCGCCGGGCTCGCCGATTTCCAGCTGACCTTCGACTGGCACAACCACGCCGTGACGGTGCCCGTCGGCGCGCAGGTCGGGCGCCTGGTCCACTTTGGAAGCGTGCCCGTCAGTCTCTCGCTCGAGCTCGGTTACGCGGTCGTGCGCCCCGACGGCCCGTCGCCGCGCTGGCTCTTCGGCTTCGAAGTGACTCCCGTCGTCGAGAGCCTCCGGCTCGGAAACCCCTAGGCCTTCGCTCCCGCCCCTTCGATTCGCATGCTGTAGAAGGACCGGTAGACGAACGTCGCGGAGACCAGGAAGAACAGCGCTGCGAGCAAGGTCGTGAGCATCGGCCGCGTCTTGCTCAGCTCGACCGCGAGCTCGACGGCCAGCAGTCCGAACAGCGTCGTGAACTTGATCACCGGATTCATCGCGACCGAAGACGTGTCCTTGAACGGATCGCCGACGGTGTCGCCGACCACCGCGGCGTCGTGCAGCGGCGTGCCCTTCGCCTTCAGGACGGTCTCGACCACCTTCTTGGCGTTGTCCCACGCGCCGCCGGCGTTGGCCATGAAGATCGCCTGATACAGGCCGAAGATCGCGATCGAGAACAGATACCCGATGAAGAAGAACGGCTCGACGCATGCGAACGCCAGCGTGCCGAAGAAGATCGCGAGGAAGATGTTGAACATGCCGCGCTGCGCGTACAGCGTGCAGATCTCGACCACGCGCTTGCTGTCCTCGACGGACGCCTTGGTCACGCCCTCGAGCTTGATGTTCGCCTTGATGAACTCGACCGCGCGGTACGCGCCCGTCGAGACCGCCTGCATCGACGCGCCCGAGAACCAGTAGATCATCGCGCCGCCGGTCACGAGCCCGAGCAAGAACGGCGCGTGCATGAGGGACAGCTTGTCGAGATCGGTGGTCATGCCGTGCGTGAGCAAGAAGATGATCGAGAACACCATGGTGGTCGCGCCGACGACGGCGGTGCCGATCAGCACCGGCTTCGCGGTCGCCTTGAAGGTGTTGCCCGCGCCGTCGTTCTCCTCGAGAAACGCCTTGGCCTTCTCGAAGGCGGGCTCGAAGCCGAAGTCGCGCTTCAGCTCGCCGCGGATGTTGGGGACGTTCTCGATGAGCGACAGCTCGTACACCGACTGCGCGTTGTCGGTGACTGGCCCGTAGCTGTCGACCGCGATCGTGACCGGGCCCATCCCCAGGAAGCCGAAGGCGACCAGGCCGAAGGCGAACACGGGCGATGCGTCGATCGTCGACCCCGCGATCGGGAAGAGCACGGCGAGCCCCTGGGTCGAGATCAGGAACGCGATGCCCATCAGGGTCACGATCACGATCCCCATCCAGTAGGCGCTGAAATTGCCGGCGACGAGGCCCGAGATGATGTTCAGCGACGGGCCGCCCTCGCGCGAGCTGGTCACGACCTCTTGCACGTGCCGCGAGTTCACCGACGTGAACACCTTCACGACCTCGGGGATGATCGCGCCCGCGAGCGTGCCGCAGGTGATGATCGCCGAGAGCTTCCACCACAGGGTGCCGTCGCCGAGCTCGGCGATCAGCAGGTGAGACACGATGAACGTCAGGACGACCGAGATCACGGACGTGAGCCACACCAGGATCGTCAGAGGATGCTCGAAGTTCATGTGGTCCGCGTTCGCCCAGCGCGAGCGCGCGAACAGGTCGTTGAGCAGATATGCGCCCAGGCTCGCGATCACCATCATGATGCGCATCGCGAAGATCCAGACCAGGAGCTGGACCTGAGTCGTCGCATCGTGCGACGCCAGCAGGATGAACGTGATCAGCGCGACGCCGGTCACGCCGTAAGTCTCGAAGCCGTCCGCCGACGGGCCGACCGAGTCGCCTGCGTTGTCGCCGGTGCAGTCCGCGATCACGCCCGGGTTGCGCGCGTCGTCTTCTTTGATCTTGAAGACGATCTTCATCAGATCGGAGCCGATGTCGGCGATCTTGGTGAAGATGCCGCCCGCGATGCGCAGCGCGGCGGCGCCGAGTGACTCGCCGATCGCGAAGCCGATGAAGCACGGGCCCGCGAAGCTGCCTGGAACGAACAACAGGATGCTGAGCATGATCAGGAGCTCGACGGAGATGAGCACCATGCCGATCGACATGCCGGCCTGCAGGGGGATCGCGTAGGTCGGGAACGGCTTGCCGCGCAAGCTCGCGAACGCGGTGCGCGAGTTCGCGAAGGTGTTCACGCGGATGCCGAACCAGGCAACACCGTAGCTCCCGAGGACGCCCACGAGACTGAACAGCAGGATGATGGACACGCGGAACGCGCTCATGTCGGCGTCTTCGATGAGGACACCGAAGTACAGGACGATCACCGCGCCGATGAAGACCCAGAGCCGCGCGATGAACTTCCCCTGGGTGATCAGATACTGCTGGCACGTCGCGTAGATCAGCTCCGAGATCTCGAGCATCGACTTGTGCACCGGCAGATTTCGCAGCTGCATGTACTGCAGCAGGCCGAAGCCCATGCCGAGCGCCGAGACCACGAGGCCCCAGATCAGGATGCTGGCGCCGCTGCTCGAGCCGCCGAAGAACAACGGCTCGCCGAAGCTCGGCAGCCTCAGCGACGCCTCGCTCGCGAACGCGCTGTCGGCGCCGCAGAGCACGGCCGCGAGCGCGAGCGCTGCGGAAATCCAGGGCAAGCGAGTGACGGGTGACGACATGGACGGACTCCCTCTCCGGTAAGCCAAGCGGCGGCTCTAGTAGCACAACTCGCCGGGCGGGGTCGAATGCCTGGCGCGCAGTCTACGTCGCGCGCGGAACTCCGATTGCGTAGGTCACGGGAATCGGGAAACCCGGGTACGGCACCTCGCCGATGTCCCAGTCGTAGCGCTCACCCTCGCGGGCGGCTTCCGCCGCAAACGCGCCCAGCTCCTCGACGGTGTAGCTGCGCAGACACGACACCACGCCGTCGAACGTCACGAGCAACGGGATCACCGGGATCAAGTAGGTGAGCACCAGGCGCGAGATCCGGACCGGTCGGATGCCCGGCGTCAGGATCATCACGAACAGCCAGGAGAAGCACGCCAGCAGAATCGAGAGGGGCGTGCGCTGCGTGACCTCGAGGATCGCGATTCCGCGATGCTGTCGGATCGCATCGCGGATGATCTCGCGCGCCTCCTTCGGTCGAAAATGGTGGAAGGCCGCGAACAGCGTGCGGAAACCGGGCAGGTCCTTCGGGACCGAGCGCGCGTCCACGGGCTGCGGGTGCGGGCGGATCACGCCGCCCGAGGTCTCCGCCGCTCGCGCCCACGCCTCGGGGCTCGTGCGCTGATCGCTCAGCCGAACTTCGATCGGTCCACCGCCCGTTTTCTCCCACGCCGACAGCAGGGGAACCCACGGTCCGCCGGCGCCCGAGCACAGGTCGAGCACGCGCTCCTCGCGGCAGCGCGCGAGCGCGCGCTGCACGCGCGGCAGCGCCGGATCGTACGGGCGCATCACCCCCTCGGCATGGCGCAGATAGTCGGTGAGCCCGTCTCGCAGAATGCGTGGACACCAGGACTGATCTGCGAGCTCGAGGAGATGAAATCTCGGCAGCGCCACCGATGTGCGTTTTGCATCCGGTCCGCGCGGAAGTCAAACGAAAACCGCGAGATGCCGATAGCGCGCGCAGGTTCACGAGTCCGCCGGCAGCGGACGCTCAAGGGTCACGCATGCCCGCAGCCGCACTCAAACGCTTCCGACTCCCTGACTTCGTGGATCGGATTCTCGTCTGGTTCGCGGGCGACGCGGAGAGTTCCGCCGATGCGCGCCAGCGGAAGATCGTGGTCGGCTTCACGCTGACGATTCTGTGTTGGAGCCCCGGCTACGCGTGGCTGTATGCGACTTGCTTCCCCAAGCCCTGGTCTCAGATCGCGCTGGGCGGCCTCGGGATCGGCATGGCGATGATCGCGGCCGTTCCACTCCTGATCCGCCACGGAGGACATCTCCGCGCCTCCGTCGGGCTCCTCGGGTTCAGCCTCGGCGGTCTGCTGATGCTCGTGTGCGAGCTCACCGGCGGCTACCGATCTCCGCTGCTCGCGTGGATGGTTCTGCATCCGCTGCTCGCGCTGGGGCTCGGCGGCGTGCGACTCGCGTGGATCTGGACCGCGTGCGTCTTCGCCGAGTTCGCGCTGCTCGCGGCCGCGGGCCCGCTCGGCCTTCCGACCTTGGATCTCTTGTCGCCCGACGCGATGCGCACGCTCTGGGGCACCACGCTCGTCACGATCACACTCACCATCTTCTTGGTCGGCTGCATCTACGAGTCGATCAAGAATCAGACGATCCGCGAGCTCGAGCGCGCGAACGACGCGAAGAGCGATTTCCTCGCGCACATGAGCCACGAGATCCGCACGCCGATGACCGCGATCCTCGGCTTCGCGGAGGAGCTCGAGCATGCTGGGATGTTGCCGGAGCAGCGGGACGCCCTGCACACGATCCAGCGCAACGGCGAACACCTTTTGGTCGTGATCAACGACATCCTCGACCTGGCGCGCGTCGAGTCCGGCCACCTCGACATCGAGCTCGGCCGGATCTGGCCGGACAAGGCCCTGCAAGAGGTCGCCGCGCTGATGGAGCCGCGCGCGCGCGAGCGCGGCCTCGAGCTGCGCGTCGAGGTCGCTCCCGAGTCGGCCGTGGCGCTGCGCTCGGATGCAACGCGTGTGCGCCAGATCCTGATCAACCTCGCGGCGAACGCGGTGAAGTTCACCGAGACGGGCTACGTGCGCTTGGCCGTGCTGGCGCCTCAAGCCGGCTTCGTGCGCTTCGAGGTCGAGGACACCGGCGCGGGAATTCCGCGAGACAAGCAGCAGACGATCTTCGATGCGTTCACGCAGGCCGACGCGTCGATGTCGCGACGCTACGGCGGGACCGGCCTCGGACTCGCGATCTCGCGGCGTCTGGCGGCGCTGCTCGGCGGCGAGCTCGGCGTCGAGAGCGAGCCCGGGCGCGGCAGCAAATTCACGCTGCGCATTCCGTCGCGGCCGGACGTCGAGAAGCCCGCGCCGGCGCACGTCGGAGTGGTGCCCAGTCCCGAGCAGGAGCTGCGCGGGCGCGTGCTCCTGGCGGAGGACAGTCCGGACAGCCGGCGCCTGCTCGTCCAGCTGCTCCAGCGCTGGGGCGCCGACGTCGAGATCGCGGAGAACGGCCGGGTCGCCGTCGAGCGAGTCGTGAAGGCGATGGAGCGCGGCGAGGCGTTCGACCTCGTGCTGATGGACATGCAGATGCCCGAGATCGACGGCTACGAAGCCACGCGTCAGATCCGCGGCGCCGGCTTTCGCGGGTCGGTCATCGCGCTCACGGCCCACGCCATGGCGGGCGCGCGCGAGTCCTGCATCGCCGCGGGCTGCGACGACTTTCTCACCAAGCCCGTCGATCGCGCGCGCTTTCGCGCGACCGTGGCCGCCTATCTTTCCGGGTCGAGCGCCTGAGCTAGCCGCTGACGTTTCCGACGCCGCCCAGCGCGACGTCTCCCCAGCGCAAAAGCGCGGCGCCCGCGCTCGAGATACTCCCGACGGTGTAGAGCAGAACGAGGTCGCCGGGCTTGAGCCGGCCGCTGCTCGCGGCGCGATAGAGATTCACGGGCATGAGCGCCGGGCCGATGTTGGCGTACTCGGGGTACGTGTCGACCGCGCGCTCGCGCGGCACACCCAGCGCGCGCGTGCAGAAGTCCGCGTACCAGGCGGTGGGCGTGTTGAACACGAAGAAGTCGACCTCGGAGAGCTTCGCGCCCGCGGCGTCGACCGCGGCCTCGCAGCACTCGCGCAGATACGGCTCCGCGGTCTCGTACAGGATGCGGCCCGTCTCCGGCGTGCAGTCCATGCGGATGCGCGCGCCGCGCACCGGATCGGGGACGACCTCGTAGTAGAACGTGCTGCACGTCTCGCCGGTGTGGCGCGCGCGTCCCGCGACGTAGCTCGCGCCCGGAGGAGCGCCAGTCACGATGAACGCGCCGGCTCCGTCGCCGAGAAACCAGCAGAGAGTGTCGTCCTCGTCGGCCACGCGCGAGTAAGTGCACGACACCACCACCAGCGCGTTCCGGTACTCACCCGCTCGGATGAGGGCCGACGCGTTCTGCAGCGCGACCAGCGCGCTCGAGCAGGTCGTCTCGACGTTCCATGCGGCGCAGCGCAGCCCGAGCGCCTTGGCCAGCGGTGTCGCGTTGCCGACACCGACCTGATCCGGGAGAAACGAGCAGCAGATCAACAGCTCGACCTGGCCGGGCGACAGGCCCGCGGCCGCCAGCGCGCGCTGCGCGGCGTCGATCTCGATCGACATCGCCGTCTGGCCCGGCGCGAGCACGCGCCGCTCGCGCGCGCCGCGGAACGGATCCGACAGGTAGCTCGCCATCGCTTCCTCGAAGGCGTCCTTCGGGCCGGCCGGCGCGTTCGAGCGCCACAGCCGGGCCAGCGTGCGCCGCTCTTCGTCCGCGACGAGCTCGGGGTGGTGCTGGCGCCAGTAGTCGTTCGTGCGGATGCCCGCCGGAAACGAGACGGCGAGCGATCGGATGCCTGCGGATACGCTCATTGCTGCACCTCCAGTGTCGTGTGGGTGGTCTGTCGAATGAGACTCTGCACGCGCTTCAGGAACGGCGCGGGCTCGGAAGGATCGACGCGTACGTCGATCACCAGCGGTCGAGTCAGTGACTCGATGCGCGCTAGCGCCTCGTCGAGCCCGAGCTCGTCGTCGACGCGCACGCCGTCCGCGCCGAGCGCTCGCGCCCAGGCGGCGAAGTCGGTCGCGGGCAGATCGGTCTCGAGCGGCGACAGACCCTGCGCGCGCATGCCCTGCGCGATCATTCCGTAGGCGCCGTCGTTCAGAACGATCCAGGCGGCGGGGATCGCGTAGCGCACCGCGGTGCTGACCTCCGACTGCATCAGCATCGCGCCGTCGCCGACCAGCGCGACGGCGACCCCGCCGCGCCCCTTGGCGGCACCGATGACGCCGCTGGTCGCATGGCCCATCGCGCCCCAGCCGGTGCTGGTTCGATAGCGCGACGGCTCGGCGAAGTGCAGCGCGTAGCTGCCCCAGGCGAAGGCGTTCCCGGCGTCCGTGATCAGCGGCGCGTCACTGCGCTCGACGACGCAGCGCTGCACGGCCTGCAGCAGCACCTCGGGCCGGATCGTACGGCTCGCGCGCGGAGACACTTCGGGCTCGCGCGGCCGCGCGCTCCATGCGGGCCGCCCCGGCCGCTCCGGGAGCCGCTCGATCAGCGCGCGCAGGAAGAGCTTGATCTCGGCCTGAACGGCGACGGTCGTGGCGCTCGGGAACGACGCTCCGGGAACCTGCGGATCGAGGTCGACATGGACGAAGGCGCCCGACGGGATGAACGCCGGGTCCCAGAACGACGTGAACTCGCCCAGCCGACTGCCGAGCACGAGGATGTGCTCCGGCGCGAGCGCGCTCAGATACTCCTTGACCTCGGGGTGGCCGCCGAATCCAGTGACTCCGACGTAGAGCGGGTGGTTCTCGGGAAAGACTCCCTTGCCGCGCGGCGAGCACATCACGGCCGCGCCCGTGCGCTCCGCGAGTCGCCGCACCTCCGCCGCCGCGCCGCGCGCGCCAAAGCCGGCCCAGATCGCGAACTCGCGCCGTTCGAGCAGCGCCGCGCAGCGCTCGACGAGCGCGAGGTCGAGCTCGAGCGGCGGCTCCGGCGCGAAGCGCGGAACCGGCGCGCACGACTCCGTCTGCACGCCGATCGGGACACTGAGATGGCCAACCCAGCCCTGCGGCCGGCTCAAGCCACGCGCGATCGCGGCGGCGATCGCGGGCAGATCGGCGGGTCGCTCCAACCGCCAGGCGTCGTCGAAGATGGGGCCAGGACCGAAGAGCCCCAGCTGCGGCAGGGTCGCGGCGCTGGTCTCTTGGAAGGCGCGGCGCCCGACCTCGCGGCTGGAGGTCGAGGCCGAGATCAGCAGCACGCGGCCGCCTTCCCAGCGCGCGGCGCACATCCCCGTGAGCGCGTTCGTGATGCCGGGGCCGGTGGTGACGAAGACCGCTGCCGGTGCGCCGCAGACGAGTGAGTCCTCGAGCGCGGCGAACGCCGCGCCTGACTCGTGGCGGCAGTGCAGCGCCTCGAGAGCCGATCGTCCCAGCTCGTGGCAGATCGGGGCGATCGGCCCGCCCGTCACGCCGTAGGCGCGCCGGAAGCCGAGTGACTCGAGCATCGCGGCCAGGGCGGCCGCGATGGAATGGGTTTCAGTAGCGTGCAATGATCTGTTCCGCGAAGTCTTGATAGACCTGTCGCGCGCAGTGGATCGGCGGCAGGATCGTGATCTCGCGCATCCCG
>Ga0326726_10005951_pt1 | contig 11008 bp, 11 predicted proteins | sample MHFenrmetagenome_2_FD_207603 | JGI IMG/M metagenome (GOLD analysis project Ga0326726, IMG submission 207603) | Lab enriched peat soil microbial communities from Michigan Hollow, Ithaca, NY, United States - MHF15MN | ecosystem: Environmental > Terrestrial > Soil > Wetlands > Peat | place: USA...
TCCTCATCAAACACCCGAAAGAGAACATCAACGCGAGCCAGCGCGCCCGCGCGAGGGACCTGATCAGGAACTTCAGGACCCTGCCGCGCAGGGTCGAATTCGCCGACAACGGCGAGTTCCGATTCGACGGCACCTTGATCCGGTTTTCGCCGGCCGTGCCGCACGGACCGGGAACCAAGGTCGGGTGGGTCGTCGAAGTCTCCATTCGGGAAGGGGAATCCTGTTTTCTCCACACCTCGGACATCCAGGGCGCGAGCCTGCCGCAGCAGGTCGCGTTCATCCGCGCGGAAAGTCCCGATACGCTGTATCTCGACGGGCCCCTTACGTACATGGTCGGGGAGGGGTTCAGCCTCGGCGATCTTGGCGCGTCGATCAGGAACATCTGCGATATCATCGAGACGATGAGTGTGCAGACCGTCATCATCGACCATCATCTGCTGAGAGACCCGAAATGGAAAGAGGAGATCAAGGAGGTCGTCGCGACAGCGGAGAAGACCGGCAAGAAGGTGGTGACCGCGGCTGGTTTTCTGGGAAGAGATGAAGAAATCCTCGAAGCGCACCGCCGGCAGCTCTATGCATGGAACCCCGACATCCCCGAGGAGCCGATCCAGCGGAGCAGGAATTTCCAACTCGTGAAAGAGTTAAACAACAAAAGGTGACCGCCGGCGATCAGATTTTATGGCATGCCAGACAAAGATCGTCGGGGTAAGCGCAACAGCTGCCCGTAAGGATTGGCATGGGGATCGTGGCAGGTCGTACCGGTCAGTTTCCCGTCCGTGAACGGGAGCTGCCCCGCTTTCATGGAAGGGACAATATCAACGGCATGATGGTTCGGTCCCTTGTTATCAGGGTGGCATTCGATACAGAGCTCTGCAACGGGATTTCTCAGTGAAGCCGCCCCTCGTTTCATCTTGCCGGGCAGATGGCAGAGCGTGCGATCCTTTTTGATCGCGGGGATTTCTCTTTTTGGCGACTGTTCTCCTGTGCTGCTTCAACAATGCCCGGAGAACATATTGCCGCGATGAAGATCAGATAACCGTTCAACCGGCATCTCATGTTCACCCTCCTCTACCAGGCAGGAAAACGCCTAGCCGTATCAACGGCTATCCTAAAATATATATACTGTAGCCCCCATGAGTTCAGTCGTCAGTGAAATGCTATGGATGCGTTGCATGGCAGGCCATACGTTGGCATGAGAATGTGTCGGAGGCAAAAAGTATGACACAACATGCCGCAACCGTAATAAGCTCCGTGCATTTGTGGCAGATTTTCTTTCCATAAAACGCTTGTTTTTATTCTTTTCATTGTATATAATGAAATCCCTAAATTTATGACGATGAGCAATAATAGAGAAATGGTTCGGAGGTTGATGATATGCCGGTATACGAATACGAGTGCGGAAGCTGCGGCGGCCGCTTCGAAGTGATCAGAAAATTCAGCGATCCAGCGGTGACTGCCTGTACGCTCTGTAACGCGGAAACCGTGCGGAAGGTGCTTTCACCCACGGCGTTCGTGCTCAAAGGCTCCGGATGGTACGCCACGGATTACCCGTCGAGTGAACGGAAAAAGTCGGGAGAGTCCGATAAACCCTGCAACGAGCCAAAACCGGGATCCGGTTGTCCCGCGGGCTCGTGCGCCTCGGGCGCCTGCACGTCAAAAGGCTGAGCCTGATGGAGCCCATCCATGTTCACATTCCCTATCCAAAGCTGAAAGATTTTATCGAGATGGTCCGGCTTCGCCGCTATGATCTCGAGATTTATTTTTCCGCCGCCGTCCTCGATCAGATCGAGCGTGAAGACCTGGAGAAGCTCAAGACCGTCCTGGACTGGGACCCTGCGCTTACGCTTCATGCGCCTTTCATGGACATGAACCCCGGAGCAATGGATCCGATGATCCGATCAGTGACCCAGATGCGGTTCCGCCAGCTTTTGAACGTCGCGGCCATTCTCAGGCCTCGCGTTGCCGTATTTCACGCAGCCTATGACAAGTGGCGCTACAGCGGCAGGAAGGACGTATGGCTCAGCAACAGCATCGAAACCTGGCACACGGTCATGGATGCGGCCTCGAATATCGGCATGCGGGTGGCGGTCGAGAACGTGTTCGACGAGGACCCCGAGGCGCTTCGGATGCTCATCGAAAAGATCGCCCGCCCGGGCTTCGGGTTCTGCTTCGACACGGGCCATTTTAATCTTTTCTCGGCCGTTCCCATGGAACAATGGTTCGAGGAACTCGGGCGGCACCTTGTCGAGGTTCATTTGCACGACAACGACGGCACCGCGGACTCCCACTGGGCCATCGGTAGGGGGAGCGTTGATTTCGAAAAATTTTTCGGGCTCATGCGCAAGCATTCCCCGCTTCCCGTCTTCACTGTCGAGGCGCACGAAAAGGAAGATATCGAGACAAGCCTTGGGCGCATGAAGTCGCTTTTGAAGGAACGTGAATAACGGCCCTCGATTCGAGAGGCCGCGTCCATTTCTCACCCCATGAGAGAAAGCCGCCGACTCCTGCCGGCAGCGGAGCTCTTTCCTCGGGAGAGTGGTATCACGCCGATATTGATAATCCAGAGAACGTGGTTCTCTAATGGAGTTTGCCTTGACACTCCCCTGGGGTTGACTTAGACTAATAACTATGAAGAAAATCCTGATGGTATTCCTACTGATGCTTACTGCTGCTTCCTGCGCCACCTTGCCAGTCAAGATGCCCCAAGTGAAGGCCGAACGCATGGATTCCGAAGCGCATACGAAGGCCGACGCTTATTACCATTTTATGGTCGCCAATCTCCATGAGCAGGACGGGGAGTTTAACGCTGCCATGGAGGAATACCGGACCGCTTATCGCCTCGACCCCGGCTCTGCCGAGATCGCGCTGTCGCTCTCGTCCCTCTATCTCCGCAAGGGACAGACGGACGAGGCGGCGGCCCTTGCAAAAAGGGCCGCGGAACTTGCCCCTGACAAAACCGGAGCGCTCCTGCTCCTGGCCAATATTTATACGAGCAGGAAGAAATACGAGGAAGCCGCGGACCTCTACCGCAAGGTCATCGCGCTCAACCCCAAAAAAGAGGACACCTATATTTATCTCGGGTCGCTCTACGCCGCATTGAAACGCTATGACGAAGCAATCGAGACATTCAAGACGCTCGAGAAGGTGAATCCGTCCTCCTTCATGTCGCCCTACTATCTCGGCAGGATCTTTACGGAACGGCAGCTGTACACCGAGGCCCTGGCCGAATTCAGGCGGGTGATCGCTATCCGCGACGACTTCGAACCCGCTTATACGAACATGGGCATGGTATACGAGCTCATGAACAGGCCCGGCGACGCCATCGAGTCGTATAAAAAAGCCCTTGATGTCAACCCGCACGATCTCGAGATCATGGCCCACCTGGCACAGCTCTACATCCAGCAGAACGCGCTCGATGACGCACTGGAGCAGTTCGAGCGGCTTGTGGCCAATGATCCTGATAACCATGATGCCTTCATCAAGATGGGGCTTATCCATGCTGAAAAAAAACAGTATGAGAAGGCCATGGAGTCCTTCCGGGTTGTTGCGCGCGCTGAACCGAACGACCTGAAGGTGAGACGGTACTTGGCCTCGACACTCGTGGCCTTGGAGCGCTACGATGAGGCGCTCAAGGAATACAAGGCAATTCTTGCAGCCGCGCCAGACGATACCGATACCCTTCTGCAGATTTCCTATATCTATGCGCAGCAGAAGAAGGCAGGGGAAGCGATCCCGCTGCTCGAAAAGGCGCTCAAGGAGCAGCCGGGCAAGCCCGAGATCTACCTCTATCTCGCCAGCGCCTACATGGACATGGAGAAATACACGCAGGCCATGGACGTTCTGAAGCGGGGCATCGAGCTTGCCCCGGACCGCGATGATCTTCAGTTCAGCCTGGCCATTGCCTATGAGAAACTGGGCCGCCGCGACGAGATGATCGGGGCGCTCAAGAAAACGCTCGAACTCAAGCCCGACAATGCCGATGCGCTCAACTATCTGGGCTACACCTACGCGGAAAAGGGGGAAAACCTCGACGAGGCCGTTCTGCTCATCAAGCGGGCTCTCCTCATCAAACAGGACAACGGGTACATCCTCGACAGCCTTGCTTGGGCCTATTTCCAGAAGGGAATGCTGAACGATGCCCTTGAGGTCATGAAAAAGGCGGTGGCCAAGACTCCGGAGGACGACCCGGTCATGCGCGAGCACTTCGGCGATATCTACCTGAAGCTGTCCGATAAAGAAAAGGCCCGCGAGCAGTGGCTGAAATCGCTCGAGCTGGACCCCAAGAACCAGAAGCTCAAGGAAAAGTTCAAAGAAGCGGGATTCGGCAATCCCGAGGTCCTGCTGAAAGACGTGACACCAAGGAAGAAAAACAAGAAGTGAAGACAACAAGCCTCATGTCTCTCGTCATCATCCCGTTCCTGTTCGCGTGTTTTCCCAAAAAACCGGAAATTTCCCTGCCCGCAGTCCCGGCTCTTCCGCTGATGCAGGCGCTTGAGCAGCGCCGGCAGATGTTCGCCGGGCTCAAGGCCGTGGCGAGCGTAGAAACAGTCAAGACCGGCCGCAAACGCTCCTACGACACGGTCGGCATCGTAATCGAGGGCCAGCAGCGGCTGCGTGTGGAAGCTTATGGGCCTTTGGGCCAGTCCCTGGTAACGCTTGTCTGGGACGGCGCCGAGGTCCTGCTCCGTCTGGAAGACGGCAGAGTGCTCATGCCGGGTCCGGCGGGCCTTGAGAGGATGCTCGGCGTGGCCATGGACGCGGGAGAGCTTTGCGCCGTTCTGGTGGGCAACATTCCGGCAGCCGCGCCATCGAAGGAAGCGAGGGCATTTCAGGGGCCGGACGGAAGCTATGTGATCGAATTGAACGCGGGGGGCCTTCTGCGCCGCTGGTACGTTTTTCTTTCCGATCCGGGCCCCGAAGCGAGGGTCCTAATCACCATGAGTGAATTGTACCGATCGGACAAGCTTGTATACCGGGCCCGGTATGAACAGGCAGAGCCGATATCGCAGTACCTGATGGCGAAGATCGTGCGTATCGAAAATCCCGATAAAAAAGTATCGCTCACGGTCGAATACGATGAGATGGATGTGAACGTGCCTCTTGGCGATGATGCATTTAAGCTGTTGGACGGCGCGGAGACCGGCTCGAAATAAACAGACCGTGGGATAGGCAAAACCCGATGAAAGAACTTACGATCCAGGCCCCGGCAAAGATCAACCTCTGCTTGTCCGTGCTCGGCCGCAGGCCGGACGGCTACCATGATGTTGCCATGCTGATGCAGATGGTCGGCCTCTACGATGAGGTGCGGGTCTCCCTTGGAGGGAAGGGCATCAGCGTGACCTGCGACGACAATACAATCCCCTCGGGAGAGGAAAACATCGCCTGGAAGGCGGCCGCAGCCATCCTAAACCATGCCCGTCTTGATACCGGGCTTAGCATAACGATTAAGAAGGCCATCCCGGTGGCCGCCGGGCTCGGCGGGGGGAGCAGCGATGCCGCGGCTGTGCTCGTTGCAGCCAATAAACTGCTCGGGACGGGGCTCGATCGCGGGCAACTCTCCGACAGAGGCGCCGGGCTTGGCATGGACGTCCCCTTTTTCTTTCACGGGCCGCTGGCCCTGGCGCGGGGCAGGGGAGAGTTTCTCACGCGAGTGGCGCCGCTGCCTGGGTTCTGGGTTTTGCTCGTCAATCCGGGCTTTGAGACCTCCACGGCCTGGGTATATAAAAACCTAAATTTGAGGTTGACAAAAAATGTTGACTGTAATAAAATCGCAAGGCTTACGGTCCGAAACATGGCAGAGGGGCTCCACAATGACCTCGAGACCGTAACTGCTGCTGCGCACCCGGTGATCAGCAGGATCGAAGAAGCGCTCCTGGCCCACGGAGCCATGGGCGCCCGCATGAGCGGGAGCGGTCCCACGGTATTCGGCATTTTCGAGGACGAGGAAGGTTGCCGGGCTGCCGCGGCAAGCCTGTCCGGAGAAGGTTGGAAGATCTATCCCGTTGAGGCATTGACGGCATCGCCTCTTGAGGTGTACCATACCAGTAGAGTTTCGGGCAGCAAGAGGTGATTTCGACGCCGCCCCGAAAACCCACGATTTGTACAGCATGAGGGGGTATGAGTATGGAAATCACAGAGGTCAGGGTATTTCCGGTCAGCAACGAAGAAAGGCTCAAGGCCTACGCCACGATAACCATCGACAACGTGTTCCTCATCAGGGACCTCCGTGTGATCAACGGCAATGCTGGGCTGTTTGTGGCCATGCCGAGCAGGAAGATGAAGGACGGGACCTTCAAAGACATCGCCCATCCGCTGAACAGCGAGACGCGGCAGATGATCGAATCGAAAGTCCTCTCCGAGTACGAGCGGGAGCTGGCCAATCCCACAAAACGGGAACCGCCCTTGAAAGAGAAAGGATCCACATAGCGGGGCCGCCGCACTGATTTTAAGTTCTGCCGATTCTGCATCTGATGCGAGAGGATAGGCGTGCCAGCCTATCCTTTTCATGTTTACCCCGGTAGAGCGTGCCATCTGTTCCCCAGCAGCGGTTGACAATCTGCATACACGGGGGTCATGGCCGGATACTTCTCCGGTACAAGGACGTTAGGTCTTATAAGCTGTACTCTAACAGGGTTTATCGGTTGGCAGCCCGGTTCATTCAAATACGGCCGTTGATCGGGGATCGTCTAATGGTAGGACAGAGGCCTTTGAAGCCTTTAATCGGGGTCCGACTCCCTGTCCCCGAACCAGTCAGCGAAACGAGGAATCGATAATCTATGGTGAGGAAACGGGAACTCAAAATCTTTTCGGGAAATTCGAACCTCGGACTGGCCAGGGAAATCTGCCGGAAGATGGACATCCCACTCGGCAACGCGGTCGTCGGCAGGTTCAGCGACGGCGAGATCAACGTGCAGATCGTGGACAACGTGCGCGGCATGGATGTCTTCGTGGTGCAGCCCACGGCGAGCCCGGTAAACCGGCACCTCATGGAACTGCTCATCATGATCGACGCGCTGAAGCGTGCCTCGGCAACCAGGATCACTGCCGTGCTTCCCTACTACGGGTACAGCAGGCAGGACCGTAAGGTGCAGCCCCGCGTACCCATTACATCCAAGCTGGTGGCGGATCTGCTCACCACAGCGGGGGCGAACCGGGTGCTTACCGTGGACCTGCACGCGGGACAGATCCAGGGGTTTTTCAACATCCCGGTGGACAACCTTTTCGCGTCGCCGGTATTGCTTGATTATATCCGAGGGAAAAAATTCAATAACCTGACGGTGGTCTCGCCCGATGCCGGCGGTGTGGAGCGTGCGCGCGCTTTCGCGAAGAGGCTCGACGCTGCGCTCGCCATCATCGACAAGCGGCGGGACAAGCCGAACGTCGCCCAGGTCATGCATATCATCGGCGACGTCAAGGGGCATGACTGCCTGCTCCTCGACGATATGGTGGATACCGCCGGCACCCTGACCGAGGGCGCTGCGGCGCTCAGGACGAACGGAGCGGGCAGGATCTGCGCGGCCTGCACGCACGCGGTCCTCTCCGGCCCGGCCATCTCGCGTATCAACGAATCCGCGCTTGACGAGCTGATCACGACGAATACCATCGCGCTGGACAGCAAGCAGCAGGAATGCAAAAAACTGACGGTCCTCTCCGTGGCGCCGCTTTTGGCAGAGGCGATCACGAGGATCCACGAAGAGACGTCGCTCAGCTCACTGTTCGTATAAAAATAATGCGGTTTAACCGCTTAAACCGTTTGAACCGTTTAAACGGCTTTATCATCAGTCCGTATCGGAGGAGAAATGGAAAAGATAGCATTAACAGCACAAGTCAGGGAAAAGGCGGGCAAGGGAGTTGCCCGGGGCCTGCGCCGGAACAAGATGGTACCGGCGGTCCTTTACAGCCACGGCAAGTCCACGCCGATCACGATGGGCGATAAAGACGTCATCAAGGTGCTCAACACCGAAGGCGGCGAACACGCGCTTATCAATCTCAAGCTCGAAGGGGCCAAGGGAGCGGCCGACCGCCTGGCCCTGATAAAGGACTACCAGGTGGACCCCATCAGCGGCAAACTCATGCACGTGGACCTCATGGAAGTCGCGATGAATGAGAAGGTGAAGATCCAGGTTGCCGTGCATGTGACGGGCAGCTCGATCGGCGTAAAGGAAGGCGGTATCTTCCAGTATGGCCAGCGTCACCTCGAAGTCGAGTGCCTGCCGGGCCAGATCCCCGACTCCATCGAGGTCGATATCTCGGCGCTCAAGATCAACGAGTCGCTCCACGTACGGGACATCAAGGCCGCCGAGGGCATCAAGATCCTGACCGATCCGGATGCGACGGTTGCGACCATCCAGCCGCCGATCTCGGATGCCAAGCTCGAGGAAATGCTGACCGCGACCCCTGCAGCGGTTGCTGAGGGCGGCGAGCCTGAACTCGTCAAGAAGCCCAAGAAAGAGGGCGAGGCTGAGGCCGCACCGGCTGCCGAAGCCAAGGGGGCGGGCGCTGCGAAAGAAGCGGCCGGCGCTCCCAAGGCCGCTGCTCCCAAGAAGGAAGCCGCACCGAAGAAGTAAGGGAACGGCGAGCCCTTTATTCGTAACAGGCGTGAATGAAAATTATCGTCGGTCTCGGCAACCCGGGCAGAAAGTACGAACGTACGCGCCACAACGCGGGCTTTCTGGCGCTTGATGATCTTGCCGGCATCCTGCGCGCTGAGATTACGCAGGAAAAACATCACGCCCTGATGGGCCGGGCACGGATCGGTTCCGAAGAGGCCATCCTGGCGAAGCCGCAGACGTATATGAACGAGAGCGGCAGGGCCGTGGCAGCGCTCCTCCGATCCGCGTACGCGGAAGCGTCGGACCTCATCGTGCTCCATGACGAGCTGGACCTGGCGCTGGGAACCGTCCGCGTAAAGACCGGCGGGGGGCACGGCGGGCACAACGGCCTTCGTTCCATCATGGAACATATCGGGACTGCCGACTTTGTCCGTGTCCGCATCGGGATCGGCAGGCCGGGTCCCGGCATCGATCCCGCCGATTATGTCTTGAGTCCCTTTCTCGCCGAAGAGCGGCAGGCAGTGCCGGAGATCATGGCGCGAGCCGCGGAAGCGGCTAGGGCGATCGTCGTGGAGGGCCCGGCGCGGGCCATGAATAGCGTTAACAAGAAATAATCGTTCAGAAGCCCGGACCTGAAGGACCCTTCCGACAGCTCCGGGTTTTTTGTTGTCGAATCCGCCGCACCCTGCACTCGCGTTACCACTCGTAAGCGCTGGGTACAGGCAGAAACCGGGGAAAAGGCGTCTCTCGCGGAGGCGTGCCCTGCACTCGCGCTATCGCACTCGTAAACGCCGGGTACAGGCGGAGTACGCGGAGAGAACAGTGTGCCAGGTCTCATTTTTTCGGGTGGCTCATTGCTTAGCCGCGCAGGGGAAAGAATAGAAAATAAGGTTTCTCCGCGCTCCCCGCGTCTCCGCGTGAACAATTACATTTAAGGAGTTTCTCATGGGGTTTAACTGCGGCATTGTCGGGCTGCCGAACGTCGGCAAATCCACTATCTTCAACGCGCTTACCTCGGCCGGAGCGCAGGCCTCAAACTATCCCTTCACGACCATCGACCCGAACGTCGGGGTGGTGGACATGCCGGACGAGCGTCTCGACAAGCTTGCCGAGATCTACGTGCCGAAGAAACTGACGCCAACGAGCATGGAGTTCGTGGACATTGCCGGGCTGGTGAAGGGCGCTTCCCAGGGCGAGGGGCTCGGGAACAAGTTCCTCGCCAATATCCGCGAGGTGGACGCCATTGCGCACGTGGTGCGCTGCTTCGAAGACCCGAACGTCATTCACGTTGCGAACAAGGTTGATCCGAAAGCAGACATCGAAGTGATCGAGGCCGAGCTCATGCTTGCCGACCTCGACGCGATCGAGAAGCGGCTGTATAAGGCGGAGAAGCTGGTCAAGACCGCGGACAAGAAGACTGTTGATGAGGTGGAGTTCATGCGGCGGCTTAAGGACATGCTCGCGAAAGGCCAGCCGATCCGCCGCGCGACCCATTCCGAGGAAGAGACGATGTGGCTCAAGAGCTACGCACTGTTATCTTCCAAGCCGGTGCTGTTTGTGGCGAACGTGGCCGAGGACATGGTGGACAAGCCCAATCCGCTCGTGGATGCCGTAAAAAAGATCGCGGATGAGGAAGGCGCGCGGGTCGTGGTCATCTCGGGCCAGGTGGAAGGGGAAATCGCCCAGCTTCCGAAGGAGGAGCGGCGGGATTACCTCGCGGGCATGGGTCTCAAGGAATCGGGCCTCGACCGGATGATCCGGGCAGGCTACGAGCTCCTGGGCCTTATCACGTATTTTACTGCCGGCAAGGACGAAGTGCGCGCCTGGACCATCACGAAAGGGACCAGGGCGCCCCAGGCCGCGGGCAAGATCCACACCGACTTCGAGAAAGGCTTCATCCGAGCCGAGGTGTTCCATTACGACGATCTGATGAAGCTCAAGACCGAACAAGCGGTTAAGGCTGCCGGCCTGCTCCGCTCCGAGGGCAAAGACTACGTGGTTAAGGACGGGGACATCATGCTCTTCCGGTTCAACGTGTAAAACGTGCGCGATCATGCATCCTGCAGCACCGTTCCGCAGTCAGAATTCCGCAGTCATCATCCCCTGACCCGCCTTCCAGCAAAAGTCATGGACCCGCATCCTCGTCGCCGAAATTCCGGCGCGAGAACGGTACTCAAGATAAACGGCAGCGTCGGCGGCGTTCGTTCTAGCGTTTTACGGGGAGAGCCAAAACTCTTCTTGCCGGCACCGGCAGCCGGACGTCTGACATGCTGCGTCGGGCGAGACTGAAAAAAGACCTTAAGATGATGAAGGAAAGCTACCTGGTCGGAGGGGACTGCTCGTTCCGGAGGACTCATGCGAATCCCTACGCCTTCCCGGCGTAGACGACTTTCTGGAGCGCGTTTTTGTTGACGTAGCAGATTTTCTCATCCATTTTGATGCTGAGGAAATTGTTC
>Ga0326726_10005952_pt1 | contig 11007 bp, 6 predicted proteins | sample MHFenrmetagenome_2_FD_207603 | JGI IMG/M metagenome (GOLD analysis project Ga0326726, IMG submission 207603) | Lab enriched peat soil microbial communities from Michigan Hollow, Ithaca, NY, United States - MHF15MN | ecosystem: Environmental > Terrestrial > Soil > Wetlands > Peat | place: USA...
CCCGCGCCTCGAAGTTCCAGGCCGCGAGCTCGTCGACGCACCTCTTCTCGCCTTCGGTCGCGGCCTCGCCGCGGACGATCGCAAGCAGCGTCGGCAGCACGGTCCGGGCCCGGATGTCCAGGACATCGGCCTGCATCCGGACCATGTCCGCCGGAGTGACGTCGCGCGCCGAGCGCAGGATCTCGTTGATCCGGGCGCCGCGCTCATAGGGCGCATAGTCCCAGCCGAAATAATAGGGATAAGCGGCGTCGGTCGGCGCCTGGTTGGCCGAGCTGACGAACCCCCTGTCCGGGTCTTTCACGTGGGGCACGTGGCCGCGCGGGATCCAGCCGGCCCAGTCGTCCGCGGGATCGGAGCCGTCGAGGACGAAGCGGCCCTGGCCTTTCCAACGCAGGGGATACTTTCCGTTATGCCAGAGGGCGATCGTCCCGTCGCGGTCGGCGTAGGCGAAGTTCTGGCCGGGGCAGACCCAGGAATCCAAGGCCTTGAGATAATCCTCATAGTCTTTGGCCCGGTCCAGGGCATTCAGGGTCGCGAATTCGTTCGAGGCGTCGTGGCCGAGCCAGCGCAGGGCCGCCCCCGCGGGCACGTCCATGTTCGAAAAAGCGGGCTCGTCCGCCCAGCGAACGATGGGCCCATGGAGGGTCGTGACGACGCGGTCGACGACGGTCGCCCCGCCCCGGACCTTGATCGCCTCCTCGCGCACGTCCGATCTGCGCCACGCGCCGCCGTAGAGATATTCGGCGTGCGTCTCGTCCTTGAATTTGGTGTCGTACCAGTCGAGGACGTCGTCGGTCCCGTTGGTGAAGCCCCAGGCGATATGCTCGTTGAACCCGGCGACGACGAGCGGCGCGGACGGGAAGGCGACCCCCCGGACGTTGATGCCCGGAGCGGAGAGCTGCACCTCGTACCAGACCGCCGGGAGGGAGAGCTCCAGGTGCATGTCGTTGCAAAGGATGGGAAAGCCGTCACGCGTCAGTTTCCCGCCGACGGCCCAGTTGTTGCTGCCGACGTCGGGTCCAGTCCTGTATCCCGGCGATGCGAATTCTTCTGGCTCCGGCGCTGCCGAGGACCTCTCTCCGGCAGGTAACCCTGCGGCGACGGCTCGAGATCCGGCCTCGTCTCCCGTTTTCTCTTCCCTCGGCGCCGGCGCAGGGACCGGCTGAAAATCGAGGGGCGTTCCTGGCGGGATGACCGGATCGACGAGAGGCGAAAAAAGAGGGAAAAGCGCATCGATGATAGAGCCCCAGCCGTCCCGGCTCTTCATCCTGGTCATGGCGGCGTCCTGATTGTAGGAAGTCAAGGAGAAGGCCATCGCTTTGAGAAGCAGCGCGCACTTGAGATCCGTCCAGGGCTCCGGCCGATAATCCAGGATCTTGTATTCGACGGGCAGGCCCTTGCGGCCGAGATCCTTGATCCGGGCGTTGACGCCCGCAGTGAACGCGTCGAGGGCCTCCGTCGTTCCGGGAGCGTCGCGAAAGGCCCGCACGGCGTTCTCGGCCGCCCAGGGCAATCCGAAGCGGCGTGTGAAGATGTCCTGGCGCAGGCCGATCTCGCCGACGACCTCGGAGATGCGGCCGGCCGTGTAGAGCGCCTGAAAATCCATCTGCCAGAGCCGGAGCGAGGCGGCGACGTAGCCCTGGGCCAGGAAGAGATCGTGATCGTTCCGGGCGAAGATGTGGGGGACATGCCGGTCGTCCCAAACGACGCGGACCTCCTCGCGCAGGCCGGGGACGTCGAGCGTCTCCGGGATCTCGTCCGACCGGGCGCCGTTCTGCCAGAACCCGGCGAAGGGGTTGAGGAGCTTGCCCAGCGCCGGGAACGTGCCGTGGCGGTTATCGAGCGCCCAGAAGGCCGCCGCCGCGAGGAGGAGAGATACGATCGTCCGAACCCATCTCATGGACGCCTCCGGTCTCCGTGCCGTGTGCCGTTCCCGGATTTATACCACAGCCGTCGCGGCCCTGGCAACGCGTCGAACATCCCCGCGCCTCGAGGATCGTTCCCGGAGCGCACGGGCGACGAATTTGGTAGAATAGGCGCCAGGAGGGTCCATCGATGCCCCAATCCGACGGCTTTGCCGGCTTCACCCGCGAGACCGTGCGCTTCTACGCGGCGCTCCGCAAGAACAACAACCGCCCTTGGTTCGAGGAGAACCGCTCGACCTACGAGGATCAGGTCATGGCCCCGGCCAAGCTTTTCGTCACGGCCATGGGGGCCAGGCTGAAGAAGATCGTGCCGGGCATCGTCGCCATCCCGGCGGTCAACAAGTCCATCTTCCGCATCAACCGCGACACGCGCTTCACCCTGGATCCGTCGCCCTACAAGACGAACTTGGGCATCTATTTTTGGGACGGGGCGCGGAGCCGGATGGAGTCCGCCGGCTTCTATCTCGGGCTCGAGCCGCCCGACCTCTACGTCGGCGGCGGCATGTACATGATGCCCGATCATCTCATCGGCCGCTACCGGAACGCCGTGGTCGACAAGACGCGAGGCGCGGAGATCGGCAAGATCGTGGCCGCCCTGCGGGCCCGGCCGGGCTTCTCCGTCGAGGGCGAGCACTACAAGCGGGTCCCTGCGGGCTATGATCCCGGCCATCCCAACGCCGAGCTCCTCAAGCACAAGGGACTCTATGCCAGTTTCGAGACGAAGATCCCCGATGAGTTCTATTCGGCCCGGCTCGTCGATTATTGCTGCGAGCGCTTCGAGCCGATCGTGCCCCTCCATCGCTGGCTGATGAAGCTCTTCGGATGAGCGTATTCCCGGTCGAGGGACGGGCCTCAAGGCCGTGAACGGGAAGAACGTGAAGGATGTCCGGTTCTCGGCCGTCGTCCTTTCCGCTATCTTCATGGCCGTTTCGGGATGCGCCCGAACAGATCCCGGATCCGGCCCTGCATCGCGCGGCTATTCCATCCCGCTCATCGACCTGGCCGCCCAGACGGAGCGGCAGGTCGTCGTCGACCGCGAACCCAGCCAATATCTCGGCCATCCGACGACCGTTCTCCTCGAGGACGGCCAGACGATCATCGCCGTCTATCCCAAGGGCCATGGACGCGGCCCCATCGTCATGAAGAAGAGCTTGGACGGCGGCCTGACCTGGAGCGAGCGCCTGCCCGTGCCGGAGAACTGGGCGACCTCGCTCGAGACGCCGACGATCCACCGCGTCGTCGGGCCGGACGGCACGAGGCGGCTCATCGTCTGGTCCGGGCTTTACCCGGCCCGCCTGGCCATGTCGGAGGACGACGGGAAGACCTGGACGCCGCTCGCTCCGGCTGGCGATTGGGGCGGCGTCGTGGTCATGTCGGCCCTCGTCGAGCGGCGCCCGTTCGGCCGAGGCCGTTATCTGGCCATGTTCCATGACGACGGCCGTTTTTTCGCCAAGGGACCGCGACAAGAGAAGCCGCCCGTCTTCACCCTCTATCAGACCTCCTCGGATGACGGCGGCATGACTTGGTCGTTCCCGGCGGCGCCGTTTGCGTCAAGCGAGGTCAACCTCTGCGAGCCGGGCATCATCCGCTCTCCGGACGGCCGGACACTGGCGGCGCTCCTCCGCGAGAACAGCCGCACCCGCAATTCGTTCGTCATCTTCTCCAAGGACGAGGGAAGAACCTGGAGCGTGCCGCGCGAGCTCCCCGGGGCCCTGACCGGCGATCGCCACACGGGGAAATATGCTCCGGACGGCCGGCTGCTCATTTCATTCCGCGACACGACCCGCGAGAGCCCGACAAAGGGCGACTGGGTGGCCTGGGTCGGCACGTTCGACGACATCGTCAAGGGGCGTGAGGGTCAATATCGCGTCCGGCTCATGGACAATGCGGAGGGCGCCGACTGCGCCTATCCCGGAGTCGAGGTCCTGCCGGACGGCACGTTCGTGCTCACGACCTATGGCCATTGGACGGCGGGGGAGCCGCCCTACATCATGAGCGTGCGACTCAAGCTCGACGAGCTCGACCGCCTCGCCCATTAAATCGGGGACACAATACCAATTTCCGAATTTCTCCGGACGGTCAGCGCCGGCGCTCAGGTTGAGAAACCTGTAAAGAATTCGGAAATGAGTATTGTGTCCCCGATATCCTATTCCCGATATCCTATTTGACGACGGCGTAGCGCACGACCTTAGGGAAGTCTTCCGTCTCGGCGACGTAGATCCGGCCCTGCGGGTCGGCGGCGGCGAGCGCTTGGAAGATATCGGGGCGGGAAACAGGTCCGCATCGACGATCCGGTACTTACCGATGCTGATCAGCCCGTCCTCTTCCTGCTCCGGAATGAAGAAAAAGCCATCGTCGGTCAGCAGCGTCCATCGGGCGCCGTGGTTCCGCCCGCCTGGCGGGTACCGGAGGATAACGCTATCGACAAATCGGCCGGCCTCGTCGAAAAGGTCGACCGGCTGGTCGTCCGGACTCGTGCCGGATGTGAAGACCCAGAGCCTGCTCGCGGCCGCGAGGATCCTGTTGATGTCCCAAACGAAGGGCTCATCGGGAAAATCGGCCCCTCTCGTTTCGGGATCTGGGTCGGGCTCCGAAGTTTTCTGCGGTCTGGACCGCACACGGTCGTAGACCCTGGAAAGGGCGTACTTGACGTGGCCGGCGCGAAGATCGAACGCGATCACCTTGTATTCGGCCGTATGGACGATATAAAGCGTCGATCCCCCGATCGCCGCGTCGATCGGATCCAGGCGAAAGCCGCTGCCCCGCCTGACCATCATACGGACGGGGAACTCAAAAACCTTATTCCAGGTCCGGAAGTCGGGCGATATCTCATAAACGGAGTTGGGGACGGTGATCGTCGTGAACTTGCTCGAGCTCCGGAACGCCGTTGAGCTGAACATCTCGTCCCGGATGCCGTAGATCTTCCCTTCGGCCATGCCGAGGAACCACAGGCCCTGGCAATCGTTCTCGACCCGTAGCTCCCCAAGATAGCGGCCATCCAGGCTGAGATCCATGATCTTCGGCGGGCTCCAGGCGAGCACGCGGAGCCGGTCTCCTGTGACCACATAGCCCGCCAGATGCTGGGTTTCGCCAGGCCCCTGCCCGGCGTTCAACAGCTTGGAAATGAGATGGCCTTCGGATCCGTATCGGAAGAGATGTTCTCCGTCGCCATGGTCCATGAAATATAGAGAACCATCCAGGCCGCGGGAGAAATTGCGAGGCCCCCTGAATGTCGCCTTTATTCCATCGTCCCGGATCCTCAGGACCTCCTCGAGCTTGACGACGCGGCCGGCGTTCTTTGCCAAGGCCCGAGCCGGGTTGTCGATACGTGTCTGGGCCGAGCTTGAGAGCGCGAGGGCGAGAAGAAAAAGAATTGGATGAATAGCGAGAAACAAGACTTTCTTCCCCATGGCCATCGGCCTTGCCCCAATCCATCATAGGCCTCGGGAGACCCAAGAGCAAGCGTCGAAACGGGGGGCATGAGGCCGATCTTCCGATATCTCACCGAGGTGCCCATCCGTAACCGCGAACATGAATTGGAGTAGATCTGGGGCTCAACACTAGTTTCCGGGGCAGGCCCAATAGGGAAATGAGTGTTGTGTCCCCAATTTAGCGGAGGACGAGAAGCCAGCCCTTGCCGGGCTCGACGCGGATCGGCTCGCCGGGCTTGAATTCCGCCGCGTCCTGGAACTTTTCGATGGCCGGGGCGCGGAGGACGGCCTTCTTCGGGTCGATGCCGAGCTTCCTCCAGTCGATCGTCGGTTGGATGTCCACGGGCTCCTTGGCCCATGAAGCCAGGGCGACGAGCGCGGATGGCCCGGACGCTCTTCCGCCGCTCCTTCTGATATAGCTCGTGGCCAGCACATCCTTGTTCCCCGTTTTGACCGGGTTCGCATCGACCCACCAGCCGACCATCTCGCTCCCTGTGATCCCGAACGCGTCCCAGACTTCCCAGAGCGGCCGCGGGTCGCCGGCCCAGGGCAGTCTTGCGGTCATGCCGAAGACCATGCCGCGCCAGGGATTGCCGCCGTCCTGGAGCATCTCGCCCATGAGCCCGAAGGGGATGCCGGACATCTCGACGAGCCAATAGTCCGGGCCGCTCCCGTTGTAGTCGAAGTACTCCCCGAACCAGAGGCGGTTGAGGAAGGGGAAATGCTCGAGGTAGAGGTTGGCGCTCGAGGCGAAGCCGTCCCGGACGTTGTACTGGTTGGCGCTGTGGAGGTCGATGAGCGCCCCCGGCCGGTTCCGGTCGAGCACTTTGCGGACGCGCTTCATCGTCGTCCGGTCGAAGGCGACGTCGTCGAGGTAGAGGCCGTCGATGCCGACGTTCCTGGCCAGCCAGTCGAGGCCTTCGATGTAATAGTTCTGCCAGCGTGACATGCCGCTGTTGATGACCGCCGCGTCCTTGAGGTCGGGGACGAACCAGGCCGGGATGTAGTCGCCGCCGAGGTGCTCCTGGAGCCAGGAGGCGCCGCCGCCCGGCCCCGGAGAGAAGATCTCGTGTCCGAGGCTGCGCAGGGCGAAGATCTCGGGCGCGTGATTGGAGAGCTCGCGGATGGTGTCGTAGATCTTGACCTTGAGGCCGCGGCGGTGGGCGTCGTCGATATAGGCCTTCATCTCTTGCGAGCGCAGGAAGGGATAATTGATGTACGGGTTGATGGCGTTGGCGTGGTGGACGTTGATGACGTTGGCTCCGGTCGCGGCGACCTCGTCGAGGGGCTTGAACGCGTGATAATAGCGCTCGCGGAAGTGCGAGGCCGGGTCGAGTGGCTTGAACGGCGTGATGAGGAGGGTGAAGTCGAAATGGAGCGTCTCGCCGTTCCGGAGCCGGCGCGGGCCGGAGCTGGCGCTCATGACGACGGCGCGGACCTGGCCGCCGCCCTTCGCCAAGCCCGCATCCCTGACCTCGACCTTCCCCTGGCCATCGTTCCACCACGACGGCGGCATGGCCAGGGGTTTCGAGAGATAGAAATTCGTATTGAGCGGCCGCGAGTAATTCTCGGCGCGCAGGGCGACCTGCATCCCGGCGTTGACCGTCCCCAGCCACAGGGCGTCCTGATTCTTCTTCTGGTCCCAGGCCCAGTCGAACGTCTCCGGGCGGAGCCCGCCCTTAATGCCGAGGCCCATCATGTACTTCGCGCTTTCCGGGGCCCAGGGCACCTCGAGCCGGATGTCGGACACGGAAATGTCGCGCCGCGCGGTGACCGCGACCTTATAGTCGACGAAGCCGTCGAATTCCATGCGGGCCTCGATCCGCATGAGAAAGTCGCCGTTGCAGTTGTCGGCCTCCCAGACGACCGCCCCGGGGCCGCGCTGGGCCAGCCGGGGCCCGGTCATGCTGGGGTTCCAGGCGAGCTCCGTGTTCTCCTTGTCGATGATCCGGAGGCGGATAGGAGCGGCGGTCACGCTGACCGGCTTTGCCTGGAGCCGCGTCATTTCGGGGGCGAAGAAGCTCTGGATGCGGGCGGGAAAGCCGTCATGGCCGATCGTCAGGGACCGTCCGAGACATCCGATGGTGAAGTGGTCGACGGTAAGGGCCGTGTAGGGGGGAACGATGCCGTCGTCCTGGTCCAGGGTCGAGTCGATCCAGCGCAGCCGGGTCATCCGATAAGGGTCGCCGTCGCCTGCGTCTTCGAGCGTCTCTCCCGTGACGTTCAGCTCCACGGCCAGGATCGTCTTCGGCAGCATCTCGGGGGTGATCGTGACGGTGCCTCTGAAAAGACCCGGAGGGATCGTTCGCGGCACCTGGACGCCGCACCAAAGCGCCTGGACCTTTTCCTGGTCTACGGATACGGCTTTCTTGAAGGGGGAGCCGTCCCATCCGGTGCCACCCTTGTTGAAACACGTTATTTGTTTAGCGGGGATCACGACCGGCTCGCCCGGTGTGCTGCCGTCGGTCTTGGCCTCTGACCGGACGAGGTCCGAGAACTTGACCTCGAGGTCCGCGAAAGGATAAAGAGTAGCCCAAACGCCGATCTGGAAAGTGAAATATTCGCCTCGCGCCGCCTCGCCGTGGATCGTGCCTCCGGGTCCCTCGGCGGCCCAGCGGTAGGGCAGGTCGTCCGTCATGCGGATCGACAGCCTCCGGTCCTCGGGGAAGACGAGATACGGCGCGCCGGGGTGCATGGCCAGCCGGGCTTTTGTCTCCGCGGCGGTGGCGATCCTCTCCATCGGCGTGAAGGCGCTGAATTCGTCCGCCGATTGGAGCTCCATGACCTCGGCCCGAGGGACGTCGGACAGAGGGACCTGGCCCATGGCGTATTCGTCCCGCAGGAGGAATGACCTGGCCGCCTCCATCCAGACGGGATCCTCCGTCGCTACGGGCAGGTCATACTTGACGTTAGGATAGTTCTTCCGGCCCTCGGACTTGTAGGGCATATAATAGATGAAATAATCACCGGGAACGGTCTTCGGCTCGAAGAGGAGAAAACCGAATTCCCGGGTGACCGCGAGGGGCAGGACGTTCTTGACCCGCTCCCCGCTCGCGGCGTCCACGACGATGACGTTCTTTTTTTCCGGGTTGAGGTCGCGCCGGCGCCAAGGGATGCGGACCTGAACGACGGCCGGCAGGGCGGAGGCCGCGGCCTTGCCGGGTTTGATGACTCCCCTGGCGGGTGTCCCGGTCCGAGGCGACGATAAAGCCGGGACCCGGACGACGGCGCGGTGGTTCCCCAGCCCCGACTCAGTATCCCAGCTTCCGACTCCGACCTTGGTCTCCTGGGAGGCGCGGGAGCCGGTCGCGATCAGGAATAAACCCGCGAGGGCCATCGAGATCATAGCCCCGGCCCGCCGGTTCGTCAGTTCCCTTGGGGTCTCAAGGTTTTTCATCTGCGCCGCCTTTTGTCCGGATCGAGGCTTGCTCAGGCCCGATCGGGGGATCGTCGTAGAGTCCCCCAATTTAACGGGGCAGAATGGGCTTGTCAAGGCGATGAAGGAACTGAAAAAAAACTTGACAAGCATACTACCTTGTAATACATTGTATTAGGTTATAATATGGAAAACAAAATAACACAGTTACGGAAAGGGATCCTGGAGCTCGCCATCCTGGGCGTGCTTTCCAGGGGCCGGCATTACGGTTATTCCCTCGTAAGATCGATCGCCGGCGATTCCGAGATCGACCTCACGGAAGGCACGATCTATCCGATCCTCGGCCGGCTGGCCAAGGAGGGGCTCGTCCAATCCGAATGGGTCGAGTCGAGCCAGGGCCCGCCCAGGAAATACTACACGCTGACCCTGAAGGGGGAAGAGGCCTTCCGCGTCCTGAGCGGGGAATTCCGCAAGCTGGCCGCGATCGTTTCCAATTCCCGGCGCGGGACCGCGCCCGACGGCGGGGGGGAAGATCTCAACGTTCTCGATGTCGCCAAGGAGTCGAACAATGGCTAACGGTTTCAGCGGGCCCGTCGCCCAGATCGTCGACAACTACCTCGAACGGCTGAAAAAGGGTCTCAAGGGCATCCCGGCCAGGGACCAGGACGAGCTGGTCAAGGAGATCCATTCGCACATCTATGAGTCCTTCCACAACGATCCGACGCCCGATGAGGTCACCCGGATCCTGCGTGTCCTTGACAAGCTGGGCGAGCCGGCGAGCGTCATCTCGGCCCGCATGCCCGAGGCCATGGTCACCCTGGGCAAGAAGAAGAAGCTGCCCTTCCTGATCCTGGCCGGGGTCCTGATCGCCTTCTTCGGCGTCCCGCTCGGGATCGGCGGACTGAGCGCGGCCGTGGGCCTGATCATCGGTGTCCTCGCCCTGATCGTGTCCTTCTATATCGTGGCCTTCAGCTTGATCCTGGCCGGCTGGCTGAGCGCCGTCATCCTGATCGTCCGCATCTTCAGTCCCGGCTTCCTCGATCGCTGGGTCGATATCTATCCCCTCGTCTCCGACCCGACATCCAACACGATCATCTATATCGTCGGAGCGCTCCTCATCGCGGCCGTCGGCTTCGGGCTGCTCTGGTTGGGGTCGCGGATGATGCGGGGCGTCCGCTTCGTCTTCCGGCTCCTGTTCGAGAAGGTGAAGAACTGGCGGAAGCGCTCGCCCGTCGCGACGGCAGCCCAGAACTGAAATAAAAAGGGGGACACAATATCAATTCCCCAATTTAAAAATGGGGAATTGATATTGTGTCCCCGATTTATTACTTCTCGATCTCGGTGAAGAGCGACGGGGCCTCGCGCTTGCTCTTCCAGATGGCCCAGACGGTCGCGGCCATCAGGACGGCGACGATGGCCGCCAATCCGATCGTCATCCGGTTGTACTTGACGATGATCGGGGCGGCGATCAGGCTGACCAGGTTCGTCACCTTGATCATCGGGTTGAGCGCCGGGCCGGCCGTGTCCTTGAGCGGGTCGCCGACCGTATCGCCGACGACTCCGGCCTTGTGCCGGTCAGATCCCTTGCCCGTGCAGGCGATGATATCCTTGGGCTCGTCCTCGATCGATTTCTTGGCGTTATCCCAGGCGCCGCCGGCGTTGGCCATGAATACGGCCAGAAGCTGGCCGCTCAGGATGATGCCGGCCAGGAACCCGCCGAGGGCTTCGACCTGGAGGACCAGGCCGACGATGAGCGGCATGAGGACCGAGATCACGGCCAGGGGGACCAGCTCTTTCTGGGCGGCGGCCGTCGAGATGCCGACGACCCTGGCATAATCCGGCTTGACCTTGCCTTCCATGAGGCCGGGAATCCGGAACTGGCGCCGGACCTCCTCAACGATGAGGCCGGCCGCGCGGGTGACGGCCCGCAACGACAGCGAGCTGAAGAGCCACGGCAGGGCGCCGCCGAGAAGCAGTCCGATGAAAACTTTGGTCTCGGACAGGCGGATGGCGGTCATGACGTTCTGGATGCCGAGCTGGATCTGAACGCGGCCGACGTCCGTAATGTACGACGCGAACAAGCTGACAGCGGCGATGACCGCCGAGGCGATGGCCACCCCCTTGGTGATGGCCTTGGTCGTGTTCCCGACGGCGTCGAGATCGGCCATGATCTGGCGGGCCTTGACGGTCTCCTCGTCGCACTCGTCGTGCCAGGACATCTCGGCGATGCCGTTGGCGTTGTCGGAGATCGGCCCGTAGGAGTCCATGGCCACGT
>Ga0326726_10005953_pt1 | contig 11007 bp, 11 predicted proteins | sample MHFenrmetagenome_2_FD_207603 | JGI IMG/M metagenome (GOLD analysis project Ga0326726, IMG submission 207603) | Lab enriched peat soil microbial communities from Michigan Hollow, Ithaca, NY, United States - MHF15MN | ecosystem: Environmental > Terrestrial > Soil > Wetlands > Peat | place: USA...
TGAGAGCTGACAGCTGAGAGCCGACTGCTGCGACTTGTCGGTGATCTTACCGCGGGGGTTCCACCCGTTCCCATCCCGAACACGGAAGTTAAGCCCCGCTGGGCCGATTGTACTGCACGCGAAAGTGTGTGGGAGAGTAGGTCGTTGCCGGCATAAATAAAGGCCGATCATGAAAATGGTCGGCCTTTTCCTTTTGCGGACTACTGCTGTTCGACACTGCTCTTGGCGTAGCTGCCACCATTCGGGCACGGGGACTGCCCCAGGTCTCGCCGGCGATAGGGATTGTGGAATTGGAGCAATTGAGCCTGGGGCTTGCACGGAGCGACATTCAAGAGAAGAACACCATTGCCTTCCTGAGTGACGACACCTTCTGCTACATCTCCTGCTCTCGCCTGCGCAGGGCTCTGTCCCATGCCGGCGCTGCATGCGAGAAGTGTGATCAACAGGATCGTTGCAGAGCGAAGCTGCATAACTTACCTCCTTTCGCCACTACTCTGGGGCGGCGGCTCATCCTTCTTGTCGTTGTTGTGATCCTTCGGGGGCGGCGGCTTCGGATGGTCGCCGTCCTTTGGCCCATTGGGCGCGGGAGTTGGTTCCGCCGACAACTGTTCTACCTGGACGATCTCGTGGCTGGACTTGTCGGCGCATGTCTTCTTGCTCAGACTGCGCTTGCGCCAGGGAAAAGAGAACGAAACCGTTGCCGAGCCTTGGTCGCAAGGATCAGTTCGCAGCACGAGGGAGGAATCGTCCTGCTTAATAACCTCGCCCTGAGCGACATCTCCGACTTGGGTGGCATATACCAATGAGACCAACGCTGCCCCGCCGAGGGCAGCGACTACGATCACCCCGCGAAGAGAAAGAGAGACCTTCATAGCGGATCAGTCGCAACTCGAAAATCGGACATGCATTTCCTTCGCTGCCAGCACTTCGTCAGCCTGAGCTTTGTCGAGGTTGAAGCAATACTGGTAGCTGATTCTTTTGCTGTCGCGGGTCCTGAGAACAACTTCCAGGACTCGCGTCCCTTCGAAGCCGAGCGCCTGCGCTGAGAATGGCGGCGCCAGCGAAAACGCGAACACGAGAGATCTCGGTTTTTCCGCCTCGAGGGAAAATGGCTGATGCACGGAATGGCCATCTTCATTGATCTCAATATCGCTGTCACTGACCGGAATGTTTACGTCGGGCTTTTCCGCTGCGCGCAAAGTCGCTGAGACCGCATCGACGACATCGAGCTTTGTGCCTTCATTGTTTGCGAGGATCGGAAAGTCCAGTCGAAGAACCTGATCATGCTGGTCGTAGCGTATGTTCAGGGGCCTCCCCCACGCCACGGTTGTATTGGCGCGCGCAATGATGTCGAGCACATTATCTTTGATAAGTTTTGGCGTCGCGATCAAACCTCCAAGGAAACCGAGCACCAATCCCGCCTTCTTCAGCCAGCTTCGGTCCGACTTTTTGAGCTCCTCCACCTCGTCCTGAGTTTTCTTGAGCCTTGCATCCAATCCCCGGAGCGTTTCCTGTAGATCGGCAACCGGAACTGCAGACTGCGGCGAATTCAAAGCTGGGGCTTGTCCCCCTTCCAGAGCCATGCCTGCCTCCTGGGAGTGCTCCTGTTGATACGGGCGAAAGTAAGAAACGAGATCCTATAAGGATTGCAAGGCCCAACTCGGTTGGGGCGCGGGAAGAACAATGCTGAAGTCGAACGTCGTAAGTTTTGATCCAAGAGCCAGCAAAGTCAAGCAAAATTTCTCGCTGAAGCAGGTGGCTGCGCCGGCTGGACCTCAGCAAAGCCAGAGTTGACCGCTCGGCCCGCACCTACGCGGCGCGCTTCAGGGGCCGCTGTGTCCCGGCACAGAACGTCACGAACACAACCCCGTCCGGCTTCTGATAGTGCGGCAACCGGCGTCGATATTCGTACTTCCCCTTCAGCAAGGCCTGCGCCATCGGATGTCGGCGGCGTGTTTTGTGGAGCGCGCGCCCTCGCCCGCTGCCGTTGACCGTCTCGGTCTTAGACAAAAAGCATGGTGCCATCTGTGACACCAGTACCCACAAAATGTGACGAATCCAAATCGACTGCGGGAGGAACCTGAGACTGCTCTTTCGCTGCTGGCCTTTGGGCGGGCGTGGGCCCCCGCCCCACACTTTTTCTTTTTACCGGGTTGGCAGGGGCGCCCGCATCAGGTGCACGTCGTCAATCCAGACTCGTCCCTTGCCTTGCACGACTAAGTTCAGCCGGATCAAATCCGGTTTCTGCCCGGCCTGCAGGAAGAACGGCGTCGCGACGGTCACCCAGTTCGTAGTGCCGGTCACAGGGCGATCAAGGCCGCGGGAGAAGAACTCTCCCTTGCCCGGAATGCGGACCCACATTTCCAGATAGGCCTTCCCGTCGAGGTTCTGGGACTGCAGGCTTGCCTGATAAATCAACGCCGCGTTTTCGACACTGACATCGGTGACCTCGAACAACGGCACGGTCATCGGCGCGCTGGCGTCGATCCGTATCGACCCTTTGCCATCAGCCGACGTCTGCGCGTCGAGGCTGACACCCGTGGTAGTGCGAATGCCATCGAGGTTGTCCAGGGCGAAGTGCTTTAACTCCACCGGTGTGGCTTGTTGTTGCGAACTTGTGCAGGCAGCCGCAAGCAGCAAGAGCATCAAGACCAGAAATCGTTGTTTCATTTTTTCATTCCTCACGGATCTGGCGACCGCTGGTTGATGAGACCACGATCTATTGGCAGCTTCCAGTTACCAAAGGATTTCGTCCGTCAGCGTGTTTGACGCCCCCGCACCTACTTCGGCGTCTTGCCGCTCGTCTCAAGCGCTTTGCGGAAGGGGTCGAAGTCACTCCAGATCTGGGTGACCGCACCGGGATCCAGTACCTTGACCAGTGGCTTGTCCTGCTCTTTCATCGGAACCACTTCCAGGCTCACCTGCTTGCACTTGGGCGAGATCGCGTCCGGTGCATAGGTGTACGCCCCCTCAAAAGTGGCATCGTCCACATAGACCGAGCCATTGGCCAATCGAACCGTCACGGGATAGCGCCCGGGCAGGATGGGCTCGATCTCGGAGGTATCGCAGAGCAGCTTCATCTTCAGGAAATCCGACTTGAATTTCATGACTACCGGCCCCCCGGGCGCCATCGACTTCCAGAAATCCAGCTTGAGCTGCGGGCTGACGTCGATCCTCACCACGGAGTCATACTGCGTCTCGTATTCCGCCGGCTGCTGCGGCGCTTCCGGGGGAGCGCCAGACTTCTTGGCGCGCTTCTCGCGTTCTTTTTCGGCCCGTGAGAGACGCTCCATCGCTCCCTGGTAGCGCGTGACTGGGGTGATGATCTCGACATCGAAATTCCCCAGCTTGAAGTAATAGATCTCCTTCTGCCAAGGCCTGCTGCCCAGGGCGCGGAGGGCGTCGGCGGGATACTTGATGGGAGGCGCTACCGGCAATAATCGGGCGGAGGGCGGCGGCGTGCTGGCGGCTTTGGTCCGGGCGCTGGCCAATGCGTCGGCGGCCTGGGAAATGGGCACGATCCCGCTTAAGCCGCTGCCCGCGCCGCGGCCTGTACGGTAGGTCGTGATGCCTACGACCACTCCGCTGGAATTGAACAGCGGGCCGCCGGAGTTGCCGGCACTGATGCTGATGTCGGAGATGATCGCATCCTTATCTACCTTGCTCACCACGCCAGTAGTGAGAACCTTCTCCTGGTCGAGCGGATTGCCAATGGTGAAAACGCGCTCTCCTTCCAGCAAAACGCCGCTGCCCTGCGCCAGCGGCGCGACAACCGCATCGGGAATGCCGGCCAGATTCACGCGCAGCACGGATATGTCTTTCTGCTTGTCCTCGGCCAGTAACTCGGCGGCCAGCTTACGCTCGCCATCAAACTGAACAGCAAGGTAAGTGAACCCGGCAGTTACATGCTGGTTGGTGATAATCAGGCCGGCGGGATCAACCACAAATCCGGTGCCGTGACCGTCTTGCGCCCACACCGTGACCGCGCTCCCTTTCAGAGCGCGGAAATGTTCAGCCAGCGAATCCACTTGCGCGTTCCGGCCGCCCGTAAGATCCGTGACCTTGGCATTGTCGTTGCTGAGTTCGAGGACATTCTCCGGCTTGGTGAACTGTTGTTGCAGATCCCACAGGTAGGTCTTGCCCTGGAACTCGGTGGGTTTGCCGCTGGAGATCTGATATTTGCCGGGAGTCAGTTCCACTTCAGCGGTGCCGTCGAGGCTGGTCTGGACAGGAATCTCGGGGCCAGACCGATCCAGGTTCCGGAAGGTCAGTGCCAGGTGCGGTACCGGCTTCATGTTGAGATCGCGGTCATAAAGCGCAGCCCGCACCTTGACTTTCACGGACGCCGTTTGCCCCGGCAAAGGACCCGGGACGCAAACCAGAAACAAGAGACAGAGAACGACAAGACGATGCACCACGCCTCCCCTTTTTCGGGCCAGTATAGCCTCAAAAAAGCGCTGTGGGGATAGCTTGGTGTGGAGCGGGCATCGAGCCCCCAGGGATGAGTGCGAGTCGGACAGGCGTATAATCCCCACCCAGCAAGCCACAGGAGGAACCGACATGGCCAAAACCAAGCAATTCACAATTTCGCTGGAGAATCGTCCGGGAGCGCTGGCCGAGGTGGCCCGCACGCTGGGGAGCGCCAAGGTGAACATTCTCACTCTGCTGGGAACGGCGCAGGGGACGAGCGGCGCAGTCGAAATCGTCGTCGAGGATGCCCGGCGTGCCCGTAAAGCGCTGGACGATGCGCGAATCACTTACCGAGAAACTACCGCCGAGGGATGCGAACTGCCCAACAAACCCGGTGCGCTGGCCGATTGTTTAGGAAAGCTCGCCGCCAAAGGCGTCAACTTGAACTCGATCTGCGCGACTGCCTCGAAGGGCGGGAGGAAAGCTGTCCTGGTTTACACCGTGGCAGCGGCAGAAGAGAAAGTCGCACCGGCCGCGTAGGAAACTGCTCGCCGTTGTTCTGTTGCTATCGGCGTTCGCGGGCGAGGGCGCCCGCGCCACATTATTCAGGCCACGCTCAGATTCACTCCGCTCGCCACACTGGTGAGCGTGGCCTCTTAGTTCATCGAACTTGCGCTATCTCTTGCTCATCACCGAAATGGCGCCAAACAATCCGTGACGCGCGCCACTCAAGCCCGCCGTGAAGTACAGGGTATTCGGGTCTCCGGTGCCGCCCGCGCCGAACACCAGTCCCCATAGGCTGCGGTTAATGATCGGTTTGCCATTCGCGTGGCTGAGCGTGCCCAGAAAATCGCCGGTTACCGCGTCGAAGGCATTGATGGTTCCATCTCCAAAGTTTCCGATCAGGATTGCGTTGCTGAACGTACCGAAGTTGCTGCTCGCCTTCACCACCCCCCAGGGCGCATTGAGGACTCCGTGCGATGCGAAGCGCCTGACGAAATTGCCTTCCAGGTCGAAGATGTCAACCAATCCGTTTCCCGGTCCAGCCACGGGGTTGCGTTTGGCCCGATCCTGCAGCGCGTAAGTAATGAAGACCTGACTCCCAATCACCTGGATGCCAAAAGGCGCATACCCGGCGGGCAGGTTGGGATCGGTGAACGATCCCGGAGGCGCTAGAGGATCGAACAGGTTGGTATACGGTTCAACCTCGCCGCTGTGGAAGTTGGTGACCGCCAGAAATGGATTGGCGCCCGCGGGAGTCAGGATAGCGAGTCCCTTGTAGACGGCTCCGTGCGAGGAATTGTCCACGGCAGGAATGGCGATCTGCAGGAAGTCGCTGTCGACACAGCACCAGGCAGAGATGATGCCGTTTTCGCTGGCGATCATGAACTGTGCCGGCGTGTCATGCGTCTCAAAATTGGATGTGAAGTCGTACACAATTCCGGTGGGCGCGGCCGGCGGATTTGTTCCGGATGGTACCGGGATCGCGAAGAAGCCAGGCCGCTCCGAGAGGCCTGAAGCGTCGAACGCCTTGACCACTCCCCTTTTGTTGGTGGACAGCAGGAAGGGGAAGCCGGGTTTAAATCCAATGCCCCAGGGATTGATCAAAGATGGATCCACATTCACCGCCCGGCCCGCGACGTCGGATACAAGCTTGGTTTGACGGTACGCGGTAGTTTGTCCCAGCACGCGACCAGACCCCAGAAACGCTCCCGATAGGGAAAGAAGAACTGCGAACAGAAATGACTTGCCTTGCACTCTGATACCTCCTGACACTGGATAAAAGCCAGCCTAAACGCTTCTGCGGCGATGGTTGTCAGCGCCGCGTAACAGAGTTGTAAAAACCACAGGGCTGCACAGTCACCTCACAAAACAAAACGGCCACGCAACCGCACGTGGCCGTTTACTTTGATTTGTTTCCTCGACGCTTATTTGCCTACTGCGTCCAGGATCGCGCCGTTGATCGCATACACAGTGCCATCGCTGCCAATCACGGTCGGCGTGTACGCTTCGCCGATTCCGTTGGTCAACTGCATCGATTGCGAGAGCGCATTGGTGGTCAGATCCCAGCGATAAAGCTTGCCGTCTTCGCTGTTCACCATCACCGACTTCGTTGCCGGATCGACCGCTGCCGTATTGATGCACCATTCGCGCACCGCCCCGGGGAAACCGTTGTCGTCGGGCGTCACGCCCAGAATGGTGAGGACTTCTTTCATCACCAGCGTCGCCGGCAGCACCGGATCGTGCTCCGTGGCGTTCGGATCGAGGATCGCGACCCGATTCTTGCCGTCGCCCGTGCCCACGCCGGCGTAGTTGTTGTACTTGGTCATCAGCAGGTAACTCGATGTGCCGCTATAGCTCGGGACCATCGAAGCGCTCACCACTGAGGCCGTGTCATCCCATCCAAAGCTCCCCGGAATTTTCGTCTGGGTCAGATCGCTGTTGAAGTGCAGCAGCCAGCCGCGATCGTTGTGGTTGGGAAACGGATTTTCGAGCACGCCGAAATACACGTCGCCGTCGGGTCCCACCGTGGGAGCGGCACTGCTGGCGTCGAAAATGAGCGCGTCCTGGTTCGACGACGGATCTTTCAATCGGACTTTTCTGATCACCGCCAGCGTTGTACTGTTGAGCGCCACCAGATAGCCATATCCCGCGCTGGCGGAGGTCGCGACGTAGACGGTGTTGCCGTCATTGGAGAGCGCCGGAGCGCAACTCATCGCCACCCCGATAACGGCAGGATCGCCGCTGATCGTCGCCGCCGAGAGCCAGATTCCCGTACCATTAGCGGCAACGCGCGCCAGCCCGCTTTGCAGCCCGATGGGCGTTGGCCCCAGCACCACAAATCCAAAGTAGAGATTGCCGGCTGCGTCCACGGTCAGCGGCGTGTTGATCAGCACATTCTGCTGATACACCGTGGGGTTCGCGTTGTAATTCTTCTTTCCGTAGAAGATCCTGCGAGAGATTGTGCCCCTGCTCTGATCCGGAGTCTGCCGCACGAGCACTCGCCCGGCAAGGTCAGGCACGAAGAGCTGATTGTTGGAGAGCGTCGGCCCCAGGCCCAGCTCGAAGGTTGCGCCCGGCGCTTGGTATTTCGTCTGCTGCGTCCACATTTTTTTCCCGGTAGCGCCGTTGTGCCCCTCTACCCGGAAGCCAGTCAGGGTCTTCACCGGCACGATGACCGTGTTCGCAGCCGTCACCAGCGGCGACCCGTAGTGAATGAAAATCTCTCCCTGCGGAGGCGCCAGGTCCACCGGCACATGCCAGTGAATCGTGCTCAGCGCTTGCGACGCCACCGATGAGATCCCGGTGTGCTGCTCGTCATGCGAATGCGTTGGCCACGCCCCGGTTTGAGCGCCAGCATTCGTTACCCACATCGCAACCCATACGCCGGATGCCAACACCCACAAACTGACTCTGGACTGGTACAGTTCTGCCCACCGCCTCATAGTTCTTCCCCACCGCTTCAGGCTCTGGATGCGGAAACTCGCGCCCGGAAGCGTCTAGCAGCATAGCAGGGGATCGGCAGTTTGAGTGTCAAGGAAAGGTAAAAAAGTGTTGCCAGCAGTGCGTGGAAGCCTCCGGGACGGAGACGCCTCTGCACAACTAGGGTCTTGTAGCGCCGGCATCTTGCCGGCTGTCGCGAGGGCATCCTGCCCTCGCAAACGTGGCGGTCCGGCGATACCGGGAATCGTTCCTTACGCTACTTATTCTCTGCCGTGTCGCTTTCGATCAGCTCGCAGTTCGCCAGACACTTCAGCGTCTGGAATTCGATTTCCGCCTTCTTGTGAGAGCGCAGCGGAGGCTCCGGCAACGCAATCAGTGACTGCGGCCCATCTCCCCGGTTCATTTTGCACTCGAATTCCATCTTCTGCACGCCGCGCTGCTTGCAGGCGGTTTGCGCCAGGGCGGAAGACAGCGTTTCCGGTTTGTCGTACGCCTCATCCGCCGCTTTCGAAGGCAGAAGCGCCAGCGTCATCGGCACCTGCGCTTTGATCTTCACCCACATGCGTTGCCCATCATAGTCCGGCGTCACGCTGTAGAGCTTTGCCGATCCGGATACGTCATATTTTTCTTTGGCCAGGAGAATCCACAGGTACTCCGGCTGCACACAATTCTGCACGCACGACCAGCTGTGATACGTGATTTGAACGTCATTGGGCGACACCAGTTGCCGCGCGCCACCCCTGCCCACGATCGCTCCGATTCCCTGAATGATTGCCCGGTCCGCGGTGCGCTCATCGTGAATCACCAGCACCATCGGACGATTCGGCGGAAGATGGCACTCGTAGGTGGTATCGACCACATGCTCGCGCACGCAGCGATATTCCAGGCTCCCCAGCATCTCGGGATGCAACTGCGCGTCATTCCACTCATGCGCCCCGGCCATCGCGAGCGTGACTGGCTGCCGGGCATGAATGATGACGTGCATGTTCCCGCCATCGGGTCCGGGACGGTACACCCGGCCGGCATGGAAGTCCATCGGATCGAGTTGCACGACCTCATCGCTCGCCCGCACCCAGTCGAAAGTTCGTGGCGGCTGCGCCCACAGGCAGGCGGCCAGCACAGTGATCGAAAGCCCCGGCAGAAACAGATTTCTCATATTACGAGAGTATTCAGGCGGGGCGGGACGCGCAGCAACGCAAAATCATCGTGGTCAGTTACATAAGTTACCGTGGCCAAGAGTTTTCGGCCCGCCTGTGGCTCGTTCCAGCAGCCTCATCTAAGTCCGCTCTTGGAGCGCGTCGATCTCGACCGCCTCGGGCATCACATCGCCCGCATCCGACAGCACGAACCTCGCCAGCTCCCGACGATTCCAAACTCCCGCCACGTCGTAGATCTCTCGCAGGTAGTTCCCTACGGAGTCAGGAGACAACCCGATTGACTTGGCGATCTCGCGATCGGTTAATCCCTGCGCTGCCAACTCCGCCGTGCGCCGCAATCTAGGAGTAAAGATCTCCAGTCGTGACCGCGAAGGAACGCTGCCGCAAACCGAGCGTACCAGGAACACATCCAGGCGCTTTCCCTTGAAGCCCAGGCCGCGGGCCGCGCGACGCTTTCGCTCCTTCACCGTGCGGGGCGAGATCCCCAGTCTGGACGCTATCTCCCGAGTGCCGAATCCGGCTGCGACCAGGTTGGCGACCTGCTCCTCGTGCGCGGTCACGGCACCACCGCCACGGCTTCGTTGCTGTAAGCACTCTCCGCGGTGCCATCGAAGGCGGTCACCACGTAGTAGTAAGTCGTGCCCGACGCAGCCGACGCATCGGTATAGGTTGTGCCGATGACCCCTGTGGCCGCGGCCGCGCCGTAGGCTCCAGAATTCGGGGACCGGTACACCTTGTAGGTGCAGCACCCGTTTTGCCCGCTGCTCGCCGAGGCGTGCCAATTGAGGTCCACCTGGTGTGCCCCCTGGCTCGCTACGGTAAGAGTCACCGGCCCGCGCGCAATCTGGAACGCTCCGTCGCGCACTCCCATCCACCAGGTGAAGGTCCCGATCGTGGTCGGGGCGAAGTTCGCCACGGCATTGTTAAGACCCCTGCCATTGGGTGCGTGCGACGCGATGTCTGCACTCGTCAGTGCCAGGCACACGATGCTGTTCGAGTTCGTGCAGTTCGCGCCCGACGCAACCACCGCCCAGGTGCCATTGAAAACCGCGTCAGCTGCGGAATTCCCGGTGCAGGGATTGGTGGGATCGATGCAGAAACCCGCCAGTTGGACTTTCTGGCCAATCGTCCACGAATTCGCGCCCGCGACAATCGTTTGCTTCAGAGTGATCTGGGCAGTGTTATTGGTCAACGCCACAGTCAGGATCAGGAATGGACCGTTCACCGTTCCGCTCCGGCCGATCACGATCCCCGGCGCCAGTGTTCCGCAATTTCCTCCACAATTTCCGGCGACCGTCTCCAGCCACCACCCCTTGTACGGCGAAGCCCCGGCCGATGCCTGCAATGCCGCCTGATAGGGAGTGTCGACATTCGCATTGAGGCTCGTGGTCGTAATCGAGAGTGATGGATAGAAAACCGGCCCGCCGATCCCGGAGGTCAGTTGACCGAGCACGGTGAGGTCCGCCCCAGGATTCTTGCCTGTTGCCGCGCGCGTGCCGGCATCCGACGCAGAATTCAAGTAGGCCGCCGAGCCGGACCCGGTCAGATGGAAATCTCCGATCCGCCCGCCGCCCCAGTTCGCAAACAGGTTTGTGAAGCTGCCTGGATTCGCGATCTCATCGAAGATGCACGTCGCCGTCCCAGTCGAACCGCAATTTGTATTGTTCGTTGCTGGATAGGGAGAAACATCCGAACCGCTGCCCGGAAGCCCGGCCCCCAGCAGGTTCTCAACGAAGCGCCAATCGCACGTATTCAGGTCGCGAACGGTGATGGTGTCGCCATCGGAAGCCGCGCTCGTCAGCGTGAAACTGGTTGTCGTGAAGCCGCTGTTGATGGCGCGGTACTGCCCATTGAGCGTCACGAAATAGGAGTTGAGCGCGGGCGAAAATGTAAACGTAGAATGCTGGCTCGAGACGACGATCCCGCCCGGCGCTTCGATCGGATAGTAGGCTTTGCAGGCGTCGGTCTGATAAATATTTGCCAGGCCGGAATTGTT